>ENA-ORBV01013212-ORBV01013212.1-microbial-mat-metagenome-genome-assembly--contig:-NODE-13212-length-12579-cov-4.018077_pt1 | contig 12579 bp, 10 predicted proteins | sample MGYA00237777_ERZ505514 | MGnify/ENA primary metagenome ERZ505514 (study PRJEB26160, sample SAMN06269048) | microbial mat metagenome | isolation source: Oligotrophic lake microbial mat | place...
CCGTTACCCACGGGCCCGGCCTGGTAGGAAGCCTGCTCGTTGGCCTCACCTACGCTAAGGCGCTCTGCTTCGCCACAGGCATCCCGCTGATCGGGGTTCATCACCTCGAAGGCCACATCCGCGCCGCCCTGATCGGTATCGATCTTGAGTATCCAGCCATGGCGCTGGTGGCCAGCGGCGGGCACACGCATCTCTTTGAGTGCTTGTCCGAAGGTGAGTACCGCCTCGAAGGCCGCACCCGCGACGACGCAGCCGGCGAAGCCTACGACAAGGTCTCGAAGCTCCTCGGTCTTGGCTACCCTGGCGGGCCGGTCATCGATGCTCTGGCGGCCAAGGGCAATCCAAGAGCGGTGAAGTTCACCTCACCCAAGCTCAAAGGCAACCTGAGCGACTTCAGCTTCAGTGGCCTCAAAACTGCCGTCCTCCGCTGGACCCAAGCTCGCCGCCTGCGGGGCGACTTCGACCCAGCCACAGACCCAGCGTCAGACCCAGAGACGATCGACATGCTCGCCAGCTTCCAATACACCGTAATCGAAGAGCTGCTGAACCGTGCCGCCCGCGCGGCCGGCAACATCGGAGCCAAGGCCTTGGTGATCAGCGGCGGTGTGGCCTCCAATCGCGGGCTTCGTGAGGCAGTAAAGGCCAGAAAGTGGTCGATCCCGGTCTACTTCCCCGAGCCGAAGTGGAGCACCGACAACGGTGTCATGATCGCCGTAGCCGGCTACTCCCGCTGGAAGCTCGGCCACTTCGCAAAGCTCGATCTCAAAGCTCAGGCTAACCTTCCGCTGGCGCGATGAGATAACATCGCTGTCATATGGATCGTCGTACTTTTCTAGCAGCCGGAGCAGCGGCAAGCCTCCTACAGGGAGCATTCAAGAAGCCAATTGGACTTGAACTCTACAGTGTCCGCAAAGAGTTTGTCAAAGACATGGCCGGCACAATCAAGGCCGTCGGCAAGATGGGTTATGAGGGCGTCGAGCTTTTTGGCTCCTATGCCGACTGGACTCCTGCCCAAGCCAAAGAAGCTTACACAATGATCAAGGACGCGGGCATGAAGTGCTGGTCAGCCCACACGGGTGCCAAGTACTTCACCCCCGAACATTTAGATCGTGTCATCGAACTGAACTCGATCCTCGAGAGCAAGTACATGATCATGTCCAGCGCCGGTAAGGTCGACGGGATTGATGGCTGGAAGAAAGTCGCCGTCTCCCTCAACACTGCCGCCGAGAAGCTTAAGAAGGTCAAGAAGGGAACCGGCTTCCACAACCACGCCTTCGAATTCATGCCCATCAACGGGCAGAAGCCGATTGAAGTCCTGGCCAGGGAAACCACCAAGGACGTGGTCCTGCAACTTGATGTAGGCACCTGCATCGAAGCCGGCACAGATCCGATTGCCTGGATCAAGGCCAACCCCGGCCGCATCAAGAGCCTCCACATGAAGGACTGGAAGCGCGGTCTGCCCAATCCACACGACGGCTACCGCGTGTTGATCGGCGAAGGCGCAGCCGACTGGAAGGCAATCGTCACCGAGAGCCTGAAGACCGGCGGCGCCGAGCACCTGCTGATCGAACAGGAAGGCAGCGAATTCTCCGAGTTGGAAACCGCCCAGAAGTCTATAGACAATTTCAAGAAGATAATGGCCTAATTATGAAAATCCCAATCCTGCTCCTCCTAGCCTCCAGCGCCATCGCGCAGGAAGGCGTCACTGTAAATCTGAAGGCCCTCATGGCCGACTACAAGAAAAAGGTAGTGGCAATCGCTGCCGCCTTCAAGCCAGCCGACATGGACTTCAAGCCCACGCCAGAAGTCATGTCCGTCAAGGAACTCATCACACACATTGGTGATGCCAACTACTCGCTCTGTGCGCAGATGAAAAGCGAGAAGAAGCCAACGGTTGGCACGCTTGCCGAGAGCTTCGACTATTGCCTTGCTGCCATCGACGCAGTGGACGGCAAGATGGCCGAGAAGACCACGGCCAAGACCCCTCGCGATAAAGGTTTCATCGCCTTCCATCTGCTGGAACACACTGCTCTGCACTACGGCAATCTGGTCACCTACCTTCGCATTAAAGGTATGGCTCCTCCTAAGGGTTAAACGACGAAAAGGCCCCCTCGCGAGAGGGGGCCTTTTCAATTTCAGTCGCCGGTAAATTACTTGCTGGGGCGTTCGCGCGACGAGATGATGCGGTCGATAATGCCGTAATCGATGGCTTGCGGCGCTTCGAGAATGTAATCACGCTCGGTATCGCGGGCAATCTTCTCAATCGGCTGCCCGGTGGCATCTGCCATGATGCCATTCATGACTTCCTTCATGCGAAGGATCTCTTTGGCATAGATGTCAATGTCGGTAGCCTGACCACCGAGATTGCTCATTGAGGGCTGGTGGATCATGATGCGGGAGTGTGGCAGAGCGAAACGCTTGCCCTTGGTGCCACAAGCCAGCAGCACGGCGGCCATCGAAGCAGCCTGCCCGATGCAGTAGGTAACGATGTCGGGCTCAACAAGATTCATCGTGTCGAGAATCGCAAGACCCGCAGTGATCGAACCACCGGGGGAATTGATGTAAATGTTGATATCGCGATCGGGGTCTTCACTGGCAAGGAAGAGGATTTGCGCAACGAGCAAGTTGGCAACCTGGTCATCGATCGGCGTGCCAAGGAAGATAATGTTTTCCTTGAGCAGGCGCGAATAGATATCAAATGAGCGCTCACCGCGCGTCGTCTGCTCGATCACCATAGGGATCAGGACGGAGTTGTTGGATTCGGGAGTTTGATTCTTCAGCATCAGATTGCTACTGCAACAATGCTAACGCGATTCGATCGATGGCGGTCCTGACCTCTTGGGCAGGTACGTTGTAATTGTTGGCGACGATCTGGAATGCGATGGTCCCGTAGCGCCGGGATTCGGCATATCCGCCCAGTGCCGACACGTGAGAGAGGCTGCCCGTTTTACCCCGGATCGCCTTCGCTTTGGGCGACTTGTCGAAGCGGTTGCGCAGCGTGCCGTCTTCAGCTCCCACCGGCAGAAAGCTGCGGAAAAGCTCAAGCTGGCCTTGCTTCTCGATAAGGCGCAAAAGCTGCACCACGGCCTTTGGCGTCACCAGGTTCAGCCGCGACATGCCAGACCCATCCTCAAAGTTGATTTCCTTTTCATCGATTCCGGCCAGCTTTAAAAAGTCGTTGAAGGCCATCTTCTGGCGAGCGGCGCGAAGCATCAGTTCGGCATGTAGATTCTGGCTCACCTTGTCGACTACCTTCAGCAGGTCGGGCAGGGCAGGGGATTCGCGACGGGCCAGCTCAAAAGATTCAAGACTTGCAGCAGCAACGTGGCGAGCCTCGGCAGGGCCATCCACACGAATGCCCTCTTCCCGCAAGACCTGGCGGAAGGCGACTGCCGCGTAGAGTGCCGGGTCTTCCACGGCAAGTTCATTTAAATATTCCTTGGCATCCGGGGGAAGGTTACCACTCAGGACAACCGTTCGCGAACCGGGCTGCCGGTCAATGCGAACGCGGCGTGGTTTGTCTGGCATGGCTGTTACCTGATTGAGGAATGCGAAGTACTCAACCCCCGGATTCAGCGTGATGCCATTCTGCGACACCTTGAGCTCAAAGATGTTGTCGTTGAAGCTGAGCGCTGAGACCGGCGCGCCGTATTCAAAGAGTCCATCGTCAGCAGACCAGCCCTTCGGGATGAGGTCGAATTCCTGCTGCGTGTCGTCGCCGAGAATGCGCCCGGTGATATGGCGCACACCTTTGTCTTTGAGCTGCCGGGCCATCTCGCGCAGAGGCAGCAGCAGATCCTCCTCGAAGGGCTTTTCGCGATCGTAGGGATAGCGTCGAGCCGACAGCGAAGGGTCGCCGCCGCCGTATAGAACCAGATCCCCACTGATAACGCCATTTGGTTCGAGGGCGCTGGATGCCAGAACACGAGTCGTGAAGCGGTGTTCTTCGCCAAGGGCAGTAAGGGCAAAAGCCGTCGAAAACAACTTCGTATTCGAGGCAGGCACGAAGAACTTGTCTGCATTGACACTTGCCAGGATACGACCCGACTTGAGCTGGACTGCGTGTACACCCCAATGGACGCGCTGGTTCTTGGCGATGACGGCCTTAACACGCCGTGCTAGTGGCTGAGCAGTCAAGAATGAAGCTGCGAGGAGTAGGATGAAGGTGATGCGTAACATGCGGCGAATTCTCATTGTGACGGCATTTGCAACTGCCTGGGGGCAGGGGGTCGTACCGAAGGGTCTGACGCTCAAGCCGAAACCGGCCGACTACGAGTTTTCTGGTGACGCCGGCAAGCTGCAAATTGGTGCCACTTACATGGGGCGCACATTCTCTGCTGGCACCACTTTGCACGATTCCGGCAATTTCATCGTCGTCGAACTGGGCGTCTTCGCAAGCAAGACCTTCACTGGCGATTTGAGTGCCGGAGACTTCCAGTTAAAGATCGACGACAAGAAAATAACCCTGCTGCCTTCAGCGCCGGGGCTGGTGGCGAATGGCTTGCGCAATCGCGACTCGGACCCACAGCGCCGCCGCCTGGTCTATGGAGGAGGCATGGGGGATGCGCAGGTTATAGTTGGCCAACCTCGGCCTCAGGCTCGCTTCCCCGGGGACCCGCGCCCGGGACAGCAACGTCCCATCGGCATGCCAACCACCACCGAAGGTGAGGCCCAGGATTGGGACGCGGCTATCGAAAGCGCAATTCTTGAAGGACCAGTACAAATCGGGCGCGCGGGCAATCTTTACTTCGACTTTCCCGGAAAGATGACGAAAGTGAAAAATTTAGTTTTGCAGTACACCGGACCCGGAGGCAAGCTCGATTTGAGGCTCCGTTGAAGTATAATTAAAGTTTGGCCTAATGCCCTCACTTTCTTTCCGTGTCCAAAGGCGAATCACCGCCTATCAGCGTCTGTTTCGCGAGCTCAGCCTTGTTGGCAAAGGGCTCGTATCGACAGACCATGTCGTTCAAGCGCATATCGTGCCCATCCGTCGCTGCAATATCGATTGCGGCTACTGCAACGAGTACGACGACTTCTCTAGCGAAGTGCCCATCGATACGATGCTGGACCGGGTACGTCATCTTGGCCGGCTTGGGGCGACGCTCATTACTATCAGTGGTGGCGAGCCAATGCTGCACAGCCGAATAGAAGACATCATCAGGGAAATCAAAAAGGTCGGCGCGATTGCCGGCATGATTACCAACGGCTATTTGCTAAACGAGAAGAAAATCAAGAGTCTGAATGAAGCAGGCTTAGACCATTTACAGATTTCCATCGACAACCTGGTGCCTGATGAAGTCTCGAAGAAGAGCTTAAAAGTACTTGATAAAAGATTGCAGTGGCTGGCAGAGTTTGCCCTCTTTCACGTAAATATCAACAGTGTGGTTGGCGCAGCCATCAAGAATCCCGAAGACGCATTTGTAATTGCCACTCGTGCTCATGAGCTTAACCTCAGTTCCACTGTTGGCATCATCCACGACGGTAGCGGGCAGTTGAAACCTCTCGGCCCTGTCGAGCGCGACGTCTTCCACCGCATCCGCGCACTCTCGAAGAAGAGCTACGCTCGCCTCAATCACTTCCAGGAAAAGATTGCCGATGGTGAGCCCAACGATTGGAAGTGCCGTGCCGGTGCCCGTTACCTCTATGTTTGCGAAGACGGCCTGGTGCATTACTGTTCGCAACAACGCGGCTTCCCAGGCATTCCCTTAACGGAGTATTCACTCGCCGACGTACGGCGTGAGTACAACACCAAAAAGAGCTGTGCGCCCAACTGCACGGTCAGTTGTGTGCACCAGACTTCAATGATGGATTTCTGGCGCGATCCGCAGACACTGGAATCTGTCGCGCCTTCAAAGAAGGAAGCGCCCCTGGTACAGATTCACGCCTCCGGGAGCTAAGTCATTCGGACGGGAGCTCCGGTCGAGTTTGCTTTCACTGTCCTCGTGGCAATGAACCTTTGAGTACGAGAATTGCAAGCATCGAATTACAAGGGCAATGATCCTGAAGCCGGTGTCTACTTTCAGGGAACGCCTTGGTTCTTTGCTGGTGTCGAGTATGACCAGATGCAGTTTGGGGTGGCTTTTCGAATCCAGTGAGGATTCCGATTTTCTCCTTGCTGACTAAGGCATTACAGCGTACCGTTGCCTGGCTCAAGCCCCTTGGTGACGAAAAGGCGGAAGATCCCTTTAGACCCTGCCAGAAGCCGCATCAGTTCGACGGACTCCTAACCGAGGTTTGGCGCGAACAAGGGTATGAGGTTTTTGAGTTGCATCATGCGGCATTTAATATTTCCTTAGGCGCGCTGAGCCAATACCGCATTCCATTCGCGCGTGATTAAGCGAGAAGCGACCCTGTAACTTTGGGGCGGTGGGACTCAAGTTCCCACCGCTATTTTTTAGATAAAGGCTGTGGTCTTAACCCCTGAAATCTCAAAGGGCCGCCGGCAGCGCTGATTCTTGCAAGTGGCCTTGTCATCAAGCAGCACCATGTAGCTCAGAGCTTTCTGAAACTTGGCGCGATCACGGTCGTCGCCATTACCTGGCAGACGGTCTCGCTTCTTGCGCACAAGCCAGCGCAAATCATAAGTCTCGATACTTCGGCAGAATGGGCAATTCAGGCTAGCGGGTTTTGTCGTCTGCGATTCAACAAAAAACTGCCGTTCATCAATAGACACTATAAGTATTTTTGCAGTTGTTGGCGGTATTTGGTGTATCCCCAGGAGGCGGAGATCAAAAGAAGTCCGAGAATAATGAAGCTGAAGATTCGCGGCAAGGTATCCAGTTCATTCAAATCATAGACGAAAACCTTCAAAATGCTGAATAAAAACAGCGCAATGCCACCCAAGCGGATGGGCCGGCGGGCCAAATAGAGGCCTGCGGCAATGGCAAGGATCGCCTCGAAGGCCAAAACAATTGTTCCCATCGTTTTCGGAATTGTCACCAGAGTGACCACCGCAACTCCCACAAGTGCGGCCCAACTCGGCCAGGGAGTTGTAGTAAACCAGCGGCCAGCGGCGAAGAGGCATAATATCAAAACGAGTGTTTGCGGAAGAGCAAGATGGATTCTTAGAGGGGCTTCACCGATCAGTTTGGTCTCAGGGAATGTGATCAAGGTGACCAGAGTAATGAGCGCAAGCACTCCTTCGGCGCTCAGTGTGAGTGCGGCGGTTGGTGCCATAGCGTTGCGGATCAAACCCACCATCGCGACTGCCAGGACAAGCATCAGAAGCAGTAGCGGGTCAGATTCAGCGAATCTCGCTATCACCCAGACGGCTGCACACAGCAGCGTCATGCCCTCGGCGAGAGCTTCGTGCCGCACTCCTAGCCAGGCGCGGACAGAAGATGTAATCAGTCCGGCCAGTGTGAGCAATGCGAAGACGCCGGCAACGTGGCTTGCACTCTCAAATCGTGTGGCGGCAAAAGTTGCAAAGACAAAAAGCAGATCGTTCACCAGGATCCAGGCTGGATTCCTGAGCGTGTACTCTCGCATTCTTTCTTTGATCTCGAAAGCGGAAAAGAGGGCTACATTGAACCATGCAATGGGGTGGCCCCAGTATTGAAATTCCCAATCGCGGCTGCCGGTTTGAATCTCGCAGAGCCACGTATAGAAGAGGATGCTCCAGGGGAGATCGGACCACTTCATGCGATGGCTTAACCACAAGCCGCAGATCGCCAGCGGATAAGCTCCGCCATAGATGAAGGGCAGGGAAGTGCTCGAAGCAAGCCCAAGATACGCCGCAAGGAAAGCCAGTATCGCGGCGCGCTCACTGCCAAACTGTACCGCCTGCCAGACAGCGACAACTGCGATCAAAGTCTGAAGCGCAATGCCGATGGCGAGGTTGTCGAAAATGCGCGAGGCTGGCACGGCATGCGAGGCATAGGCGGTTGCATAGAGCACCGCGAATCCACCGCCCAGCATGGCCAGACTGAAGGGCCGGAAGTTCCCCTTGTGCTCGTACCAATAACCCGCAGCAAGCATTAGCGCCGCAACTGAAGCCCCTACTGCGATCTTGCCGGCTGGCCCCATCGACGCCATTGCATAGCCGAGAAAGCTCGTTATGCCGATGACCAGCAGGATTACACCGATCCGGTTCAGCCAGTTGGTGCCGACCGTTGCTTCCCAGTCTTTTGCCGGCAATGCTATTGGCGGCGGGGCTGCTTCAACAGGTTGCTCGTGAACTAGCGGCGGGGCGGCCCCGCCCGTCTCAAGGTGAAAGACGCGACGGGTGAGGGCGGCGATTTGATTCTGATTTCGGCGAAGCGTATCTTCTAGCTCCGCCAGGCGGGCATGCAAGTCGTCAGTCACGGTTTAATGATTTTACCCGGAAAAAGGGTTTGTCTTTTTCTGCCGGGTCCATGACGAAGTCCTGTGAGGTCTTGGCGGGATCGTAGTCGCGCCACAACCAGGTGAGTGCGATCGGAGTTTCGGCATTGCCCTGCGCGGTGCTGTGCGGGCCGCTGCCCCACTTGAACTGAAAATCGTACTCGCGCAATTTAAGGGAATTCGCCATCTGAATGTTCTGCAGTGGCCAGGAGCCGTGAGTGTTCTCGAGATCTTCGCTTCCGTCAGACAGGAAAGTGCGGATGTTCCGTTTGGGTTGTTTACGGACGGCAAATGGGAAGATGTTTCCACCATCAAGCACTCCGGGTTTCCACTGGATACTGGTGAAGGTGCCGATGCGTGAATAGACGCGGGCAAATTCTTCAGGCCGCCACCAGGCGGCGTTAAAGGCACAAACCGCGCCAGAGCTTTCACCGGCAATTGCCCGCGAGTAACCATCCGTTCGAAGCTTCCACTTGGCCGCAACCAGGGGCAGGATCTCTTCGAGCACATAGCGTGAGTATTTGTCCGTATAGGTGTCGTAGAGGATGCTGCGCATCGCGCGAGTGCCAACCTTGCCCGGTGAGATAAGCACATGGATCGCTGCCGGGATGCGCTTCTGGTGCACCAGGTTATCGAGTTGAATTAGCAGACGATTATTGGCGGCGCGGTTGGCGTACTTCTCGCCGTCCTGCCAGATCATGACTGGCGCTGGAGTGTTCGGGTCATATTGTGCCGGTGTGTAGACCCAGTAATCGCTCAACATGCCTTCATAGAGCTTGCTGGCGGTAGTGAACTTCTCACTGATCTTGCCTTGCGGTACGCTGGCTTGTTCGTAGGCTTCAGGCCCAAAAGCAGACAGATCGAGGCGGCCGCCGAAACGCTTGCCATCAATCATGTAGTGATAGGTGTGAGAGGTATAGATGGCGAGTTTGGCTGTGCCGATGAAGTAAGGGCCTGCCTTCTTCATCGCAGAAGCAGGCGTATCGTCGACCATCAGTTGCGGTGCCTTAAGCGCCTTGATGGCAAAAAGGGCATCGGGCCCAACACTCAAACCGGCTTCACCCTTTTCGAGTTGTTGCGGGGTGAAGGTGGCTTCAAGGGCTTTCAGGAATTCAGGCGATCCAGGCTTGGCGGCCAGCTTGAGGACGTCGGCGGGATCGGGTTTTTGCGCGCAAAGAATCAGCGCGGAGACGAGCAGTAGTAATGTGGGTCGCATAGTGGGACCCTACGATGCTATGGGATGTAGCCGCGTTGTGCAATCCTTGTGCCGCTGGCAAGTGAAGATTCTTCTTCTTGCCAGGAGACTCCGTTGGCTCCAACCCAGCGGTTGTAGAAGTTAAATAGCGAACAAACCGTGATGGCGTCGTAGATGGCTTCGTCTGTCCAGCCCGCCTTGTTGAGCTTTCGGATATCCTTTTCTTCGATGTCCTGTGCCTCCAGGTTTACCTGCACCACAAACTCGAGCAAAAGCCATTCGGCATCGGTGAGGTCGGCATCTCCTTCTAGAACAGCGCCAATGAAGCCGGGGCCTTTGCCCTTTTTGACGCGGCCTTCCTTCTCGAAAAGCGCTGCGGCTGCGGCCCCATGGGAGTCGCGGCAGAAGGAGCATTCGTTGCCCTCGCTGGTGATGGTAGCGATCAGTTCCCTGAAGGCGGGGCTTAGCGGTGAGGCACCGCGCATGACTTCCTGGGTGAACTGATTGAGAAGGTCGGTCGCCTTTGGCTTGAAGGCAAGTAAATGCATGATGCCAGGAATCTCACGTCCCGCCGCTCGCATGGCTTCAATACTTTTTGCATATTGGCCGCCGGGCTTGGTGTTCTTTTCGAGATCCTGTAGGTAGATATCCGCCATTGCTTCAGTCTAAAGGACTGCGAAGGCGGATGTGCAAGTGGCTCTGCCGGCTAGGCGACCTTGATGTCCTCTCCGGCACCAATCCGGGAAAGCAACGCGGTGAGATCAGCCGTATTCAGGGGCTTGCTCAGATAGGCGTCCATGCCGGCCGAGATGCAGCGGTCTGCGTCTCCCTTGATTGCCAGGGCGGTCAAGGCGATGATCGGCACGTGGCCGCCTTCTGTCGCCTCACGGGCTCGAATCGCTTGAGTTGCCTCGAGCCCGTCCATGTCGGGCATGTGTACGTCCATGAGCACGGCGTCGAAAGAATCTGCCTGTAGCGCTTCTACCGCTAGTTTCCCGTTCACTACCGAAATCACGGAGTGGCCGGCACGACTGAGTACACGCTGCATGAGTACTCGATTGACTTCATTGTCTTCGGCTACCAGGATTTTCAACAACCGGGTTGATTTCTCGATCTTTGGCTGAATTGTGGGGCTTGGCGCGGCGGCTGCGTCCATTTCAAGTTCGAATGAGAACGTACTGCCGCTGCCCTGTTTTGAAGCCACCTTAAGGGTGCCGCCCATCATTCGAACGAGTTGAGAAGAAATGGAAAGGCCAAGGCCAGTGCCGCCGAATCGTCTTGTGGTGGATGCATCGGCCTGAGTAAAGGCATGGAAGATTCGTTGCTGTTGTTCAGGAGTGATCCCGATACCCGTATCCATAACCGAGATCTGAACGCGGTAGCGCTCCGCCCCAAGCGGTTCTGACTTGAGATCCAATTTGACGAAACCCGTTTCAGTGAATTTGACGGCGTTGCCCAATAGATTGATCAGAACTTGTTGCACGCGGCCTGGATCTCCGCTGAGCGAAGCTGGCAAACCCGGGTCGATACTGGCCACCAGGCTGAGCTTTTTGCTTTGAGCGGCAAGGGTGAGGATCTGCACCGACCGATTGGCTACTTCTTTCAGGTCGAACGGAATCGATTCGAGACTAAGCTTCCCGCTCTCGATGCGGCTGAAGTCGAGAATGTCATCAAGGATCTCAAGCAGACTGCGCGCGGAGTTGCGCGCCATCGACAGATACTCACGTTGATCTTTGCTGAGCTCGGTTTCAAGAGTCAGTTCAGTCATGCCCAGGATGCCATTCATCGGCGTTCGAATTTCATGGCTCATGTTGGCCAAAAACTGGCTTCGTGCGCGTGCGCTGAGTTCGGCCTGTTTGCGGGCCTGCGAAAGCCGCTGGGCGAAAATCGTTACCAGGCCAAGGAGAACGAGGGCGGCCCAGAAGAGTATCTTCAACAGCTCATTTCTCTCCCGGGCCTTGTTCATCCAGCCCATGAATGTTGAATCGGTAGGCGTGATGAGCTTCCACTTGGTAGCAAGTTCAAACACTTCACCGGAATCGGCAAGTTCTTCGATCGCGGCCCTGAGACCCTTGGCGTCTGCCTCGTGATCGAAGCGGGAGGCAAGGGCGAAGGATCGCCCCCCTTCTTCGACCTGTAGCGAGGCCAGGCGCAAGGGCGGGCAACCAGCAGGACGATTGAGCAGGATCTTGTCGGAGAATCGATAATCGAGATGGGCGACATCCAATCTGCCCTGGCACATCTGCAGGAAAGCCGTCTCTGCGTCAGCAAATACTTCCAATCTTGTCGTTGCCGGGAAGAAGCGCTGCGGCCGGTAATTCTTTTGTGGCGAAGTCACGGCCACCGATTTACCGGCAAGATCTGCAATGGACTTTATATTCAGCGATTCAGGGAAGTAAAGAGTTGTTCCGATCTTCCACCACGGCTCAGTGAGGAACATGGTCTTCTCTCGCCCCGCGTAGACTGTTACAAAAGGCCAGACGTCGATCACGCCTTTTTGAAAGGCTTCTTCTGGGCCCACCTTGAGGCGAACCCACTCCAACTGATAGCCGGCCAAATCAGCGGCCCGGTTCAAAACCTCCACCGCAAAGCCCTCAGGCTTGCCCTGCTCGTTCCAATAGTTGTACGGGGTGCTTTGGTTTGAGCCAATCCGAAGAGTCTTTTTCTCCCTGAATTGCTGGCATCCCAGTGTGGCGAAGACGAGAATCGCAAAAAGCGATATCGCGAGGCTACGTTTCATGGCCATTAAATATGACAATAGAATCCTGATCTTCTATCTTATCGGTATTTGAAACGAAAGCCTTAGTTCAATCCTTTTCGGATGGTGCTGAGTAAGAGGTCTTCGGCACTTGGCCCCACCCGCGATACGATGCTTGTCTCGTAACCCTGCTCAGGGTAAGCTGCAGCGGTCCCGATGTACATCGGCCCGTAGTCACCATAAGCGGCCATCGCGGTCCACCCACTGGCGTTTTCCCTGATGGCGGCCAGTTGGTATTCGACAAAGAGTTCGCCCGGCATGTGCACGATGGCTGCCCCATCCATGCGCAGGGTTTGAATCGTGA
>ENA-ORBV01013213-ORBV01013213.1-microbial-mat-metagenome-genome-assembly--contig:-NODE-13213-length-12578-cov-4.926086_pt1 | contig 12578 bp, 16 predicted proteins | sample MGYA00237777_ERZ505514 | MGnify/ENA primary metagenome ERZ505514 (study PRJEB26160, sample SAMN06269048) | microbial mat metagenome | isolation source: Oligotrophic lake microbial mat | place...
CTTGGGCGACGATGTCCGCGGGTTCAGCGGCAGCGATGGGGACGACGACCTGCACCATGCCTGGATCATGGGGTCGAGTGAGGTGGAACCAGAGGAAGCCGGCGTCGTTGGCAACGAGTGCAGGATAAACCTGCGATAATCCGTGCTTGACGCCTCTGGACTAGGCGGGGGGTGTCGCCAAGGTGACCGTCCCCAACGAGGCCGTATGAAGATCCACGAGTACCAGGGCAAGCAGCTGTTCCGCACCTACGGGGTTCCCGTCCTGCGCGGCATCCCCTGCCACACTCCCGAAGCGGCCGAGGCGGCGGCCAAGGAACTCGGGTCGCCCGTGGTGGTGGTGAAGAGCCAGATCCACGCCGGCGGGCGCGGCAAGGGGACCGTCTTCGCCGACGAGGCGATGACGACCAAGGTCATGGACGGCGGCGTCAAGGTGGTGAAAAGCCCTGCCGATGCCAAGGCGATGGCGGCCAAGCTGCTCGGCAACTGGCTGAAGACGATCCAGACCGGCGACGGCGCCAAGCAGGTCAAGGCGCTTTACGTCGAGGACGGCTGCAAGATCGCCAAGGAACTCTACCTCTCGATTGTGCTCGACCGCGCGCTGGCCAAACCGGTGCTGGTTGTCAGCAGCGAAGGCGGCATGGACATCGAGGAGGTCGCCCACAACACCCCCGAGAAGATCCTCAAGGTCCACTTCGATCCGCACATCGGCCTCGGCGCCTACCAGGCACGCCGGCTCGGCTTCGAGATCGGCCTCACCGCCACCCAGGTCGGCGCCTTCGTCAAGACGGCGCAGGCCCTGGCCAAGTGCTTCCTCGAGACCGATGCCGACATGCTTGAGGTTAATCCCCTGGTCGTCACCGCCGACGACCAGGTGGTGGCGCTCGACAGCAAGATGTCGTTCGACGACAACGCGCTGTTCCGCCATCCCGAGATCATGGCCATGCTCGACCCCAACGAAGAGGACGCGTCCGAGCTCGAAGCGAAGAAGCACGACATGGCCTTCGTCAAGCTGAACGGCAACATCGGCTGCATGGTCAACGGCGCTGGCCTGGCGATGGCGACCATGGACGCGATCGCCACTTACGGCGCCGAGCAGGGTGCCTTTCCCGCCAACTTCCTCGACGTCGGCGGCGGCGCGACCGCTGAAAAGGTGACCATCGCCTTCAAGATCATCCTCAAAGACCCGTCGGTCGAGGCGATCCTGGTCAACATCTTCGGCGGCATCATGAAGTGCGACACCATCGCCACCGGCGTGCTCACCGCGGTGAAGGAGGTCGGCCTCGACCGCCCGCTCGTGGTGCGCCTCGAAGGCACCAACGTCGCCCAGGGCAAGAAGCTGATCGCCGAGAGCGGGCTCAAGGTGATCGCCGCCGACGACCTGCGCGACGGCTGCGTCAAGGCGGCCAAGGCCGCGATCGAATACCGCAACGCCAAGGCCGTCGCCAAGCGCTGAATGCCATGCCCGCGGCCACCCGTCTCTATACCGCTCGCGAGGTCGAGCAGCTGCGCGAACGCTGCGAGCTGTATCGGGGGGAGCTGCAGATGATGACACCAGCCGGAGCCGATCACGGTCGCGTGATCGGCAACATCACGATCAGCCTGGGCAGCCATCTCAAGGCCCGCCGCAGCGGTCACGTCTTCGGCGCCGAAACCGGCTTCCTGCTCGAACGCAATCCCGACACCGTGCGTGCCCCCGACGTCGCCGTCATCCTCGGCGACCGTCCGGCCAGCGACGGCAGCACCAGCTTCGCCACGGTCACGCCCGACCTGGTCGTCGAGGTGCTGTCGCCGTCCGATTCGTGGGGCGAGGTCGAGGCCAAGACTGAGTGGTGGCTCGCCCGTGGGGTTTGTCAGGTCTGGCTGGTCGACCCGCGCGCGCGCCTGGTCGAGGTCGTCACCGCCGCTGGCCGTCGCTCGTACCACGCCGCCGACACCATCGACGGTGGCGAACTCCTTCCCGGTTTCACTGCTCCGCTCAGCGACTTCTTTGCATAGGAACCGTCCATGGCCGTCCTCGTCGACAAGAACACCCGTCTCATCTGCCAGGGCATCACCGGCAAGGTCGGTACGTTCCACTCCAACGGTGCCATCGAGTACGGCACCCAGTTCGTCGGCGGCGTCACGCCCGGCAAGGGCGGCCAGACCTGGGTTTCCGAGAAGGACAAGAAGAACTTCCCGGTGTGGAACACCGTTGCCGAAGCGGTCAAACAGGGTGGCGCCACCGCGTCGATGATCTTCGTGCCGCCGCCGTTCGCCGCCGATGCGATCCTCGAAGCGATCGCGGCCGGCATCCCGCTCATCGTCGCCATCACCGAGGGCATCCCCGCGCGCGACATGTACGCGGTGAAAACCGCCTTAGAGCACTCGTCTTCGCGCCTGGTCGGCCCCAACTGTCCGGGCGTGATCACGCCGGGCGAGTGCAAGATCGGCATCATGCCGGGCTACATCCATAAGCGCGGCTCGACCGGCATCGTCAGCCGTTCGGGCACCCTGACCTACGAAGCCGTGTTCCAGTCGACCGGCGCCGGCCTCGGCCAGTCGACCTGCATCGGCATCGGCGGCGATCCGATCAAGGGCACCGACTTCATCGATGCGCTCAAGCTGTTCCAGGACGACGCCGAGACCAAGCAGATCATCATGATCGGCGAGATCGGCGGCGATTCGGAAGAGCGCGCCTGCGCCTTCATCAAGTCGTACGTGACCAAGCCGGTGATCGGCTTCATCGCCGGTTCCAAGGCGCCCAAGGGCAAGCGCATGGGCCACGCCGGCGCGATCGTCTCGGGCAACACCGGCACCGCTGAAGCCAAGTTCGCCGCCATGCGCGACGCCGGGGTGCACATCGCCGAGTCACCGGCCACGCTGGGCGAGACGCTGCTCAAGGCGGTCGGCCGGAAGTAGGCAGTTCAGCCGCGGCCAGCGAGGCTGCGCGCGCCAGCGGTTTGCGGTTACCCTGGGCGGACGGGATGGGACAGACCCTGCCATCCCTCGTCGTCGGTCCGACCGTATCCAGGGGGTTCGCGTGCCACGCGAGCGGCGGGTGTCGGTTACGTTCCGGACCTTGGCGTCGACCTGCTCAACGTCGCTCCCCGAGCTTGTGCCAGCGACGAGGGGGCTACTCTCAGCCTCCCGGAGTCCCGCATGTCGATGATGTCGAATGAGAAGCGCAACCTGGACGATGTCGTGCTCGGGGCGCAGTCTGCCTCGCCCCTCGCTGATGTGCCGTTCGCGACGCTATCCTCCGCGAGCCTGCCCAAGGCAATCGTCGCCGGAGTGGTGGCTGCCTTGATCGGCGCCGGCATCTGGGCGGGGATCACGATCGGCACCAATTACCAGATCGGTTGGATCGCGGTAGGCGTCGGCTTCCTGTGCGGCGTTGCCGTCCGTACCCTGGGCAAGGGTGAATCGAATGCCTTCCGCGTGGTCGGTGCCGCGTGCGCCTTATTCGGCATCGTGCTCGGCAATACCTTCACCATCGTCCACTTTGTCGGAAAAGAAGGCGGCAGCATCGGCGTGCTCGAGGCCATCCCCTACGTCTTCCAAACCACCGAACCTATCGGCTACCTATTCTATGCCATCGGCGTGTGGAACGGCTGGAAGTTCGCGGTGGTCAACCCCGAGTAAGCGCGGCTCAGCCGCCGATCACGCCATCCGCCAGCACGTCGCGCCGGCGGACCAGTCGCCCGCGGCCATCGATGGCGATGACATCGATGCGCAGACGGTAGCGCTGCAGGTGATTGGCGCCGATCAGTGCGCGGGTGGCGCCCAGAGTGCGTTCGAGTTTGGCGCGGTCGATCGAAGCCAGCGCGTTGGCGGTATCGGCACGCTGCCGGACCTCGACCACCAGCAGGGTGCGCCAGCGGCTGGCGACGATATCGAGTTCACCACCGCCACCGATCCAATTGCGGGCGACGATGCGCCAGCCGCGCCAGCGCAGGTGCCAGGTGGCGCGACGTTCCGCTGCGGCTCCGCTGGTGCGCGCCTGCTCGCCCATGCCGGGCATGCTGGCGACATTGGAAGCGAGGCAAGGCAGGTGCACCCGGTCGAGGTCGGGCACGACGTCGCTGGGCCGGCGCACCAACGCAAACGGCCAGGTCCCGAAGGACCTGGCCGTTCATATCCGGTTGGTGACGGAATTCAGGCTTTGGCTGGGGCGGCGCTTTCCGTCTCGCTGCCCAACTGTTCCTTGACCTTGGTCGCCTTGCCGACGCGGTCGCGCAGGTAGAAGAGCTTGGCGCGGCGGACGCGGCCGCGGCGGGCGACCTCGACCTTGACGATCTTCGGGCTGTGCACGGGGAAGGTGCGCTCGACGCCCTCGCCCGAGACGACGCGGCGGACGACGAAGGTGGCGTTGATTTCACCGTGGCCGGCGCTCTTGGCGATGACCGTGCCGTTGAAGACCTGGATGCGCTCCTTGTCGCCTTCCTTGATGCGCGAGTGCACGTCGACGGTGTCGCCGACGCTGAAGTCCCCGAGGGGCTCCTTGCGCAGCGAGTTCTGGAAGACGCTCTTCAACTGGTTCATGGCACACTCCAACAGCAAGACGACCCCGGAAGGTCGGGGAGGAGGCATGCTAGGGCGGTGCTCTTCCTGTCAACCCTGGGCGATGCCGAACGAGCGCAGCGTGGTCGTGGCTCACCGGGTGGGCAGGGGGTCCTGGTCGCGCGTCCACGCCCAGATGGCCAGGCCCACGCCGAAGGCGACCAGCACGATGCTGGTGACCTGGCTATTGGTCAGCACGTGGCTGGCGAATTGATTGAGGGTGCCGGCATGACGGTAGTCGTTGCGCAGCCCTTCGTTCACGAAACGCCAGCACCCATAGCCGATGCAGAACCACGCGGCGATCAGGCCGCGACGTGGCCGCACGCGGTCGATCAGCAGCAGTGCTGCGCAGAGGACGACGCCGGCCACCGTCTCGTAGAGCTGGGTGGGATGGATGTGCTCATGCGGTGGGTGGGGCGAGGTCACCGCCCATGGCAGGGTCGTCGGTCGACCGTAGCAGCACCCATTGAGGAAGCACCCGATGCGCCCGATAGCCAGACCGAGGGCGATCGACGGCGCCAGGGCGTCGGCAAGCGTCAGGATCGACAGCCGCTGACGCCAAGCGTACAGGACGATGCCGAAGGCGGCGAAGAGCAGTCCGCCGTACCACACCATGCCGCCGGCATCCAGGTCGAGCAGGGCCCGGACATCGAGACTGCCATCGTCATGCCGGAACGAGGCCGGATTCTCCCAGGCGTAGCGGGCACGCGCGCCGGCCATGCCCAGCAGCAGGGCGAGCATCACGATCGGTCGCAGATGGGTGGGATCGAGGCTGCGCACGCGCATGCGCGGCCACGCCAAAGCGAAGGCGGCGAGGAATCCGACCACCAGCGTCGCCGCATAGCTGGTGACGATCAGGTGGCCGTGCCAGGCCACCAGCCCGCTCGCCGCCGCCAGCGCTGCCACCGAGGCTGCGATCAGCACCGCCAGCGCCAGGCCGCGTGCGCCGAACCGGTCTTGGAGCGGCAGACGGACGATGAACAGGACGATCAGGGCGCAAGTCAGCAGGCCGACGCCCAGGAAGGGGAAGCTAGCGAGGACGGGATGCACGAGGTCTCAACCGCAGGGAAGAACGCAGCGGCCGCGCTCGCCGCATCTCATCGCAGGAAGACGGCAGCACCGCGAGCTCCGGCGGCAGCGCGTAGGTCCGCAGCTGCCATGGGCGCTGCGGCTTTCGCCACCACGTTCTCGGCCGACGCGGTGGCGACCGGGACAGCTGGCGCGAGGTCGGCGACCGGTGCGACCGGTGCGACCTCTGACGCAACCGACACGTCGGGGACGGGCTGCGTGCGCGGGTCGGGGGCCATCTTCGCCTGACCAGATTCAACAGGCAGGACCGCAGTTTCAGGCGCGCGGGTGATCGCCACCTCATCATCGCTCGAATCCCCAGTGGCGAGCGCGGCTTCGTCGAGGCTCCAATCGCTTTCGCTGGTGCTCGAATCCGTCGCCTGCGCCTGGATGGGCAGCGGGCGTTGGAGCTGCGGACGACGATCGAGCTGATCGACTTCAGATAGCCCCTTGTCCGATCCGGCCAGCCCCTGGCGCGCCTGCAGCTGGATCGTCATGCCATCCGCGGCAGCGAGACCAGCGCGCAGACGGACGAGCAACAGTCCCTTGGCGAGCGCGACGTAGTCGAGGTCATCGCGCCGTTCGAGGATGAATTCCGCTCCGGTGGCACGCGATTCGAGCGCGCCCCCGCGCGTGATCACCGCCGCGTACGGACCGCTGCCGGTGACATCGATCGCCAGCGCACCGTGCTCGACCTGCACCACCAGCGTCGGCGCTGTCTGGCTGGCCGTGGTCTCGAGGGAGAAACGCGCGGCCGCGCCGCTGGCGAGGATCACATCGCTACCGGCAAAGCCGATCAGTTCGAGACGGACCGGGCCGGTGCCGGCTTCGACCAGTTGGCCTGGATGGACCACGCGCGAGATCGGCGTCGCCTCGCCGTCGAGCGCTCCGTCGCCGTAGGCCCAGACCGCGAGGGCATCATCGGCGGAGAAGACCGGCAGGGCCATGCTGATCACGCCGGTGACGAGCACGCGGACGACGCCGACGGCAGAAGTGCGGAGGCCGATCATGGGAGAACCGCTAGCGTTCGCATTGCTGCGCCGCAGAACAACCAAAATGTCGCAAGGTGCAAGGCCGTGCACGGCGCTCGCGGTTCGGCCCACTCTCACCTGACATTCCGCCTGGACATGTTTCACGCAAACGCGCGTTCGCGATCCGTTCGCCACACAGCAGGTATGCGTCGGCTGCATCGAAGCCCACATAAGGTATATCCCGATTGGTCCCTGGCTTGACACCTTCCTTGTCGCTCTAAGGTCGCGCGCCTCCATCGCCGACTGCGCCATGACCCTCTCATCCCACCTTCCGACGAGCCTTCTGGTCTTCGTTACCGCCCCCGGCGGAAGCGATGATGGAAGCGGTGCCACGCCGTCGAAGCAGCATACATCCGGGTCGAATCGCGCGGTTGGCGGCCCGTACCTGATGCTCGCCGCGGTGTTGCTCGGCGCCGGCATCGGCTACGCCCTCGACCACAACTACCAGACTACTCCGCGCTGGACGGTTGGACTCGGCCTGCTCGGCATCGGCCTCGGCCTCTATCACGCCGTGCGCGAGGCCAGCCGGTGATCGCCGTGCGCCACCTCATCCTCGCCTGCCTGCCCGCATTCGCCGTTGCCGGCGTCGCCGCGCTGCTCGCCAAGCACGTGATCATGGGTGGCGCGCTCGCCGCGCTGCCGGTGGTGATCGCCGCTTCGCTGCTGGCCGGGCGCGCGCGCGATGTGCGCGCCGCTCTCATCGGCACCCTGTCAGCTCTCGTTGTCCGCCTGATCGGCGCGGTCGTCGTGGCGATCCTGCTCACGCTCGCTTTCTCCGCCGATGCCCCTGCCGCAATCGCCGTCCTTGGCCTGTGCCTGGTCGGCGGCCTGACGGTCGACACCTGGGTCGCGTGGCGCACCGCCAGCGCTGTTCCGGAGCCGCTGCATGCCTGAGCTGCCCGTCCCTACCTACACCGGCGAGGCTCACCCCGCCGCTGAGCATGCCCATCACGGCGCCCATGCGTCGCCGGACGGCCACGCCGAGCACCACGCACCGTTCAGCATCGGCGCGGCGATGCTGCATCACAACATGCCCTTCCCGGCCTGGGAAGTGACGCATGGCAAGCCGCTGATCACCTTCGACCTCGGCACCTACGCGGCGATGCACTACGCCAGCCTGGCCAAGGATCCCGCCTTCGCCGCCGCCGATGGCAGCGCGCATGCGGAGTGGGCGAACGAGGTCGCAGCGCGCCAGGATTTCCGCTTTGCCGACGGCCTGCCCGCCACGGGCGTCGCCAAGGCGATGAGCGTGGCGCAGAGCCACAGCGGCGTCGTCTTCCCCAAGGCGCTGAGCTGGGTCAACCAGCAGATCTTCTTCGGCGGTATCGCCCTGCTCATCCTCTTCGTGGTCGTTGGTCTGCTGTTCCGCCGCAAGGCGACCCAGTTGCAGCCGGCCAATCGCGTTCAACACGCGCTCGAATCGATCGTGCTCTACTTCCGCGACACCGTGGTCGAGCCCAGTTTCCGCGGCCACGGCTCGCAATGGACGCCGTTCTTCGTTTCGGTCTTCCTGATGATCCTGGCCGTCAACCTGATGGGCCTGATTCCGGGCACCGGCACGCTGTCCGGCAACATCGGCGTCACCGGCGGCTTCGCCGCGGTCATCCTGGTGATGATGCTCGGCTACGGCATGAAAGAACAGGGCCCCAAGTTCTGGGTCAACCTGGTGCCCATCCACTTCAGCTGGGCGATGAGCCCGATCTGGATCCTGCTGCTGGTGATCGAGCTGCTCGGCCTGGCCATCCGCCCGTTCGCGCTCGCCGTGCGACTGTTCGCCAACATGTTCGCTGGCCACACCGTGCTGCTCGTCTTCCTCTCGCTCGGCTACGTGATCCTGTCGCAGGCGCCCGAGAGCCGCGGCCTCGCCGCCGGCCTGCACATCACCGGCTTCTTCCTCGCCATCGGCTTCTACGCCATGGAGATCCTCGTCGCCTTCATCCAGGCCTACGTCTTCACCATGCTCAGCGCGATGTTCATCGGCATGAGCATCCACCCCGAGCACTGAGCTCACCGTCTACCCCCAAGGAGTCCCCATGGACCTCGTCACCATCGCCCAGACCGTTGCCAACGCCTCCACCATGGCCATGACCCCCGAAGAGGTCGCTGCCGCGGCCAAGATCGCCTCGGCGACCTATGCTCCGCTCGCCGCCGGCCTCGCCGCCGGCCTCGCCGTGCTCGGCGCCGCGCTCGGCATCGGCAAGCTCGCCGCCGCCGCCCTCGAGGGTTCGGCCCGCCAGCCCGAGATGCAGGGCAAGCTGCAGACCATGATGATCCTCGGCATCGCCTTCGTCGAGGCGCTGGCGCTGATCGCGCTCATGGTGTTCCCGTTCCTGGTCAAGTGACCCTGACCGGCGCGGCCGGCGTTCCTTCCTTCGTCTCCCTGTAACCTCCTGCGAGGCTCCCCGTGGACTTTCTCCTCAACCACGCGCACAGCTTCTATTTCGGCTTCGGCGCCTTCATCATCTTCTCGTTCCTGATCGCGAAGCTGGGGATCAAGCCGATCGTCCAGGCGATCGACGCGCGCGAAGCCAAGCTGGCGCGCGAGCTGAAGGAATCCGAAGAGGCGTACGCCAAAGCGCGCACCCTCAAGGACCAGCTCGACGCCCAGATGCGCAGCGCCGAGGGCCGCATCGCCGAGATGATGGCCGAGGCCCGCCGCGACGGCGAGGCGCTCAAGGCGCAGCTAGTCGAGCACGGTCGTGGTGAACTCGACGCGGTGCGCACGCGCAGCCTGCGCGAGATCGAGGCCGCGCGCGCGGGGGCGATCATCAGCCTGCGCGCCGAGGTCGCCGACATCGCGACCCAGGTCGCCGAGAAGATCGTGCGTCAGAATCTGGATTCGCGTCAGAACGAGCAACTCGTCGGCGCCGCGATCGACGCCTACGAAGCGCGGGTGCGGAAGTAATCATGGCCAGTGTCGCCTCCGTCTATGCCCAGGCGCTGCTCGAGCTCGCTGCTGAACGCGGCAAGACCGACGCCATCGTCACGGATTGCCGTGAGCTGGCGGCGATGCTCGTCGAGCGGCCAGAGGCCTTTGCCGACCTCGCGTCGGGTCGGGTACCCAAGGCCCAGGCCAAGGTGGTGCTGGCGCAGGTGCTTACCGGCCAGCTGCAGGCCGAGACGCTCGATCTCATCCGTCTGCTCATCGACCGCAATCGGCTTGGCCAGCTCGGGCCGATCGCGCGCGAGACCGTTACCCGCGCCGAGCTCGCTGCCGGCGTGGTCCACGTCACCGCGACCACCGCTGCGCCGCTCGCTGCCGATGCCGAAGGCCGGCTCGACGCCGGTCTCAAACGCGTGCTCGGCGCCGGCGTGGTGCTGCATTCCCAGACCGACCCCACCCTCATCGGTGGCGTGACCCTGCGCGTCGACGATCTCTACGTCGATGGCAGCGTGCGCCGCCAGCTTGCCGAACTGAAGTCGCTCATCCTCGCCGCGCCGGTCACCACCGGCCTGTGGCAGGATTGAGACCGAAAGGAATCCATCGTGAAGATCCGCGCTGATGAAATGACCGCCGTGATCAAGGAGCAGCTGCGCAACTACGGCGCGCAGGTCCAGGTCGACGAGGTCGGTTCGATCGTCCAGGTCGGCGACGGCATCGCCCGCATCACCGGCCTCAAGGGCGCGATGATCGGCGAGATGCTCGCCTTCGACAACGGGGCTTACGGCCTCGCGCTCAACCTTGAAGAAGAGTCGATCGGCTCGGTCGTCCTCGGCGACTACACCTCGCTCAAGGAAGGCGGCCTGGTCAAGCGCACCAAGCGCGTGCTCGAAGTGCCGGTCGGGCAAGCCCTGCTCGGCCGCGTGGTCGATGCGCTCGGTCGCCCGCTCGACGGCAAGGGCCCGATCGCCAACGAGGCCACCCGCCGCGTCGAGTCGCCGGCGCCCGGCCTCGCCGACCGCAAGAGCGTGCACGAGCCGCTGCAGACCGGCCTCAAGGCCATCGACGCGATGATCCCGGTGGGTCGCGGCCAGCGCGAGCTGATCATCGGCGACCGCAAGACCGGCAAGACCGCCATCTGCATCGACACCATCATCAACCAGAAGGGCAAGGGCGTCATCTGCGTCTACGTCGCGATCGGTCAGAAGGAATCGACCGTCGCCGCGATCGTCAAGCAGCTGGAAGAGACCGGCGCGCTCGCCTACACCATCATCGTCAGCGCCTCGGCCTCGCAGCCGGCGCCGCTGCAGTTCCTGGCGCCGTACGCCGGTGCGGCGATGGCCGAGTACTTCATGTACAACACCTGGGAAATGGACAACGGCATCCCCAAGCTGGTCAACGGCAAGTACGTCCTCAAGGACGTCGCCGCGGGCGGCAAGGGCTTCGCCACCTTCATCGCCTACGACGACCTCACCAAGCAGGCCGCCGCCTACCGCGAGATGTCGCTGCTGCTGCGCCGCCCGCCTGGCCGTGAAGCGTATCCCGGCGACGTGTTCTATCTCCACTCGCGCCTGCTCGAGCGCGCCGCCAAGCTGTCGGACAAGCTCGGCAACGGCTCGCTCACCGCGTTCCCGGTCATCGAGACCCAGGAAGGCGAAGTCTCAGCCTACATCCCGACCAACGTGATCTCGATCACCGACGGCCAGATCTACCTGCAGCCCGACCTCTTCAACGCCGGCCAGCGCCCGGCGGTCGACGTCGGCATCTCGGTGTCGCGCGTCGGCGGCGCGGCGCAGATCAAGGCGATGAAGAAGGTCGCCGGCACCCTCCGCCTCGACCTCGCCGCCTACCGCGAGCTGGAAGCCTTCTCCCAGCTCGGCACCGAGCTCGACCCCGCGACTCAGCGCCAGTTGGACCGCGGCGCGCGCATGGTCGAACTGCTCAAGCAGGGCCAGGCCATGCCGCTCAACGTCGAAGACCAGGTGATGATGATCAAGGGCGCCGGCGAAGGCATGCTCGACACCATCCCGGTCGCCAACGTCGGCGCCTACGAGAAGGAATTCCTCGCCTTCATGGGCGCGGAATACCCCGAAGTCGGCACCGAGATCCGGGTGAAGCGCGAACTGTCGGATGAGACCAACAAGAAGTTCGGCGAGGCGATCAAGCGCTTCGTGGGCAACTTCAAGGCCAAGCACAAGATCGCCTAAGCTTGGCTGCTGCGGTCCCATCCGGGACCACGGACCACGGACCACGGACCACGGACCTTTACCCTCATGGCCAACCTCCGCGATCTCCGCCGCCGTCGCACCAGCGTCGCCAGCACCAAGAAGATCACGCGCACCATGGAACTGGTCGCGTCGGCGAAGCTGAAGAAGGCGCAGGATGCGGCCACGGCCTCGCGGCCGTACGCCGAGGCCCTGCGCGACCTGGTTGGCCGGCTGTCGTCCGCCGCCAACGAAGCCTCGACGCATCCGCTGATGACCAAGCGTACCGTGCGCAAGGTCGTCATCTATGTCGCCACCTCGGATCGTGGACTCGCCGGCGCCTTCAATGCCAACCTGGTCACCAAGGCGATCGAGCGCGCCACGGCGCGACTGCCGCACGCGCAGTTCGCCGCGACCGACATCTACGGCCAGCCGTGGGGCGATGCGCGCGGACGCTTCGCGCTGGTGACCGCCTGCGAGGTGCTGTACTACGTCAAGGACATCCCGGCCACCATCGAGCGCATGTCGCAGCTCGGCCAGGTCTGCCTCGTCACGATCTTCGCGCCGGCGCTGCAGCGGGTCGGCCCGCATCTGGAGCGGTTGCCCGGACTGCACAAGGATTGGATCGGCCACGGCAGCACCGTGTGGCTGACCTGCTGGTGGCGCAATGACTGAGGCAAACGACCCCTTGGCCGGTTTCGGCGTGGTGTATTTCGGCAACGCCTGGAATGCCGAGAACCGCACCAGCAGCCACCATGTCGCGCTGCGCTTGGCGCAACGCATGCCGGTGCTGTACGTCGAATCGCCGGGATTGCGGCGGGTGCAGGCATCCGTGGTGCGCAGAATACCTTTGTC
>ENA-ORBV01013215-ORBV01013215.1-microbial-mat-metagenome-genome-assembly--contig:-NODE-13215-length-12578-cov-3.931206_pt1 | contig 12578 bp, 13 predicted proteins | sample MGYA00237777_ERZ505514 | MGnify/ENA primary metagenome ERZ505514 (study PRJEB26160, sample SAMN06269048) | microbial mat metagenome | isolation source: Oligotrophic lake microbial mat | place...
TGGCAATCCATCGGGACGCGGGGATTGCCGCAGTCGCTTAGGCTCCTTCGCAATGACAAACGGTAGGTGTTCATTAGAAGGGCGCGAAGCGCGCCGGGGCGATCCAGCTAGATTGCTTCGTCGCTTCGCTTCTCGCAATGACAGTCTAAAAATCACGGGCAATTGGTAGGACGTGATTTTGACTTTGGCGCGGCAGCGCCGGTAGCGCCCGACCTGCGGTCGGGCCGGTCAGAAAATGGGACTGCCAACGGCCCGCCCCGAGGTCGGGCTCTACCCTCGGAAAAGTCCAAATCTTAGGTGCGATTGGTGTTAAACGCGCAGCCGCCATCTCTCTGCGTTCACTGCTTCTTGAGCGCTGGCGGACCTGGATCGCGGCCGCCGTAAGCGAGCGACCAGAGCGCGTCGATGAGCCCCTGATCCAGTGAAAATATGGAGTCGAGCTCCTTGGAGCCGGCGTACTGCACGACGCCGCCGAGGCGCTCCGTCACAAGAAGGGTGAACGTGCGCGTTTGTTCCAGTCCGCCCAGGCCCGGCGAAGTGATCGATGCATCGAGTTGAAAGCGCCACGGCGCATCGTTCGCCACCGCCACGCGTTCAGCGAAGCCGCCGGCGACAAAGTCTTTGGCGCGAAGATTGCGCAAGGCTGCCACGACGATGGCTACCGCCTTGGGATCGCGTACGGGCGCGGTCGGATCACCAGCTGGGTTCAAAATGATTTCGGCGAGCGCGCGATTTTCGGTCAGGTCCGTGAGCTTGAGCGCGGAAACGCGCGACGAGGCGGGCAGGGGTTCACCGACAGCCCGGTTGCGCCAGACATCAGGTGAGAGATCGAGGGCGGTGAGAATATCAGAGTTTACGGTGTAGATGGATACGCCTGGCTCCGCCGCGGTACCGACTCGCGCATAGGTGGTGCTTCGCGCGGAATCGGTGCCGAGCCGCAGGACCAAGGCAGGGGTGTTGCCCGAAAACGCCAGCGTGACTTGGCGTAGCGGACGGTTGAACCCCCAATCTTCCAGGTCTGCAGAGGTGGGTGCATCGCTCTTGAACTGTTCGGCGTTGAGCAGGGTTAGACGCTCGAGCAGGCGGCGAACGGCTGGCGTTTCGCCCGGAGAGGTCTGCGGGCTTTGCGCGCCGTCGCTGCGATGCACGATCTGCCACGCCTGCGCGGCTTCCCCGACCTGACCCGGTGCCGCCTCCACGCGCTGCAGGGTGATGGGCGCCTGATTAGGCTGGATCGGTGCGGCGATGGTGATCGCGGAAACGATGCCGGGATCGAAATCGAGAATGCGTTTTTCGCGGAGCGATTCCTGCGCCATGCGCAGCGAGTCGAGCAGAGCAGGTGGAATCACCACCGTGAACAGAGCCTCGCGACCGTCGAGCTGGGCATAATACTCCTCGGACTTCGCGGGGCCGCTGGTTGCGGCGGTCGCCGGTGCAGTGTCGGCCGGGCCAGCCGCGGGACTCGTGGGCACGAGGTCACCGAGGAAAAGCGTTTCGTGGCGGTTGTTACCCTCGATCATGATGCGGAGTCGTGGCGCGGCTGACGGCAGGGCTGATGGCCGGGGCGTGGGCTCAAACGTTTTCGGCTGCAGGGCGTTGAGCTCGTTAATGGTCAGCTCGACGGCAGTCTTGCTGGCGCGGGCGATGACCGGAGTTTCGAACGTCCAACGCGTACCATCCCGGCGGATACGCACCCGCACGCCGGTTGCGCCGGGGCGGCTGGGGTCCACACTGGCCGTTTGGATACTCAGCGAACGAGCCTCGAAGACGCGCACGCTCAGCAGGGTTTCAGCGCGCAACTGCTCGAGTGGAACGGACAGCGTCTCGATGAGGCTCCGGTTGACGACGTGAATGCGCTGATGATCGGGCGAGAGGACGTAGAGGCGTTTTCCGTCGCCGGTGGTGTCACCGATTTCAAGTCGCGTCGCCGGCCGCGGTGCGCCGCCGGTGCCAGCCGGATCGCCGGAGGTGAAGGCGATGGAGAGCTTGGGTTTTTCCAAGCCGTAGTCGGCGAGTGACTGGCGATTGAGCGCCAGGTCCGAGACGCTGAAACTGGTTTCGTTCTTCAGGAGCTGTAACTCCTGGACGATGCTGCTCGCCGCATGCGGATTCGCTGGCCAGTCGAGGGGCGCGGTGAGAAACCAGGTGTCGCGATTGCGGACGAGCTTGAACGTGGTGTTCGTGGCGTGATTCGTAATTTCGAGGGAGCGGATGTCGGCCGCTTCCGGGCCTAACACGCGACGGCGGGTTTCGAGCGACGCCGCTTCCGTCCGCCAAGTCCGCTCAAACTTGAAGATGAAGAAGAACAGCGCGACGTTCAGGAAAATGAGGACGAGCGTGACTTTGGTGCGCACAGACGGGCCGGGTTGAAAGGTGGGACGAAGCGGGGAGCGGCGGAAGGCGGAGCGGAGCGGCGAAGTTCGAAGGACGCGATAATTTGGACAGGCACTCAGGTCCGACGGGTCCAATATACGATGAGGCCGAGTCCGAGCGCGGCGCCGGGGAGCGCCAATAGCAAGACGTAGCGGAGCCGGGTAAAATCAGCGGCGCTCAACGAGAGCTGGAAGCGCTCGACCGGACGCGGCGGGATGCTGAGTTGGCGATCGCGGTCGACGCTCCAGTTTACCGCGTTGAGGAAGACGGCGAGGTTGCTGTTATCGAGGCGGCTGTTGGCGATCATGTCGCCGGTGCCGAAGACCACGAGTTTGCCGCCCCGCACGTTGAAGGGAAGATTGTCGCGCAGCGCCAGGCGTTCCGAGGCGACCGCGACGCTCAACCGATCCGCGGGTTCGAGGCCGCGGATGGGGCGGGTGTCGATGCCGCGGGTGTACTTGAACTCGCCGCGTCGGTAATCCCGTTCGCCCCACGCGGTGGTGGACGTCGCAATGAGCGCGGCGGTATTGAGGCCGCTGCCGGTCACGCGACCTGGATCGGGCAGCACGGTGCGCGCCACGCCGAGGCGAAGCTTCCAGCCGTAATCGAGCAGCGTCTTGGTGATCGGGTGCTGGGTGAAGGCGTACAGCATGAGATCGCCGTTTTCCGCGATGTTTTCCGGACCCGTGTCCCAGATCAGGTCGTCGTGCACCAGCACCCCCCAATCCAGGAGCAAGTCATCGAGACCGAGGGCCTGGGCGCCCAAGCCTGGGGCGAGAAACATTACCATCCGGCCGGCACCCGCGCTGAGATATTGGCGCAGCATCTCCTGTTCGATCTTGGAGTAACTGCTTTGCGGGGCCACCGCCACGAGCAGCGCGGCGTCTTCCGGGATTTTGCGGTTCGCGGTGAGATCGATTTCGTCGACCTCAAAATTACGCTGTTTCAGTTCATTGCGCACCGCGGTGAGGCCGCGCGAGGCATCGGGATCGCCCACGCGCATTTCGGCGTGTCCGACCAGGAAGTAGATCTTCAGTCGTCCCGGACTGGATACGTCGAGAATGCCGGCCGTGAGGACTTGTTCACCTTGGAAGGCGTGGCGTTGTTTATCCTTGTGGCTGTAAAGTTCCTCGACCCGGATCGCGCGGCGCTTGTCGCCCGACACCAGCACGATCACGTCGGAGTTCTCAATGCCGAGTTCCTCGGCGCGGCGGCGATTTTGATAAATATCCAGCTGCTCGGTGGTGACCCGTCCGGCTTCGCGCCCCTCGGTGGCGTAGCGGAGTTCATGCAGCAGTCCCTTTAGCTCGGGATTCTCATCGTCGCGTCCCATCGTCACGATCAGGTGCACGGGCCGCTGGAGGTTTTTGAGGTAAGAGAGCGTCTCCGGAGAGAGGGAAAACTTACGCTGCTTCGTGAGGTCGAAGCGCCAGGCGTGATTCTTGGCCACGTAGTTCAGACCGCCCACCAACGTGAGAAATAGCACGGCCTGCAGCACGAGGTTGAAGGTGCGCAGCCAGCGGACGGCACGGAAGCTGGTGAAAGACATGAGTGGCGAAAAAAGGTGTTGGAGCAGAACCCGCAGGCGAGCGGCCGTTAGCCGCGAAGCCGCCGCGATCGATCAAGAGTGCAGCAGCTTCGCCTCCACGCTCAGAATGCTGAACATCAACGCGAGCACGGTTCCGCTTAAATAAAACAGGAGATGGCGAGTGTCGATCACCCCACGCGTGAAGTCGTCGCGGTGCGCGAAAACGTGACCGTACTCGATCGCGACTTTCGCTGGCCGCAGCACGCCTTGTTCGAGCCAGGCGGAATCTGAGAGGGCGTTGCCCCCGAGGATGAGCGTCGCGAGCATCACGCATCCCACGATTCCGGCCACCGATTGATTGCTCGTCAGGGAGCTCGCGAAAACGCCCAGCGCGACGAAGAGCAGTCCGGAAACCGCAATGAACAGGAAGCCGCCGAAAAGCGGACCCGAATCGAGGAAGCGGACGTCGCCAGAAAACGTTTGCAGAATGTAGAAGAAGCCACCCGTCGAAACCCACAAGGTGACATAAAGAAAGTAAGCGGCACCAAACTTTGACAACACCACTTCGGTTGTCGTGACCGGAGTCGTTAGCAGCGTTTCGATCGTGCCGAGCCGGCGCTCTTCCGCGAGGCACTTCATCGTGAGTAGCGGCACCATCACGCAAGCCGGCAGCCAGAACAGTTGAAAGTAAACGGCGGCGGGGGATAGGTCCTGCGGCGCGCTGCTGTAGATCTCGAGGATCTTGGTGAAGATCATACCCATGAACGCGAGAAACAGCGTAGCCGCGATGTACGTCGCCGGGCTGACCAGGAGCATGCGAATCTCGTGACTGAGCAGAGTGAAAAAGTGCTTCATGCAGGCGGATCAGAGAGGTGAGGTATAATGCCGGCTCCGGTGTGGTCAGGCGGCGCCACGTTCGTTGGTCCGGCTATTCGCGGACGCCAGCCCGGTCGCCTCCGTCGATTTAACCACGTCCCAGCTGCGCCGGGTCGCCGCGAGGAAAACGTCTTCCAAGGTCGGATGCACCCGGATTAAGCCGCGCACGCGGTACCCGGCTGCGAGTAGTTGGGGGAGAATGCTGTCGCCGAGTTCGTCATCGCGGTCCGTGGTGAGTTTCACGCGGCGAAAGCCATCGGGGTGAGGCTCACCTTCATCGGTGATTTTAAGCGTGGTTTCGATTCCACTGAGAGCTGCGGGAAGCGTGGTCAGGTCGCCGGCAAACTCCAGTTGGTACGTGGAGTGGCCGAACATTTCGCGGCGGAGTTTCGCGGGAGTTCCTTCGGCGACCACGCGCCCTTGGTTGATGATCAGCACGCGATCGCACGTCATTTCGATTTCCGGCAAAATGTGCGACGAGATGATCACGGTCATCCGGCCGCGCAGGCTCGCGATGAGATCGCGAACGATGAGGATTTGGTGCGGATCCAGGCCAATCGTCGGCTCGTCCATGATGATGACCGGAGGTTCGGCCAGGATCGCTTCGGCGATACCGACGCGCTGCCGATAACCCTTGGAAAGCTGGCCGATGATTTTGTGGCGAACGCGCTTCAGGTCGCAAACCTCCAGCACTTCATCGATGCGCGGACCCAGTTTGCGCCGCGGAATCTCTTTAAGCCGTCCGCGGAAATACATGTATTCCGAAACCCGCATGTCCTCCGGCAGAGGATTGTTTTCGGGCAGGTAGCCGATGCGTCGCTTGATTTCGTCCGGTTGAGTCGCAACCGGCACTCCGCAAATGTTCACGCTGCCCGAAGTCGCCGGCAGGTAGCCGGTGAGGATTCGCATCGTGGTGGACTTGCCGGCGCCATTGGGTCCGAGGAAGCCGACGATCTCGCCGCGCTGCACGGTGAAGCTGATGTCGTTCACGGCCACGACGCCGCTGTAGGACTTGACCAAGCGTGAAACTTCGATGGCGGGCGCGGAGTCGGACATTTCGTTCACTCGCTAATTGGCGTGAACTGTCGCCGATGGCTAGAGCAGAAAAAGGATCCGTGATAATCGTTGGCTGAATCGCGGGCGGTCACGGGGCTTTTTCCAGGGTGACTTCGCCGGCGCGGAACCGCCGCGTCTTGCCGTTCTCGTCTCGCAGCAGCAATGCCCCTTCGTCGTCCAAGCCGGTCACCGTACCGTGATGACGGCGGCCGCCTTCCAGCAGAGTGACGGATTTACCCCGGAGCACATCGTACTTGTGCCATTTATCCGCGAAGCCCTTCGCGTGATTGCCTTCGACGAAGTTGTCGTAGGCGAGCAGCACCCGTCCGATCAGCGCCGCGGCGAGCCGGTTGAGGTCCAACGGTGAACCCGTGACCTCCGCGAGCGAAATCGCGCGCCGGGTGAGCTCCGGGGGCCACCCGGCCTCGGGGCGGTTGACGTTGAGACCAAGGCCGAAAACCAAGTCCCGGATTTCATCCGCATCGACTCGCGCCTCCGTCAGCATTCCCCCGGCTTTGCGGCCGTCGAACAGGATGTCGTTCGGCCATTTGATACCCGGGCTGAGCTGGGCGAAATTGGCCAGAAGTTCGCAGATGTTGAGTCCCATCCAGAGGGTGAACGTCGTCATCCGCTCCGGCGCGACGTGCGGTCGGAACGCGAAACTCGCATAGAGATTTCCCGTCGATTCACTGTGCCAGGTTCGCCCGAAGCGACCGCGGCCTTGGGTTTGCCGCCGCGCGAGCACGGCAAACGGCGTGGCGCGGCCGGCGGCGAGTTGCCGGGCCGCTTCGTCGTTGGTGCTGTCGATTTCCTCGTGCACCACCAAGGAAAATCCGCGCGGGCGGACCTTGAGCTGCGTTTCGATGGAAACGGAATGGAGCGTAGGTGGACGCGCCGCGATGCGGTAGCCTCGGGCGCGTTGGGCTTCAAACTCGTACCCGGCCGCGCGGAGTTTTTCCATGTGTTGCCAGACTGCTACCCGACTCACTCCCAATTTCGCGGCCAGCATCGTGCCGGAGACCCAGCCGGGTTCACGCGCCTGGAGTTCGCGAAGAATTACGTGTTCGGCAGACGGCATGGCAGTGGACACAAACGGGTGGGCGGAGACGGCGAAGAAAGTGGCGGGACGTTGATCTCTTCATGCGAGGTGGTTACGTTGGCGCAAATGTCATTTGAAGATTTACGCACTTCCGTGCGAGACGACCCGAGTCCGCCCGCGACCTTGAGCGAGGCGTTGAAAGCGTTGTGGCATGATGCGCGTGGCGACTGGAACAAGGCGCACACGTGGGCACAGGAGGACGAAGGCCGCGACGGATCCTGGGTTCATGCCTACCTGCACCGCAAAGAGGGCGACCGGGCCAATGCGGGTTATTGGTACGCGAAAGCGAGCCGGCCCATGCCTGCCGCCGCGGTCAGTCTCGAAACCGAGTGGGCGGACATCGCCCGCGCGCTGCTCGAACGGAATGGCTAGCCGATTCCGCTCCTGTTCCTTGGGACCGCGGCCGCCCTCGGCCGCATCTGAAAACACTGCGGCCGGGGGCGGCCGCGGTCCCACCAGTCCCCAATCCACCAGTCCCCAATCCACCAGTCCCCAATCCACCAGTCCCCAATCCACCAGTCCCCAATCCACCAATCCCCAATCCACCAGTCCGCCACTCCCCAATCTCCAGGCTGCAATCCGCCAGCGCCCTTCCAATTCCGCAGGCGTGGGAACTCAGGATCTACCGGTGCCGCGGATCTGGGAACTTATTTCGGCCCGCCACCGTTCCACCCAAAGTCGCTCGTGCGCATGAACGTTTCCTGCGTTTCCCGTCGAATATAAGCTCCGGCTGCAGGGTCGGACTTGCTTGCACCCTCAGCCGCGGCGTTCAGGTCGGCCATGTTACGCAGGCGCTCGTCTTCTTGGTACATCGTCATCGCCCGGGCTTGGTAGGAGGACCCGAATAGCGGTAACGTGAAGCGATTGAGCGCCTGGTCGAGGTCCGAAATATAGCGGCGAACCGCGATATCGGTCAGACCCTTTTCAGTGCTGATGGTACGCTCGGTGAATACGGCGGGCTTCTTCTCCTGGACGATGTAGTCCGGCAGACGGACAATGGTGTTCCGGGGTTTGTCCGTCTCTCGGAGGTCAGGCTGTTCCGCTTCGGGCGGGCGCTCCTGTTTCGGGGGAGGCGGAGTGTACTTGGGCCCGGCAGCGGCCAGCGCTGCGGCTACTCCACCGGAGATCGGACGGGTGCGCCGCGGAGCGGATGACTGACTTCCCTCGTCGTTCTTCTCCACGAGGACCGGCGATCCTTGAGTTGACTGCGGCGCGGACGCGGGCGATTTGGTCGCGGGACGAACCGCGGGCTGGGGCGTCGTTGCCTGTGCCAGCGCCGCTGGGCCAGCGACGAGGAGGCCGACCGCCATCGACAGAAGCTTGAAGGAGTCGGTGCGGACCATGACAGGATTTAATGTAACGTGGATTGTCCGGGAGTTCCGTCAAACCCACGCGGTCTCAATCTGAGAGCCGTTATTCCGGACGGTGACGAGACTTCCGACCGCGAAGGTTGATGTAGAGTGCAATAACGCCGACTCCCAAGAGCGCGTACGTGGACGGCTCTGGGATCGCGAGCGGGATATCGGGCGTGTAGAGGTTTCTAACCTCAGTGGCCGTCAGCACTCCGTTATAGATGCGCACGGAATCAACGCGCCCGCCTAGGAACGGCGTCAACGCCTGGCCCGTCGCCGCGTTGGTCATCGAAAAAGCGAAGCTAGCGGTGAATTGAGCGGCGGTATCCGGCACATCCTGGTGAAGAACAAATTCCGTTTGGCCATTCACATAGCCCGTGATCACGTTGTTGGCCGCGTCCCGCGTCACTACGAAGCTCAATGCGACATCGCGCATCCCATCACCCGCGGACGTCTGCTGCACCAAGGGAGCATTGATATCGTACTTCGCCGGAACTGCCTTCGCACTGACTTCTCCCGCCGTGAGTTGACCCGACACGCGAAAGGTGAACAAAAACTCGACACTGACACTGGCCGGCATGGGCACCGTCGTGCGGAGCGAGAACGGATGCGCCGCAAATACGTAACCCAACGCGCTGATGCTTCCGCCAATGCCATCGAGCGCAGGCCCGGTGCTGCTCGCGGCGGCGAGCGTGTTGCGCAAAGTATACTCGTGGATCAAAACGGCCGAGCGAACCGGCGTAAACGCCAGGGCCGCGAGGAACGCACCAACGATAAACCGACGTGCAGTCATCAGGGCCAAGATGAAGGAGGGAACGTGGTGGATGGCAATCTCTTTGCAGAATAGTTCGATGCAATACTACGCACCGCCACCCGCTAGCCGGAATAGTTCACACTCGGGCGTGAACGCTCTTCACGGTGTGCACGTGTACTATTACCTTGTCATTGCGAGAAGCGCAGCGACGAAGCAATCCATCGAGCTGGATCGCCACGCCCTCGTTCCTCGGGCTCGCGATGACAAATCTGAGTGTTAAATATCCGGGCTAGCGCTGCCCCTCGCCGCGGGGCTGATCCGGAAGCGTTTGGGCGAGGCGGTCCCGTTCGGTCAGAAGCTGAGCGGCGATACTCAGGGCAATTTCGTGGGGGTGGTTCGATCCAAATTCCAATCCCACTGGACAGTGAACGTGTTCCAACGCGGAGGCAGAGACCCCGCTGGCGGCGAGCTCCCGGCGAAGAACGATGGCTTTGGCCGCACTGCCGATCACGCCGACAAAGGGAAAGGTTCGGGTGGTCAGCGCGCGGTGGAGAATGGGTCGGTCGGTTTGGTGCCCTTGCGTCATACAAAGCACAAAGGCCTCTTCCGGTAGTTCATCGATCGCGCCGGCGAGTTCCGGACGATGGCTGGCGGTCAGGTTGGGAGTGCTCGGAAGCTGTTTCAGCCACTCGGACCGGGAATCAAAACAGAACAGGCGGCACCGCAGCGGCGTGAGTACCGGGATCAGCGCCTGCGCGACATGTCCGGCGCCAAAGACGGCAATCGTCCATTCTGCTGCCGTCGCATGGGGCTCGAAGTAAAGCTTCACGGAACCACCGCAGGTCATCCCCACGTCACCTTTCAAGCTCCAGTTAACGAAGCGCGGCCGCGCCCCGGCGAGATCGCGCGCACTCAACATTTCCGCCGCGACGGTGAGGGCCTGAGCTTCAACGCGGCCGCCGCCGACCGTACCCGCCTGCCGCCCCGCGGCCGTAACCAACATCTTGGCGCCGGCATCCTGCGGAACGCTGCCCAACGCCTCAACCAGCGTCACGAGCACAAAGGCCGTGCGGCTTTGCTCCAAGGCAACCATCTGCGCGTAAAGGGTGGGCGGAGGCGGATCATAAGCCGACATTTGCGCGATGATGTGGGAGCGATCGTTGGGGGCAAGCAACCTGGGCGCTCTGCCGTGAGTCCGGGCGCATCTGCCGGCGGTGGAAGCCACCGCGGCGGCGAAGGGACTCGCCGCCCTACCCATCGTGACCTCCGAAGAGGTAGGGCGCGGACTCCGCTCCGCGCCGGAACTCGCCGCCCTACCCATCGTGGCCTTTGAAAAAGGTAGGGCGCGGACTCCGCTCCGCGCCGGAGCCCGAACCGCCAACCCCGCGATAGGCTGTCGATCAGCCGACGAAACTCATGAATCTGAGTCCGCGTGCGCGGCGTTTTTTGCGGTTTCACACCGGCCGTTTTTGACGCTGTTGCCAGCGTTCGCGGTTCACAAAGAGCGGCAACGATTCGGTCGGCGGCACCGTTTCATCCCTGATCAAATCAAAATGAGAATCGAACACGCTCACGGCCTCCGTCGGCTCGAGACCAAACGGAGGGCCGTCGTCTTTCTCCCCATAGAGGTAAAACCCGACGAGCGCGCCGGTCGCGGTTAACAGGTCTGCCATCCGTTTCGACAAGTCTGGCCAGCGAGCGGGCTGCAACGCGCAAAGAAACGTGCGCTCGTAGATGAGATCAAAACCTGCGGCGGCAAAGGGGTGCTGGAAAAAATCCCCTTCGATCACCTGATGCGCGATTTCGCGCGGAAGGCTGGCGCGGGCCCTGGCCACGGCGGCCGCACTGAAATCGATCGCCGTGACGTCCGCTCCGGCCCGCGCAAACGCCGCGATCTCGTGCCCGGATCCGCAGCCCGGGATGAGCACCTTCTTGCCCGCGAGTTGCTCCTCGATCACGTACCGGGCGAGCCGGGCAGGCACTCCGCCCTGATCCCACGGGGTGCACCCGGAGGCGTAGCGCACATTCCAGAAGTCAGGTTGAGTAAAGGGCTCGGGCATGGCTTAATACCAACGTCCCTTGATCTTTGGACTGTCATTGCGAGAAGCGGAGCGACGAAGCAATCGAGCTGGATCACCCCGGCGCGCTTCGCGCTTCGCGCTTCGCGCACCTCGTGATGACAATCGTCTACATTATACGGGCGATTGGTTTAACGTGCGCCAAATCGGGGTAGGCGTCAACAGTGATGACGGAACTTTTGACAGCACCCTTGTGACTGGCAAGGTGCCCGCGCGTGTCACTTTCTTCATCGGTCAAGGTCGCTCGTTTGTCTGCCGCCCCGACTGCGAAGTCGAAGTCCAATCCGTGGATCCGGGGTGCCAATTCCACTATTCATGGAAGAGGCGTATATGCGCAATGCGATATCCCCGATGGCACGCGGATCATCGAGTACACGGGTGAAAAAATTACCAAGGCGGAGGCGTGGCGACGTGAGGCGCTGCGTGTCAAACGGGCGCACCGCGGTGGCGATGGGTCCGTCTATATTTTCGAACTGAACAAGCGCTACGACCTGGACGGCGGGAAGGGGAGCAATGTGGCTCGGCTGATCAACCACTCGTGTGCGCCGAACTGCCGGGCTGAGACCGATCGGGGACACATTTGGATTCTGGCGCGCCGCGATATCGCCGCGGGCGAGGAGCTGACGTTTGATTACGGGTACGGCTTCTCGCTGTGGGAGGACCATCCCTGTCGTTGCGGCGCGTCACGGTGTATTGGATACATCGTGAACAGCGGTCAGCGCTGGCGCGTGCGTCGGATTTTGCGGATGCGTCGCAAGGAAGCCCGGGAGGATCGTACGCGTCGGGTTACCTGAGCGCGAGCAGCCGGTCGGCGGCGGAGCGAATAAACCGAAAAAACGCATTTGAACCACTGATGACCACTGATTCAAACAGAGTTGCGGGATGGAGGCCTTTCACCCGGTAAATGCGGGAAAGTTCTATCCCATCGATCGGGGGCATGTGCCGGTTGGCGGTGGCAGCCACCGCGGCGGCGAGGGACTCGCGGCCCTACCATTGTGACCTTGGGAAAAGGCGGCGAAGGGACTCGCGGCCCTACCATTGTGACCTTGGGAAAAGGCGGCGATGGGACTCGCGGCCCTACCCATCGTGACTTTTGAAAAAGGCGGCGAAGGGACTCGCCGCCCTACCCATTGTGACGTTTGAAAAAGGTAGGGCGCGGACTCCGCTCCGCGCCGGAGCCGGAACCGCCAACCGGCAGATACGCTCCCCGGCGCGGCGTCGCGATTTCTCCGTGGCTTTGGAGCCCCCGGTTGGCTTTAAAGGACGTGTACTCGATGCCCTCATTCCCCATCATTGATACGCACGTTCACCTGTGGGATGTTAGCCGGCTGCGTTACGCGTGGCACGCGAGCGTTTCTCAGCTGAACAGAAATTACCTCATAGAGGATTTTAGGGCCGCGTGCAGCGCAGTGCAGGTGGCGAAGCTGGTTTTTGTGCCTGTCTCTTATACACATCTCCGAGC
>ENA-ORBV01013217-ORBV01013217.1-microbial-mat-metagenome-genome-assembly--contig:-NODE-13217-length-12575-cov-3.494319_pt1 | contig 12575 bp, 10 predicted proteins | sample MGYA00237777_ERZ505514 | MGnify/ENA primary metagenome ERZ505514 (study PRJEB26160, sample SAMN06269048) | microbial mat metagenome | isolation source: Oligotrophic lake microbial mat | place...
TTTCAAGCAGAAGACGGCATACGAGATTCGCCTTAGTCTCGTGGGCTCGGAGATGTGTATAAGAGACAGATCCAGGCGATATCCTCGATCAGCCGGATGTACGCATTCTCTCAGCGCGGCTGGTGAAGGCCGATAGGCGCTATTGGGTTGTTGGCGAAATGATCAATGTTGATATCGATCCGGCTGATACAACCGTTACCGCATTGCTCTCTGATGAGCAGGGCCACGAGTTGACCCGCTATGACGCGCAGACTGGCACGATCCATAAGATCCTTCCCAAGGAGGTTGTTCCGTTTCGGGTGGGCTTTGAGGGAGTTGCTGGCTCGATCTTGAGCGATACACTCAAAGTTGGTGATTTTAAGCCGAATGACTACACGCCGCCGAATTTGCTCAAGCCAACCACACAATTTGTGATGCAATCGCAGGCAGTGGTAACTGCACGCGATCTGACACGTAATCTGGCAATTCAGGATTTGCAGGTGGTACGTGGCTCGGATGGATTGTATCGGCTCAATGGGCGGCTACTCAATATCGGAACCGATGAAGCAACCATTCCGCATGTTCTGGTAACGCTCTACGATGCCGATGGTTCCGTCGCTTGGGTCGATGATCTATTTGTGGAACAGGCCATTCGTCCGCAGCGTAGCCGGGCCTTTAGTGTTGTATTACACGAGCGCACGGAAGTCGAAACAATTGCAAGCGATCAGGGCCGCTATGCAACGGTTCTGGGCGATCTCAATATTACCAATATCCAGGCCGATCACATGCCGCTCCCGCCTGAGTCCGGGTTTGCTTCGCTACGGATCTCTGTGCATGCCTATGTGGCAGGTGGTGGGTAGAAGATGGGCAGAACTGTAACCCAGAACGAACTTCTGAAACCCTGTATTCATCGATTCTTGTATCTGCTGCGATCCGGCATATTCCTGCTGGCGCTGATGCTGGTAGCTTGCACAGCGCGCCCTCAGATGCCGATCCAGCGTGGGGTGCAGTTGCCGATGATGGTGCCATCAAACGTTATTGTTGGCCAATCCATTCCTGTTACCATCGGGCCAAGTGCTGAGCCAGATGGAACAATGGTGATGTTGATTGCGCTCGATAGCTTCGGCCCACGCACCTATAGCGCGACACTCAGCGGCGGCTCAGTACGCTTTATCATTCCTGGCGAAGATACACAGCGTGCCGGAATCGTGCTGCTGATGGCTCGTACTCCAAATGGTTATGGCACGGCATCGATTGTGTTACAAGCCGGGCCAGCAATTGCACCCTTAACACTTCATGTTGGTCCGCATACTGTTCCCGCCGATGGTATTTCACTTGGGATGGTTGTGGCGATTCCAAACGATACCTATGGTAATGCGATCAGTAGTGGCGATCCCGTCGAGCTGCGCTTCCAAAACCCTACTGGAACGATAGTCACCCGCGATGTTGCAGCGCAGAATGGTATTGCCTGGATCAGAATGCCAGGCGGGACGCAGGCTGGCCGAATGCTGGTGGTTGGCAGAGCTGGCACTGCGCATGGGCCTGAGGCTGATCTGAGCCTGACAGCAGGATGGCCAATCTCGTTTACGCTGATGGCCGATCCAGCAACGCTCACTGCGTGGGGCACGGCTTGGAAAGATGCCATGTTGAAAGCTATCGACGGGCAGATCTACTTCTTGTTCTTAGCTCCGTTTGCTTACCGTTACTGGTGGGCAGAGGATCAGGCAATTGTAGAGGGTATGGAACGCGAGGTCGCTCAATTGGGCGGCGAGTTCCAGACACAGTTCTCAGTATTTTCTCAGGCGTTGAATCGTAAGGATTTAGACGCTGCGGAAGAAGCGGGTAACAAACTGCTCGATATGTATCAGGCAGAACACCGCTCGATTCCCGACGATGTGCTGTTGGCTGTTCGTCGCCAGCAAGGCGAGGATCGTGAAACTTGGATGCAGCGTCTGATGCAAACAGCGGTGAAAGAATCCGCGGTTGCAGAGCAGATCAATCCTAAAGTGAACAAGGGACGTTTCTTAGCGGTCTCCTTCATCACCACCCTGCTCGCAGGTTACTTGATGCAAGGCTCACTCAATGGTCGTCAGATCTTGGGTGATGGTTCGGCGCCGTTTGGTATCGATCTCACGCACTGGAACTTGTTCGCAGGAACGACTCCTGGAGATGGCGCGCACGCGATCATCGTCAAGTCGCTCTTGATGATCAATGCGATCTGGCTCGCTGGACTCGGTTACAAAGCGGCTTGGGATGGTGGAAAAATCGTCGTCAGCAAAGTGGCGAAGCTGTTCACCGGATCGAGCACCATTCCGGCTGAAACGGAATTCGCGATCGATCCAGCTGCTCAAGAAGAGCAAGCAATTGCTTCTGAAGTGGCAGCTGCTGCGGTCACAGCTCCCGTTCCAGCGCCTGCTAACGGAACCGCCGAAGCGGACCAGGCACTCTGGGCTCGGTTCCAAGGTTCCATAAAAGCAATTGGGGCTTTCTTCGGAATCGGCAAGAGCCAGGAAGCTCGCGCCCTGCAACAAGCACAAGTTAGCCGAGCAGTTGCGGAAGCATGTTCTGAGTTAGTGGCTGCGGAAGCGAAGGCAAGACCCCGCACCACCGCAAGCACTGCTAATAATTAGTTATAAGGGATTTCACCGCACTGTTGCCTGAACGGGCAGCAGTGCTGGTGCAACTTCCGATGGAATGACTGTAGGTTTCTCGTTCGTGGGCTTCTCTTTGGCCAACATCTGCGCCTGATCTAAAATCGATAATTCAGTCGTGCAATTGGCTTCGTCACCATTCTTGGCGAACACTCTCAATTGCACTAATTGCTTTTCAGCGTGGTAAGGCAACTTTGTTGGGTCGAGTGCGATGCCGAAATATCCCTGATTGTCCGCGGGTAATTCTCCAGCTTGAGCGAGCGAAATATTATTTTCTCCGTCCGACCATTTGCGGAAAGGCACTCTCCAGTAAAATGGCCCTTTGCCGCCAACAATTCCCACTTTCAAACGCAGCATGCCCTCTTCCAAAGCGACCGGTAATTTCTCGGGACCGACTTGGCAGCGGAAGCCTTTGGCGTTTTTTGGAAAGACGGTAATTTTGCGCTCAGTCGCGTTCACGGTGAGACTCAGAAGCAAAATCGAAGCTGAAATGATGGTTAGAGCGGCTCGCATTTGAGGAATAGAGATACAAGTCCCGTGCCGGCTGCCTAATTATGAAAACTAAACAAAATCAACCACTTGAATGGGCCTTTGGGCGGCCAATTCAGGCCGAATACGCATACGGAATACACCCCTGTCTACACCTCGGTCAGTTCTTTGCCAGCCGCGCTTGCCGGCGGAATCCCGGGTTCTGCTTGTTGGAGTAGGGGATCTTGAAAGCGCGCGCACGAGAATCCCAGCTTTCTTGTCGCCGGAAGCGCGCGAGCTGTACGCAGTTGCTACATAGCTTGTCTCACTTCTTCCGAGAGCGCTGCGGGTTGCCCGTGGTGTTTGAAGGGTTACTCGGTCCTCGCGGCGCGGAATTCTTCTTCCTATGATTCTACGGTGGTCTACCTGGCGTAGCCCAGCGTGGTCGCATAGTCCGCACCTGGCCTTCGGCTTCGGTTTGCTATCGCTGTGTGAATTGCACAAGCACACCGCAGCCGGAGGCGAGGTGCGGGTTTCTAAAACCTAGAACCTTCGACGCGGATACCACCGTAGAACCACTGAGAGGAGATTTTCGCGCCGCGAGGACTACGACAAAGCTACAACACCACGGGCAACCCGCAGCGCTCTCGGAAGAAATGAGACGACTCTGTAGCAACTGCGCACAGCTCGCGCGCTTCCGGCGACAAGAAAGCTGGGATCCTCGTGCGCGCGCTTTCAAGAATAGCCTTTAGATACGTCCGCCCCGACTCGGGATAGGTACACTGAGATTGCTTCGCTGCGCTCGCAACGACTGGATGGTCGCAACGACCGTGCGCTTGCACGATGGTTAAGCGCTAATCCGATTCCGACCAGAGTCTTTCGCTCTATAAAGCGCGTGATCTGCTTCGCGGACTAGTTCGCGCGGGTCAGGCGCTGCTGACGGATTGCTTGTGGCGTAGCCAAAGCTGCAGGTGCGTTTGAGTTGGCTTTTGCCGTCGTCAAAGGTGTGCGCTTCGATCACGGCGCGTAAGCGTTCGGTGAAGACTATTGCGCCTTCGGCGTTGGTTTCTGGAAGAACGATTAGGAATTCGTCGCCGCCGTAGCGGGCCGCAAAGTCCATGTCGCGCATGTTGCGTTTAATCAGGCGACCTAGCTCTTTGATTACAAAGCTGCCGAATAAGTGATCGTGAAGATCATTCACTTCTTTGAAGTGATCGATGTCCATCATCACGCAACTAACGTGACGACCATAGCGTTTGGCGCGTTTCAATTCGTTTTCAATGCGCTCGTACATCGTGCGCATATTGAACAGGCCCGTGATGTCGTCGGTAATCGCGAGCGCTTGGAGCTTCTCATTGGCGATCATCAATTGGTCTGTGAGGTCTTTGAGCCGAAAACGCACTTTTACACGCGAGCGGAGCTCATTGAGCTTTGCCGGCTTGCGAATGAAATCATCTGCTCCGGCTTCCAGACATTGGGTCACTAAATCGGAGTCGGTGTTGCCTGATACAAACACGACAGCGACGTAGTTTTTGCGGGCACGCAGGAGCTTTAGCGTATCCAGACCCGTCATCTTTCCCATGTTGTAGTCCATGAGGACCAATTCAGGATCGTACTCTTCGATTTGTTGAATCGCGACTTCGCCCGAGGATGCTGTTTGGATGGTGTAGCCATCCATTTTAAGAGCATCGGACAAGATTTTGATATTGATAGCGTCGTCATCGACGACCAAAACTCGACGCGGCAGACCCGTCTCCAAGGACATTTGAAAGCCCCCTTTTACTAATAGTCTACTGCATCTTGGTCGTTACTGCAGAAGCACAGTGCTGCCCGGCGTTTGCGGCAGTTCTGGCATCTGTTGCTTTGGCATTTTGCCTGTCAGCGAATTTAAGAAAGCGACAATGTCAGACACGTCCTCTTTATTTAAATCGATATTGAGCTGCGTCTTAGCCATGACAAGGACTGCTTCGTCCAGCGTGGCCACCGAGCCGTTATGGAAATACGGCGCTGTGATAGCTACGTTTCTCCATGTAGGGACGCGCCACATTCCGCGATCTTCTGGTTTGCTCGTCGCCTTCATGCGGCCTGGGTCTGCTGAGAAGTCGTATTTCTTGACGTAGTCGTTATCCGCAAAGGTAGGGAACCTTTGGTAGAAGCCCGTGCCTTCTGGCAACTGAGGACCGGCGTAGTTAGGACCGTTGTGACAAGTTGCACAACCGATCGCCACAACCTTCTCCCCACCGCGTTTAGCAGCTGCGTTAATCGCATTCTTCTTACCTTTTAAGAACTGATCGTATGGAGCATCGGGGGTTAGCAACGTGCGCTCGTAGCTAGCAATTGCTTTTGCGACGTTATCAATCACGACCGGCTCTTTTTGACCCGGGAAGTTCTTTTTAAATTCTTCGACGTACCCAGGAATCATGCGAATGCGGCTGACCGCCATGTCATGATCTTTCATCGCCATTTCCACTGAGTTGGTCAGGGGCCCTTTGGACTGAGCTTCCAGCGAAGGTTCGCGGCCATCCCAAAATTGGACCGTTAAGAAAGCCGAATTCCAAACTGTTGGCGAATTGCGATCGCCGTTTTTGCCGCCGACACCGGCGGAAAATTTGCGGTTGTCGGTGCCGCTGCTCATGACGTTGTGGCAGGAGTTACAGGACACCGTGCCATCTAGCGAAAGGCGCGAATCAAAAAACAGTTTCTTACCCAGTTCGATTTTCGCGGCGGTCATCGGATTGTCTTTTGGTACCGGCGGTTTTGCGGGCAAGGGAACAAAGAGCTCCGCGTTCGCCACATAGCTAAACAGAAGAAGAAAAGATAAAATGCCCCTGAAACCCATTAGTAACCTCGTTGCACCAAAAATATCGGTAGACCGGATTCTTTTCAATCACGGAGTCGACATGAACCGTTTTTTAACAGGTCCGTTCGTTCTGACTGCGGCCCTCTTCACCTTCAGTCACGCGCTGAATGCAGAACCGCGGTTTGCAGAACCACGGTTGCATAAGGGATCTACACTGATAGCTGCACAACCGAAAAACCTTCATGCCATTGCGGAAAACGCTACACCTCCTCTGCCCGTTCCTTGCAACCAAAGAGATTTAAAAACGGAATCGAATTTTATTCTCGATCCAGAGATCCACGATTGCGATGCCTGCAAAACAAATCGAGAGAAGCTCATTGAGCGCGCAAAGGCGCAGGAACTATTTGTGGGTCTTGAAGGTTCTGGAGAAGAACCCGCCATTCCGCAAATTGCTCAATTAAACGAACCCGAATATTCGGCAGCTAGCCTGTTTTACTACGCTCTCGAAACACTGGAGCAGAACAAGCAATTCCCCATCGCCGGCGAGGAACTTGCTAGTGAGATGGATCAAATTGCGTTTGGTTTGGGACAGTACGGATTCCTAAAAGACCTGCTACCAGCGGCTCTCTCCAAAGCATCTGTGGGTTGGATTCAAAAACCAACCACCAAACGAATCTCAGCCATCTTTACTGCTCTCGCCGATACAAAGCTTTCGACTGAGAAAAAAGAAAGGCTCTGGAACGAAGGAAAAAAAACGGTCCTGCAGAATGCAGAATTTGTCCGCGCGTTCCTAAAGGCTCTGGCCTTGGAATATATTTCCTATCTTGAGAAGCCTCAGATTAAGCAACGCCTGCTGCCACCCGATTCGCAGATATTTAAAAACTATTTAGCCCAGCCCTTAGATGCAAAAGCGCAGAAGGAAACTTACAAAACTTGGATTATCGATTGGCGGAATCAGAGCATGGCGAAAACAGCGCTCAAACTGATTTGCGAAGCCGCAGGCAAGGACGTGTATTTCCTCCCCGGTATGGACCATGGTCCCGGAGTCTATGCTTTGGTCCAGAAAGCCCTCAAAGCCGCGGGTCTGGATAAGAGAGTAAAAACCAAAGTCGCCAGAACGCTCACTCAATGCCCTTCGTTCCTACAGAGCCGGCTCAGCCAGGAGCCAGGGGCGCAAGCCTACGATGCCTTCCTCCAAAGAACTAAGTAGGCGTTCGGGGTCAGATTGGCCCCAGGGGCATGACACTCTGTATATTTTCCGCGAATGAGCGCAAGTTCCTCGCCTAAATAGGCGAAATCGTTCTGGCAAACCTCTTGCAAAAGGCTAACTATCAGAAGGCTAGGCGTGTCCGTGGCTACCAGATTTAGCTTTACGGCGCGCCGCATAAATTTTATTTTCAAAACCGGTTCGGGGGAAATTCTGTGCTCAAACGTCTCATTCTTTGTAGCTTATCGCTGGGTCTGATCTTCAGTTTTGCGGGCTGCACTCAAAAATCTAATTCAAATCGGCAAGCCATCCACATTGGCAATGGCGGCGAACCCAAGGATCTCGATCCGCACATCACGACCGGGGTTCCTGAACACCACATTATTCAAAACCTTTTTGAACCACTGGTGAGCAAAGACCCTCGGACCTTGGAGCCTGTTCCAGCGGTTGCAACAAAGTGGGAAGTTTCTAAAGACGGTAAGAAATATGTATTTCACCTTCGCAAGGAAGCTCGCTGGTCGAATGGCGATCCAGTGACAGCACAAGATTTCGTTTATTCGTGGACCCGGCTTTTGAAGCCAGAGACTGCGGCGGAATATGCCTACCAAGGTCACTACATTATTGGCGGCAAAGAGTTTAACTCTGGGAAATTGAAGGACGCTTCGAAGTTAGGAATTAAAGCGATCGACGAACACACAATCGAAGTGAACCTAGTAAATCCCACTCCGTTTTTCTTAAGCTTGCTCTATCACCACTCGCTCTATCCAGTGCACAAAGCCACGGTAGAAAAATATGGCGCGAAATGGACTCGCCCGGAAAACATGGTTTCTAACGGTGCTTTCAAATTAGCTAAATGGGAAATGAACAAGGTCATTACCTTGGTTCCCAACCCACATTACTGGGATCGCCAATCGGTGAAATTGGAAGAAGCGAATTTCTATCCTGTCGATAATCTCGATACGGAAGAAAAAATGTTCCGCTCGAATACTTTGCAGGTAACGAACGAAGTACCACTCGAAAAACTCCCTCATTGGAGAGGCGATAAGACAGGCGTGTTTCAAAACTACGCATACCTTGGCTCTTACTTCTATTGGTTCAATGTGAAAAAAGCGCCGATGGATAATAAGAACGTGCGCAAAGCACTGTCGCTAGCGATCGATCGAGAGAGACTGGTGACCTTTGTGACCAAAGGCAATCAAATGCCGGGCACGATGTATGTGCCTCCCGGTACTGCTGGTTACAATCCAATTCCACGTTTGCCTAAAGATCTGAGTCGTTTGGCAGAAGCCAAGCAATTGCTCAAGCAAGCGGGCTACGGCGAAGGCCTGAAGAAACTTCCTAAGATCGAATTGCTCTACAACACTCACGAAGGCCACAAGAAGATTGCTCAGGCCATTCAAGAGATGTGGAAAAACAACTTAGGTATCGAAGTAGAACTGGTGAACCAAGAATGGAAAGTTTATCTCGATTCGATGCACACGGGTAATTTCCAAGTGGGCCGCATGGGATGGATTGGCGACTACAATGATCCCAATACGTTCTTGGATATGGTGATGACCGGAAACGGTAACAACCTGGCCAACTACAGCAATCCTAAATACGACGCGATTATGGAACAAGCTGCGAAAGAGCGTGATGCATCCAAACGCTTCAAGTACTTCTCGCAAGCCGAAGACATAATCCTCGACGATACGCCTTTGATGCCGATTTACATCTACACACGGAACTACCTCAAAAACAGTTCTGTGCAAGGTTGGTTCAACAATATCGAAGACATTCATCCGCTAAAGTACGTGAGTCTCACGTTTTAAGAGTCGGTTTGAATAGGACAGTGGATTAAAGAAGTTCCCTGGGGGGGGGAAGTTATGGGGTTCCACTACATCTTGCGTCGGCTGGCCGTGATGGTGCCAGTGTTCTTCCTGGTGGTAGCGATGGTGTTTTTCATGATTCGATTTGCGCCCGGCGGGCCATTCGATTCGGAAAGACAAGTACCACCGGAAATCATGAAGAACCTAGAGGCCAAGTACAACTTGGACCAACCGCTGATTGTCCAATTTGGAATGTACCTCAGAGATCTGGCGCATTTTGATTTGGGACCGAGTTTCAAATACGCCAATCGCACAGTAAACGAGATCATCGCTGAGTCGTTTCCTGTCTCGGTGGAGTTGGGACTGCTCGCACTGGTATGGGCCCTGATAATTGGAATAGGTGCTGGGATGCTTGCGGCGCTCAAACCCAATTCTGCCCTCGATTACTTTCCAATGTCTTTCTCGATTCTGGGGATTTGCCTGCCCACGTTTGTCGTTGGACCGCTACTGGTTCTCTGCTTTGGCGTGTGGCTGGATTGGTTGCCCGTCGCAGGCTGGAACACTTGGGAAGATCGTATTCTACCGTCGCTAACTTTGGGGTTTGCATATGCAGCGTATATCTCGCGGCTAACTCGCGGCGGGTTCATGGAAGTGCGCAACCAGGATTTCGTGCGCACGGCGCGGGCTAAGGGCCTCACCGAAGGGCAGATTCTCTTGAAGCATTCGTTGAAAGGTGGATTGCTTCCTGTGGTCTCCTACATGGGCCCTGCACTTGCCGGCATCATTTCCGGCGCACTCGTCACTGAGACAATCTTCAATATTCCTGGTTTGGGAAAGTACTTCATCCAGAGCGCCGTGAATCGTGACTACACGATGGTGATGGGAACAGCGCTGCTCTACTTCGCTCTGATTTTTGTCGCTAACTTCTTGGTCGACATAGCTTACGCGCTGCTCGACCCGAGGGTGAAATATGAGTAGTCTTTCACTTACCATGGGACAAACGGGGGTTACGTCGGAAGTGGATATTCCAGCCACGCACGAAGCAGGTCAAAGCCTGTGGAAGGACGCCTGGTTGCGGTTGCGCAAAAACCGCATGGCGGTCATTAGCCTAGCGGTCTTGGCTGCTGAAGCGTTGATTTGCGCTCTGACCCCGCTGATTGCGCCTTACGGATTTGAAACGCAAACTTTAGAAAACACTCTCGCAGCTCCGTCATTCGCGCATTGGTTTGGAACCGATGCTTTGGGCCGCGATCTCTTTACGCGCGTACTTTATGGCGGACGGATTTCCTTGGCAGTTGGGATCTTGGCTTCGCTAGTGAGTGTAGTGGTGGGAGTGGTTTACGGCGCTACTGCGGGATTCATGGGCCGTCGCATGGATAGCATCATGATGCGCGTAGTGGATGTGCTCTACGCTGTACCCTTTATCTTTCTCGTCATTATCTTGATGGTGTTTTTCGGCCGGAATATTTTCTTGCTGTTTGTGGCTTTAGGATTCACTCAGTGGCTGACGATGGCGCGCATCGTGCGCGGCCAAGTGATTACTCTGAAGCAAAAAGAATTCGTCGAAGCGGCACGATCGATGGGTGTGCGCACATCGACAATTATCATGCGTCACTTGGTGCCTAATTCTCTGGGCCCCGTGATTGTGTATCTCACTCTGACAATTCCTACGGTGATCTTAGAAGAGGCATTCTTAAGTTTCTTAGGCCTAGGAGTGCAAGCTCCTATGGCTAGCTGGGGCACGTTGATCAAAGACGGTGTCGACGTCATGGAAATCTCGCCCTATCAGCTGGTGTTCCCTGCCATCATGTTGGCGACAACTTTGTTCTGTTTGAATTTCCTAGGTGATGGATTGCGAGACGCGCTCGATCCAAAGGGAGCCAAGGACTAATGGCAGCAAAAACCGTTCTTGAGATCAAAGATCTCCAAGCATTCTTCCACACCCGCCGGGGAATCGTGCGCGCGGTAGACAGAGTGAGTTTTTCGGTAAAGGAAGGCGAGACGCTCGCGATTGTCGGCGAGAGCGGCAGCGGTAAATCGGTCTGCCAATTAAGCTACTTGCGACTGCTGCCAGAGCCACCTCTTAAGATTGAAGGCGGCCAAGCGCTGTTTGACGACGGCAAAATGGATCTTCTCAAGCTGTCGCCCAAGGAATTGCGCTCGGTCCGCGGCAACCAGATTTCGATGATTTTCCAAGAGCCGATGACATCGCTGAATCCTTATCTACGGATTGGCACTCAAGTCATCGAGCCGCTATTGGTGCACCACAAGTGCTCCAAAGCCGAAGCTTGGGAAGAAGGTAAACGCGCACTTAAGAGAGTGGGCATTGGCGACGTAGACAAAGCAATGCGGGCCTATCCTCACGAATTTTCCGGTGGCATGCGCCAACGGGTGATGATTGCAATGGCGCTAACCACGCGTCCAAAGCTACTCATTGCGGACGAGCCCACCACGGCGCTCGACGTGACAGTGCAAGCGCAGATCCTGGGCCTACTGCGCGATCTGCAACAAGAGACCGGAATGGCGATTATTTTTATCTCGCATGATTTGGGAGTCGTAGCTGGCCTCGCGAACCAAGTAGTAGTGATGTACTCAGGCCGCGTGATGGAAACAGGTTCTGTCGACGATATATTCTATCGCCGCCACCACCCCTACACGACCGCCCTTTTGAAATCGACGCCGCGCCTGGATCGAATCCAAGAGCGCTTACCCACAATTGCGGGAATGCCACCCGATCCCACACGTCTGCCCAAAGGCTGCCCGTTTGCAGGACGTTGCGATCACAAGATGGAAATTTGCGATCAATTTTTCCCGTCACCAAAGGCGGTCTCAGGGTTTCACGATTCGTTTTGTCACTTAGAGTTAATGTACGCCGGGGGAGGACACGATCATGGCGCAGAACCAGTTCGTAGCCGAAGTTAAGAACTTAAGCGTTCGATACAAAACAGGGACCGGCTTCTTTGGCGGCTCCTCGCAATATGTTCACGCCGTTAATGACGTGAGCTTGGAATTGCGACGAGGCGAAGTCTTGGGACTCGTCGGTGAATCGGGTTGCGGGAAGAGTTCTCTGGGTAAAGCCATCCTACGTTTGATTGAACCAGCTGCTGGCACCGTGAATATCAATGGGAATGATTTTCTATCTCTTCGCGGTGAGAAGCTGCGTTCTGCTCGTCAGAATGTGCAGATGATTTTTCAAGATCCCTATGCGTCGCTCGATCCGCGCATGACTATTTTCGACACTTTGGCGGAGCCATTGAAAGCGCACCGCAATCTCACGCGCATCCAATTGGAGCGCAAGATTCACTCGGTATTGGAATTAGTCGGACTCTCGCCGACAGCTACGAAAAAATATCCGCATGAATTTTCGGGCGGACAACGCCAACGCGTTGCGATCGGACGCGCCCTAATTCTGGACCCACAAGTGATCATTGCCGACGAACCGGTAAGTTCGCTCGATGTTTCGGTGCAGGCGCAAATACTTAATTTACTTAAGGAAATTCAGTCGAATTTGGGTCTGTCTTTGATCTTTATTTCCCATAACTTAGCGGTGGTCCGTTATATCTCCGATCGCATTGCGGTCATGTACCTGTCTCTTATACACATCTCCGAGCCCACGAGACTAAGGCGAATCTCGTATGCCGTCTTCTGCTGGACAAAAAAAA
>ENA-ORBV01013219-ORBV01013219.1-microbial-mat-metagenome-genome-assembly--contig:-NODE-13219-length-12574-cov-7.435384_pt1 | contig 12574 bp, 6 predicted proteins | sample MGYA00237777_ERZ505514 | MGnify/ENA primary metagenome ERZ505514 (study PRJEB26160, sample SAMN06269048) | microbial mat metagenome | isolation source: Oligotrophic lake microbial mat | place...
TTTGATTCCTCTTCCGCAAATAAGATTCAGCCCGAAAAGAGGAAACTACGACCGTGAGTTCACCTCTGCCCTACTATGAATACCTGCATTTGCTGGTTCTACAATAGCTAGCTACTATCTAATAGATGCATCAAGTTGACCTTGCATTGTGACCTTGTACTTGACGGTTGTCTAACTTGTCAGCTGAACACATTCTAATAATAACCTTTCTCACAACGGCAAAGAAGAAACGTACAGTAACTCATCACAGCAACGAGTCTAATAACATCATCATCATGTCGGCGATGCTCGATACGTCTCAACAATCCCAATCGAACAACAATTCCCCCCGATCACGGCGATCGCGTGGGTCGACTTCCCGCCATTCTACGGCATCTACTGTTTCGGGAGCTTCGGCGGCTCCCTTTCGTCGTGCGGGGAGCATTGACATTCATACCCATCACAGTTTGTTTTCCAGGACGTCTCGCTTATCCTCGCGTGGTGCTTCGGATTTGAGTTTGGTGGACAGTTTTGGGGCCACGACCATCAGTAGTGGTTTTAGCAATGATTTGAGCAGCAGCAACCAAAACAACCACATTCACAACAATAACAACGGCAATCATCACATTCACAACATGCACCACATGATGATGAATGGTCATACTTCTTATACACTGAGCAATCGTGAAGATACCAGTCATCATAATTATGCTGATAAGGGCGATGGAGGCAGTTTGAGCAGTCTCAGTACCAACAATCAAAAAAGTACGACGACCCATCGCAGCACGGGAACCAAATGGGGAAATTTGAGTGTCAAATTCAGTGCGCAACAATTTGTATCGCACCAAAAATTGACATCCACCACGCCTTCCTTGACGGATGTCTATGAATTGGGAGACTTATTGGGAGAAGGGGGATACGGGGAGGTCTACGCCTGCAGACATATCGAATCGGGACAAGAACGTGCCGTCAAAGTCATTCCCAAAGTATTGGACAACTCCAAAGACAATGCGGAAGATGCTGTCATGCACGAATTCAATATTCTCAAAGCTTGTGATCATCCCAATTTATTAAAGTGTTATGAATGTCTCGAAGATGCCCACAATTATTATATCGTCAGTGAAATAATAAAGGGAGGCGAGCTCTACGATGAATTGGATCGGTGTGGCAACTTGACGGAAGATGATACCCGTATTTTGATGAACGTTTTGTTGAGTTGCATCAATTATTGTCATCAACGAGGATTGGCACATCGCGATTTAAAGCCCGAGAATATATTGTTGGATGAGAATCGGGATTATCATCAACTCAAAATTATTGATTTTGGGTTGGCACGACATCAAGCACCGGTTGTTTTATCACCTGAACAACCAGAAAGCAATGCACAACAACAACAATTTCTACAGCAACAAGAGTCGCCTACATTATCTCTAGATAATCCATCGTCCATGCATAGTGCATGTAGTGGTGCTCCCTATGCTACCCGACGAGAATCGACAGCAGGAATATTTACAGAAATACAAGGTTCCAAATATTACATGGCACCACAAGTGGTCTTGGGTGCCTACACCAAAAAATGTGATATTTGGGCATCCGGTGTCATTGCCTATGTCATGTTGTCGGGATATGCACCCTTTGATGGGGCCACCGATGAAGAAATTTATAGAGCCGTTTTGGATGGAAGTTTTGATTTTGACGACGAAGCCTGGGATTATGTCGGTGACGAAGCCAAAGATTTTGTCATGACCTTATTAACCTATGACGAAGAGGCACGCCCGTCTGCCGAAGAATGTTTACAACATCCCTGGTTGCACTCGGTCCGACAAGATCTGAAAACCGCGGATCATCAACGGCGAGCATCGACGCAACAATCCCTCAATGATTTACAACAATTTCATTCCACCAATTCTAAATTGAAACAAGCCACCTGTGCCATTATTGCCTCCCAGTTCTTGTCCCACGACGAGACGGAAGAAATCGGTCATGTCTTTCGAAGTTTGGATTTTGCAGGACACGGCAAATTAAAGCCCGAAGATTTGAAGAGGGCCTACCGAGAAGTCTTTGACGTGGACATGAGTGATGACGACATTCAAGAAATGATCAAACAAGTCAACTTTTCCGGATCGGGTGCCATTGAATATTCCGAATTTGTCATTGCCACCATGATGGAGAAGAACATGGTGGATGACGATAAGCTACGGGCCGCCTTTCATATCTTTGACAAGGAAAACAAGGGATATATATCGGCACAAAACTTGAAAGAAGTCCTCCACATTGACGACACTCGAGCAGGGGATGCCTACGTGACGAAAAAGATCATTGCCCAAGTCAATGCCAAGGGGGACAATCGCATCGATTTTGAGGAATTCAAAAACATGATGTTTTCCAAAACATTGCGTCGGACATCGGTGCGGCGTTCGTCCAGGATTCGTCTTTCCTTGTCCAAACTCAAATTGGACGATCTCGACGAATTGGATGGCGAAGAAGGGGGCATGGGTATGAGTAGTAATAGCCACTACAATCATCTACTAGAAGAGGATGCATCCTCTATCGTAGGGTCACGGCGCATTCGGGTGGGGGAAGCCTTGCTGGAAGATTCCGAAGAGGATCATTACAGTTGCTCAGATTCATCCGCAACCCGGGAAGAAGATTTGTTTGGACCCGGTGACGACTGTATTGATGTCTTTCCGCGACAACGCGTTACTGAACCTCCGGAAAAATCTGAGGCGGACCGTCCAAAACGACGAAAGGCACGTGGAAGTCGCAGGGGCGAGGCATAAACACGATTGCAGAGTTCAGCAGATCAGCATTTGTATTAGGTGTAAGACAATCCAATTTCTGTTTCACATCATCGGGAAGGGGAGGCCAGTGGCCATTTTATTGGAGACGACCAAGCATGCCAATTGCAATCATTCGTTTCTGGCTTGGTGCAAGTATACAGTATGGCGTACCTTCCACGCATCCTGCTAGCTGACGTTTGATTTCCTACTTGATGAATGCCTTTGTCTGGGTTTCTTGTGGAGGTTACTCCGTCAAAACATGTAAAAGTCTAGTAGCTACTACTAGAATCTGATAGCTACTCTACTAAATAGCTACTATATACTATTGGTAGCTCCTGGCTGGTCTGGCTAGCTAGCTAGCTGACACAGCACAGTGAAACGATATAACAGTAGCCTTGACCCACAATCCAGAGGGAACAGAGTTAGTAGGGAGATTTGCCCGGCCAGATCGTTTCGAAGTAGTGTGCGTTCCCCATTTTTGGAGGAGGGAGAACGCGCACCTCATTATTAAGATACTGAGATCGAAACGGAAGTTTTTAAGTGAACGGCACGAAAACGTTGTGAAGTCAGTCAAGTGGTTGCTAGCTAGCTACCATACTTCATGCATCATACTTGCCTTTTGTAATCTAATAGATGATCTAAATACAAACTGCACACGCATGATCTCTCTTGAAACAAAGTAAACTTGGTAAAAAGCGACAACAAGTCAACTGTAAAAGATGGTCAAGGGGACCAAACTAAGCAAACGACAACCCCATGCGGAACAAGGACGGCTGTCCCAAACAACTGCGTCGTTGCCATCCTGCCATATTAATAAGGGCAACCACAAAGAAAAGTTGCTGTGGCTGCTTGTGCTGATCGGTATCGCCCTCCAGTTCGATAGTCCGAGCAGGAACGCAAGAGATCTCTCGTTGAGATTCTCCTCGACGACTACAACGACGAGCTTGCTGCCAGTTAGCAACAACTCACTAGAAGCTCTGAAGAATAATGAGAATAAGAGCCACGTGAACAAGACCGACAATACCAATAATAGTACTACAGACAAACGTGGCCATGCCATTGTCATTCTACTCCCAAATCATGACGAAGACTTTGTACGGGTGCGAGGCGCCATTCGATCCATCGACCAATATCTGGCCGATGAACGCAAGACACCTCTGTTGATGTTTCAAGAGGGAGATATTTCCACCGACGTTCAGAATTGGATCCGCAACTTGACGACTCGCAGTGTTCAATTTCCTTTGGTCGACTTCACCGAATTCCCTGCCAGTTTCAAACGACGAACGGCACGAGGCAGACGCATGAAGGGTCGCAAAAATCCTTGGGGATATTGGCAAATGTGTCGGTTTTGGGTGACCAAGATTTGGGAGCATCCCATTCTGGATAACTACTCTACGATTATGCGCATGGATACGGATTCCTGCTTAACCTCGAATACATCACAGACTCCGTTGCCAACTTTGCCTCGTGATACTGTCTATGCTCCCAACACGGTCAACCATCCTGCCTACACCACCAAGTTTTTGTGGGAAACAGCCCTCCAATATGTCCAGGATACCAATCGTACACCCGCCAACCTGGACATGTGGAATGGAATCCCAGAATATCAAAAAAAACGCAAGGCCATGCCAAGTTTTTACAACAATTTTGAAGTCACATCGGTCGACTTTTTTCGTCAACCCCACGTCATGGCCTTTCAACGACACTTATCGGAAAATCCTCCTCATGGAATCTTTCGGCATAAATGGGGAGATGCCCCCATTCGCATGCTCACCGTGGCACTCTTTGCTCAACCCGATCAAATTGCTTGGGGATTGAATGAGCATTATGGTCATGGAGCACAATGTCCATTCTATCTAGATCCACCCGGAGCACTCGTCATACCGACCACATCACCCACTCCACCGATAACAATAATAGCACCACCACCGCCGCCAGACAAACTCATAGCAACAACGACAGGTACAGTTGTATCCAGTCCACAGCAGATCACATCATTACCACAGCACGACAACACGTTCACAATACGCTGGCTCGAGGAACAAAGCACCCGACAAACGTCGTATTGTCCAACAGATTCCGACGTCATCGATGTTCATTCCGTCACGCCCATGAAAAACGACAAACGTTTCAATTGTGATTACGGACGACCCTTACCCACCGTGTATTACTGTGGCAATATCCAACGACCATCGCATCATCCCTTTCGTTGGGAATGCCGTCTCAAGAAGAGAGTCTTGGAACGGATTGATCAATTCGCCCTCAAACAAGCACCTTTTTCCATTTTGGATTTGGGGAGTGCTTATGTCGATTGGGTCTTGGCCGTGGGATCCTATGCTCCACACAGCCAGTTAGTACCGGTCGAAGCCAATGTGGCTCCCTTTCGCAATATGTATCAGCATCTCATGGTCAATCCAGGCTTGTCACGGCGTGTTCATGGATTGAATGCTGCCGTCATGTCCAAGGAGGTCTTCTTGTCGGGCAGCAGCAGCACTACGTTGGATGGATCGCTCGTGTCCCAAGACAATCAAACATCGATCGGTCCAGTTCTCTGTGACGATGGAACCGATAAGGAAGGAGTCATGGAAACGACTGCGACCAATGTAGTGGCGGGATCTTCTTGTTTGCCGAAGGAAGTCCAAGTGCCCATTATCACACTGGATATGATTGCCGCGAAGGGACAACAGTTCATCAAAGAGGGGACGTTGTTCTTCATCAAGATGGATCTGGAAGGAGCCGAATACGATGCCCTCCAGGGCGGCCGCGAAATGTTTTCCAATCCAAACACGCGTCCCTGCATTGTCATGATTGAATTGAAAAATGTCGCCACCAAGCCGTACAAGCAAGCCTTTGATTTTTTGGTGGAAATGGGATATACCGATTATGAAGATATCGACTCGGGTGTGCAAGGAATAGATGCATGGCCTCCCAAAGGTCAACTATTTAGTAACGAAGGGAACTATGAGTTCCGTTTGCCCGCCAACGATCTGGAGCAGTGTGCAGCAAGAGTGCTGAACAAATCACAACAACAAACAAGTTGATGATACCTAGTAGTTTGACTGTGTATGGTTGGAGCAGCTTTTTTCATAGTGGCGCTCTTGGTGCGATGGAGCTGGTCGCGGCTCACACTTACTGTACTGTACATGGGTCCTCATATTGGTTTGGAGGAGCATGTTGAGCCCTGGCTCAACCCAATTTGCCCACTGGCCGCCTTCCAGTAGCGCCATTCAAAGTATCCACAATGAGTGAGCCTGGAGATGTCCTGCCTAAAGTATAAAATTAGAGAAGAGCCATCTCCCTGGTGGCTTTTGCCGATAACATCTAATATTGAGCAAAAATACATCTCGCCATCTCTGACTTCATCCCGGGGCTGGGTACCTCACACCAGCATTCCTTTTCTGTTTGGCTACAACACTACACTTAAGCAATGCTCTACTTGGTCATTTCAATAGCAAGGATTCCTGCCTACTACCATTTGCTGCTTGATGACATGTCAGAAGCAGTTTGCCTCTTGCTTGAATCAATTATCTAGGCGCATGCCCTAATATTTTTTATCCTCTGCAAGCATGCAGTGTGTCTGACCCCAATGAATGATGATTCAGTCGGCCCCATGACTGTCCATCCTTTCTTCAATCACTGCTCCCAGGTTGCAGTCCTGACTCATTAACTCACAAAGTGACTCACTGCTTCACTGACTTGATGAATCACTTGCTCACTAACTCACTAAATCGCCAACTTACTTGCTCACTCACTAAATAACTGACTCCCCACCTCACAGACCCACTGACTCGCAAACTGGCTCACTAGCTCACTCATTTAACCTTTTGTGCAATGCCCCCACTACTCCACTGTGGTCCCTAGCTTCCTATCAACACCGATCTTCAAAAAACATGCAAAGTCAATATCAAACTTCTATTGCTATGCAGCCCAACTACAATCTGTCATTTGTCTCTCACATGATGGAAGGGTTAGAAGGGTGCTCTATCCCATGTTTTGGTCTATTTTCATCACTACGTGGCGAAATTGCACCAAAACTGTTCTTTGGTCTCCAGCTTCCTATCAACACCCATCTTCAAAGAAAATGCAAAATCAATGTCAAATGTCCAATTCTTTGTACCCCCCTAAATCTAAAGTCATTTCAAGCATGATGGAAAGGTTAGAATGGCATCCTATGACACATTTTGGTCTAAAATTGCCATTTTGTGACCAAATTCCAACACTCATCCACTGTGGTCTACAGCAACCTGTCAACCCATAACAGCAAAGAACGTGTAAACCAATTTCAAACTTCAATTGTTATGCACCCAAAATGCAATCTATGAACATCTGAGAATGGATGGAAGGGTTAGAAGGTCCCCCATCCCATGTTTTTGAGAGATGTACGATTTTGCCCGTGATTCGACCTGATTCGCGATGGTAAAATCTATGTTTCAGTTCCAAGCTCGTCAGAAAGCCGGCTTACGTCATGTACCAAAAGCCCTTCTGCGATCTTTTTGTGAAGTTGTACACTAAGTGCTATGCCATGTAGCATTCCACTTAGTTCCTCGGGTGCAAACAATAGACAACGTCGACAATTTAGTGGCTTTGGATAAAAGCAGCTGGTCATTGTGACACGTCGAAGAAGGCTAATTGTGTGCAATTCTACGAATTGTGGTAGTGAAAAGCCAGAAACGAGTAGTTGATTTTGTGAGGATTCGATCAGTTCTTGATCAAATTTTCCTCAGTTTAATTTCTTATGAGTTTCTTATTTGTGATACACACAGACAATTACTTTGGTGAAACATTGTAGTTGGAAACTCTAGTTCAAACGAACAAAATTTACTGACAATTGCGCCCTTGTTGACGAGTTGTTGGTGACATGATAAGCATGTTTCATCATGGCTGTTGACAATGAGTTGAATTTTCATCAAATCAACTCCGGACACTTGCTTTTAATTTAGATACATGGAAGGTGGGACAAAAAAGATGGGAAATGGAAACATGATTTGATGCAGGCAAAATGTGCTTTCATGTTTTGTTTTTCTCATTTTCCTAATTTTGAAAATGATTTTGTAATCTTGAATTATGAAAAGCAAGGAATAGCTTTCTATTTGACTTCCTCAGAGCACTGCTGTATTAGCTTTTTAAAAGATGAAAGTTGAAAGCTCTAAAATGTGAAAAGTGAAATGCATTCCCAGTAAACAAAAACATGAAATTTGCTAGCTCAGTCTTCATCAAAATTAATTCATCCGTAGGTCATGGCTGGTCTGTCCTCCTACCGTGGAACACGACTCACTTGCTATCGACGATCCCGATTTCACCAGAGCAAGACTCACTCGATCGTTTGGCGATTATTGCAGGGGAATCGATCAATCAATGACTATAATTTCCATTTGGTTGCTCCACCGACCTTACTTTAACACTCAAACACTAAAGAAAACTATCACCATGAACCGCGTCTTTGGAAAGAAGAAAGCTGTTGTGGCAGCACCCACACTGGGAGACGCTTCTGCAGGTTTGGGGGGCAGGATCGGTGCTATGGATAAGAAGATTGAAGATTTGGAGAACGAACTTCGCAAGTACAAGGAACAGATAAAAAAAGCAAGGACACCGGCCGCGAAAAAAAATCTCCAGAAAAGGGCAATGGAAGTCTTGAAACGAAAGAAAATGTACGAAGCCCAGCGTGACATGGCATCTGGGCAACAATTCAACATTGATCAGGCGCAGTTTGGGATGGAATCGGCGAAGGCTACTGTTCAGACCGTTTCAGCCATGAAACAAGCCAACGCAGAAATGAAGTCTGTCATGAAACGAGATTTGAATATTGACGATGTAGAGGATATCGCCGACGATATGGCAGAACTGATGGCGGATTTCAATGACATCAACGAAGCGCTCGGTAGTAATTACGCGACACCTGATCTCGATGAAGCCGACCTTGACGCGGAACTAGATATGTTGGCAGACGAGCTAGAGGATGAGGTTGGACTAGAGGCAGATGCCACACCCAGCTATTTGCAAGGACCTCTACCATCTCAACCCACCGACGTCCCTGGTGAAAAGCTTCCAGGTGAGGAGGAATTAGTGGATGAATTTGGCTTGCCTGCAGCACCTACAAGATCATAAAAATAGAAACCAAGCATTCGGAACCAATGACAACAATCCGTGTTTTCGATGAAAATAGAGCTTGCGGGCACTTTCCGATTTGGATAAATGAGTATTGCCATCCCTACCTTTTCGAGCAGCGAACTCAGGGTTCTCTCTGCTGGGTTTTTATTTCAAAAATATAAGCGTCCCTCAAGCAATAATTTTTTATAATTTGATGTAAATTCTATGCTCCAGTAAGAGTTTTCACTTTCCTGCACGTCGCAAAATTTAGAGTTGCGAATTCAGATTCTTCCAGCTGGGTAAAAATAAGAAAAACAAAAGTGTCCCATTCAACAACATTTTTTATAATTTGAAGTAAATCCTATGCTCCATTTTTCTCTCTCCTGCATATGGATCCATGTCAAACCTGTTGTTCAACGTAATTGTTTAAAAAATGAGCATGTTCAATCTCTCTAATTTGCAACAGCCATGCTCCTAGTGATGACTTTGCGTGTCTCGTCGTATCCGTAACCAGCTTCAGAGAATGATTCACTCCTCAAAAACTCCGAAACGTCAAAGATCCTTCGCTCCCGAGCCCTGCTTTCCAATTCATCGAGGTGGACATCGAGATAGTCGAGTGCATCTTCCGATTGATTCCTTTGGCGCAGACGAATCACTTGGTACATTTGCTCCTTACGAAAGAGATCCTGCAACATGTGCAGCAAAAGATAAGCACGGTCTTCTCCACTCGAGATGAATTTGGTAAAGCTTCTTCGCAAGGCACGACGGACACTAAATTTCTGAGCCACAATGAAGCTCTCCAACATCATCCGGATACTTGCATCCATATCATCGTCCCGGACATAGTCACGCAGATGCATTTTTGCGTGCGCTTCCGACATTCGCATGATTGACTCAATGTGCCGAACGGCGATGGGAACTCCACCTGAAGCCTGCGATTCTCGTCGCAGAGCAACGTAGAGCGAGGCTACTTTCTCGCGGTCAAAAGTATTGTTCCGAAGCACAGGTCGGACATTGGTACGTGCATATTGAATATATTTGCGAAGCAAATCTTGAGGAATCAGACCAGGACGTTCCATATTAGTTGCGCCCATCGCTTCAGCGTCATTTTCCCCCTTGACATCTCGAGTTGGAACGGCCCGCATGTGACTTTCTGTCACAAACATGGCCAAGCGCTCATCGGCGACTGGGTCTACCTCGTCTTGGAGAACGCATAGAATGTCAAAACGCTGCAGAATGGGATCGGTCAATTCTACGTTGTCCGCTAGAGTATTGGAACTGTCGTATCGTCCACCAATAGGATTTGCAGCTGCAATCACAGAACAACGTGCCTGCAGAGATGTCACGATCCCAGCTTTCGAGACTGAAATACTCTGCTGTTCCATGGCTTCGTGGATAGATGTTCGATCTTGCTCATTCATCTAAAGGAAACAATGGGGACATTTCAACCTTTTCAGTTTTTATCGTTTCGGAATCCAAACACTTTGGGACAAAATGACGATAATGGATACTCACCTTGTCAAACTCGTCGATCAGACAAACACCTTTATCAGCCAATACCAGAGCTCCACCTTCCAGGGTCCATTCACGAGTGACTGGGTCCTTGTGGACGCTGGCAGTTAGCCCAACCGCACTGGCACCCTTCCCAGTACTATAAACCGCCCTCGGTGCTGTGTGCTCTGCATACTTCAGCAATTGACTCTTGGCTGTTCCAGGATCTCCAAGCAACAACACGTTCACGTCACCTCGAATGCGATGCTTGTCGTCAACATTTTTGGGAACAGCCCCGAACAAGCTCATGGCGAGTGCCATTTTGCAAAAATCGTGACCAAAAATGCTAGGTGCAATGCTCTGAACAATTCGTTGTCCAATATTGGGGTCTTCGGCGAGCTTCAAAATTTCCTGGATATCCTTTTCCGACATATTGGCAGTAGCAGACGCGTCTTCCCGCTTTCGGACATGGTTAGCAGTCAAAAAGGTACTGAAGACGGGGAATCCCGACTGTAACGTCAAGCCAGAATCAAACTTTTGTTCGTACACTCCCGTGACTTCCACCTCTTCTCCCGGCCTAGCCGAGTCAATGAGATCATCTGTAAAGACAACCTCCTTTGTACGAGGAACACGTCCTGGAGGGACCGATCCTGGTGTTTCTTGGAGGTTGCATCGTTGGACATTTCGATACTGCGACAGTGATGGGTGAAGCTTGAAGATTGCTTGCTGGTGGTTGTCTTGACAGGTTGGACATGAATCTGGCTGGTAGGCGGTTGCGAGGTTAGAACCAACCCCGTCAACCCGAAAGGGCCCTTGAGTTCTTTTGCACCCAAGGCATGTGTAGAAAGCAACGCTCAACTGAGGATAGACAGTAGTACGACGAGTGACAACTCCATGGACCTTGACCAAGTTATCCAAGTGAGTTCGCCTCAAGTCTCGCAGTGAATCTAAGAACGGTACATTGCTGATACGGACATGAATTTCACTTTGAATCGCATTGTAAGAGGGGAAAAGCATGAGGGTGTGGCGGGTTGCTGCCTCATTGAGGACGTCCAGCATATCTTTTGGGACATCTGTAAGCCAGTACCCCAGCACCGGTTCGGCCTCACTCAGGTGCATAAAGGATATTTGAAGAGTCGATTGATTTGCGGCGCACATAGCTCGAATCTTTTGTTCATAGATCCCGTTCCCCCGTTTGCGACGCCTTGTCGTATCTTCTTCGTTGACGGGCTCCCCAGTGTAATGACGCAAAAAGCTTCGAAATTTGCGTTGAATCTCACGACGTGTTCGATCTTGCAAAATCCATTCTCTCAAAGGAACATCAAATGCTTCCAAGTTAATTTGATCCTCTCCATCCAAATCTTCTTCATCGGTTTCATCGCCTTCTTCGTCGACTTCTTCATCCTCACTGGTACGGCCAAAATTTCCACGACGGCTTTTACGGGCTTCTTCGTCCTCTTCAGTTTCCACGGCATCAAACATTGCATAAAAGCCATCATTTCGTCCTCCTCTTCCATCTGAACGACGAGCAATTTCCCGCTCTGCTGCTCGACGCGTATCAACGTCCATATCATCGTAATCTCGATCATCTAAACCTTCTGTTCCGTACGTATCCAATGCCTCAATACGCTGATAATCCCGCTCAGCATGCTCCAGCAAATCCTCGCCTTCTTCTTCCTCTTCTTCTGCGGCCACGGCGCCAGCTGTTTCGTCATAGTCATGATCTTGATCTTCTTCATAATCTGCATCTCCCACAGACTCGTCATCATTATTATTGTCGTCCACATCACGAAATTCATTGGGATCATCGCCCGCCAATTCCAGCACTTCGTCTCGCAGCTGCTGCTCTTGTCGTTGACGGCGTCGCTCCGCCGCTCGCTGTTCGAGGCGTGCACGGCGCGACGATTGGTCGTTGTTGCTGGGGTCGTTACCAGCGATAGCCGAAGCGTTGTCATCATCATCATCATCTTCTTCCTCCTCGGCAACAATACGCCGCCGCTTGGGGGTAGGATCTTCTTCGTCACTCATTGTTTCTATTAATTCTAGTAGTCAAGTATGGCAGTTATTAATTTAGTAGCCCGCAGAATGTGGGGAAGAGTGAAAGCTTAAAAATATAAATTAGCATCAATACTTTCATGCATGATGCGACTTTTGCGGGAAACAGCGGCTGTCTCTTATACACATCTCCGAGCCCACGAGACTAAGGCGAATCTCGTATGCCGTCTTCTGCTTGAAAA
>ENA-ORBV01013220-ORBV01013220.1-microbial-mat-metagenome-genome-assembly--contig:-NODE-13220-length-12574-cov-5.831480_pt1 | contig 12574 bp, 11 predicted proteins | sample MGYA00237777_ERZ505514 | MGnify/ENA primary metagenome ERZ505514 (study PRJEB26160, sample SAMN06269048) | microbial mat metagenome | isolation source: Oligotrophic lake microbial mat | place...
CTCCCGCCAATCCATCCGTGCGAATCATAGTCATAGAGAATCCTCTTGTACGATGGCTCGCCGTTTTATCGCCCCAAGCAACGCAGCGAATATTCCAGCCTTTGGTCCGGCCGGTCCGAGCAAGCCCGCGAGTCCGCCGGGGTCACTCGAAGTGTTTCTCGGCCTTGATGGCGATTTGGTCGGGATATTCGGCGTCGAAGGCGCTGCCGGACTTGTCGTCAACTTTAAGAACTTCTCGCAGTCGGGAGTCTACGGTTCCATCGGACCGGCGGCAGGTGCCAATGTCGGACTGAGCGTTAACGCCGGATTTGCGCGTCGTGGAGTGTCTGGTTGGGCAGGCAATATCGACGCCAATGTCGGAGCGGTGTCGCCAACTGTGAGCTTCGATGCTGACGGTTTTAACGGTCTTGCTCTCGGTTATGGACCTGGTGCTGGGCTGTCTGTCTCTGCAACGAATACCGGGAAGTATACGTTCGCTGACTTTGGTTCCGATGTGAAGCGGGCATGGAATTGGTTGTTTGGACCCGGACCCTGAGCAACGCGAACTCCTATGAAAAACATCAAGAGTCAGCGTGATCTGTGGCTGTTTGTGCTGTTTCCCGTAGTTGGTTTCACGCTGGGTATTTTGGCGACCTACGTTCACTGGGCGATCTCGTTGCTGGTTTTCCCCTGGGCGATACTCGTCCAGTATCGAACGTCCAAGATGTGCTGTCCGCATTGTTCCCAACCGGTGGGAAGGCGGGAGACACGCATGTTTGGATCCAAGATCACTTGGTGGAGCCCGTTGACCCCGAGAAAATGCGTCCATTGCGGGAATCAATTAGCTCCGGGTAAAGCAGATCACGGGATGCCTGTTGATGTCCCGCCGAAGCAACCCTCGCACTGATCCCAGCGGCACGTCTCGCGCCAGCTCTGCGCGGACTCCGAGCTGTCACTCGCCCTGCTGTCCTCCTCCGAGGCGTCGGTCGCTTCGCTCGCTCCGTCGGCTCCGGCGCTCGTCTCCGCCGCAAACCTCTCCGTGCGGTGAGCGAGCAGCCCCGCCGGCGCAGGCGCTTGTGCTCCGAAGGCTCGGAGCACGGGCCGCTCGTTAGCACTCGCTTTCGCGTCCGGCGGAGAGTGCCCGGCGGGGACCCCGCTGCGTCCTTGGGCTGCCGCGATCACCTCAGCCGCCGCAGACGGCGGGTCGGTGTCGCGCTCCGCTTCGCTCCGGCCCTCGGCTCCGGTCGCTACGCTCCCTGCGGAGGGGCCGCATGGCCCCTCGCTGCGCGAAACCGCGGGCTCGCCCCGAGGGGTCGGGGCGACCGAGCCCCCGCGGAACAATCACGCGGGCCGCTCCGCGCCGCGACTTCGTCGCTCTGCTGCGCTGAATGCCGGCACGGACGCCACCGGTTGCGCTACGCTCTGACGGCTTCGCTCCACCGTCGCCGACCGTTCCGGCGTTGCGAGAGCTGACGGAGGGGGTCAGGCTTGGTTGTTTGCTGTAGTCGCAACGTCATCAATGATCCAAGCGGCACGTCTCGTGCCAGCACAGCTGACACTCGCCCTGCATCCTCCTGCGCTCCCGTTGGTCGCTCCGTCCGGTGGAGAGCAGCCCCACCGACGCAGGCGCTTGTGCTCCGAAGGATCGGAGCACGGGCCGATCAGCTGGCACTCGGCTTCCCGTACGGCGTAGAGTGCGCGGCGTCTGCAAGACAGACGCCCTACTTGGCGCGGATCACAGCAGCTTGCCTGGCCGGTAATCGGTCGCGCCTTTGTGTTTTTTCAGTAACGGCGCGACGGTCGCGGCGAATTCGTCGACTTGGTGCGGGGCGGCACCCACGAAGCGTTCGTTTTCGGCGAGGATCTGCTGGAGCTTTTTTTTGCTGAGGCCGACGCGCTTGTCGCCGGCCAGACGGTCGAGCAGACTGGTGTCACTTGCCGCGCCGGTGCCCTTGGGCGAAGTCGGGCCGCCGGTGCGCAGCGCTTTCGCTGCGGCGAGGGCGTGTTCCTTAATGGCTTCGTGCGCGGTTTCGCGCCCGGCGCCGGCTTTCACGGCTTCCATCATGATCGTAGTCGTGGCGAGGAAAGGCAGATTGCGCTCGTTCTCCGCGGCCACCGATGCCGGGAAAACTTCCATCTGGCGCAGCACGGTAAGATAGGTCTCGAGTAGGCCGTCGATCGCGAAGAACGCATCGGGCAAGGCCACCCGGCGCACGACGGAACACGAGACGTCGCCCTCATTCCATTGGTGACCCGACAACGCGGCGGTCATCGTTACGTAGCCGGAAATAATCGTGGAGAAGCCGCAGATGCGCTCGCAGTTCCGCGCGTTGACCTTGTGCGGCATCGCGGATGAACCGACCTGCCCGGCCTGAAACCCTTCGGTCATCAAGCCCGCGCCGGCCATCAGCCGGATCGTGGTCGCGCAACTCGCCGCCGCCGCGCCGACTTGATGCAGCGCGCTCACGACATCGAAATCCAGACTGCGTGGGTAAACCTGGCCGACCGCGAACAGCGATTGCTTGAAGCCGAGATGCTTGACGATGCGCGCTTCGAGCAGGGCGACCTTCTTCGGATCGTTGCCGAGCAAAGTGAGCTGGTCGAGCTGCGTGCCGACCGCGCCCTTAAGTCCGCGCACCGGATAACGCGCGATCAATTCATCGATCCGCTGCTGGGCGATGAGCAATTCCTGGCCGAACATCGCGAAGCGTTTGCCCACCGTGGTCGGTTGCGCCGGGACGTTGTGCGTGCGACCGGTGAGCATCAGATCGCGGAATTCGGTGGCGCGTTGCGCGAGCAAACCGAGCGCCGCCACCGCCTTGAAGCGCACGAGCTGCAGCGCGCGGGCGACTTGGAGCTGCTCGACGTTTTCCGTCAGATCGCGACTGGTGAGTCCGAGATGGATGAACTGCCGTTTCGCCAGATCGGAAAATTCCTCGATGCGCGCCTTCACGTCGTGAAGCGTGGTACGCTCGCGCTCGGCGATGCCGGCAAGATTCACGTCGGCGCGCACGCGTTCATAATCCTTAATCGCCTCGACGGGAATGGCGACACCGAGGTCACGCTGCGCTTTCATGACGGCGATCCAATAATCGCGCTCGATCAAAATGCGCCCGTGAGCCGACCACGTCTCCTTCATGGCCGCCGAGGCATAGCGTTCGGCAAGGACGTTCGGGATGGAGTCGGGAGCGGAGTCGGAGGAGGAAGTCGTTTTCACAGGGGAAAAGCGTTAGGCCCGGCGCAGGGAGTTGCCAATGGAAAAGCGCGACGAAGATTTTGTCCGAAACCCGCGTCGCGGCTTCGCTTCACCACGTATTGGCTACGGATTGGTAGTCTCGTTTGAAGGCGTAGACCAAAAACGGGGCCGAACATATTGAGTGAATCGGAACCGCGTTGTCGTATCACTCCAACGCAGCTACTGGCGCAAGAGCCCGAAGGTAGGGCGGCTTATCCTTAAGCCGCCGCGTCACCGTGCATGCCCTCTGAACGGCGCGTTAAGGATAACGCGCCTTACCTTCAGAATTGTCGCCGGCCCGCGCTTACAGGAACGAGCAGATGTATTCGCAGATGCCGCTCTGCACTTCGATCGTAAAACCGGATTTGCCGGGGACGTCGAAGGTGGTGCCGGCCGCGTAGTCTTTCACGGCGGTCTGGCCATCGAGCGTCACGCGGCAGGCGCCGGCCACGATCTCCATGCGCTCAGGCGCACCGGTACCGAAATGGTACGAGCCCGCGTAGATCAGACCGAGGGTTTTCTTGGAGTTGTCGGCGAACAGCACGGTGTGGCTGACGACCTTGCCGTCGAAATACACATTGGCCTTCGTGTGCACGATGACACCGGAGAATTGGGTAGGGAGAGAGCTCATGGTTGGGAACGGCGATTTCCATCCGGTAATTCACGCCATGGCAAGACCGGGAATGACTATGGGTACAAAAACTCAGCCGTCCGTTGGCATCACCACCGGAATGGCCTGATTGCGGTGTCGTCGGTAGCGGCGGAAATCCTCGTCCAACGTGATCAGCTTCGCGCGCGGAAATATTTCAGAAAGTACCACCAGCGTCGCGTCACCGGCGTCCCTCTCCGGATACTTCGCCAGCAATTCGCCGACGCGGCGAGGGTGCGCGGAGAATACCGGCATCGCTCGCGATCGGCCATCCGCGAGCATGGCAGTCACCTCCAACAAAGCCGGACGATAGCGTCCCACCAAGTGACAGACTTCCGCCAACGCCGTTTCCGTGGTCAGCAACGGTTCGTCGAGTACCGAAAGTGTACGCTGGCTCCAGACATGCCATTGGTCAGCTTGGCTCAGCAAGCCAACCAGCGGTCCCGCATCGACCAGATAGTTAATCACCAAAGACTTTGCGCGTGGAAAGATCTGGTGGGGCGTCTTTGATCATCCCCGCGACGCGCCGTGCCGTGCCCATTCTCCAAACGAAGGCCCTTTGTTCATCGCGCGTCCGCTGGCCCGCGCGCGAGGTTTGCGCACCGACGATTTGGTGGGACGTATTGAGGCGGTGGACATGGACGGAACGTCGCCCAAGCGGCTGTTTTCGTCAAGTACCCCGTTCCAGATGCCTAGCTTCGCATTCATTCGCGGTACGCTCGCTCCGTGGCTCTGGGAATAGTTGCACCACTCCTGCAATCAAACGCCGCACTCATTCGTTGGTGCAGGTGGCACGCGCTGTTGCGTCCGTAACTATCAATCCAAAATCCCAACTGATTCATCCCATGCGAAATCTACTCTCACGCGCCCTCCTCGGCGCCGCCCTCACCCTCTCCGTTGCCACCCTGGCGTCGGCTGCCGATGGATTCACCATTAAAGTCGTCGCCTCCGGCCTGAGCCGTCCGACCGGCATCGTCGCCGCCAGTCACGGCCGCCTCTACTTCACCGAGATTCCCGCCCCCGGCGTCGCGGGCGGAGCGAATGCCGTCAAAGAACTGCGGATGAAACCAAGCGGCAACGTCATTCGCCCCCTGCACCAAGGCGAACCAGAACCGACCAACATCGCGATCGACCACTGCGATGTGCTGTACTGGACCTGCAAATCCGCCGGCGTGATTTTGGAATCCGCCGCCTATCCCGGCGCGACCGCCGTGCCCTTACTCACCGGCTTGGCGAAGCCTTCCGGCATCGCGGTGGATCGTGAGGGCAAAGTGTATTTCACCGAACTGCCCACCCCGGGAGTCGCGGGTGGTTTGAACAAAGTTTCCGTGGTCGATACCGACAGCACCGATGCTCCGACCGTCCTGCACATGGGCGAACCTGAGCCGACCGACATCGCGGTCTCGAAACACGGCGATCTTTATTGGACCTGCAAATCCGCCGGCGTGATCCTCCATCAGGATGAAGACGGCGTCACCACTCCACTGCTCACCGGATTAAACAAACCCGTCGGCATCGCGCTCAATCGCTCGGGCCGGTTGCTGTATTGGACCGAAGTGCCCACTCCCGGCGTGAGCGGTGCCAACGGCGGCACCAACAAAGTCTGGCAATACAACCTGAAGACCGGCCTGAAGACCCTCGTCAACAGCGGCGATCCCGAGCCGACTGACGTGACGGTGGGCCCCAACGGCGCGATCTACTGGACCTGCTCCAGCGCGGGCGTGATCGTCGAAGCCAGCAAGCGCTGAGTTCCACCTTGACCAGCAATGCGCGCCCGCTTTCCGTCGGCGCGCATTTTTGTCTGCCCGCTGCGTTGGCCTCCTGCCCTGAAATTTTTCCCGGGAATAAATCCGCACACCGTAACTCTTAATTGCGCGTGGAGAAACACCCCGTTCCATTTTCCTCCGGAAACGACTCCGAAATCGAGCTGATGCAAAGCGGGTTTCGCTATGCCCTCTCGCTCACGCATCACCGCCACGATGCCGAGGATCTGTTGCAGGAGGCTTGGCTCAATCTTTGCCGGCGCTACGGTGCTGCCAGCTCGCGGGCCGCGCTGTACACCGCGATCCGCCATTTGTTCATCGATCGCTGCCGGCGCAGCCGCGTGATCGCTTTCGATTCGATGGAGGCCCTGAGCGCACCTGTGGCCGCACCGCCGGAGTCGCCCCCGGGCACGGCGGGCGATGTGGAGACCTTGCTCGGTCAATTGCGCCCCGGCGAACGCGAAGCCGTTTACCTCCACTACCTCGAGGGCCACACCGCCGAAGAAGTCGGCACCCTCACCCGCCAACCACGCGGCACCGTCCTGAGTTTGCTGCACCGCGCCCTGAAAAAACTCCAGTCCGCCGTCGCGACCCACGGATGACCTTGCCTCCGCCCATCAACCTGCACGCAATCAATTCATCCCGCTCTTCGTTTCTTATTCGTAACCTACATGGACGATCTTAACCAACAACTCCGCCGCCACTACGAGGGCCAGCAGCTCCCGGCCGACCGGGTGCAGGAGATTCTCGCGGCCGGCCGGGCGGCCGCAGCGGCGCGGGCGAGTCGGGCTTGGTGGCGAATGGCGGCAGCGGCGATCATCCTGTTGGGCTGGGGGATTTTCGGGGCGTCTCATTATTTCCACCCCCGGATCGAATCCTCCCCGATCGCCCGCGCTGAGGTCGCCGCCGCCGTGAAAACGTTTTTCTCCGACCCCAATTACCAACTCGCCCAGATCTCGGCTGATCGCCGCGTGCTCGTGGATTGGCTGCGGCAACGCGGTGGACCAGCCGACTTTGCGCCGCCACCGGCCATGGCGGAATTATCGAGTTTCGGGTGCCAAGTGCTCGACGTGCAGGGCCAAAAAGTTTTTCTCATCTGTTTTCTGCTGGATATGCCGGCGGCCAATCCTCCGGCCGGCGCGATGCCGGCGAAAAAGATGATGGTCGTCACCGGACCCGATGGCCAGATGATGAAAAAAAACGTCCCGCTCGTTCATCTCGTGGTTGTCCCCAAGGAAACATTCGCGGCCGGTCTGAGAGCCGGCGAACGCCTCGTGTTGTCCGCCGGCGGTGAGTGGCATTACACCGCGTGGACCCAAGGCGACCAAGTGTATATTGCGGCCGCAGCGTTGCCGGCGGACCGTCTGGCCGGGCTGGTGCGCACGCTGTAAACGGAACGGATCTTATTCCGGCTTTTTCTCCTCCTTGAGGAACTCGACCAAAGTCTTCCTTTAGGCGATTTGAAAAAGTCTGAAGCGATAATCTCGATCGTAATCCATAAGTTCCCCTATGACTTGGACGACAAAGCGGGAATAATTCTCCTTCGCGTTCAAGTTGATCCTGATTGGATTGGCTGTCGGAGCCTGCTTGCAGGTGATTCCACGTGCAATCCGACGGTGTGAGTCGAAAATATCGCCTGCAAGCAGGCTCCTGCAAAACCGTGATCGTCTCATCTTGAACGCACATTGAAATAAGATCGTTGAGTCAAAATGAGAACGTGCCGATGACGACCGTACCGGTAGTGGCAGAAAAAATCTCCCGGGAAAAATTTGCACCCGTGTTCGAAGAGGCAGTCTTGTTCGGCTTTGTCCAAAAAACAAAGGGCATCCCAACGGAGCGCCGACCACACCCCGACCCACCTCACGCCGCCTTGATCACGCCAAGGTGCCGGTGAATCCCCGCTGCCGCCTTGCGCGCATCGCGCACCGCATGCACGACCAGACTCGGGCCTCGCGTGGAATCACCGCCGGAAAAAACGCCCGGCACACTCGTCATCTGGTTTTCGTCGACGACAATCCCACCCCACTCATTGGTCGCCACGCGGCGGAAATCACTCTCGGCCGGGAAAGGCATCGGGTCGAAACCGTACGCGACGAGCACGATATCCGCCGTCGCCAGAAACTCCGAATTCGGCACGGGACGCGGTTTGCGCCGGCCGGAGGCGTCGGGTTCGCCAAGTTCCATCTGCACACATTTAACGCCCGTGACCGCGCCTGACGCATCACCCGTGAGCTCCACCGGATTAACGAGAAATTGAAACTGCGCGCCTTCCTCGAGAGCGTTGGCGTATTCCTTGCGGCTGCCCGGCATGTTGGCCAGATCGCGCCGATACAAACACGTGGCGGAAGTCGCTCCGGAGCGAACTGCGGTACGCAGGCAGTCCATCGCGGTGTCGCCGCCGCCGAGCACGACCACGCGTTTCCCCGTGACATCGATGGGTTCGCCCGGGCCGAGCCAAGGCTCGACATTTTTCTGGATCAGGAAAGGCAAGGCTTGCACCACGCCGGAGAATTGCGCGCCGGGGACGTCCAGCTTCTTGGTTTTTTGCGCCCCTACGCCGAGAAACACCGCATCATAATTCGTCAGCAAAGTATCGAGCGAAAGATCCCAGCCGATGCGGATCCCGAGACGAAATTCCACACCGCATTTCGCCAGCAGATCCACGCGTCGCGCTACAAGATGTTTCTCGAGCTTGAAAGCCGGGATGCCGTTGACGAGCAAGCCGCCGGGGATGAGGAGCGATTCAAAAACCGTGACGTGATAACCCAAGTGCACCAGCTGGTCGGCGCACGCCAGACCGCCGGGACCGGAACCAATCACGGCGACCTTGCGGCCGTTGGGTTCGACTTGAACGGGGGTGACCCCGCCATGGGCAAACGCGTATTCGTTGACGAAGCGCTCGATCGCGCCAATCGCGATCGGCTCGGTGCGCGCGTTGAGAATGCACGAGTTCTCGCACAACTTTTCCTGCGGACAGACGCGTGAACAAATCTCCGGCATATTACTCGTAGAACGGGAAAGCTCGGCGGCCTCGAGAAACCGACCTTGCGACGTCAGCGCGAGCCACTCGGGAATGCGATTGTTCAAGGGACAGGCCTGCACGCAGGAAGGATTCGGGCAATTGATGCAGCGGCTGGCCTGCTCCTTCGCGGTGGCCTCGTCGAAATCCGCGTAAATTTCGAGGAAATCGCACACTCGTTCCTCAGCCGTCCGCTTTGGCGGGGCCGCCCGGTCGATCATCGACCAGTCATACTTGTGATTCCAACTACTGGTGGCACTCATGATGAAAATGTTTGCCTGAGGGAAAGAGACTAGCCTTCACCCAGTCGAAGCGAAAGTACAGAATCGAAAACGCCCGGGAATAGAAGCCAGCAGCCTGTAGAAATGTAGCCGGACTTATTGGACCGGAACCGTCAAAGGGGGGAGCGAGCTGATCTCAACGCGCTGCGTTGTAATCCCACAGCCTAAACCGAGTTGAGGTCAACTCGCCCCACCTTGCAGCCTCCACGAACAAACTTGCCGCCCCTCAGCCCCCGAACCGTCAAGCCGCGAGCCCCGGCGGGGAGATTGTAGTTTAATAGACTACAATGATGATTGGGCCGCCAGGCTACTCATGCGGCGAAGCCATGCAGGTCACGCCGCGAGACAGCGCACCGTCATCTCGCGCAGGACCGTCTCCTGCTCGTTCGGGCGTTGGACGATGCCCTCGAAGGCACGGACGAATTCCTGTTGGTTGTCGATCAGGCGGCGCAGCGGCGGAAGCTTGCCGGTGCCGACCAATTTGCCGACGTACCACTGGTTTTGCGTGAAGAGATTATACGAACTCTTCTCCGTATCGCCGCCGAAGAGTTCGGCGTAGTTCGCTTGCGCCCGGGCCCACGCCGCCTTGTCGAAACCGTACGGGCCGGGCGAACGCAACTCGCCCGCATCGATCAACACGCGAGCTTGAATCAAAATGCGATTCCGATTTTGCAATGACGACAACAGCGGACGCGCATCGCCGCCGGCAAAGAAATGCCGCTGCAACGCACCGAGCGCACCGTGCAGATCGCCAGCAAAAAACCGATCCGCCGCCTCGAAGAAATCACCCTCGGCCACGTTCGCGACCAACTGCATCACGTGCGCTTCCTCGATCACGGCACCATCGCCGGCATAGGTAGCGAGCTTGCGCACCTCCTCAGTGAGCAGGCGCGTGTTGGCCCCCACTTTCGTGAGCAACATTTCCACGGCATGCCCGGCAAACGTCACGCCCATCAACTGCGCTTCGGCCAACGCCACCGAGGCGAGCGCTTCGCCGGCATTATCACTGTCGCCGCCCAGCACGGTGAAATCGGAATTCGCTTCGCACCATTTCGGAAAACTGCGGCGGCGGTCCACCGGCGCGGCGGTGATGATGACCGTCACTTCGTCCGGGTTTATTTTCTCCAGCAATTCCTGCATGGCCTCGACTTGCCGGAGCGTGCCCTCGGCGCGGCCGGTGATGGTGTCGGCGAGAAAACTCACGTCCTTGAACCACACGATGCGCTTGCCGCCAAACATCGACACAGTTTGCACGGCGTCGCGAAAACGATTCACGGCCGTCTCCACTTCATCAACCTTGTTGGCGAACCCGCTGATAATATCACGCGCATACTCATCCGCATTCGCCTCGGCCGCCTGTGTGTCGAAACGTTCCTTGCCCATCCGGTTGACGAGAAAGTCGTCGGGACCGCAGATGAACGTGAAAGGTTTGGAGGCGGCGGGCATGGATGAAACTGAGCACGGGGTGATGCGCGCTGGCAAGCGTGACCTTACCAGAACGCGACCTCCGTGGTTCGTCGTGGGAGGGGTTTTATACCCCGACTGGTCGCACTTTCCCTCTCACGTTCCACTTTCACTTTCACTCTGACCGCGGGCCCGCTCAATTCACCTGCGGCCGGGAATTACGGCGGGCTTCCTTCATTACTTCGCGCCGCAACCAGTCGATGGCGTCATTCAAAACCCGTTTCTTCACCGTGGCCCGGGGACCGGGATAATTAAGCTGCTTGGACCAATCGCCGCCCGGGGTGTGCAGCCCGATGAAGACCGTCCCCACGGGATTTTCGCCGCAACCCACGGTCGGCCCCGAAAAACCCGTGATGGCGAGACCGTAATCCGCGCCGAGTTGCTCCGCCACCCCCGTCGCCATGGCCACGGCACACTCCGCACTCACCGCGCCGTGCTGCTTCAACAGGCACTCGGGGCACTCGAGTAAAAGCATCTTGGCTTCGTTGCTGGTGCTCACGATTCCGCCCTGAAAAAACTTACACGCTCCACACAGGTCCGCAAAACTGTTGGCCAGCAAACCGCCCGTGCTCGATTCCGCGACCGCGAGCGTGCGGCCTTGCACTTTGAGCAGGTCGGCGACGACGCGCGCGAGGGTGTCGTGACCAAAGCACATGAGATTGTCCCCGAGAAGCGCCGCACATTCATTTGCAATCGAGTGCAGTTTTTCCCGGCTATACCGTCCGTCAGGTGAACTGATCCGGCAATCAACCTGACCTTGATGCGCGCAATACGCGATGCTTAGGCCGGAATTGCGACTGAACGTGGTTTCAAAAAGCGTCTCCAACGAAGATTCACCCACCCCAACCGTACGGATCTGAAGATAGGCCTCACCCTCCGCCAACAGCCCAAGCGCCGTCAACCGCGGCAGCACCTGATCGGTGAACATCGGCTGCAATTCATTCGGTGGGCCGGGTAGCATGATGAGCAATTTTCCCTCGTGCGCGACCCAGAGACCGGGTGCCGTGCCATTCGCGTTGGGCAATACCTCGCCACGCTCAAACTTGTAGGCCTGCTTCAGATTATTGGGCGTGGGCACGCGCTGGTACTTTGCAAATCGCGCATGAATGGCCGCTTCGATTTCGGCATCGAAGATCAATTTCTGCCCAAGACACTCGGCGAGCGCTTCGCGCGTGCGGTCATCACAAGTCGGCCCGAGTCCTCCGGTCGTGATCACGATGTCGGCGCGCGCCCAGCTTTCCCGAAATTGCGCAGCGATGGCGTCGGCTTCGTCGGTGAGGGTGACGTTGCGCTGCAACAGCACCCCGCGCCGGCCCAATTCCGCCCCGATCCAGGCCAAATGCGTGTTCGCCGTCAGCCCCAGCAGCAGCTCATCGCCCAGCGTGATTAGCTCGATGCGAGGAGGTGTTTTGCCCGTACCATTGCGGGAGGTTTCATTGGAATCAGGGTGTGCCATGCGGTGACCAACTAATCGGAACGTAACTTGAATCTCTTAAAATGCCAGTTCCTGAAAGCTTCAAATAAGTCTTTCTGACGTTGCACGCCTTGGCCCGGCAAAGTTATCAGCTGAATAGATCATGCCCTCAGCCTAACTTGGCTGACGGTAAAACCGATGTCTTCCCTGCCCCATTCCGACGCCCTCAAAGCCAAAGTCCGCGCCCTGCCGGACAACCCGGGCGTGTACTTGATGAAGGACCGGCTCGGACGCATCATCTACGTCGGCAAGGCCAAGAGTTTAAAGAAGCGCGTCTCGACCTATTTCCATGCCGGCCGCACCCGGGCGCTGCTCCATCAGCCCAAAATTCGCACCCTCATCGAGCTCATTACCGATCTCGAAATCATCGAGGTGAAATCCGAGCCCGAAGCCCTGCTGCTCGAAGGGAAACTGATCAAACAATGGCGGCCAAAATATAACACCGACTTTACTGACGACAAACGCTTCCTCCTCGTCCGCGTCAATCCCGAGGACGACATGCCGCGCTTCACGCTCACGCGTTTTCGCAAGGAAGACCGCTCGCGCTACTTCGGCCCCTTCGCCCACTCCGGTCTGCTCCGCCGCACGCTCGCCTCCATGCGCAAAAAATTCGGCGTGCTCCTCGCCGACACCCATCCGGTGAAACTCCCCGATGGCCGCTACCAACTCTATCAAGACGTGCGCGCCGAGCTCTCCGGCTGGCCCAACGA
>ENA-ORBV01013222-ORBV01013222.1-microbial-mat-metagenome-genome-assembly--contig:-NODE-13222-length-12573-cov-6.449744_pt1 | contig 12573 bp, 8 predicted proteins | sample MGYA00237777_ERZ505514 | MGnify/ENA primary metagenome ERZ505514 (study PRJEB26160, sample SAMN06269048) | microbial mat metagenome | isolation source: Oligotrophic lake microbial mat | place...
TCGATGGCGAGGACAGTCTCAGTCATGTTGATGGCAGTTTCCCAGACTTGCAAATGAGTCAGGCCATCCCGTTGCCCAGGGACAAGACCCATCAAATGGACGTTGTAATGTTGAGGAGTGACTGGTTGGCCCCGCTGAAACATCTCCAACAAAATGTCAAAGTGAGTGTGTTCAAGGTTGGCGTGACGACGAATGTGGCGTTGGGGTAGGTTCTGGGGCAAGCCTTGGGCGCAGTTGAGATTTCCGAAAAAGGCCATGGTGACAGATGGAAGAGAGAATTTTTCCTGTTGAAAACAAAGAGAAGAGATGAAGCAAAAAATCACAGCTGCAATCAGTTGTGAGGAGATGGGGATTTGTCATTGTAGCATTTTGTTCTGTGGAGCTGAGATGTTCTTCCACGCTAGAAACCACCTTGACCGTTGGAGTGTTCACGCTGTTGAGAATGATCATCGTGGGACCTAATTTTGTTTCGTTGGAGTGTTGTTGCAGCAGTTGTTGGAGCAGTTGTTGTTTTGGTATTTGAGGATTATGAACTGAGCGTGACAATCAGTTGGTGACACCCAACCGCCAAAAAGCCGGCAGTCCCACAGAGGCCCTAAACATCATTCAAATTTGAATGTTTAGATAGGGACAGCCAGACTGACCTGACGATTGCAGTTAAGATGACAGTTAAATGAACGGGACTAAATTTTGGGTCCGTGCAACTGCACCAAAAAAACCTACCAGAAGTTTAGAGCATTTGATGAACTTACATGTCAAATCCCAGTGAATAAGCATGAAAATGTACCAGAGAAAGAATGCAAGTATCTGCAAGCATTCAACGAACTGCTAGAAAGGAAAAATGTTGGGGTGCATCATTCATTGTGTTGTGGTTGTGAAAAGCACGGTCAGTTGTGTTGCAGTGCATCAGTCATCTCGTGCGCACTTGGGGCATTCTCACTTCACACGTCACATTGGTAGGACATCTCCCTTCTTCTTTTCTCTCCTTTCTTTTTTTCCTCCTCTGGGAGCTCGCAGCATACTTAGCGCCTTCGGCGCATACCCCCCATTTTTTGAATTCAATTGCTTCTTGGCGATGAATCGAATTTATTGGATGGTTGTTCACGAGTTTGCTTTCTTCCCACCCGGGCAGAAACCTATTTTTTTTAAACCCAAGGTTCTCAGCTCCTGTGTTTGTTAATAATAAGAATAATAATAGCCCAAAATATATTGGGATCACTAGCTTTTTGCTTTGAATTTTGTAAAATAATGATCTGAATTGTGTGAAGCAATGAACTAACAGATCCAATCGAAGCTTGTCTTTCGTCTTTTTCAGGTCAAGAAAGTGAAAAACTGAAAAGTACTTTCGATCTATGAAAAAGTTTATCGATGTCAACCCCCAGGCTCTGAATAGTTCAATTTTAGGGGTACTGAATGTTATGAAATGAAAGGCAACCGGGGTGTATTGGGCGAGCTACTGCACCAAAGAGGCACAATGGATGCTTAGAAAAGTCCGTTATTGGAATGATATTTATAACCCTTGGGTCTTATTAAAGATAATTGGATCTTGATTCTTGAGTAATCTCTTTGGCTTTAAGCAATGTAATCCAATAGGGTGGTCTTGTTGATAATTGCTATGCCTGTTCGCCAAAGCAGGAACTACATGATGCACCCATTATGCCTTTTCCTGCTTGTCGTTCCTGCTGAGCCATTGAGATACAAGCCTGCGGTGACTATCGAAAACAGAGGTGCTGTAATCACAAAATACAGCGGAGGGTACCCGCGGTGACAAGGGCACACAATCGGGACCAGAAGCTGCTTCAGACCCTCCGTCGCCACGAAACAAAGAAAACATACATACATAAATTATCTTCTCTACTAGTACTATTATCGGCACTTTGATTTGTACAAGCTTTCTAATATTGAGCGTCAAAGGGAATGTCTGATCTCTCCTATCGCCGGCCTCCTCGCTGAAACTCTTCATTCCGTCTTCGATCCATTCTCCCCAAGCACTCCGTTTCCATGTGAATTTGCGTTTGCGTAGCATAAAACATATTGGAGAAGGTCTTAGCAATGACGTCAAATGTGATGGCGATAACAGGTACAAACATGACCAATACCCAAGTCATCATTCGAGTCGTGAACATATGAGTGCCCACGTTGACAAAATCTGAATAGGTGCCGGCACCCTTTCGCCCGAGGACCTTTAAATTAAAACCCAGCAAAGTGAGCGCAAAGCGGCGGGAATAAACGACCCATGTTTCTCAATGAGCAAACAAGCCTTCATGCGAATCTTACATTGTAGACGGAAATGAAAAATGCGTAAAACAAGAAGGACCCCCAGATAACCCCTTGCCATGTGTAGGCCACTCGACTGAAAAAACCTTCGCCAACATCTTTTCGGCAGGTGAAGGCAGGCCAATGCCCATAGATTAGGGCCTTCGTTTCGAATAGCACCTTAAGAAAGATTATAAAAAAAATGTGTTAGACATGGCGTCATACAATCCAGAGATTGACACCCTGGGACCTGACGTCTGTTTACCTTGTATCCCAGTAGCAGCACAATGTTGGTGAAAGTGACGGTGCCTACGCTTTTCAAGTCGGCACCCTCCCCATCACCGATGTTGTCATTCTGAAACATGAGACCCGAGGGGGCGGAAGTATAACCCCCGCCATTCCCATGAGGAAGGACGGAGAGATAGTAGAGTGTGAAAATATGAACAAAACAGAGGAGAATCCACCGAGCTCTCATTCGCAGGCTCATAAGTTCGTTGTTGCGGGTCGCGGTGTACACCTCCGGATTGCGGCGGACATATTCCTTACTTAAGGTCCGATCAAACAGGCCAAGCATAACTATTGGAAACCCGCACACAAAATTCAGTACACTGATAACCCACTCGTCAAACAAAGGGGTCCCGCTGAATACAGTTTGGCCAGAAAAGACGACGATACAGCCAACCATGACTGCGTTCTTGTAAAAGGAAAACAACACCACAGTACTCAGTCGGAAGAAATCCCAGCGGCCATGGATAAGGACAAGGTTCTCAAGGAAGCGAAATTGGGCTATTGCAAAATCAGATGCGTTCACAGCTTGTTTTCCTTCCTTTCCTGAGATGCCAACTCCTACATGGGCCTCCTGGATCATACCAACATCATTTGCTCCATCGCCAATTGCAAGAGTCACTGGTTCTGGAACAACATTTTGCCTCACCAAGCCCACGAGTAGGGCCTTCTGCTTAGGGCTCACGCGGCATGCTATCACAGAGTCACACTGACTTGCTACTGTAAACAGAAGCTCTTCCAATTCAGGGTCTCCAAGCAGATGCTTGAGCGCTGCGCCTTCAATAACGAGCCCGCGTGGACCATCTGTTGGAGCTGCTTGTAGTAGCCGCTGTGAAGTTTCCCCGAGGGCGATTGCCGCTCGTCTTTCATTAGTCATATGTTTCAAAAGCCTTCCCTTCCGTACGTCACGATCAACCGCAAACGCACGTTCCAACAACGTGCGTTTACGCCGGTCGAATTCCCCACGAGTTGCGGCTTTTGTATCCGGAAAGAAGCTGTCCAAGGATAAGGTGTCTTCATCAACTAATGGCACTTCATCAGCTTTAATAGACCTACGACTCGCAGTGTGGGTTGCCAAACCAAGGGAACGTAGCTGTGTCTGTGAGAGACCACCTTCGCTTCTAATGCTGGAAAGCATAACGCGAGCTGATTTACCACGGCTGAAGACACGAGGCACCTCCTCTGACGCGGCCATTGACCCCAACCCATCATCCGAGGGCTCGCGACGCGGGGCTTTTTTCCGCTGTTTCACCCCATCTGCCGATGCAAGCCACTCTGCGATTACCTTATCGGCTCGATTACGAACTTTTCGATGGCGAATGCGATCAGGGAGGACTCTCGCTTCCAATGCTTCTTCGCTAGTGATTTCTGTTAGGGCTTCTTGAGCCCATGTCCTCCAAATGCCCAGAACGGCGAGAATCTTGTAGAATAAATACCTCTGTAAACGTGATATTGCACGAGTGCATTTCCCGATATTAAACATAATGCTGTCCCAGGAAAGCGGATCCTCGACGTCAACAATGCTTCGTTGGTACTGAGGCAGTTTTCCAAGCTTCACGAGACGGATAAACTCCATGCACATTTGCGTGCGAACATGGTTAAGTCCCAAGTCGGGAACTTCCGTCAGGTGCATTTTGTTTGTTAGCACTTTTGTGGAGTAGCCAATCTCCACAGCTGTTTCTCTCTTATCACCTGTCAAAACCCACAACTTAATGCCTGCACGTCCTAATGTCGCAATTGTGTCTGGAACGCGGACCTGCAATTTATCTTCGATGGCGGTTGCACCCACGATGTATAGTTGCGTCTCGATCTTTTTGGCAGCTGCTGTCAACATTCCCTCTCGATCCTTCAAGGAAGTGGCGGCGGCTCTGAATTCTTCCAACCAAGTCGTACATTCATTTTCTGTTAGAACGCGCATCCCTAAAACAAGCGTGCGGAGACCTTCAGATGCAAAGTCACCGAGGTGTGTCTGAAGCCCCAGCGTCTGGGCAACTTCCCATTCGTGTTCAGCTTCCTTTCCGACAACAGGCGCAGAAAAGACCTTTTTTTCTATAACTTCCTCGTCGTCTTCGCCAGGTAAGCCCGTGCATACTTCACGGTCAAGCATCGCAGAGTCAGCACCCTTGCAGAATAAGATTGGAAGCGACCCTAATTCGGGCGGCGATCGCAACAAAATAGACATTCTCTTTCGGTCGGAATCGAACTTATTCACAGCCATAATTTCCCATGTTTCCTCTCTAGTGAAATCCGCCGATTCTTCGGGCACATCACCAGAATCGTAGTCCACGTGCGTTGCACTCTCTGTTGCAAGTGACAGCAAGCTTTTGGAACCGCTCTTCAGAGACTCGACAAATTCCTGATCTGCAAGGAGCGATGGTGAATGGATGCGAACCTTGATACCGCTGGAGTCGCGCGTTACAACTTGAAACCCATACGTGCTGCTCGCAGCAGACACAAGAGCACCTTCATCAGGACTCTCTGCTTGATAAGCAAAGCCGTAAGGAGCACCATCGGGTCCTTTCTCCCCTTCAGCTGGGGCTGGGCTAGTTTCGACGGGAATTGTAGGGTCGTCCCTTCCAGTTCCGTTTTTTGCGCTGCTTTCGGTGACATCACTACTCCCTTTCGCTTTCGAGGAGAGAAGACTTTTTAGTAAACCAGACACACCCGACGATTGGGAGTTGTTGACGGACTTGGACGCCGAATCTTGGGATTTCTTGTCTAGATCTTTCTCCACAACAACAGTATGGCAGAGACACAACACACGAATAAACATCTCTGCATTCAAAGTAAGCCTTTTGCCGGCTTGGATTTCCATGCTACCAGTCGCGTCACCAAGGCCCTGCAAGCCTCCGTTATGATTTGGCAGCGCCACCTTACCAACCAGCAATTTTCTGAGTGGATGAAATTCAGTGGGGGGCTCTTCGTCCTCTGCTCCCGGTCGAGTTTTTGCAATGGGCGCACCAAACATCATACCATCCACTGAGCATCGCTTAAAACGCATCACATTCTGAGTCAACGTTCCCGTCTTATCGGAGAATATGTATTGAACCCGGCCTAAATCGGTGATAATCGTGCTTCGTGCGACAGCTCTGGTGTTCGTAACGTCGCAATACATGTCCAAATCTGAATACACCAGCCAGAGCATGCAAAATGTAATAAACTCCACCGTGACATACAAACTCAAAGGGACCAAGTTATTCAGCAATGTGACAAACAAGAAAAACATTTGCATCCAATTTTGTTGCCTTGGGATCCACGTAGGAGCGTCCAACTCCTGTAGGTACGGCCACTTGTCTTCCGGTTTCGTATTATAGCCCACATACCTGTAGTAGAAATAGCACGAAATCATGAGCACAAGATGGCACAGCACATTGCAAGGCGACAGTGACAGCAATAAATCAAAGGCAGGAAACGACGACGTACCACAAAGCGCTAAACTTTTGGGTTGTTGTGATGACAGACTGCGTTGACATGTAGCTGATGCAAATCACCATAATACACAGGATCAGTGCAACTGTCTGATTCATCAACTTATCGAGCGTACTAAATTTGGAAGGTGTTTCGAAAGAGTTGCGAACCAACTTGGTGTCCGTCCCTGTGAAGACGACCAGGCCAAGGACCCATTCCGTGTTCCGGACAACCGCTCCTCGCAGCAGCACATTATCTGCTCCTAGGGGAATATCAATACACTCTCCGTTCTCTTCGACGGGAGGTATTGTCATCTTTCCAGTAAATGTGTTCACATGAGGATTGGGTGGCTCAGTGGTGAGCGCTGCAACATATTTTGTGTTCTTGTCAAGAACGGCTCCCTTGTCGGTATATTCTCCAGCCGCCTGAGACGAATTCGGTTTGAATAAGTTTGCGAAGAAAGATCCTTTTACCTCTTTTTGTTCCTCATCGATGTCAGTGACACCTTTGTAATTCGGGTTTCTCAAAACGCACACACCCTTCGGAAAGCAAAGAGCAGAGTATCGCGCAATTCGTCTACTAGCTTCTTCCAGTGTTTCAATTTCGCCTGGTTCCTCCTTATCTTCTCCTTCGTCATCTTCAGATATCGAATCCATCTTTTTCGCACTTCTACTGTCTCTCAAATGCTTAAGCACTTTAGCTGGTAAATGGGGGCTTGTTCTAAGCTTCAAATTGGTTTCACCATCAATGGAACTGGTTTCAATGTAACTACTTCCGTTTTCACTACTGCTGGCAACGAGCACCATGTCAGCGGGGACCATTTCTCGATTTTTGACAACAATGATGTGACCCTGGCGGATATCCATTCGACGAATTTTTTGAAAGCAAATCTTGACGTTATTTTCAGAGGAATCAGGAAGAGGCGTTTCCGGGTCGGTTCCGTTGCTTCCCATGAAGTAAGATTTGGAAAGGTTTACATTGATGTCTTTTCCTCCAGCCAGCTCTTCGTCACGCTCCGCATTCTCCTCTGCTTCAACTTCATCGGTTCTTCGCATAATCACACACGTGGCATTGTTGGTTTCTTCGTCGTTCCTATGCCGTTTTATGTCGGAAGATCCCTCGACCATTAAACTGAAGGAAATCACAATACTCAACGGACCGAGAGTTGTCCAAGGGTTGATTGCAGATTGAAAGGCATCACTGTAGTAGCCAACTGCCATGATACAACCGACACACAAGAAATAAAGATTGGCAAACCGACGATATTGCTCCGTGACAGCCTGTAGTAAATTGAGGGTGAAGAAAGACGAAACGGAACGTAACGCAAGTCACATGTCATAAAGCAAGAGAAGAACAAGCCAATTAGTCAGTCATCAGTGCAATGTAGTTGTTTACTTTTCTCAACAATCGTTCCTGACTACGACACACGTACAATAGGGACAAACGTCAAAGCAGTGTACTTGGAAGTAAGGACCTTGTTGTCGGTTCGATTGAAGGCTGGCCGTCCAGCTACGAGGATCCGGTCCTTGTCTTCCACTTCATCTTTTCTTTCCTTGACCATTGTAGCTAGCTAGCTTGTCGTTGTTGCCGGTTTCATTGACACAGAGCTAGTGTGATTGAGGCCGTACTGGTATACCTATGCCAGCGGAGGAGGCAAGCAATTGACAAAACAACGAGGATGAAAGACGCTGTGTCTTGAGTAGACTACTATAAGTTGTGGAGGGCCGTTATGCTGACACTTTTGCAGCACTGGTAGCTTGGGTTGGCACCTCGCCTGCAGGCAAGGTGAGCCAACACGGGGACGGCGCGGGTCTTGGCGGAAGACAAATGTCTGTCTGTATCGCACTGAAAATACGGCCAACGACGCCGGTATCAAACTCGAACTAAGTCCCGCCCAAAATCATGGCGTAAAAAGGAAGTTATGTGCTTCCAAAGGCCTGCCTTCCGTAACGTTGGGGAAAGATCCCACGCCCGTCGGTCGAGCGCACCTTCAATTCGAAATCTTGACCACCCGCGTCGTGAGCTCTGCATGTATGCCAGTCATCGAAGCAGCACCATGGTGCCAGCGAGCACATTGATTGCATTCATCTTTTGGCCACACAAATTAATTAATCTAAATACAGTACATGCTTTGTTGTTACCACCACAATCATACATCTCGTCTCCTTCATTGCTGAAGGCAGAGTTCCTACTTCTTATAACTAAAAAAATCCGACGGCGGTAATCCTTCGTCATCCTTCCACAGGAGCAAAAAGAGACAATAAGATTCATTTAAACATAATAAATTCATCATGCCTGAATCGGAAGAGCTCGAACGCGTCGAGAGCAGTAGTGAATCCAAGAATAAGCGGTCACGAGAGGACGCACAGCAACAACCAGTCAAAAAGCAAAAGAAACGACCATTGCCAGAGTTTCGAGAAATTCCCACACCGGCGCACTATCAAATCTCCTTTATGCATCGGTCTGTGGTCACTCATGTGATTACCTCCTGGAAACACGCCTATGTGATCACAGCCAGTAACGATGGGATTGTCAAATTCTGGAAGCGAATTCAAGTAGCGCCGCCGGAATTAGCCATCAAAGCCAATGCCAATACAGGCAATATCAGTAACAGTAAAAATGAAGGAGCCACAACACCCTGCCTAGAATTTGTCAAGAGCTTTACAGCTCATGTGGGACCTGTTTCTGCCTTGGTCATGGAAGATTTGGATGCCGATGTTTGTGTCTCTATTGGTCATCAAGATGGGATTATCAAATTGTACGATGTTTCCACATTCGATGCCACGGCCATGATCAAAACCAAGGAACCCATTGGATCCCCGCATGCTACGTTTTTTCGAATGTCCGCCGCCAAGGCACTCTTTTTGGCCGTGGCGTCATCCCAAAAACAAGATGGAAGAATATTCATTTTTTCCATGGACAATGCCAATTTAGGTCTGGTACAGACCATTCAGTTACATGCTACAGCCAATATCACGGCCATGGTTTACAATGAACCGTACAATGCGATTTATTCGGCGGATTCCAAAGGAATTTTGGAAGTATGGGATGCCAGTGGTAGTGGCAGTGGCAGCGGCAGTGGGAATGCAAATAGTGCTCCCAACGATGATGATGATTCCAACGATGATGAAGAGACAGAAGGCGACGCACAACTTGCAGCGGCGCAAGTAGGAGGACCTTGTACATCCAAGGTAAATGGAATCAACTACAAGTCCAAGATGGACACAGACCTCTATGAACTCATGAAAAACAAAACACACGCTATTTCCATGTGTGTCTCGCCCAAAGGTGGAGCCAATGTATTTGTCTATTGCGCCGACAATCGCATCCGAATCTTTCATCATGCTACCGGGACCATTGTGGTCAAATACGATGAACGGTTGACAGTGTACGACAAATCATTTTCCAAGTACAAGTTGGATGCCATGGACTATGGAAAACGCGCAGCGACGGAACGGGAAATGGCCGATACAAGCATCTGGAGTGGAGTCACAGAAACTTCAGCATCATCTTCATCCTCGAATAATCCAGTGCTGCAGCGTCTTTCGCTACAGGTCGACCCATCCGGCAAATACTTGCTAGTTCCTACATTACTCGGGATCAAAGTCATCGACTGGCAGCGTGACAAACTTCTAAAAATTATTGGAAAGTCAGATGCTAGTCAATTGCGATTCATATCGGTCTGTTTATGTTGGGGTGACCCAAAAATCAATAAACAAATGCAACTTGCCCGTGGTGTTGCTGCCTTGTCGTCTGCGTCCAAAGAAAAAGCCAAGGAAGAAGAAGTCGAAGTAGAAAGTGATGCTCTTGTCGTTGCCTTGGCCTATGATAAACGTCGGTTCTTCGTCTTTAGCCACTTGGATCCCTTGAAGCAAGGTGACGACGATGCGGCAGGAAAGAGCGCCGAGAATGACCCAGCTGCGAGGAGAGATATCTGGAATGAACCCCCAACGGCAGACGATCGTCTTGGCATGCGAGGATCTGATATGGGAGGTCTCTACCAAAACGAGGCAGTGCGCAAGATGGGCGGTACAGCTATACTGCGAACCACAATGGGAGATATTCACATTAAATTATTTACGACGGAGGTTCCAAAGACAATCGAGAATTTCTGCGGACACGCCAAGTCTGGATATTACGACAATGTCATCTTCCACAGAATCATCAAGGTACGTATGGTGATAAATGACGTTAGGACTGCGCACCAAGGGAAGACGTGCTATGCTCACTTCTTCAATATTCGTCATCACTTTTTCAATGTTAAGGGTTTTATGATTCAAACAGGCGACCCACTCGGAGATGGCACCGGCGGAGAAAGTATTTGGGGTGGCGAATTCGAAGACGAATTTGTGCGGGAGTAAGTAGACGTTGATGATTTGGCATGGTTTTTTATGGTAAGACGTGTCTCACCCACAGGGATGTCATCCCTTTCCTTAACCACAGTCTACGACATGACAGGCCCTTTACTGTCAGCATGGCCAACGCCGGGCCCAACACGAACGGCAGGTAAGCTTATGTGTTGCGTGAACCGATGCCGTTGCTTCCTCGTTTGCAACTCTTGATGCATGTGGAAGGCCGATGTATGTTGCTCACTTTTTTTCGTTCCTATGTTTCGTCTCCATCAGCCAATTCTTCATTACCACCGTCCCCACACCATGGCTAGATAACAAGCACACAGTATTCGGTCGAGTGTCAAAAGGCATGGATATTTGTACGCTGATCGAAAATGCCAAAGCAGATGAAGGCGACAAACCGCTCGAAGACATCAGGATCCTAAGCATTGACCTTGAATAAAGCCCTATTTCATTAGAGGCTACTGTATTGTTTATCTTCGACAACAGCAAATTGGGCTGGCGATCCATCCCAAATAAATTTCTTCTTTTTTCTGTTGACCAGCATGACTGCATTGCTTCTATTACTAGTGCCTAAGCTAGAGAGACTTTCTTGAATTCTTTCCTTGATATGAATATATAATCAAATAGGTGAAGTAGTTGGCAGCATCTGAAAGTGCAAATTGTCATGCTGGGCCTCAGGTATAACTGGGCACAAAGCGTCTTCATCAAAAGATTGTCTCCCAATTCCGACAGGTCTCTAGAAGTGCCTTGTCTTCCTTGCCCTGCTTGATTTGATGGCATTTGCCTTGATTTCAAGGGAAACGTCGCTGCCCGTGGGATGGAATGTTCCTTCAATCTGCTTGGATCCCCACGAAGGTAAGTCTGTCCTCTCGGACGTACCTTCTGCTCTTGGAGATAGCGACCCCCCCCAAGTTCGATGACAGGGTGCGGCAGCCTGTTCAAGCTTCGGTTAGAAGCTCTCTATCTATATTGCATATTAAAGTCATACACCATTTTCTACTAGGTACTTGATAGCTCGTGTCTGAAGTGCGAATGTAATTTAAATTATTAGTCATATATTTTGTCGAAAAAGTTCTGCCGGACAAGAGCTGAAATACACGAGTAGATACCGCCACAGAATCGGAACCACGCTGATGATGAATTCATTTTTTCTTTGATGATTTCTTCGGCCCAAAACGACAAACCGGCATGTCAACATTGTGTGCCGTTATTTGGCCTTTCTGTATTTGATTTTTTTCATTTACCATTGAAAGGGGGGTGAATTCAATGCTTCATACTTAGTCGAGTCTAACCTTGGCTCTATTGCCAAAGAAACTCCACATACGGGCGTCGGATCCGGTACCGACAGAAGCCATTTTCTCAGTCAAATTATTGTCTCCGCTTTGTGTCATGTGACTAACTTTATGGTACGATGTGGACCCATTGACGGCGACTAGCCACGATAAGACCAACAAAGATGTTGACTGCAGGACTGCTCCCGACACGATGACAGTAGGGTGCCTTTGATGGAATGCCACAACGTTATTGCAGAACCACGTAATGACGGGAAGTCCTTGAAACCAAATTGTTCCTACTATGGCGAATGCAAGGTAGAAAGAGTGAAGGGACGCTTTGCATTTCATGCGTGTTTGGACAATCGCCGCAAGCATAAAAAATCCCAAAGAGGATCTCAACATCATCAAGATCTTTCCCGGGAGATGTTCTAGGTCATGGTAGCTGTCAAAATCGTCGTTGTAATTGAGCCCCCAGTGAGCCATCACCAAATGGGTCGAGACCAAGCCGACGAGCAGACCACTAAAAGGATTAACCCAACTCCCGGAGCCTGTAGGGTTTGCCAGTCCAACAAGAATCTTTTGGATCAATGTGGCATTGTCCTGGCAGCGTTGTACCGAGATTGCATCTGATGGTAAGGTCCAACCAGCAGCGATTGCCACCAGCAAGAAGCAAACGATGGCATCACAAATGGCTTCGTTATAAGCTGAAATCGCATCCAACGTGTACCAACCAACTCCATCAAAGCGATAAAAGTTCATATGCATCAGCTCAAATGCAGAAGAAGCAGTATCAAAGCCTGCGGCACCCATGACCATAAACATGGCCACATGGACAATGCCGGAAGTTGTCAAGTGATAACTAATTCTCCCAAACAAGAGACAGCACACGAAAGCACTGAGAAACATAGTGAATGTATGAACGCGGCTGATCAAAAATTCATCGGTCGAGAGATGCGTAAGAGCATTTTCACTCAACATATTGTAGATTTGAATGG
>ENA-ORBV01013224-ORBV01013224.1-microbial-mat-metagenome-genome-assembly--contig:-NODE-13224-length-12572-cov-5.586074_pt1 | contig 12572 bp, 7 predicted proteins | sample MGYA00237777_ERZ505514 | MGnify/ENA primary metagenome ERZ505514 (study PRJEB26160, sample SAMN06269048) | microbial mat metagenome | isolation source: Oligotrophic lake microbial mat | place...
TCAAGCAGAAGACGGCATACGAGATTCGCCTTAGTCTCGTGGGCTCGGAGATGTGTATAAGAGACAGGATTTGGACGCATCAAACTGTTTTCATGGCCAAGCTTTTTACTGGATTGCTAAACCATGCGGCACAATGAGCAAACAGCAGGACCGGGTAGACTTGCCCACAAAGTGCCACTCACGTCAGTCAGTAGCAGGTCCAGTTGTCGGGCGGACGGCAGCTGCGGGGCATCAAGCAAGTGCAGCGGTTGCCGCACAGCTACAGTAGCTAAATGATACGAAGAGCCAACGAAGACCGGTACCAAGAAATAACCAGCAAGCCTTGGTCTGTTCTTGCACCTGCCAGGCCTAGCAGACTGACAAAGTATATAGCTCAATCTCTAGCTAATTTGAAAGAGAGGGCAAGTGGTTGCCACCAGATGCAACCAGTGCATACTGGGTATGATACCTGAGTAACAAGAACCAATTTCCATCTCCAGTGCATTCTTCAAATCCAACCGGCATGTTTGGTTGCTAGTATAGCTAGCTAGTAGCCAGGTTTAATTAGTATCTCAACCTCCGGCATTGTCTGGGTCTGACTGGACATATTGATCATGCCTCGGTTGTTCACCGTATCATAACTGCCTCCTGGGTTAGTTTGCTCATGGTCGCTTCTTTTCTTTCCTCCCAGGAAGTTGAGTGGGAGGAACTTTTATTGTTGGAACTTCGGTCATGGAGGGCTGCCCCATGAATTCGAAGCAACGCGCCAGGATAAAAGTACACAGAAGAAAGTGAGGAAGGTCGGTTTCTTCGTACTGTACTAATGGTACGGCCTTTCCTTCTGACAGCTTCGCATCTTGAATCTTGTGAAATGATTGATTTCTTGTGTTCTGGATTTCTGGATGTAGAAGAACTACTACTTAGTAGAAATAGTAGACTAGCTAGAATGCAGTTTAGTTCGATGTATATTCCTCTTCAGTTGGTACGACGTTACCGCCCATGATTCTCATTTCATTCCGCAAGCCTTATGCTTCTCACCGGAACTTCTACCAAGTCGCGTAGCAACGACATTGAGGAGCGAAGAATGATTAGCTTGTCTTCGATCCCTTGTTTCTTACCCTACAAAGCGCCATTGGGTTTCGATTCTGATTCCTGGCCCGGTAGCACGTACCGTGCTGGTTATTAGACTGTTTAGTTAGTGATAAATCCTAGGCCATAAAAAAGTAGGTTGCTGGTACTTGGAATGTGTTCCTTCATTATATCTGTTAGGCTACACCCTTCTTTTCTGTTTGCCTTCGCAAACCTGACGAAAACCAGAGATATTACAAGCTTCCCCGGAACCGTGATGAAACCTATCAGAAGCCGATACCTTCTACTACTAGCTACTAGCTAGTTAGTAGCTAGCTAGACTAGTAGTAGGACTACTGTAGCTAGTCAACTAGACTACTACATGTACTAGCTAGACTACTACGTAGTTTCAGCTAGCTAGCTAGCTAGCTAGCTAGCTAGTAGAGTACTGGTAGCTTCAGAAAGAAAAAACTAAGCTTCCCCGGAGTGGCAACCACCGGATACAGCGCAGGGTTCGGAACATTGCCAGTACTGTTTTTTAGATACAATAAGCAGCACCGATTGATCATTCGTCTATTCGTATCGCAGGCCCAGTCACACGTGTGAAAAAGCACAGAACACCTAAATAGCTTACAAAGTACCCATGCGCATGCATATGAGACGCATGGCCGGGCCTTGGCTTCAGAGTTTTCACATAAAAAAGATCAAGAATTTTATGAACAGCAGTAGAAAGCTATCATGCATCGACCAGCAGAACCAAACGACACCAAGGACCAAGGAGCCGATCATGCAAGGCACGATCGACTCGAAGGAAGTAAAACCAGTGATGGCTCCTCATCACCAACAAACCCAGAACATTTGACCCCCCACGACGAGGTAGGAAATGTTAGTGGTAGTAGCGTACCTTCCAACGATGAGAGGCACCAGGAGGAAAGATCTTCTAATAGTGGTACATCCCACCAAACGACAAAATTCTCCCTGCCCTCAGTCGACCGAGGAGATCCACATCGTGATCCTCCCACAACAAAAGAGTCATTGCAAGATACACCAGGCAATCCTGGCACCGCTGGTAGTACATCTGCTCTTTGCGAGTCCTGGAAGTCGTTACAAAATACCGTATCCGGGGAGTTTTCTTTGGATGGATGTGAAACCTGCCATTCCGGTATCGACAACCCAAGCCAAGTAGCAAGAAAGTCTTCTAATTCTTCTGGTAAGCACCGCCACTGGAGGTCTACTTCGTTTACCTCGCCTTTCGAACATCACAACAAGCCAGCTGACATCATGGATGATGGCTTCAACGCAGAGTCTGACCTTGAAACGGGGATATCTTGTGGCGTCTTTGCTGGAGTAAGCACATTAGAAGAAGACGAGCACCCCCTTAATGAAGCGCACGCTAGTCTGGACATAGAGGAACAGGAAGAACAAATTTGGAAGCAAATCGTCTTGTGCGTATTGGTCACAAGTCTACTTCTTGGAGGAGTAATCGTATGCGTGATACTGCAGACTCAACGAGATAGGGCTCATTATGACGATTGAAGTGGCTGCGCTAGTGTAACAAGTAGGTAGCTTCTACTGACTAGCTAGTAGTAGTAAAAAGCATACTTAATCAATCCTTAAGGTCGGCTGCCAGATGGGGCCTTCCACCACCCGCAAAAATGTTCCTTTATCGCCTACAAATCGCCATCACCACCTCATCATGTAACTACTATAGCTAGTAGCAGCGAGCTAGGCAGCGAGCTAGCTAGGCAGCGAGCCCTGTCTTACGCCCACGAGTGGAGGCTAGTTACTAACTAGCTAATCGCTGGGCAATCAAGCTTTCCCTATTCCCCCAGACTACTTCGTTCTCCAAACAAATACAATTGTATAGACTGCAGCGATCAAATGTGGTTCCTATTCAGTGAATCACGATAATGCATTCCCGTGAAGGATCGTGGACCTCACTGGTTTTGGAGACGATACACTCTGTGGTCGATCGTTGTGCCGTTCCCTCACTCTGACAGACATATGCGAGCTGGGTTTGTGCATTGCTCCCAGCGCCATTCCACTGTCCCTAATATATCCTGACCCACGGGTTGTCACTGGCTCGAGCAGGACAAGCCCAGAGTCCTGTGCGCCTACTTAAAGCAAGGACTCAAGTCTCTCGAAACCAAATAATGCGTCTTGGCTTTTGGGAGAGACGAAACAAAAATGAAAGGCACACGACGGCCAGTCCACAGAAGTGTCGTCCCGATCGCAGCGATTCCCCATCCAGGCCTTCTCCTCCCCCCTTATCGTGCTTTAACCTGCCGGAGATTCAAAGCGATAGTACCGGCAACAAAAACAACTGCAGCAGCAGCAACAACAACGACAACAACAACTACAAGGCAGTCACGACTGGACACACAATGACTGCCGACTCGTCCAGAAAGGAGGAGGATTCTGCCACTCGAATCGCTCATAGCGAGAAACAAGAGAGCATAGATGCAGCCTCTTTGCCGACTCTAGTACAGGTAATTACTAACCATGTTGAGGGTTCCACACGTCGTCCCCTGCTTCGGGCGAACCTCGATCCTTCGAATTTGTCCCGCACGACTGGTGCGAAGAGTAGTAGCCCAGAATCGAAAGTCTGGCGTCGATGGTATGGCCGAAAACGCGAGTCCAACTGAATGGTACCTTTTGTGAATCGAAGAAGAGAATGACTGCTTCTTGATTCCATACATGCAATGCAGTCAAATGAAACCGTATCAAAGCGGAACGAGGAATCAACGGGTTCCCAATTTTTCTTAACGAGACTATAATGAAATAGAAAAGTAAAAAGACACGCATATTCACATTCATATTATTATTGTTGTTGTTATTATTATAACTATGCAAAGACCAGAGGTTGTTTCAAATTCATTTGAAGCTTCGGAAGGCGATAGTTCGTGTTCCGTTGTACCTTCGTGAAGGATAGATAGGCATATCCCAAGAGGCAGACGGAGCAGATGAACCAAAACCACATACCAAAGGAATTGGTAGAACTTCTCTTTCGCTTGAACCATCCTTGCTTTTTGGAATTCAAATAACCGTCGAGAGGATTGTCCATTAATGTTCCTTGGGCATCGGCCAAGAGAATATCACGGATACTGGCTGTACTCATTTCGGTCTTGGCCATGAATTTCATGCACTGGAGGCAGCAACCATAAGCAAAGGAAGAAGACGGGAGACGAAGAAGAGAATGAGACAACATCAAGAGTGTTAGTGTTATGGTATGGATGGTACCAAAAAAGGCAGAAGAAATCCAGACAAAGAAAAAGAATACAAATGAAAGAAGCGACGTGAAAGTACTGTACGTACCTGATTGACATTGGTATAATCGGCATCATCATAACAATCAAAATCGGATCCTTGCACATAACCATTGCCGAAATAATAATTGTATCGATAATCATCATCGTATCCGTATCGATAGGTACCATAATTTTGTCCTCGACTGGCATCATCATCGGCGTTGTATCCATAATTGTAAACATCATAGGCGACACAGGGTTGACAAATCCGAAAGGTATCGAGGGCTTCATCCCATGCGGCCAAGGAATTCTCAAAGGAATCGTACATGCCATTGTCATAATTATCATCCCCGTTATTGTTGTTTCCATCACCACTTCCACCTTCTGCCAAGACATTGCCGACGATATTGACCACGGTATTGGGATCATCGGATCCATAGGGGACGTATTCGGTGACACATCGTGTATCGGTATACAAGCCAATGGTAATCCTGGCGCCACTCAATGGTTTTGTGGCATAATAAAGGGTATCTCCATCGGCCGTGGTCGCGTCGGTTTGGACGCATCCATCGGGCCATGCTTCTCGGGCATCGCTCATAAAGTCGTATTCGGAATCGGTCCAAACACACGTACCTTCGTGTTTGAACAATTGTTCCATCCAATCGGACATGGACTTGTGTTTGAACATTCCGAGCAAACTCCAGTGTGTGTCCGATTTGTGACAATCCATTTTGGCACATCGCAGGTCGTTCCCATTGTTGGCGGCTTCCGCATATTGACAAGGAATGTCATTCCAGGAATTGGAAAATTTGTCCCAAAATTGGTATTCGCCAATCCCTCCACCTTGATAATCCAAATCGACGTACTATGTTTATGATTATTATGATTATGATTACAGATGAGGAGTGTGAGTCAGTAGGAAGGAATGGAAAGGAAAAGTGAGATAGTGAGAGAGTGAGTTAGATTGGGTTGGAATGAACACACACACACACAAGACAAACAATACAGTACAGTACAACACAAGTATATAGTATACATGGTACGCACCGCCGCCCACACGACATAACGAGTACAACCCTCATCGGTGCCTTGATCACCACTGCCACGATTGTTATTGTTGTTATTGTTGTTGTTATCATCGGTATCATCATCGGCAGGATTGCTCAAATCGTCATCGCAATCAATCATAAAGCCCAACAATCGCCAGGCTTGTTGATATTCGTCGTATTCGGCTTGGCCGTCCACAAAGGGGGACAACCGGTACATGCTATCCCCCATGGCCGTCATGCTATCGTAACCACTACTGTCCGAATTGCCATTGTTGTTGGAAAGATGGCGTTGTTGTTGCTGTTGTTGTTGTTGTTGTAGCGACTTTGGAGCGATTTGTCGTTGATGCCGACTTTCCATTTGTTGGGCCGCCCAGGTTCTTAGTTGGGCATCGGTAAACTGCAGATTGTCCACTTGTTGGTTGTTTTGTTGTGGTTGTTGCTGATCTAGAAACATGAGTTTGTGGGAAGGCAAGAACTCAACTTCGGCGCTCAAAGATGTCCATTGATCGGTGGCCGCCATCTTGTGCAGTTCGTCTTTTTCCAAGAAGAGTTGGGAGTAAGCATCCGGCGGCGGTGTTGTTGTTGTTGTTGTTGTTGTTGTTGGAGGAGGAGGATGCTTTTGTTTTTGTTTCTGTTGTTGTTTCTGTTGTTTCTGTTGTTTCTGTTGTTTCTGTTGTTGTTTTGTGAGTGGTGCTTGTGCTTGTGGCTGTGATAATCTACTAGTAGGTGATGGATATCGTGGCGCTGCCAGTGAGGCTGCCTGACAAAGGCCTACTAACATTGTCACTATCCCGAGTACCAACACTCCAAGTTTCCCATGGCGTTGCTGTTGCCGTTGTTCTAGCAGTGCTATTCTGGTGCGCCGTACGCGCATGGTAGAACTAGTCGTATGCATAGTGTGTGTAAATTGCTATAGATAAAGGTATAAAGAACTCTTTAACTTGTGGCGATACTAGCTAGTATATCATAGAGTTGTATCCTACTGTATCGTTGTTGTTGTTGGAGAAAGCTTACGGTTGTAGCTACTCTATACAGTACGGTACTTGTAGTCTATGTTGCTTGTTGGTTGTTGTGTAATACTAATAGAGTATTGGTGCGTCGACTGTCACTACCAGATACCAAGCTTGTTAGCGTGAGTAGATTCCAAAACCTAACTTACTACGATGATACAGTTGAGTACTGTAGTAGAGTTCGGTCACCATGCGCCAACTAGCTAGCTAGGGTCTAGTAGTAGTCTGCAGTGCTATTTTGAAAGAAAAAATGCTGTGAAACAACGGCAAACTTCGAGCACGGCGAACCTCCTTTTTTGGCGCTTACGCCAAATACTTCGACCGTTGAGGTTCTAAGTGGAGGTCGGATGGTAACGGTTGTGCCAAGGTTTGGAGGCAAAAGAATGGTTTTACTCTTGAGTAGAATCCATGTGAAAGCCACTGGCTAATTAATTAGTTAAGGTGTGGTACGGTAGTACCGTAAGGAGAGCGCCCGCGTCGGCCTTAGAGAGAGCCAATTGAATATCGCGTTCCGATACAATTGTTTACAGTAGTACCTGGTATGTGGTAGTGGTACAACACTACGTATACACAACAGCACTTTTAACTGCTGTTGTAGTGTCTACCAAAGTACTAGCTACTAGTAGCGCTTTGTGTGTGACAAGAGACTCTTTCTTTTGCTGCGCACCTTTATCTCTCTATCATCTAGACTACTAGACTACTGTATAGATAGTCTAGTAGAATTGGAAGTGTGCTACTGTACAGGCGAACCAAGTCAGTCCCATCTTGTTCTGACGTCCATCTCTTCATCTACCTACCTACCTACCTACCGAAGTAGAGATATCGGCACAAGAACAATTGAATAACAACCATGACGTCTTTCTTGTCATTCAATTTTGTAGTACTACAAGTACTAGTACTCACGGCCTGGATCACCCTCTGCCACGCGTCCTCGGAGAGTGACTACGACGGCAACAACAAAGATCACAATGTGTATCCTTGGGGAACCAATCCCAACAATCATTTCAAAATGTACTGGAAAGATGCCGCCAATGTCTTGCAAGACTTGCACCAGTTTTCGGCACTCTACGTACGGGTACACGGATGTGCTTGGTCCGAGTGCAGCGTCGACAATTTTGACGACGACGGTGAGAATCACGATGGCGATGAAGATTGGTACCAAACGCGAACGTCCAACTTTTGTGCCAATGCGGCCTACTCCTTGTACGGGATTCGCAAAAATACCTTCAAACTTCCCTTTAACAGTTGCAGCAAGGGCACCTACATTAACAGTTTCTTCACCTATGGGGGCGCCGATACCATCTTGGACGCCCTCCAAATGGAGGTCTCCCAAGCCGATGGGAATCGATTTACGCCCGGCGATGACGATACTTACGGTACTTCCAATAGTGATTGTGTCAGTTTGAATGGCAACAACAACAACAATAACAACAACAAGGATGAACACGCCCGACAATTGGACGAGGACGAAGAGGACGAAGAAAACGACGATGCGATTTATCAAAACGTAAATAACGCTGCGGTCACGTCCACCACCATGGGATGTGCCGCACCGGCCTCGAGCAAATACCCCAGGTTCGTGTTGGCGGGCTTTGATGACGACTATTGCAATGGAAATCATTTTGTGCAGGCCCTGGATTCCTTTCGATCCTACAACAAGGCCATGGCCAAAATCAATTGTGTCAAAGTCTGGGATTTGGGATCCTACAATCGACAACAACGATCCAGTAGTAGCTCCAACAACAACAACAATGATGATGCCAACGATGATGCCGTCGCCAATGATGATGGCGGTGGACGACAACGAGGACGCAAGTTGATGGAGTTGTCCTCCTCGTCCTCCTCCTCTTTGCCGAAACAAGACGAGCGAGAAGAGCCAGAAGAAACCGACCATGACCAACCAGAAGAACAAGAACAAGACAAACCATTAGTAGTATTGGAACGTCATCTCAATGATAATCAAAATTCCAATGACAATAACTACAACAGCTATCGCAAAACATACGCCAGTGTCGCGGAACAATTGCTCTATCATTCTTGGGCCTGCGATATTAAGCTCTATCCCGAACAATGTCCGGATCCCTACGGCATCAAACGCAAATATACCAACGTCATCAAGGCCGCTGCCAATGGACAACCCATTTCCTTTGCCGTCATGAATGCCAAATTGCGCAAACCCATCATCCTCTTGACCTATCTCTTCTTTTTGACCGGCCTGTACTTGGCGGGATTTACCTACTTTCTCAAAAACAAGGCCTACATGCAAAATCACGGCGGTGGAGCGCGGGGACTCTGGGCAACCTTGCAACGAGACATCTTTGCCGCCCACGTGGCCCTGCAAGAAAAGGTCAAGGCCGCGCGAGAACGACACCAAGCCAGCAAACGCAATCGTGCCATTGCCGCCGCCACGGCGTCGGCCCGTGGTGGGGAAGGAGGTGGTGGTAGTGGTAGTCCTCGTGATGGGAGTGGACGACGCCATAAACGAAGTGAAAGTGGTGGTGCAAATGGCGGAGGTGGTGGTATTGGTGGAAGTAGCAGTGGTGGGTTGTGGGGATCCATCTTTGGCAAGAGCAAGCGCAGCAAGAAGAAGAAACGTCGTCGTTCTTCCAAACATCCATCGTCATCCTCACAGCACCGCAGCCGTAATGGCGGTGGTGGTGGTGGTGGAGATCGTGGTGAAATCCGTCGCACGCGATCAGGTCGTTCCCAACGAGAAGAATTTCTCGATGAAGAAGCCGAATCCGCATCGCAATATACGGAAATGACGGATGAACACAGTCGATCACGATCGAGTCGGCACGGCAAAAGTACGGTCGTCTTGTCTTCCAATCGGACCAGTCGTGCTGCCGAAGCAGCCTTTGCTGCTGCTGCACAATTTGATTTGGAACAACAAGCATCCCCAGGTGGTGGCGGCGGCGGCGGCGGCAGTAGTGGTATGATTCATCCTGCCATTTTGCCCACGGGAGGAGATTCCGCTCGAGGTCGGTCTCAGAGTAGTCGTCGCTCTCGATCACCTCGCCATGCCAATGGTGGTAGTGGCAGTGGTGGTATGGCACGTCAGAGCAGCCGAAGTTTGGAACGAAGCGCAGGTGGTCAAAGTTTGGAACGAAGTACCGTGTCCCGGGGACGAGGAGGTGATCCCTCTCCTACACGATCTCCTGGTGGTTCCAGTGTTCGTCGTCGATCTTCCTCTCGTTCGCGAGGTATTTAAGCAACGCACAGCCATAAAAATAAAAGCAAACAAGAAAAGCGGAAGTAAAAGAAGACGAGACCATGCCTGTGTATGCAAAAAAAGGGCATTGCTTGCCGCCTTTTTATTATATATCTGTGGTTGTGTGGTTCTAATCAAATCATCAATATTGTTTTCATCATCATAATGTGTTAAAAACATCATTTTGTTTTTCCTTCAGATTGATGCTAGGTTAGCTTGTAGCTAGTTCCACCTGGTCATCTACCTGTGGGTATCTATGGGCTAGCTCTATTTTGTACAGTGGCAGTCTAACCTGTAGAGAAAAGGGAACTTGAGTGTGGCTCAATCACCCTGCGAATCCGGACTATGTCTTGATTAGCACTTGAGACAGCTCTTGAGACACTAGCAACATTAGAAATTGACTACAGTAGCTAGCAAGGGGAACAAAGAATAGTGAGATGTTCAGGCCACATGAATGATCCAAAACTGCTGCAAAGGATGGATTGTCCCTGCATTGGAGGATGAGTGAGTGGAACCTGCAGGTTCAAAGATGCAGTGAGACGGAAAGCTCATTTCAAATTGTTGCAAGAAGACAAAGACAAAGAAAAGCAAAGCAATGAAAACATTGACTACAACACACAAGCAGAAGAAGAGCAACAACAACTGCACAACCCAGGACTGAAAACCAATCTCTTGCCAACCAAGATCAACCTTTCAGCCCCTAGAGGAGATGACGAGACCTAAAGATTCCTCCTACAACTTGAAGAGGAACTGCTCAAACAAGCACTTGACAAAATGGAAGCCAAAGGATGCAACCACAAACCCCACAATGTCAAGAGCCTACAACAAAAACTGAGAAACCATGACTACCTAGTGGCAGTCCCAACCAACAAAACAATTCACTCAGAACAGCATCAAATCAAAATCCAACTGCTGCAAATGGGCAGAAGGACATCTAACCAAGAATGAAAAAAAGTTTTAAGAAGAGAACTGGCAGACCTCAAAGAACTAGGAGAACAAATGCTGAATGACAAAGTGGATCTAGGAGTCCTCTCAGACAAAGAAGAAAGCTTTGCAAAACAAACTGTTGACTTCAGGGTGGCACCATCCCCCCAAACGGATGATCAAAGACAACAAGAATCTCGACTCCGAAGAACATTTTCCTGTCAGACTAGCAGTTTGGCTTTCCCAAACTGAAGACTGACCACTTGGGATCAAAAGAATGCTAGATGAGAATGAAGCAGACTGCATGTCAAAACAACAATCCAAGCTTCTGGTCTCAAAGAAAACCTTGAGAACCAAGGAATCACTTGCAACAATTCCACAACAGTGCAAACACATGCTGAAGAGTTCCACCCATCGGCAAGGCTGAAGCTGGTGAAGAAAACAGTCTGCCACTCATCTGAACATTTGACAGAAGAAAACCAAATCAACATTCAACACTGTCTAGGCCCAATCAAGTTTAGAATGTGGTCAACACTGCTTGCTGTCATGGACAAATGCCACAATCACGATGGTGACAGAGACCCTGAGGAAAAAGGCATGACCATTGGTGGATGTGAATCAGCATGGCTGGCAGACCTAGCAACGGCTTGCATCCCAGACAAAACCAAGTCAAACTTTGGAAAACCAATTGTCACGGCCCATGATGAGAAGATGGAACAGCAGTGTTCAACAACAAACTTTCTTACAATGTCATGCTCAAGTTGAGAACCAAATTCCAAAACTCAGCAAACAGACTAGCATAAGGCAACCACCTGCAATTCACTTGCGTGATCTGGTTGGACAAGTCAAGAAGAGAGATGCCATCAGCACAGAATGACCCCTAATTCATTGATTGAAACAGGTTGTGTCTTTCCACATCTGGACACTGAACTTCATTGTCTGGTCAGACAACGGATACCCACATTGCAATTCCGAGTGCATGTCAAACCGAACCAACAACTGAAGTGCTCAAATGCAAGCAAAATCCATGTCAAAGCTTCAAAGCTGTTACTTCAGGTGTCTGCAAAAGACCGTCTGAATTGACAACAACCACAGAAACAATCAAGAACCTGCCACTGGACAAAATCTACCCACAACACTTCAAAGCTTAAGACACATGTCTCATCACTGAAAAGATCCCTTCACTGACTGAACAACTGCAACACAACAGAGAAGCCAAATCACTTGAACAAGCCAAGGACAATTCCAATAACGGAGAACATTCTGTTTCTGCACCAGATGCTCCAAGATCTGGTCCAAACTTGTCCATCCAATCAACAGAAACATCAGAGACAAGTTCAATCTGCAATGGTTGAGAGTGCATAGCCTTGCCACAGATTCGCCAACCTCAGAGAGATCTTCCCAAGAGATCTGTCAGGAAACTCACTGTTGGGTCAATGTCCCAAGACTTCAAACCCCTAAGCACCATGCAACTGCAAAACTGGAGGGACCGGCGACTGTGGCCACAACAACATGTGTAGAAATTCAATGGTGATCCACAAAGTCAAATGCTAAAAACACTGGAAAAGCCCACATGGGGAACATCCAACAAAAGTTCAAACAAAAAATGATGCAACACTTTGGTGAAGTCCAAAGCAACACTTCAACACTTCGCAGAAGTCAAAAGACTCATCATGCTTAGCAAAAAATCTGATTCACATGCTGAACACTTTGCAACCTGATTCCTTGATGCAAACCCCCCTCACACCCCAGTGTGACGGCATCACATGCAACACCATCTGACAAGGAAACCCAATCAGTGCAGTCAAAACATTTGCTACCAAAAACTGCGCCCTGCACATCAAAGAGAAAACCAAAATTTTGAGACAATCCAGATCCAATCCACAAACTCAAATCAACTCTAACAAGAAAACGATTCCACAGGCATGTGATGCAGACCACTCCGAACAATGATGAATCAACCAATCATGAAAAAGTCAGCCCAGCACACAAAGTTGCCAAAAAGGTTAACACTGTCTCTTATACACATCTGACGCTGCCGACGAATAGAGAGGTGTAGATCTCGGTGGTCGCCGTATCATTA
>ENA-ORBV01013226-ORBV01013226.1-microbial-mat-metagenome-genome-assembly--contig:-NODE-13226-length-12571-cov-6.142709_pt1 | contig 12571 bp, 10 predicted proteins | sample MGYA00237777_ERZ505514 | MGnify/ENA primary metagenome ERZ505514 (study PRJEB26160, sample SAMN06269048) | microbial mat metagenome | isolation source: Oligotrophic lake microbial mat | place...
CATCTTGGCCACACGACGAGCGGTATTGTCTGTGTTGTGGTCATTCTCGGTGTCGATCACCATACTGCTGAGCACGGCCTGCATTTTTTCTTCGACCTCGTCGAGCATTTTTTCCAGTTCACCTGGCTCGATGAACTCGGAAATATTGTCGTTGGCGTGGAACCTGCGGCGCGCCGACAACAGCCGTTCACGAATCTTGACCGAAACCGGCGTGCCTTCGTCGAGGTCTGCGGCTGTGCTGTTAGGGTTGGACTGCATCAACATCCAAGCATACTACCAGCGTTTGAACCGTAACGCCGATGCCGGCGCTTCAGTAGCGCCGACCTATCAGGAACAGCCCCATCCGCATCGCCATGTACGCCAGCAATTCAAGCGTTCGCCGACGCAGCGACCGATCAACGAAAGCAGCCGCGTCAACCTGACGGCCACCGTGCTCCATGGCATGCTCGAGCCGCGTGCGCAGCAACGACGCAAAGCCGCGGTCGTGAACCACGACGTTGGCCTCACGCGCGAGCAACATGCTCAGTGGATCCAGGTTGGCAGAGCCGACCGTCGCCCACCGCCCATCGATCACCGCGACCTTGGCGTGCAGGAAGCTGGCAGCGTATTCATGGATTTCCACGCCGGCGGCGAGCAATAGACCGATCACCGGCCGCGAACCGTGGTACTGAAGAAAGTACTCGTAGCGCCCCTGCAGCAACAGTCGCACACGCACGCCGCGCGCCGCAGCATGGATCAAGGCCTTGCGCAGGCGCGCTCCCGGCAAAAAGTAGGCATTGGCGATGATGATCTCGGTGCGCGCGGCACCGATCGCCCGCAGATACGTGCGCTCGATCCGGCGCCGGTTGCGCAGGTTGTCGCGCAAAACCAGGTCTGCCCTGGCCCCCCGGCCCTGTGACCCGGGCGGTCGCGCCTGCATCGCAGGTGCCGCCACGGAACCCTTGCGCTTGGACAGCGCCAGGCGCAGTCGCGCCTGAAGAGCGTGCCAGGCGGCAGGAATCTCCCGTTCCGCGACGTCTGCGGCGAGCGTCATGCGCCACCAGAATCGGCTCATCGTCTCCAGCGCGTCCAGCACCAAAGGGCCCGTCACCTGCACGGCAAAATCGAGTCGGGGTTCGCTCAGCATCTCGGAGCCAGGATCGCTGAAATCGTCCAGTACGTTGATTCCGCCGCAAAATGCCGTGCTGCCATCAATCACGCACAACTTGCGATGCAGGCGACGCCACCGGCTTGGTATGAACACCCCCAGATGCCCCAGTGGAAGAAAAACACGCCATTGCACGCCGCTGACGTTGAACCGATCGGCCCACTCATCCGGAATGCCCGGCGTGCCCACACCGTCGACCACCAGATAGACCTCGACTCCACGGTTCGCCGCACGTTCGAGTGCTGACGCAACCGGGGCCCCGGAAGCATCGAAATGGAAGATGTAGGTCTCCATGCGCACCTCGTGCAGCGCGTTGTCGATGGCGTGGATCAAGGCCGAGAAAAATTCGCTCCCACCCTGCAGCAGCTCGATCTGGTGGTTCGCCCGTGGCCCGCTCATGGTTGCCGCATGCGCCGCATCAATCGGGCATGAGCAACTCGACGACCAGTGGCAGATGGTCTGACATGCGCCACCAGATGCGGCCGCGCGGCACGTGCTGGGTCACAGGTCGCATGCCCCGTGCGAATACATGGTCGAGCTGCGCCAGCGGCAGGCGCGACGGAAACGTCGGCTGCGCGAGTCCATCGCAGAATGCCAGACCGATGGTGGCCATCTCGCGGTGGATCGTCTTGCCCCAGTCATTGAAATCTCCGGCCACGATCAGTGGCGCGTCCGACGGAACCTCGCGCTCGATGAACCGATGCAGTTGCGCTACCTGGCGCACCCTGCTCGCCTTTATCAGGCCCAGATGCACCACGACCACGTGGACCGATCGGCCGTAGACCTCCACCTGCGAGTGCAACAGGCCGCGCTGTTCGAACCGATGGTCGGACATGTCCTCATGCTGGTGCTCCAGCACGGGCCAGCGCGACAACATGGCGTTGCCGTGTTCGCCGTGGCGGGTCGTGGCGTTGGTGCGATACACCGCCTCGTATCCCTGGGGCGCGAGGAACTCGGCCTGCGGCAGTTCCGGCCAGTGCGCGAAATAGCGCGCTTCGCCGCGATGCACCTTGCGCACCTCCTGCAGGCACACGATGTCGGCATCGAGTTGCTCCACAGCGTGCCCCAGGTTATGGATTTCCAGCCGCCGGCGCGGCCCCATGCCTTGTACACCCTTGTGGATGTTGTAGGTCGCTACCCGCACGAGGTTCATTGCAGCTCCCACCTGCCAAGCTGGCGCGGCAGCATGAGAATCGCCTCGGCATTGGACGGAGAAAAACATGCCTGCGCTGCTGCACGCCATGGCAACCAGCGGTAGGCGAGATGCTCGCGCGGCTGGAGCACGACCGGCAGGTCGGCCGGGACGGTCAGGCCAAACAGATGTTCGGTGTTGCGGGTTACCCCGGGTGCATACCGGTGGCGCCAGCGCGGGTATATCTCATAGACGTTTTGCAGTCGCCAATCGACCAACGCGCCGTCCAAGGGGCTGCCAAGACCACAATCGATGCCGGTTTCCTCCTGCACCTCACGCGCTGCCGTGCGACGGTAACTCTCACGCAATCGGTCCTTGCTGCCTGTAACCGATTGCCAGAAATCCGGCGCGTCTGCGCGCTTGAGCAACAGTACGTCCAGAGCCTGCGTGTGGATCACCACCAGCACCGACTGCGGAACCTTGTAGACCGTGGGCATGGGATCAGGTGCCACGTCGGCGCCTGCACGGTTCTCCAAGACCCTGGCAATCACACGGTCAGGCCGCCGGCACCGACCGCAGCCGGATGTGCAGTTCGCGCAGCTGCTTCTCATCCACCGCCGACGGTGCATTGGTCAACAGACACTGCGCGCGCTGGGTCTTGGGAAACGCGATCACGTCCCGGATCGATTCGGCGCCGGTCATCAGCGTCACGATGCGGTCAAGGCCAAAGGCCAGGCCACCGTGCGGCGGCGCGCCGTATTGCAATGCGTCAAGCAGGAATCCGAACTTCAGCTGCGCCTCCTCGGGCGTGATCTTGAGAGCATCGAAGACTTTTTGCTGTACGTCGGCGCGGTGGATACGAACCGAGCCGCCACCCATCTCCCAGCCGTTGAGCACCATGTCGTAGCCCTTGGAGATACATTTCTCCGGCGCCGACACCATCCAGTCCTCGTGCCCATCTTTGGGGGCGGTGAACGGATGGTGGGTCGCGGTGTAGCGCTGTGCCTCTTCATCGAACTCGAACATCGGAAAGTCCACCACCCACATCGGACGCCAGCCGGATTCGAACTGGCCATTGCTGCGGCCGAACTCGCTCAAGCCGATCTTGAGGCGCAATGCACCGATAGCGTCATTGACGATCTTTGCCTTGTCGGCACCAAAGAAGATCAGGTCCCCGTCCTTGGCGCCGGTGCGCTTCAGGATCTGGGTCAGTGCCGCATCATGCAGGTTCTTGACGATCGGGCTCTGCAGTCCGGGCCAGCGTGCCGACGCTTCACCTGGGCCGGCGGACGCATCGTTGACCTTGATGTAGGCCAGGCCCTTGGCCCCGTAGATCTTGACGAACCCGGTATACGCGTCGATTTCTCCGCGGCTCAGACCACCGGACTCGCGCGCACCACCCGGCACCCGCAAACCGACCACCCGGCCGCCCTTGGCCGCCGCCGCGCTGGAAAACACCTTGAAATCGACATCGACCATGACCTCCGTCAGTTCGGTGAACTCGGTATTGACCCGCAGGTCCGGCTTGTCCGAACCGAAACGATGCATCGCGTCCGCGTAGGTCATGACCGGAAACTCGCCCAGATCGACACCCATGGCGTTCTTGAAAACCGACGTGATCATGGCCTGCGTCAGATCCCGGATCTCCTGCTCTTCAAGGAACGAAGTTTCGATATCGATCTGCGTGAATTCGGGCTGGCGGTCAGCGCGCAGGTCCTCGTCGCGGAAACACTTGGTGATCTGGTAGTAGCGGTCGTAACCGGCCACCATCAGCAACTGCTTGAACAATTGCGGCGACTGCGGCAGCGCGAAAAAGTACCCGTCGTGGACCCGACTCGGAACCAGGTAGTCACGTGCGCCTTCGGGAGTCGACTTGGTAAGCATCGGTGTTTCGATATCGATGAAACCCTGAGCATCAAGAAACTTGCGTACCTCCATGGCCACCCGATAGCGCAGCATCAGGTTGTTCTGCATATACGGCCGGCGCAGGTCCAGCACGCGATGCGTCAGGCGCGTGGTCTCGCTCAGATTCTCGTCATCGAGCTGAAACGGTGGGGTCACCGACGGATTGAGCACTGTCACTTCGTGGCACAAGACCTCGACCTTGCCGCTACGCAGGTTGTCGTTCACGGTCCCAGCCGGTCGTTCGCGCACCAGACCGACGATCTGCACACAGAATTCGTTGCGCAAGCCCTCGGCGAGCGCGAACATCTCGGCACGATCCGGATCGCAAACCACCTGCACATAACCTTCACGGTCGCGCAGATCGACAAAAATCACGCCACCGTGGTCGCGTCGGCGATTGACCCAACCGCACAGACGGACGGTCTGACCCAGCAAGGCCTCGGTAACCAGACCGCAATAGTGGGAACGCATGGTCATTTTTTGAAACTTTCAATGGCCGGGCAAAGGCACCGGCAGTACTGGCTATGGATTCAGAATACTTGGCTGCGGCGAGCCAAGGGCAGGCGCAACCGCGCCCATGGAGATCACGTAGGTCAGGGCTTCGTCCACACTCATGTCCAGTTCGATCACGTCGGCACGAGGCAACATAAGGAAGAAACCGCTGGTCGGATTGGGCGTGGTGGGCACGTACACACTGACGAATTCGGGCCCGAGGTGGTGCGCCGCCTCACCCTGCGGAACACCGGTCTGGAACGCAATCGTCCAGACGCCAGAGCGTGGATACTGGATCAGCAGAGCAGTACGAAACGCCTTGCCATCGCTGGAGAACAGCGTATTGGAGATCTTCTTGACGGCGTTGTAGACCGATTTAATGATCGGGATATTGGCGAACAACCGGTCCCATTGACGGACCCACCATCGACCTGCGACATTGGACACAAGTGCACCGGTAAACAGCAAAGTGACGAAAACCAGGATCACGCCCAGCCCCGGAATGACGCGCAACTGCTCTATCACCGAGCTGCGACCGTTGCCTGGCAGCAGCGCCTCAAGACCAAACAATAAACTGGCAAATATTCCGTCCAGCAAGCCGATCAACCACAACATCACCCAGACGGTGATCGCCAATGGCAACCAGACCAGCAAGCCGGTGAGGAGATACTTCTTGATGGGCATCGGGTTCGCCGGTCGCGCCGGGACGCTCAGTTTCCAGGGCCGGACGAACCGGCGGCGTCGGACTTCTTGGCTGTCGGAGCATCTGGCGCCTTGGTCTTGGTTTCAGGCGCCTTGGAGTTGCTATCAGGCGCGTCGCTCTTGGTCGTCGCCGCCCCATCGGACTTGCTGCTCGGCGCCGCCTCGCCCTCTTTTGCGCCAGTGGCGGGCGCGCCGCTGCCACCACCCTTGAAATCGGTCGCATACCAACCCGAGCCCTTGAGCTGGAATCCAGCTGCGGTCACCTGTTTGCGGTACGCGCCGGAACCGCAGGCCGGACAACCCGTCAAGGGTTGGTCAGAGATCTTCTGCAGAACGTCCTTGGCAAAGCCACAGGACTCACACTTATACGCATAGATCGGCATCAGGTATCGCTCTGGTTGAAAACGTAGCAAAGCCTTCAAGTATAAAGGCCGCACCAGCACCTTCCAGATGACTTTGCGCTCACCCTCGGGCGGAGGGAGGCTCGAGGCGGCTTCAGAACAAGCGGACTCGCACCAGCAACTGCATTGCCAGCAGACCCAAGGCGAACCCGACTCCGCCGTAGACCAACCCCTGCAGCAATCGATTCGTGCGCTTTTGTTCTGCCAGCAGCTCGCGGACTTCGCGCCGCAGATCATTGGGTTGCTGCTTGAGGTAGTCGTGCAGCAGCCGCGGCAAGCCCGGCAGCAACTTGGCATACCGCGGAGCCTCCTCCTTGAGTTGCTCCATCAGCTTTTGCGGGCCGATTTGCTCGACCATCCATTTCTCCAGAAACGGCTTGGCGCTGTTCCACAGGTCCAGTTCGGGGTCCAGATCGCGCCCGAGGCCCTCGATATTGAGCAATGTCTTTTGCAGCAGGACGAGTTGTGGCTGTATCTCAACGTGAAAGCGCCGTGACGTCTGGAACAAACGCATCAGGACCATGCCCAGCGAGATCTCCTTGAGCGGCCGGTCGAAATAGGGCTCGCAAACGGTACGCACGGCGGCCTCCAGTTCGTCCACCCGGGTCTCTTGCGGCACCCAACCCGACTCGATGTGCAGTTCGGCGACACGCTTGTAGTCGCGCCGGAAAAACGCGGTGAAGTTCTGCGCCAGGTATTCCTTGTCGAACTCGGTCAAGGTTCCGACGATGCCGAAATCAAGCGAAATGTAGCGCCCGAATGTCGACGGCTCGACACTGACCTGGATGTTTCCCGGGTGCATGTCGGCATGAAAGAATCCGTCGCGAAACACCTGTGTGAAAAACAAGGTCACGCCGTCGCGTGCGAGTTTGGGAATGTCCACCCCGGCGGCACGCAATCGGTCGACCTGGCTGATCGGAATGCCACGCATTCGCTCCATCACGATCACGTCCGAGCTGCAGTAGTCCCAGTACATTTCGGGAATCAGCACCAGATCCAGTCCTGCCATGTTGCGCCGCAATTGCGCGGCGCAGGCGGCTTCGCGCACCAGATCGAGCTCATCGTGCAGGTATTTGTCGAACTCGGCCACCACCTCGCGCGGTTTGAGCCGTTTCCCGTCACTGGACAGTCCGCCAACCCACGATGCCATCATGCGCATCAGGCTGAGGTCTTTTTCAATGGCCGGCAACATACCCGGTCGCAGCACCTTGACCGCAACGTCGCACTGCTTGCCATGCTGGTCGATCAGCACCGCGAAATGCACCTGGGCAATCGATGCGCTGGCGACCGGCTCGCGCTCGAAGGACGCGAATATCTGATCCAGCGGCTTGCGAAAGGCGCGTTCGATCGACCGGATTGCGATCTCCGATCCAAACGGTGGAACCCGGTCCTGCAAACGGGCCAATTCGTCTGCAACGTCGAGCGGAAGCAGATCGCGCCGGGTCGACAGGACTTGACCGAACTTGACAAAGATCGGGCCGAGTCGCTCCAGCGCTTCTCGCAATCGCACGCCCCTTGGCGCATCCAGGCGGCGCCCGACAGACAGTATGCGGGCGGTGACCCGCAGCCAAGGTTTCTGGAAACTGCTCAGGAACAGCTCATCAAGCCCATACCGAAACACCACCCAGATGATGAAACAACCGCGAAAGATCCGCGTCATGTCCCTGCACCACCGGCATCGCGCGATGTGGACGTTGCGACAAACTGGCGCAGAACCTCGGCCATGCGGCGCGCAAGCTGTCCCAAAGCATGGGCCGGTGCGTCACCGACGATACGGGCCAGATCGTCCTCCACGTCCCAGCGTACATGGTCGACCAGCCAGTTAACGTCAGCCGCAAGTTGCACGTCGCCTTCGATCCGGATCGCCGGTTTGTCACCGCGCAGCAGGGATTGCGCGATCACCGCAGCCGAAGAATCCGTGGCCGTCAGGCTCAGATCCGGTTTGGCGTCTTCGCCGGCGAGATCGAGCAATCCTGCGGGAGTGATCAGAAAACGGATAAAAAAGCTGCGCCACTGCACCAGTACCACACGGCCCTGTTGGCGCACCAGGCGGCTGGTCGCGGCGCTCTCCTGCGCCAAGACATGGTTCAAAAGCAACACGATGCGCCGCTGTACTTCATCGACCGCCCAACCGGGCGGCTGGAAGTTTGAAGCGACGGACTGCGCCAAATTCTCGAGCAGCACAAAAGGAAAAGGGGACTTAGTTGCCATAGTCCCCGATTATTCCCGCAATCACCCCGCTTCCGGGGAGTGCTGTCTTATTGCAAGGCCTGGACGCCCGCGACCAGCCAGCCCACGGAGCCGGACTTGGGTTTGGTCATGTTCCACACTTCGCGGAACGGGCTGGGACCTGCCGACGGCTCTTCCCGGATCATTCCTGAGAATTCGACGCTGGCCATGTAGTCGCTGCCGATATCCTCGATGCCCAGAAGTTTGGCGTCGATCATGACGACGTCGGTGTGATTGACCGGACCACCAGTGTGGGCTTCACGGTCTGCCAACTGGGTTCTGATTTCGCCCAGCATCTCATCGGTCATCATGGCGCGCAACGACGTGATGTCGGAGTTGTCCCAGGCAGCCTGCAAGGTGACGAAATTGGCTTTCGCGGCCTTCAGGAAACCTTCGACGTCAAAGCCCGCCGGAATACCCCAGGACTGTGAACCCAACAGCGCCGAGCCGATGATGGAGCCACCACCACCAGACCGGGAACCACCGCCCAACGCCTCAAACGGCATCGCATTGCTGCGCTCCCATGGACGGGCCGACGCGTCGTTGCCGACGTTCTCCGGGCGGTAAGGCCGGGGCTCCTCGACGGCCGGACCGCCAGCGCCCTGGAATGCAAGTGGGCCGGACGCGGTTCGGTTCGCGCCTTGGCGCTTGTTGCGCATGACCCAGCCGATCGCGGCCATGACGGCCACCGCCAGCAACGCGAACATCAGGATTTGGCCGAATTCCTCGCCAAAACCCAACGAACTGGCCAACCAGGCCAGCCCGAGCCCTGCTGCCAGTCCACCGAGCATGGCACCCCACGGCCGCTTCGGCGCCTGTGCAGCCGCCGGTGTCGCAGGTTTTGCCGCCGAATTCGTGGCCTGTGCAGGAGCCGCAGGCGCCTGACGGTTGGTCACATTGCTCGACTGTTTGCCAACCGACGAGCCTCCACCCATCCGACGCGCGTCGGCGTCGAAGCCAGCAAAAACCAGCGCCAGTCCCAATACCAGACTCCACAGCTTCATTTCGTCTCCTCAATTACAAAAAAAACCATATAAAACCACCAATCGACCAATCTCAGATCCGTCAGCACTTGATGCCGACATGCAGCGCAACCATGCCACCAGTCAGGTTGTGGTAGTCCACATGACCGAATCCGCATCCCTGCATCAGAATCTTGAGCTCATGCTGCGGCGGATGCAGGCGGATCGACTCCGCCAGATAACGGTAGCTGGCTTCATCGCCGGCCACCAACTGACCCAGCCTGGGCAAGACCTTGAACGAATACCAGTCGTACACTTTTTGCAGCGGCTTGGCGACCCGTGAGAACTCGAGCACCAGCAAACGGCCGCCCGGCTTGAGAATCCGGTTCATCTCCTTGAGCGCAAGGTCCTTATGCGTCATGTTGCGCAGGCCGAAGGCCACCGACACCAGATCGAACCGGCCATCGGCAAACGGCAACTGCTCCGCGTCGCAAACCGCCGCGTCGATGGCGCATCCAGCATCCAGCAGGCGGTCGCGACCGGTTCGCAACATCGCCTCGTTGATATCGGTCAACACGACCTGCCCGGTCTTGCCGACCTTGCCTGAAAAGGCCTTGGCCAGGTCGCCGGTACCACCAGCGATGTCCAGCACCTGTTGGCCCTCACGCACATCCGCCACCATCACCGTGTAGGCCTTCCAGGCGCGATGCAGACCACCCGACATGATGTCGTTCATCAGGTCGTATTTCGGCGCAACCGAATCGAACACGCCGCGCACGCGGCGCGACTTGTCCGTTTCGTCAACGGATTCAAAGCCGAAATGGGTGGTTGTCATGGTGATCAATCCTAGGGCTGATTGTCTGACGAGCCACCACAACCCCGCAGCCGCATGGGAAATCTGTCGTGTATTTGATGAAAGACCGGCAGTCGCAATTCAGTGGCCGGCTGCTACGACCATGTCCGCATTACGGTGTACACCGGCCTGCTGCAGCCGCCTGGTGTATTGGGCCCACAACTTCTCCTCCTGCGAGCCGAGGAAGTACAGATAGTCCCAGGAGAAGATGCCGGTGTCGTGGCCATCCGAAAACCGTTATCGATTCCGGCGTCGGAGCGCCGGGTTGCAAACCTGCCATCGAGAACCCCTTGTCGAATGAAACCCGTTCGGCGCAAGTCCTCGCGCTGCAACGCACATGGCTCGCCGGCCTGCTGCACTCCAGCACGAAAACTAGCACGGTTCGCGGCCATCCCCCTGCTGGGCAAGGCATTCCCGGGACTGTCCCATGGTCGGCACGCGAGTGCCTGCCCTGTCTCTAGCGCGGCCCGCCGCGTCCTATACCAGGACGCGCTCGATGCCCCCCGTATTCGCGTTGGCCACATAATGCTCCAGCCACTGCTCGCCCAGGATCCGCCTGGCCATCTCGACCACGATGTAGTCGGCTTGCAGCAAGCCGGACTGCAGGTCGTTACCGTAACGGCTCAGGCCCTGCAGGCAACTGGGGCAGGACGTCAATATCTTCAGGTTCTCACCTGCGTCAAGGCCACCGGTTGCGCGCAGTGCGGTCTCATCGCGGCGCAACTCCTCCTCCTTGCGGAACCGGATCTGTGTCGATATATCGGGGCGGGTGATGCCCAGCGTTCCACTCTCGCCGCAACACCGCTTGCTCTCCAGCACCTGCTCGGGCGTATCGCCGCCCACGAGCGCCTTGACGGTCTTCATCGGATCCTGCAACTTCATCGGGCTATGGCAGGGGTCGTGATAGAGATAGGCACCTTTGCCATCGAGCCGGATGCCTTTCTCCAGCAGGTACTCGTGGATATCGATGATGCGGCAACCCGGAAAGATGTCCTCGAACTTGTAGCCTTGCAGCTGGTCGTAACAGGTGCCGCAACTGACGACAACGGTGCGGATGTCCAGATAGTTCAGCGTATTGGCGACCCGGTGGAACAACACGCGGTTGTCGGTGATGATCTTCTCGGCCTTGTCGAACTGCCCCGCGCCCCGCTGCGGATAACCGCAGCACAGGTAGCCCGGTGGCAATACCGTCTGCACACCGGCATGCCACAACATGGCCTGGGTGGCCAATCCAACCTGGCTGAAAAGCCGCTCTGAGCCACACCCAGGGAAATAGAAAACGGCTTCCGTTTCGGCGTTGGTGTGCACCGGGTCACGAATGATCGGCACGTATGCGGCGTCCTCGATATCGAGCAGCGCCCGCGCCGTTTTCTTCGGCAAGCCCCCCGGCATCTTCTTGTTGATGAAGTGGATCACCTGCTCCTTGAGTGGCGCCTTGCCAACCGTCGCGGGAGGCTTGCGAGTCTGCTTGCGGGCAACCCGGCGCAGCAGATCGTTGGCCAGGCGCTGCGCCTTGAATCCGACATTGACCATCGCGGTGCGGGCCAGCTTGATGGTTTGCGGGTTAGTCGCATTGAGGAAAAACATCGCCGCCGCATTGGCCGGACGGAACGACTTCTTGCCCATCTTGCGCAGCAGGTTGCGCATGTTCATCGACACATCGCCAAAATCGATGTCCACCGGACACGGCGACAGGCACTTGTGGCACACCGTGCAGTGGTCGGCAACGTCTTCAAACTCTTCCCAATGCTTGATGCTGATGCCGCGCCGGGTCTGCTCTTCGTACAGAAAGGCTTCCACCAGCAGTGAGGTGGCCAGAATCTTGTTGCGTGGGCTGTACAGCAAGTTCGCACGCGGCACATGGGTCGCGCAAACCGGCTTGCACTTGCCGCAGCGCAGGCAATCCTTGATCGAGGCCGAGATCGCGCCGATGTCCGATTGCTGCATGATCAGCGACTCGTGCCCCATCAGTCCGAAGCTGGGTGTGTACGCATTGCTCAGGTCGGCAAAGACCACATCCGGCGCCAACCCCTTCTGTTCTTTGGCCGGCGAAATCGCCGTTCGCAGCAATTTGCCCTTGTTGAATCGCCCTTGCGGGTCGACCTTTTGCTTGTATTGCGCAAACGGCCGCAATTCATCTTCACTCAGGAACTCGAGCTTGGTGATGCCGATACCGTGTTCGCCTGAGATCACACCACCCAGCGAACGCGCCAGCGCCATCACCCGCTTGACCGCTGAATGGGCCGTCTGGAGCATCTCGTAGTCATCGCTGTTGACCGGAATGTTTGTATGCACGTTGCCGTCGCCGGCGTGCATGTGCAGCGCGATCCAGACCCGCCCCTTGAGAACGCGCTTGTGGATGGCCGTACATTCCGTCAGGATGGGCTCGAATGCTGCACCGAAGAATATCTGGCGCAGCGGAGCTCGCAACTGGGTCTTCCAGCTCGCACGCAGACGGTGGTCCTGCAGTTGCAGGAACAAGGTGTCGATGCCGGCGAGCCAGCCGCGCCACTGGGCCTGCACCTGCTCGATCAGAGCGCGCGCCTGCGTCACCCGGTCCTCCAACAGTTCCTCGGTGGGCACCTGCGCGTCGTCGTCATGACGGCCCAATGGCAGCCTGGGCCGGGTGAAAAACACCAGCAAGGCATCACACAGCGCCAGCTTGTTGTGCAGGCTGAACTCGATGTTCATGCGCTCGATGCCATCGGTGTAGTCGGCCATGCGCGGCAGCGGAATCACCACGTCCTC
>ENA-ORBV01013227-ORBV01013227.1-microbial-mat-metagenome-genome-assembly--contig:-NODE-13227-length-12571-cov-4.849688_pt1 | contig 12571 bp, 18 predicted proteins | sample MGYA00237777_ERZ505514 | MGnify/ENA primary metagenome ERZ505514 (study PRJEB26160, sample SAMN06269048) | microbial mat metagenome | isolation source: Oligotrophic lake microbial mat | place...
GTGAAATCAGTGAGCGTACGATGATCGTCATGCAGCAGCACCGCCAATAAGATCAGTTCAGGTACCTGTAATCGAACATTCAGTTAGGAGAAAGCATGGGTTTGCTAGACGCCTTCTAGCGTCTAACAAAAATAGCATCCGTCTAAAATGCATTCTCATCCACGCCAATGCTCCAGCCATTCAGTGGCGAAGTCAGAAAGCCAGCCAAAAACAGCTCGTGACGCGAGCTGATATTGTCGGCAAATCGACAAGACCGCAAGGCACATCAAAACGACCGCACAAATATACAATCGGCAACAACGCAGTAAAGTTTTAATGCATGAAAATCAACTCAACAATGCATACGAAGGGTTCAAACTATGCCGACTTTCAAGTTGCTGCATGAGCGTCGGCATGCAACCGACCGGAACCCTGCACAATTGAGCAAGCAGTCCGATCAACTGCATGATGGGATTAAGTACATAACGGTCACGTACATGGCATTGTAAGTTTTCCAACGCAAGTCAACGAGAAATGCGATCCTGAACTTGAACATTCGGAGCTCCACAGCACATTCCGAGTAGGCCTACTGTGCATGAGCCGCGCTTACTCCTTTCCATCACAGCACTCTATATTGTTACGTTTCCTTGACACTGGTATGAAAAAATTATATTAAATTCGAGTTTGCGAGGCTAAATGCAAGGGATCAATGCGTGTTTAAGAAGGCTCGTTCGCAGCTATAGTCAAGCACGCTGCAACACAGCGCTTGCGCCCGCGGCGTGTTGATGGTGTGTGTAACGTCGGCAAGGCGCTCATGGAAAAGGTCAACAACAGTAGTAGCACCGATTTTCAATAGATATCTTGCGGGAAGCCTGTTGAATCTAGTATGTTTCGCCGTCAACCATATTCACTACAGTTGCGACCACCGCCAGAGGTGCAGCACGGGCCCGTGCATCGGCGTGTTGGTAGAAGTTGGCCGCAGTGGTCTCTCCTCCGAGCGCCATAACGGTGGCATACACTGAGTTTGCGTTATTGACGAAGTTTGTGGCAGAAGAACCACCAGCGGCATCTCGTTCACATGCCACTAGGGTTACGATTAGGGTTACGATTAGGGTTACAACTAGGGTTACAAGTGAAGTTTCTCGCGCGCTGATGGCTCGAAAGGATTGGTTTGCCTGAATATTTCTCCCGGGGAGAACTCAAGATTGGCTCACATTCTGCTGATGTGCTTGCTGCATGTAACCGATTTAACAGTCTACCTCGAGCATGCAGGCGAACTCACCGTGCGTTCCATGCAGATGTCAATAAAATCGAAATTCCTCGACCACAAAATTCATGGGTCGATACTGAATATGCATATGGCACCAACAAAGCTTCTCGGTACGCTACCGTGAGGACAGCAAGCGATCAAAGGTGCCTGCCGAAAACTGTTGAATTCGGTGTGTGCTATTGACAAGATCCATCAGTGCTCCAATATCGCGTCACAAATCAAGGTCTTACGTTGCCAAAAATTTGCATAAAGTCATAGCGGTCATAGCGCGAGACAGGAGGGATGTCGCCGCCAGCTCGGCGCTTGTCGCTTCGTGATTCGTCTGCAACAGGCTCGGCATCAACATCACAATCCATCGCTACGCCGTCCCCAATCGATGTAGCTGCAGCAGCAACAGCCGACATCCCAGCTGGCATCACTGAAACGGATGCAGCAGGGTCATGGGGCGCCACGACCGCCGATGGCAGACACTGCAAGCAGGTACAATGATCACGAAAACCAGCGTCCGGTGCTGCAACGACATTTTCTGCGGATGCTATGAGAGCTTTGTAGCGGGGAGAGTCGATCACAAGCACTTCCAAACACCCAGTTAGAGGATTCATCACTGCATGCGGTGCAGAACAGCACAACGTACTGAGTAACCCAACATCCACCTACAAGCATCAGTGATCCACGGTAGCGCTACAATCAAAAGATAGAACAAAGGACACAGAACACTTGCCAATTTCACTGGGCGTGCCGGCTTGAGTAGCGTTTTGAGCAAACTCCTGCATTGCAGTGAAGTGCTTCATATTCGTGCGGTAGTTGTGCATATGCATCAGCACCAGAAGCCACACATAGTGCTTCTGCGGGCACGTTTTGGTGATCATCGCATGCCATTTCTGTCGAACTAACCAACAACCAGAGATGCAGAGTCATGCCACAGTCAGCGTTTGGCAGGCATGAACATGATCACAGATTGAAAAACACATACTGCGGTTGAATTGCTCTTGGTAGTTCGTGTTCACGCGCGTCATTTCAGCGATCAGACTAGGGCTTCGATGCTGGCAGTATTTGTGGCCTTGCCCATGGAACCGATCATGGCATAGAAAACAGACCTCGGAATTTGTGACTGGATGCCGGGGCCGCTGTACTTTCAGTTCAGCTTCGCGATCCATCGGGACGTGCCGAGAATGAGCCGCCTGAGCATCGTCACCGGAAAACATGCGCAAATTCGGACAGCTGAGAGGGAACGTGAACGGTGCAGTGGTAGTCGATGCATGTATCGATGCTTTCTCCGCGTCAGACAAGCCGGCTTCGATGGCTAGATCCGAATCGGTCTGTTGCACGGGGGCTGCAGCGGCCGCCGCCGCCGCTGCCACTGTTTCTGTTGCAAGCTGCTGCTCAATTGCCGCAATCAGTCCATCCGCGCTCTTTCCTTTTGCAGAAACCCCGAATGATGATGCCAACTCAGCCAATGCCGACAATTCCAGCTGCCGTAATTCACCCGCCTCGGCTACCTGTTGCTGGAGGCTACGCTGTCGGGGTCTATCTTTATAGTGCACGATGCTGCCTAGCCGGTCATCCAACACCACGTTCCTCTGGCGATACCCAGTTGAGGGATACACACGAGCGAGGTCAGCTTTTGCATTTCACAACAGTATCGAATTTCAGGATACTCACATTCAGAAAAGCTTGAAAAAAATCCTCAAGGCTGCCACACACATTGTCGTACAGTATGATGTTTGGGATATGCATTAATTGCGCTACCATCTGTGCAACATCCTGTAGTACCATTATTCAAACCCACAGCGTAATCAAGAAAGAACGACTGTGGACGTAGATTTAGAATTGGACGCCGAAATTACCTTAACAGTTTCACGTATAGGTATCATCATCGTGCCCACAACCACCGCGTGTGGACACGTAATATCGATCGTTCCTCCTGTGCGCCCAGTATCTTTGCCGTACACCTTGCTGATACACCCCGTGGCACCAGCGAGCAAAGCCTGCGCCACAGCACCACACTTGCGATCAGCCACAATCAGAACGCAGTGACAACGAGCATCAATCACACACCTGCAACCACTCCGCCATTTCCTCTTTGCCAAACTTCGACTGTTTGGCGATGCCAGCATCCGTAACAATCTTCTCCAGTAACTCATGCGTTTGCCCTTGAAAAGCCCCCATGATACGCTGCACCAGGTCCTTGGAGGGATTTGCGCCATACTTGGCTGAGATAAGATTTAGAATATGTTCAATCATGTTAATATCTTGGTGAGGCTGATACCATCGCTATTTCAAATGTGGGCATGTACCTTTGAACTTTTCCACATCGCGACTGAATTGGTCGGACCTTAACACCGCCTGAATATCAACCTTGGGGTTGGGAAAGGTATATTGACCCGAGTGCCGACTTAGGAAAGAAATATAGGGTGCTGTGTACAGCCCGAGTGTCCAAAACGAACGAGGGTAACGCGCAACACGTGAGATTACGCACCGACGACGCAGGAACCTCTGCAAATACGCATATGCACCCTTACGTAACATAGAGCAGTCTTGACGAGCCGGCGTTGTTTGGGTTCTGGCGGATGTGAACGCGTCGGCAAAGATGGCAGACCCGCTGGCATCCATATCGACTGCGGCACCATCACGCCGGCGTTTGAAGTTGCGCACTTGCTTCCCAGAAACTCGCACGCAACACTTGCGATTGCCGTCACAGGAAACGTGAAACGGATAGAAACCACAGAGGACACATTGGAATGGGAACGAACGCTTCCACAGGTCGCGTGGAACACCCTTCACATGTCTCAGGAAGTCATAAACGTGCGAACACTGCTCCACGCACGTCATTACATCAGTCGATTCGCAACCATCAAGGGACTCCGAGTATGCCACCAACCACGAACCTGCAGCAGATATGATAGAAGCGCTTGGACGTGTGGCGAAGCCCAAGCGTCACCGACAAGACCATTGATATCCGTCCCGTATAAAGCGTTCTGCACCGCTTTCGACCCGGACGTGCCGTTGAACACTGCGTACGCAAACACATCAGGTCTGTAGGTAAACTCAATCATCATCGGCAATGCGCCTGACGCAGAGCGCGGCACGGACCTTGACTAGCGAGGTCGTCCAACAATGTGTACGTATATGCACTCTTACTCGTGAAAACATAAATGCCGTCTGTACATGGTGTCAATTCGATTGACCTAAAACAAGTTCCGTGAACCAGGGAGCGATAGCACGCACCTTGACCTCCGAACGGCAATAATCGCATTTGGCACGACCCAGCAACACACTTCGCAACGTGAATGAAGATGTCTCGCTTGTCCTTGAGGTCATACAATGTTGCTGCTTCCCAAGAAAGACTCATCGGGCAGTTGCACGACGGGCATTGCCGCTGTGATACGCCCAATACAACCTTGTTCTCATCGCGAGCAACATCGGACTCGTCTCCCGATTGTTCTGTAAACTCAACACGTGTCGGCCAATGGCACGTAAAGCAGGTACCATCTGCTCGGACACGATGCTTATGGTCCGAATAGTTACACGGAAACCTCACTCGATCGCGTCGATCCTTCAAGCCCAAAAGTTGCCTATCCAATCGACAGAAAATCACGAGTTGAGCTACGTTGAATCGCATGGAAGTCGCAATGCTTTCACCTACTCGGCAGGAGCTGGGAACGGATGCCGATGATGCTTGAGATAATATTGGCATTCCTTGATCTTAGCGGGCGTTACTCGAGGGGGGTGCCGTCTGCTGGGCCGCACAGCCGTGCCGGGTTTTACGTCCAACGGAACTTCGGCATCACTGTCGCTGGAGTCGCTCTCCTCAGTATCGCTCACGTCGTCTGCGGAGTCATCGACAGCGGACTTAGGTAAATCTGCACGTGGTAACGGCAATCCAGCTGTTATGCAAGATGCAGACAGATGGCAATTTGCACGGAGACACCGTGTTTGCAACGAGTTCAACGAGGCACGATACCCGCTTCTGGTTGGACATCTGGTTGATCGACGAAGTATTCGTGGATGTGAGGAAACTTCAGAGATAAGTAGGCCAACACGAGCGAGATGTGCTTGCAGGGGAAACCAGGACCTGAGACAACACGCGATGGCGTACGAATACGTCAGTGTCTGCAGGACCGTGAGTAATTCTGTCCCACACGGGTGATGATACAAATTCAAATGACGCGAAGACTTTGAAAAAAACGAGGGTGCAGATTGACGTACTCTTGCAATTGCATGCTAGTTGATCTCCATCCCTTGATGTGTAGGTAACCGTACAACGGCCCGCGGGTGCGTACCACCTTGCAGAACTGGTGTCCACGGTGTCACTCGTTGCGGCATCAAACACGCTGAAAAAAGTTGGTATGCGCGATTTATCTACACACATGCGGGTCTGGTAAGAAGTTTGGAGGTGGTCATCATGTTATCTACCTTCATTTCGGGCCACGCACCTTCAGAATGTGTGACCACAGGAATGCTTCCTGAGTCAGTCGCCAATCGAACGAGCTGCTTAGCGGACCGCTGCTGGCTCGCAGTCAGAGTCTTCATTTCATCGATGCGCGTGCCGATGCTTCGGTTGAGCGTATCATCGATGTCGACTTGCCCATACATCATGTCCACACGCAGTCTGTCTAACCACACGCGAGCGGATGCTACGTGTGCACAACCGCCGTCTGAGGGTGGCGATAAAACACCAGAGAATGATGGTCAGCTTGTGCACGCACGGATGGCAATCAGAATGACGATTTCATGGGGGCGGATCAGCATACGTACGAATCCGCAATGCATCAGCGATGTTTCGGTAACCCGTTATCCCGCCGTTGCTAGTACATTTTCCAATATCACACACCAGAGTGGCAGATTTTCTGAGAGGCTCCTGAAAGGAAGTGTGGATCAGACTGTAGTCTTCCGGAGCCCGTTCAAGCAGCGATCTGAAGGCTATCACACGTACATACCATAAACGACGGATCGCTGGGGACGGTCACGCCGGGGGTCGGCTGTGCGGTAGGTACTGCCAGCGCGTTCAGCCCAGCCTAGCGTACACATCGAGCAAAGATCACCACGGGCAAGTGGAGACGCACAAGCAACCCATTTGTACCGCCAAAACTTGTGCTCGGTGCTCTGATGCGCTGATAAAAGTTCCCTTTGGGAACCGGATGGTGACATGGCATCGTGAACCTTTGCCGTCGCCACCCTTCGGCACCCACGCAAGGAGAGTATCGGCACAGCCGGTGTTCAGGAAAATGATCGGGCACCAATCAGACGGATGGAACCTGTTGATATGATAGCGGAAATTGTCTCTCCGGCTGTGCTTGCTGGGGCACTCAGTACATTGGAATTTGTCCGCGACAAACCCAGCCGGCTTGCGCGTGCATGTGCGCTTGTGACGACTCATGTTCGTCACAGCTTGCCCACACCAATCGCATGGTTTCCTTGCGCTCAGAACCATATTGCTGCGTCGCCGTGATTGATCGGTTTGAGTGGATGCCGTTTCCTTCACGTTCGTCGACAAGATCGATGGAACAACGGCTGGGGGCGTTGGACTATTGATCCTCACAGCCGTTGTTCGGCCTTCGTCCCCAGCACCAGTGTCCCATCCGGGTGAGATAGCGCGGATATTCTCAACTGGCCCGCGCATTCGCAAACCGGACGAGAAATGTGGCGAGGAGGATTTGCCATCGCTGGCAGCCAACGCTGATAATGTTCTGTCATCTTGTGTCTCGTTGGCGATAAACACAGGCAGTGCTCGAGACTGAGGCAAAAGAGAATTCACGGAGCCCGGTAAAATTCCACTGAGCGAGCCCAATGTCGAGGGTGCAGCGCGCGTCGATGTGCCGATGATGGCGCTGCTATGCACAGTTGCGATTCCTGGCGTTGTTGCTGGGCCGTCAGAGATCGGACGGCTGTTACCTGAACGCGCGGGCATAAATTCCGGTGTGCACGATGCAGCCAGGCGGTTTGCAACAAGCCCAAACGATCGAACCGCTTCTGCAAACGTCAGATAGGCAAGACACAACAGAGTTAAACTAGCTGCACATGAGTGAGTTCCCTTGATTACCTACCTTGAGCAAGGAACTGTTGATGTTGCAATACCTGCTGCTCCGACAGCCGAAATATCGCCGGGTCGCTGTATTGTCCCCACAAGCATGCCTGGTCAGGACCATGAATCTCGTAGCATTCATGGCAAAGCAATCTCAAGTCATTCGCCATTTTCGTGGCAGCTGCGCACCGCGAGTGTTGCGAGTTTTGCAGTGCACATTTCACAGCGTCATGTGGCCGTTGGGCGCTCTTATCAAACACGTTCCGACACGAGCAACAAACCATGTAGTCCGTCCTTTTGAAAATGTTCCAAAAATCCGCGCCAAGTTTTCTTCGTCATGCGCATTTGTCCAGACATGCTTGGCCTGCCATAGCGGTCTCTCAAAAGCAGTGCGCTTCGTACACGATGAGGACGTATGGTTCGGACACAACAAGTCTACAGAGACTGTAGAAGCGATCGTCGTCATGGTTGAAGTTATGCAATCATTCTTTTCCGTGAGGTTACGACGTGCAACAAAGCCGACGCACAGCGTGAAGAGATGAGAAGAGCTTCCACCCGAATTAGCGTGGATGAGGATTGCATTGACTGGACCGGCAGGGAGGTGGCCGTACGCATCCTGAACTGATGGTTATGTGCGACATGTTCGTGCTGGTGAGAATTGGAATTCCGCTCTTTTCCTTCCATCGAACGAAGCTTGTGACGCGCTCTCCGGTTCGGTTCGGTTGCAGTGCCAAGTGCCTACCTGAGACAGCAACTCAAGATAGGACTGTCTTATTCTTCGCCTCGTCTATTGTCTTCCAAGCGCACAGACGACAGGACGCCCTTGATCAGCTTGGACTCGAGCACGATATCGATGCATCCAACGTGGTGGCAGATCTCGCTGGGTGTATTGGGAGGGTATTGTGCACTGTCTCTCGTGTTTATGCTGCGTCCAAGCTGGATTCATCGGCGCAAGACCGTGTTTCGGGTGGTGCACAGTGCGCACCGCGGTGGATTGGCAGAGCGACCTGAGAACACGTAAGTGCAGTGGTGCTGACTCATCAGGGGTATGGTGGGCACGGATCGATCGAATGATGGCCCTCGTACTGGAATCTGTTGGTGATGGCACGATCGTGTGTTGGTGATTCATCAGGATGGCAGCATTCTCCAACGCTGTGCGGTGCGGCACCGATCTGTTGGAGTTGGATGTGCATCTATCTGCCGACCAGAAGGTGATTGTGTCACATGACCGTCATCTAGATCGCATCACTGGGCAACGGGTTGATATCCTAGAAGCAGCACACGCTGAACTACCGCGAATCAGGAAGGATCTGCAGCTGCCTCCACCGTTCTACCCCGCACACCCCGTAAGTGTGGTACATACGGGATCTCTGCCGTGTGTGGGGGCCCGCTATCGTCTTGTGGCTAGTTGATCATCGTCACCAAGCCAACCAGCCTGACTGATGTCGTGCTGTCCTATGCATCGCAGCCGCGCTTCCTCCACTGGCAAGTGGACTTCGAAGATGACACTGATCTAGACATGGCGGAGGATGCCAGTCGACTGCCCACGCTGGATCAGGTGTTCGCCAAGTTCCCAGACACGCCCGGTACGTTGCGGCTGTTGAACAGAACCACAGTCAGAGTGCCGTCTTGCATGTCGCGGGGTGGTTTGGTTTGCATCTTTCGTCTCCGCGGTTCTACACTGCATAACGGATGCGATTTGTTGCTGTTTTATCATGCACGCGGATTAGTTAATATCGACCTCAAACATGAAAATGACGTGCTTGTCAACAAGGTAAGTTATCATAGCGCAGCGCATGCTATGTGCAGAGATCTGAGTGCATTGCTCTGGCTGGATTTGATGTAAGGTGGTCGACCTGGTTCACCAGTATGATCGACACAACACGGTAGCTTGGGGTAGCGGACGAGATACCACATGTCAGAAGTAAGCACTGTCCCGTAGATTCAGGCATCATCATGACGATATGTAATGATGCTAGCTGGATCTGCTGTGTTGCTTTGTGACTTCAGACTGTATCAGAAAGATCCACGGGTGCCGTTGGTACGGGCTTCGACTGGCTCGTCTCGAACCCTTTTTTTCCATGTATCATTGGTTTCTGTGCCTGGCAGTTGTTTTCGGCGCGTCAAGTGATTCTGCTGTACGCCAAGTTCTACACCGGGTTGTTACCCTTCCTGCCCATCAAGGTACTGCGCGCTGGTTGCGTATTGTATCGCAGTCGCAATCGTTATCACTGCATGCATGGGTAATGACTGCACTTGTCCACAGGAGAGCTTCTTCGAGATTCCATTATTCAGTGACCAGCTTGAAGCCAATTTTCTGCAGTTCGTGGGAAAGTACGGATGCGATCACAGTGCCCTTGCGTCAGTACATGTCCTAAAGGTTGCTGATCATTTCAATTCACACTCGTCTATCGGCATGGCAGTTCGTCCTGGCGTACTCGCGCGCTGCTCAAGGTGGCCAAGTCGATAGCTCAGTCTCCAGTGTTGTTCAAGCATCTCCGGAGACGGGGCATCAGAGTGCGTACCCCATTCTGTGGTCTTGAACGTGACAGCTATCCTGAATGTATGGACTGTGGTTGTGCAGGTTGTGTTCTGGGTTCTCAACACGGAGGAAGAGTGGAAGCTAGCGTTTGATTTGGGCGCTGATGGTGTCATGACAGGTGGGTCTTGTTTGAACCAGGCGATACATTCAGTATGATATGAAGTATATGTTTGTTATTCGTTCAGTATAGTCTGAAGCGTGGTGCTATCTGTGATCATCGCAGACCGCCCTGCCGCGTTAGCGGAGTTCCTGCGGAGACATCCAGAGTATCCTAAGCCCGTGTGATAAGCTGATCCTGTTTGTGTACAGTATTCGTGTCTGTTACAACAAGAATGTTTCTATCGACAATTTTCATCACGCAAACCTGCAACATAGCCTTGAAACATGAACAAAAGTGTGCAGGTGTGAAGATTCATCACCGACTAGGGTCTGTTAAAACCTGCGGCGCGAGCCATTGAGTCTCTGCAGTCTACCATACTCACTGATAGGTGAAGCAGACTGCGTGCCACGATCAGTGCGGCTCGACGGTTATCAGGTCCGTGGTATCTTCATCGTCCGATATGACGGGTGTTCTCGGTAGCCCCGCTGACGAGAGGTTCACACAGATGAACGCTGGCGGAGTGACAGGACAGTTGGCATCGTCGTGGAATGAACACGGGTCGAGATGCTGTGCAGAGATGGTCAGCGGTGCGACGAATCTTGCATCCAACAGCAGTACATGCACTCTGTCCATGTTGTCAGCCTGGCAGCAGCGCGTGACGCTGGCGTGGCGAATGCCGTGCGACTCTGATATCTGCATGTGCAGGCAATCTCCAGAGCGGCACTGCAGGGTCATATTACGGTCTCTGTCGGTAGTCAACTCTCGATACCAATCGCCTGATGCCGGAAGATAAACGGATTCATCCATACGACCGTCCAGTCGTTCACGCACCAAAGTCTTTCAAACGGATTGTGGCGTCCGAACCCTTCTGCGTCGAACAAGATTCAGTTAACTGCAGTTCTACTTTGGCCTGGCTGGCAGGTTGGAAAACAACTGCAACAAGCTGGCTACTTTCTTACAAAGCGAGTATTCCAACACTGAAGCATTCCAATACCGACTGTCGAAGCTGGACACGTGTGCTGTGCGAAACACATTCACAAGCAACCTCCATGGTGATGAGCAAGTGCAGTAAGGAAGAGAATCACGGCCACACGTTCGTTGACCTAGTGGGTACAGCTTCCGTCACTACACATAAGAGCAGGGCATTCGTATTAACTTGTGATGATACTGCGCAACGCAGCGTTCGACCAGGTGAATCAATGCTGAGCACGTCCATGCGGCACGGTTGAACAGCAGATTAGCAGAGGCAGTAAATCATCTCTGATCACAGATACCACGCTTCCTGATTCTGCCACGATTTGCTGTTCATGTTATGGGTACGCTGGGTACTTTGCCTCGAAAATCATGCCGTTCTCGCAGTTCGAGCGCCGTGATTGGGAAGCAATGACGCCATGCGTCCTCTTCTGGCTGCTCCGTGATCGTCACCTGCACTTCGCTGCGCGGTGTGTTAGTCTGAGCTGGTTCTATGATGCTATCGAATCTCTGCAGCATCCACCAGAACTTGACCTGCATATTCTGCAAGAGCCTGACACACGATGTCTCTTTCGGGCCTATTGCACCCCTTACATCAGAGCTGGCTCCAGCTGAGGAGCTATCAGCAATATGTGCGCTTGCCTGTAGCGGGCACAGACTTGAGTACTCTGTTCTCCATCAAGATGGCTGCGGCACTCATCGTGTTGGTCATTGTGTTCCTACTCTTCAAGTTTCTCGTATGGACCCCTTTGCGCTTCTTGAAACACTTCACGTCTCAAGGAGTGCCCAGTCAGCCCTATCGATTCCTGGTCGGTGAAATCCCCGGTAAGCAACTCGCTCGCTGTATCTTGCTCCTGCTCTGTAGCGTGCTTACCACTGCAATGCTGGGTGCGTCTCTCAGAGGTCTTGCAGGCAGTAAGATCGGATGATTGCATGTCAGAGGCAGTGTCCAGCTTCCAGAAGCATGGGCCCGTGTACGCAACGCTGTTTGGCCCCCTGCCCCGGTTGGGTAGGTGTTTTTTCCATCGACCGAAGCGAGCAGGACTGACTGTTTGACTGATTATCCTCTCACTGTTTGATTGATTGTCCTCTGACTGCAGTGCTGGCAGATCCAGAGATCGTCGCAGATTGTCTGTCCAAGAAAGCGCGGCACTACAGTAAGATGGGCAAGTACCTGCTTGAGCCCCTAGTGGGTGATGGACTGATATTCAACGAGGGTATGGCGTGCATCAGTGCATGTTCAATCTTGATATGTGCTGAGTGTCATGTCGTCTTAGGGGAGCCTTGGAAGCGACAGCGGGGCCTGCTGAACCCATCGTTCCATGCGCAGCATATGAAGGAGGTGTGAACCCGTACCATTCATTGATGTGGTGTGCTGTGCGGGTAAGCGAATGGTTCGGATGTGACGCAGATGATCGGTCTGATGGTAGCCGCCACCAACGCGTGTCTGGACAAGTGGCGAGAGAATATTCGCACTAGCGGCACGCACTGGCAGTTTGAGCTGCATCAAGAGATGTCTGGTCTCTCATTAGAGATGATCTCGACCAGTATGAGGAGTTTGCTTATGCCATCACTGTAAGACTCCTACAGTAACTCATCTGCTGTTGGCTGTCTCTTATACACATCTACGAGCCCACGAGACTAAGGCGAATCTCGTATGCCGTCTTCTGCTTGAAAAAAAAA
>ENA-ORBV01013228-ORBV01013228.1-microbial-mat-metagenome-genome-assembly--contig:-NODE-13228-length-12571-cov-4.340083_pt1 | contig 12571 bp, 10 predicted proteins | sample MGYA00237777_ERZ505514 | MGnify/ENA primary metagenome ERZ505514 (study PRJEB26160, sample SAMN06269048) | microbial mat metagenome | isolation source: Oligotrophic lake microbial mat | place...
CCGCACAATGGCGGCCCGCGCGGGTTCATCAGGCGGGGGCACAAAGATGATGCGGTCGAAGCGCCCGGGGCGACGGAAGGCGGCATCGATGTGCCAGGGAGCATTGGTGGCGGCGAGGATGAGCACATTCTCGTTGTCGGTATCCACGCCGTCGAGTTCGCTCAGGAATTGATTGACGAGTTGACGCCCGGCGGATTGCCGCAGGTCCGATCGGCTGGCACCAAGGGCATCGACCTCATCGAAGAAGAGGACGCACGGGCGGTGAGCCCGAGCCTGCTCAAAGAGTTGATGCAGATTGCGCTCGGATTCACCCATCCACATGTTGAGGACATCGGATATGCCGACCGCCAGGAAGCGGGCCTTGACCTCGCCCGCGGTGGCTCGGGCCAGGTGAGTCTTGCCGCAACCGGGAGGGCCATAGAGCAAGATGCCGCCGCCCGCCTTCTTCCCGTACGCCTTGTAAAGATCGGTGTGGGTCAGTGGGTAGATGATCTTGAGCCGGATCTCATCTTTGACCTTGTCCATTCCGCCGACGTCCGCAAAGTTCGTCTTGGGTCGTTCGAGTTCGAGGATCGGGGCGGGCTCGCGTTGCTCGGCTCGCACTTTTTCACGCCCGCCGTTGTCACCGTCATCGTCGTCCGCAGCGGGCCGCGCGGGAGCGCCGAGGGATTCGGCCAACGCGGAATCGGCGACCGCCGGATCGGCGTCGATCGCCTGGCGATACTGGTGACGGGCCCGGTCTGCGTCGCCCGATTGAAGGAGCGCGCGGGCGTAGAGCAGGCGATGCGCGGGTGCCGCGGACCCCGGCTTGCACAAGTCCTCCAGGATCACGAGTGACCTGGAAGTGTGCCCCTGTCGAAGGTAGACGTCCGCGAGCCCCGCTTTGACGGAAACATCCATGGGAGCGCGACGGATCGCCTCTCGGTACTCGGTCTCCGCTTCTTCGTGGCGACCAACGGTGGCGAGCGCCTGGGCCACCAGCCGCCGGAGCGGGACGTTGTCGGGCGAGGCCGCAAGGGCTTCACGCAGGGGTCGGATGGTGTCGTCACCGGCGGACATGGGCGGGTTCCATAATGGATGACAGGTCAGAACGAAAGATTATCCGGGCGGCGGCGGGGCGGCGAACGCCGCTCGACACTCGAGTTCAGACAGCGCGTGTTCGAGTCCGATCGCCGCTTCGGCGGGCTGATCGGGTCGGCGCCGGTAGACGGCCGCCCGGATGGAGTCTTCCGGATGGGGGCGAACGATCGGCGTATCACTGCCGAAGACGAGCAGGTCGCCGGGCGTGCATCCGGTGTCGATAAACTCTCGCAGGGGGAACACACGATCGAGTCGATGGGGGAGTTCACGACGCAGGATCTCGACGTCGGTGAGCAGGTGGCAGGGTTGGACACTCGCGACGACCCCGAGAGGTGCGAAGCGGCCCACGTCCGCTGAATCAACAAGTTCGGCATGTTCGATCCGGAGCGGCCTTTGGTTCGGCTGTCTGCCAGCCTGTTGTTCCGCCGCGTCCAGCACGCATCGCACCGCCGCATCACCGATCGCGTGCACCGCGAGTTGAACGTTCAAGGCCGCGCACGCCCGCATGGCCGCAAGCACCGAGTCTCTGGTGACGAGCGGTTTCCCCAGGGGATGCCCGTCGAGCGGCTCTCTATATGGATGCAGCATCCACGCGGTACGGCTGTTCAGTGTGCCGTCTGCGAATATTTTGCCTCCCAGAAGCCTGATTCGGTCGGCTCGCGACCATCTTGCCGAGGCTTCATGTTGATACCGCACCCGGTCGAGGGGAGCGAATAGCCCCACCCGGAGCGGCAGAGGTTCCTCGCCATCCAGTTCAGCGAGTGTCGGCCCAAGCCAGTCGGGGCTGAGCAGGTCGTGGACTTCGACAAAGCCGTGGCGCGCCAAGTCGGTGATCGCGGCCCGGACGTGGTCCTTGCGTTCGTTCGGCGTCGGCTCCGGCGCGCTGTGCCACGCCTTCATCGCCGCCGATTCGAGCAAGACGCCGGTCGGCTGGCCTTCGCGGTCGCGCACAAGGACGCCCGCATCGGGGTCGGGGCTGGAATGCGTGAAGCCCGCCGCACGCAGCGCGTGCGTGTTGACGACCACGCTGTGATGATCGAATGACATCAGGCAACACGGGCGATCGGGGCACACTTCGTCGAGTTCCTGCATCGTGGGCCAGCGGGGGTCGGTCCAGCCCTCGATGCGGAGTTGGACAGCCAGCACCCACGACCTCGGTTCGCACGGGATCGAGGCGGCATGCGCGACCGCTTCGAGGCATTCGTGAACCGAGCCGACGCCGCCGAGTTTCAGGAGCGAGAGGGCGCGTCCGTGCATCGGGAGGTGGGCGTGCGATTCTCGCAGGCCCGAGAAGCGCGGCGAGGAGGCGTTCACTCCGTCCACCGGAAGACCGCATCGATCAACACGAGCGCTTCGTCTTCGGTGGCCGCGACCCCGTCAAAGTCCAACCGGGTGACACCGAACGCGATCCGCACATCGATGCCGAAGGGATCGATTCCCACACACATCGGCGAGCCCGCGATGACCAGGGGACGCGTACCGCGGAACCGCTCGCACGCGTCGGCGAGGGCTTCGCGATCGCGGTTGATCGACTTGCACAGACGGGGCTCGGCGTGCCGGAATGGATGAACCGGCCGTGCCAGTTCGCCGTCGATGACCGAATCGAGCCGCTTGAACGATTCGAGTTCGAGAATGGCGAAGCGGTTGTGCGAGTGCGGGCCGAAGTAGGCCGACCATCGGTCGGCGGCGGCGTGGTTGTGGGGATCGACCTCGCGGGCGTTCAACGTGAGGTGTACGGCCTCCGGTTCATCCTCGGGGAGATGCAGAACCAATGAAGGCGATGAGAAGGTGGAGGAATGAACCGGCGCGGCCGGGTTTCCGGAATCCGGATCGACAATGAACCGGCAGGGGCGGAAGTCGCCATCAATATTAAGTGTTCCCTCGTGCCAGCCGAGGATCCTGCGGTGGGCGTCCAAGATGTCGGGGGGTTGAAGGGCCATCGGAGCGTGATCGTTCGCACGCCGCAGGCGATCCGCACGGGAAATTCCCCGCCGGAGGGTCGCCCCAAAAACGACCACGGGACCGACCCGCGGTCCCGTGATCAATCGATTGGGAGATCAGCGTTCCGCGAAAGAGCGGGACGCCGGTCGGCGAAAGTCGCCGGCGGAATCAGGCCTTCTTCTTGGCAGCCTTTTTCGCGGTCTTCTTCTTCGCCTTCTTTTTAGCCTTCTTAGCCATCGAACTATCTCCTAAATTGGGACGGTTCCGCATCTCGCTTTCGACACCACTTGCCGCGCGAGTCAGTTCCTATCCGCTACGTATAGATTATCGGAAGTCTGCCACTTCGTGCTTCAACATTCTGACAAAATGTGGAGAACTTGATCGTTGTCGCGCGCGTGCTCGGCGTTGTGATAGGAGTCGCGGGGCACGACAGCGAGGCGCGTTGCACGCTCGCGATGAGGACAACGCGGAGCATCACTGCCGCGCGGACCGATCGTCGTGATCCCATTGTGTCGGGGAAAAAACACTGTTTTCTAAGTACTTTTTGGCATTACACGGTCACGACGATGCGTCACCGCGCAACCGATTGAGTGCCCACATCAGAGGCGGCATCGGCCCGTTGCCGGTGAACAACGGGAGAGTTGATGACACGCTGCGGAGACCCGCGCGACCGCGATGGACCCAAGAAATTTTTTTCGAAGTTGCGGTGCGCGCGATCGTTCGGGCGCGTTCATGCTCGTTGATCGTGCCGCTCTCGCCCATGAAAGGGCGCGGCATGAGACTCGGAGAAGCCCGCGCGCCAAGTCGTTTCGCCCGCAGCGCGCCTGCGAACAGGCCTTCTTGAGTCGCTCGGACGGGCGAACTCGGGCGGATGGAGAGCGTCGAGAACCGCTCAGTGCCGATCGCGTTCGCCGGGGCGTCACCGACTTCGCTCGTGTGGTCGGACCCAACGACCCACCCGAAATGCTGCCGCGTTCGCTCGGCGAGTAGACTAGAAGCCCTGTTCTGCCGCGTTCGGCCTGGGAAAGGATCTCGCTCGATGTCCATGATTCATTCATTCAGGCTGGCCTGTGGCGCCACGCTGGTGGTCGAGCCCATGGCCGGGGTTCGCTCCGCCGCGATCTCGTGGCTGCTCTCGGCGGGTGCCGCCCGCGATCCGGCGGGCAAGGACGGCCTTTCGACGATCTGGTCGGAGATGCTGCTGCGCGGTTCGCAGTCGCTCACGTCCCGCGAGCAGGCCGACGCCTTCGACCGTTTGGGCGCGGGGCGGTCGGCGGAAAGCCGAACGCTCACGTTCCGGATCGGCGCTTCGATGCTCGGCGAACGCCTCGTAGAGGTCGTTCCGTTGCTCACCGACATGGTGTTGAGGCCCCGATTTGAGCCCGAAGCGCTGGATGCGAGCCGCGACCTTGCCCTTCAAGCCCTCGAATCGCTGAAAGACGACCCGCAGGAGCGGGCGTCCATCCTCGCCCGTTCCCGGCATCACGCCGATCCGTTATCGCGGTCGGGAATGGGAACCGAGGAAGGTCTGAACGCAATCCAATTGGAAGACGTTCGCGCGATCTGGCCGGCCGTGGCCACGCCCGCGGAATCGATCATCGGGGTCGCGGGGAATGTGGATGCGGAACGGGTGCGTGAACAATTCGATCGCGTTTTCCGCGATTGGCAGGGCTCATGCCCGGAACCGATGCCCGGCGGCCCGGGCCCGCGCGGCGCCGGCCACGCATCCGAGGAAACCAATCAGGTACAGATCATTTTGCTCCACGATGCCCCCACGGAGGCCAGCCCGGACAGTCTGCTGGAGAAGGTAGTGGTTTCGGTGCTCTCAGGGGGGATGGCCGGACGCCTGTTCTCGGAGGTTCGCGAGAAGCGCGGGTTGTGCTACTCAGTGAACGCCGGATACGCCGGAGATCGCGATTTCGGAACTGTGGCCGCGTACGTCGGAACCACGCCGGAGCGAGCCCGTGAATCGCTGACGGTGCTTCGCGCCGAACTGGAGCGGATCAATACGCCTGGCGGGCAAGTGACGCCAGCGGAGTTTCAGCGCGCCATAGTCGGCCTGAAAAGCAGCCTGATCTTCAGCGGCGAATCGACCGGTTCCCGCGCCTCGGCGATCACGGGCGATGTGCGCCGGCTTGGTTACCCACGGACGCTTGAGGCGATGGCGGCTCTGATGGACGGCCTGACCCTTGAGCGCATCAACGCCTATCTGGGGCGCCGCACTCTCGGCAGTGTGACCGTGCAAACGCTGGGTCCGGGCGAATGGAAGGATTGATCTCGAGACTGGATGGGTCGGCGACGCTCGGCGCGGGCAAGGGGTCTTCGGTCTATTGCCTTCGAGACCATCGTGCCGAGCGCGTTCTCATCATCGGGTGAGGGAGTCCTCCGGTCGTTGAGCAAGACCGTTGCCCCGGGAGCAACCGCGGCGGCCGAGCCGGTTGAGAGGACGTTCGATCCCCGACAGCAGCACCCCCTTCCAGCTTGACCGCACACTCCGTCCGCTCCCCACCGCGCCGTCCAATCGCCTCGTTCCCGCCGGCCTCTCCGCGTTTACAATCCGCCGGTGTCACACCTCGCGCAGGACATGGTCAGCCTCGAACTTGCGCACCGCGTGGCGGACCACCTGGGAGACCACCCGGAACGCATCGTCCTCGCGCGCGACAATCTCGCCCGGTGGAAGGTTCGCAACGTCGATTCGCCCCGGTTGATCCGTTGCTATGAGGAGTGGGAAGCGATCCTCGCGCGGCCCGTAGCCGAGATTCAAGCCGTTCTTCTCGCTCGCACCGACGAGGGCCAACGTTTACGTCAAACGTCGCCGTTTGTGGGGGTGGTGCCGCATAATGAAGTCTGGCGGATCAAGGATTACGTTCGGGCGTTCATCGCCGCGGGCAAGGCCAGGCCGACCGTAGCACCCGGAACCCCTGCATGAAGCGGTCCGATCTCGAACACATTCTCCGTGCGTCGGCCGCGATCACAGGTGCCGATGAGTTTGTGGTCATCGGATCTCAGTCGATCTTGGGGGGCCACCCCGATGCCCCTCCCGCGCTCCTCGTTTCCCAGGAGGCCGATATCTGCACGTTCCGAGACCCCGCGGATGCCGAACTGATTGAAGGATCCATCGGCGAGGGTTCGCCCTTTCATAGAACGTTCGGCTATTTTGCGCACGGCGTGGGGATCGAAACGGCGACCCTCCCGGCGGGGTGGCGAGACCGGCTTATCGCCCTTCGCTCGGCAGCGACCGGTGGAGCCATCGGCCTGTGCCTTGACGCCGCAGACTTAGCGGTGTCGAAGCTCGTGGCGGGCCGGGAGAAGGATTTCGTCTTCGTCCGAATTATGGTGGAGCACGCCATTGTTTTGCCAGCCGTCCTTTCGGAACGTGTCACGGTGACCGATCTGTCACCGCCCGACCGCCCGCTCGTTATGGCGCGCCTCCGACGCGTGGAACACGAGGCGAGGAGAAAATCCGGTCCCTCTTGACGAGTCGAGCCGATTCGGGATGCAGTCGTTGCGCCGCGGTTCCCGGTCGGTCTGGCAACGTTGGCGGGCCGGCTGCTCACCCGCGCGACCCAACGGCATGCCCGTCACCTCTCGGGCAGCGTCGTCCGCAATATCAGGCATGACCCGAGCACCGGGTAGTCCAGGCGCACCCGGTGCAGTTCATACTCCTCGACAGGCCATCCCAGCCGCATCATGCTCTGACTCAGCGCCCCTTCATAGTCCGGCGCTTCCTCAAGCCGAGACGCCCGCACGCCTTTTCCCATCCGCTCAACCGAGGTAGCCGCCGGCAGCACGTGCCACTCGTCGGGCTTCTGGCGAAGCGGGTCTGCCGCGATCGCGCTCACCACCAGGGCCGTGTGCTTCCGGAAGAGCCCCGCCGGCGTCCACAAGTCGATCACCGAAAGGCCCACGGGGTCGCGCACCGTCATCATCAACGCGTTGGTCGTGTTGGCCTCGCTTCGGAACCGGGCCCCCGAGAGCCCGCGTCGCACCTCGCCGGTATACACCGTCACCGCCGAGCGCTCACCCAACCCCTGATCCATCAATTGATATTCGATCGCCTGCCCGGCGCCCTCCACCGCCTGCAATCGCGGCAAGGGTTGCGTGCAGAACGCCCTCAACAGCGGCACGCCGCCCTCTTCATTCTCGGGTTCAATGGCTTGCGCCGTGGCCCGGCGCGGGCCGATCTCATCGGTGTCGTGCTCGATGGTGCGGGAGAGCCGCAACGTTCCCTCTTTACGCACTCGCCGCATCCGCACATGGGCCCGGATGGTGGCGAGGTCCACCAGGTCGTCGCCCACCGGAGCAATGATCGCCGCCAGAACCCGGACCGCCGTCTGAACTCCCCAGGCGTAGCCGGCGGATCGGTATCCCGCCCGACGCGCAGCCTTCAATTCCACGTCGCCGGCATCTGTTTCGGAGAGACCCTGCAGCATCACTTCGAGCGACACACGATCTCCGGCATGGCTCTTGACGATTCCGCGATAGCGTCCGGCAGCAAGGCGGACGGCCTCCAAGTCCTCCTTCGGCGCACCCCGCCTAGCAGCGGCCTTAAGGAATTTCTCAAGTCCTTCAGACCCCGGGATGTGGTGGGCACTCGCCAGCGGTTCGCGAGCGTAGGCGACCTGCAAAATGCGCCATGCCAAGGTCTTATGAAGCGAGAGCTCGGTCTCAAGGGAGCGCGTCGTGGGAGCGCTGCCGAGAATTCGTTCGAGAACGGTGCGGAGTGATGCGGCCAAGACGGTGACCACTCCGCCCGCTTCACGCCCGAGGTCCGGGTGTCCAGCGATTTCACCGGAAAAGGCCGATTCTGGAGCGTGCATAAGGCAGAGTATACAGGAAGGCGCGAGAACGGCAAATTGTTTTTCAGGAAGTTTCTGAAAAACTATTGACGGGTCTCGCGCTTTCGGATATCTTGGCTGATACGTCCGGCAATGCGTTGGGCGATCTGTCCGTGAAACTGGTTCAGCCGCTGCCCTAAAGGAGTATGTCATGACGATCGGTCACAACCCACCGTGTAATTCCGAGAGAGCCAGTCGGGCTTCCTGTTTGGTCCTGGCCGCGCTGGCCGGAACGGCCTTTCCCGCACTCGCTCAGTTCACTGATGGATGCCCTTCGGCTCCGACAGTGAGCGAAGGCCTCTTCGGCTTTGACCTTTCGGCCGCCACCAGCGACCCCTTTCCCTACGAGCCCGGCTGCGCCGACGACCGCCGCCCCTTCATTGATCAATGGATTCGTTATGTTCCGACATCTTCGGGACCTGTCTCCATCTCGACCGTCGGTTTCACCACCGGCGACACCGTTCTGAGCGCTCACGACACGTCGGACCCCGCCACCGACTGCGATCTGTACCGGTTCTTTATCGTCGCTTGCAACGACGATGCCGGGGGGCCGCAGAGCCGCATGATCCTGATCGCCGAGGCCGGCCGTCCGTTGCTCGTCCGGGTTGCCGGAGCCTTGGAAACCCGCCCGTCCGGTTCGGTGCGGATCGAGGCGGTCGCGCCCGCCGCGGGCGACACCTGCGATGTCGCGACCCTGGCCCTGGACGGCCTCAATACATACGACACCAGCGCCGCCGTGGTGAATTCCTTCGACGGATGCTACGGCTTTCGCGACGTCTACTTCACTTATACACCCGGGGTTCGCGGCGCCCTCACCGTTTCTTCTTGCGCGCAGCCGACCGAGGCCAGCATCGCCGTGCTCGACGGTTGCGGAGGTAACCTGCTGGCATGCTCCGATTACGGATTCTGCTCCGCGCAGCTCGTCGTCGAAGCGGGGATTCCCCTGATCATCCGTCTCAGCAACGATTCCTCTGTGGGTCCGGAAGAGTTCACGATCGCGCTTGACCCCGACGGCATCGCCCCGAACGACACCTGCGAAGCCCCCGCCCCCGCGACCCTCGGCGATACGAGCTTCGACAACACATTCGCCACCACCGGCGGCCCCGTCGCGTGTGACTTTGGCGATCCGTTCTTTTCGCCGGGTCTGGATGTCTGGTTCACCGTGACACCTTCCGCGACCGGAACCTACGACATCAGCACCGAGTCGAGCACCGATATCTCATCAACCCGTCTGGCGATCTACACCGAGTGCGACGGCTTCCCCATCGCGTGCGATGAACCCGGTCGCGGCTTCCTGAGTTTCATCCGCACGCCCCTCACCGGCGGACAGCCATACCTCGTTCAGATTTCGGGCACGGGCGCTCCCGGCGGGGCCGCACCCATCACCCGCGGCGAGGGAATCCTGAGCATCCGCCAGTCCGTCCCGCCCTCGAACGACGAATGCGACACCGCCACCGTAGCCGTGGTTGGCCTCAACCCGTACAACCTCTACGACGCCACCACGGGCTCGCAGGTGCCGACGTGCGTGCCGATCAACCTGATCACCCGAAACGATGTGTGGTTCCGGCATGTTCCCGCGGCCAACGGGCCCGTCGAATTCAGCCTCTCGCCCGAGGGTACCGCCTTTAGCCTCTCGGTCTTCGCGGATTGCGAAGACGCGACTGCTGCGGAGACCGCCGGCGTGTTTTACGACCCAGCGGCATTCGCCTTCCAGCCCCGCATGATCGTGGACGGCGCGGCCGGAGTTCCTATCCGGGTCCGGGTCGCCACGCTGCAGTTTGCCGACACCTTTACCCCTTTGCGGGGCGACGGCGACCTGTATGTCGGCCCCCCTACAACGCCGATTCTGGTGAACGACACCTGCGCCGACGCAATTCCCCTTCTCGAAGGGGCTACCGCGATCGATCTCACGGGCTCCATTAAAGACTGCGCGACAGACGGCGGCCTGAGTTTCGACTCGTGCGCGGCCCCCACAGACAACGACGTCTTCTTCCGCTACTCCCCGGCGACTTCAGGCCGGCCCACCATCACCATCGAGGACGGCGTGGATTACCCGTTCTACGACGGCCTGGTGGTGTCGGTCTACGACGCCTGCGGAGCGGCCCCAGTTGCCTGCTCGCTCCCCTCGAGCGACGCCCCCCAAGGTGCTCTCAGCTTCGACGTCGTGGGCGGGAGTGAGTACATCGTTCGCGTGGCCTCGGTGCTGTACTTTGGTTCGCAGAATATCCAGACCGGCACCATCACGCTCGGAGCCCCGATCGACTGCTCCTGCGTAGGCGATTCCGACTGTGACGCCGACACCGACTCCGACGACATCGTGGTCTTCTTCGCGGCGTGGGAGAACGGCGAACCGGCTGGCGACGTCGACAACGACGAAGACACCGACTCCGACGACATCATCACGTTCTTCGCTTCGTGGGAGAGCGGGTGCTGAGTTACGTCGCTTCCCGGTAAGCAGTGATCCAAGAACCGGTCGCAAGATCGGTTTTTTGTTGGATTTTGAATCCGGTTGATTGCGTCCGCCCGCAACGGGGACCGGGGGTCACGGCTCCCTCACCGCCCCCCGCTGCCGGTCTCCACGCGCTCCGGCCCGGTCGCCTCGGTATCTAGGCCCGGGCCGAGGGCCTCGAACGCTCGATGTCCAATCACCGGCACGGCCCAGTCGATCGGGCTTCGTCCCGCCGCCCCTCTGCTTCCACCTTACCATCCGCCATGAGCGACCAAATCGGCCTCGAAACCATCCGAGACGTCCAGACCACGTTCCGTCGTCTGAAAGATGAAATCCGCAAGGTGATCGTCGGGCAGGACGAAGTCGTCGATCAGATGCTCATGTCGATCTTCTGCCGCGGCCACGCCATTGTGGTCGGAGTTCCGGGGCTTGCCAAGACGCTTCTTATTTCTACCATCGCGCGGGGCCTCTCGCTCAATTTTTCACGGATCCAGTTCACACCCGATCTCATGCCGAGCGACATCACCGGCACCGAGGTCATCCAGGAGGACAAGGCATCGGGCCAGCGCGTCCTCAAGTTCGTTCGCGGCCCCATCTTCGCGAACGTGATTCTTGCCGACGAGATCAACCGCACGCCCCCGAAAACCCAGGCCGCGCTCCTGGAAGCGATGCAGGAACGTCAGGTCACGGTCGGCGGGACTCGCTACGAACTGCCGCAACCGTTCTTTGTGCTCGCCACCCAGAACCCGATCGAGCAGGAAGGCACCTACCCCCTTCCCGAAGCCCAACTCGACCGCTTCATGTTCCAGATCCAGATCCGTTACCCCTCCATGACCGAGGAGATGGAGATCGTCCGGCGCAGCAGCACCCGCGGCAGCGAAACCGTGACCCCCTGCCTCGATGAAGCCGGCATCCGCCGCGTGCAGGACGCCGTCCGCCAAGTCCCCGTCGCCGACCACGTCATCGCCTACGCGCTGCGGCTGGTGCGGGCCACCCGCATCAAAGACCCGATGGACCTGGGGCTCACGCGCCCCTCCAAGGTCAAGTCCTATGTTGGCTGGGGTGCGGGGCCGCGGGCGAGCGAGTTTCTTGTGCTGGCCGCCAAGGCCGCGGCCATCATCGGCGGCAGCACGCACGTGACGCCCGACCACGTCCGCGCGATCGCCAAGCCGGTGCTGCGGCACCGCATACTCCCCAACTTTTCCGCCGAGGCCGATCAGGTGACGACCGACGACATCATCGACAACATGCTCGAAGAAGTCCCGGTCGAGGGCGTCACGCCCGCCGACAAGCGCTTGATGGACGAAGTGTTGAGGTAGTTCGCCCGGAGTTCAAGGGCCGGGGCCGGAGTGGCCATGGATCCAACCCTCGCTCGCTAAAGCTGAATCCACCGGGCACTTCGCCCCGTAATCGGCCCCGACAGAATATTCCGGCCGCTTTCACTTGCTTTTGGTGCGGGGTAGCGCACCTTACCAACACAGAGGGAGTCGTCTCACCGCGCAAGGGTGTTCGCCGCGCCGATTTTCTGAGCGATGTGTTCACGTTTCGTGGGAACGGCGTGAAGACTTCGCGAAGACTCACAATCGCTATTGACAATGCCCCCCCGCCCCCTTCTAGCCTTCCGGAGCATGACCATGAAGAACCCGACATCGACCAACGCCCGCGGCACCATCGCCGCCGCCACCGCACTCGCACTTGCCGCCGCGGCGACCCTGGCCCAGCCGGTGCCGGGCGTGACGTTCCTTGAGAATCCGCCGGGAGTGGACACCCGAATTTTGGCGGTCGCGAACGAAGGTCGGTTTGTGGCCGGGGAAGGGCAAGTCCGTCCCGACAACCGCCGCACCGGCGCGTTTATCATAAGCCGAGAGGGTGGCCGCGTTGATTTCCCGCCGGGAACGGTGGCCTTCAACTCGTCGGCGGGCGACATCTCGGCAGATGGGAGTTACGCGGCGGGAGCGACGACGGCAGAACTGGAGGCGATCACGACCACCGCCGCCCTCTTCGGCCGCGACGGCTCGTTCCTGTCTTTGGGCTACTTGCCGGGCGACGACTCGTCGTCCGCGCAAGGCATCTCCGGCGACGGCCGCGTGGTCGTCGGGCATTCTTCAGACGGCCGCTTCGAGAACGAGAACCGCCGGGCCTTCAGGTGGACCCCCGAGACCGGCATGACCGACCTCGGGCACCTGCGGGCCGACGGGGTGTACACGACGCCGTACGACGTGAGCACCGACGGGCGCTTCATGGTGGGCGAGAGCATCTCAGG
>ENA-ORBV01013229-ORBV01013229.1-microbial-mat-metagenome-genome-assembly--contig:-NODE-13229-length-12570-cov-19.832386_pt1 | contig 12570 bp, 12 predicted proteins | sample MGYA00237777_ERZ505514 | MGnify/ENA primary metagenome ERZ505514 (study PRJEB26160, sample SAMN06269048) | microbial mat metagenome | isolation source: Oligotrophic lake microbial mat | place...
TTTTCAAGCAGAAGACGGCATACGAGATTCGCCTTAGTCTCGTGGGCTCGGAGATGTGTATAAGAGACAGGAGTTCCTGGTGTTCGCGGGACGGCGCTGGGCGGTGGTGAACGTGGACTCGGCACGCCTGGAGGTGATGGTGAGGCCCGCGCCGGGGGCGAAGGCGCCGATGTTCTCGGGGTCGATGGGCGAGGTGCATGCGCGGGTTCGGGAGAAGATGGTGGAGGTGCTGGGGCGTGCGGGAGGCGGCGCGGGCGCGGGGGACCGGTTCGCGCCGGGGTACCTCGATACGCGGGCGGCGGCGCGGCTGCGCGAGGCCGGTGGTCTGGCGCGCGAGCATGACCTGGCGCGACGGCGGGTGGTGGAGACCGGGCCGGGCACCTGCGTGCTGATGACGTGGACGGGGACGAGGATTCAGCGGACGATCGAGGCGATGCTGGCGGCGCGGGGGATCAAGGCGTCGGCGTGGGAGGTGAGCGTGTCGTGCCAGGCGGGGATGGAGGATGTGATGGTCGCGTTGCGGTCGTTTGCGGGCGGCGGAGAGGGACGCGCGGAGGGCCGGAGTGCAGGGGGGCCGCGCGCGGACGCCGGGAACACGGACGCCCGGGGCGTGGAGGCGAGGAGTTCGCACGAGTCGATCGCGCTTGAACTGGCCAAGCATGTGGAGCCCAAGGCGGTGCGGAAGTACGACGAGTTGCTGGATGACGCGGTGCTGGAGGAATCGATCGCGGCGGATCGGTTGGATGTGGCAGGGGCGCTGGGGGTGCTTGCGGAGCTCGTCGGGTGATGGGCGGTGTGTGGCGGGCCGCGCCCGATGCTCGTGCCACCTCCCGCGGCTCGGCGCGGGTGGAGCCAAAGAACCCTGTGCAGCAAAGAGCATCAGGCGTGCCGAGCCACGCCTGATGGCAAGGCTTGGCCGGTCGTCCGGGCCGCCCCGTACCCTTCGACATGCCAACGCCCACAGCGCTGCCCGCGCCCACCGACCTGGCCCGCCACTGGCGGCTCGATCCCACCATCTGCTCCCTGAACCACGGGTCGTTCGGCGCGTGCCCAACGCCGGTGCTCAACGCGCAGTCGCGCTACCGGGACCACATGGAGGCCGACGGGGTCCGCTGGTTCATCCACGACGTGTATCCGTACCTGGACCGGGCCCGGGCCTCGCTGGCGGGGCTGGTGGATGCCGACCCTGCCGATCTGGTGTTCGTGCCCAATGCGACGATCGGCACGACCACCGCCCTGATGTCTCTGGGCCTCAAGCCCGGTGATGAGGTGATCTGCTCGGACCAGGAGTACCCCGCGTGCGTGAACAACCTGCTGCGGATCGCCGAGCAGGCGGGGGCGCGGGTGGTTCGGCCCGTGCTCCCTTGGCCGCTGACCGATCCGGAGCAGATCGTGGACGCGATTCGCGGCGCCATCACGCCCAGGACCAGGGGCTGCCTGCTGAGCCACGTCACCAGCCCGACCGGGCTGGTGCTGCCGGTGGAGCGGATCGTGCCGCTGCTGCGGGAGCGCGGGATCGCGTCGGTGATCGATGGGGCGCACGCCCCGGGGTTCACGGCGTTGTCACTGCGCACGCTGGACCCGGACTTCCACACCGCCAACTGCCACAAGTGGGTGTGCTCGCCCAAGGGCTCGGCGTTCCTATATGTGAGGCGCGAGCGGCAGAAGGGCGTGCGGCCCGTCGTGCTCTCCAACTTCGCGCAGACCGGGCACCCGACCCGACCCTTCCTGCAAACCGAGTTCGACTACGTCGGGACCAACGACACCACGGCATGGCTGGCGATCCATGACGCGATCGAGTTCATGGGGTCGATCATGGCGGGCGGCTTCCCCGGGCTGATGGCGCGAAACCGCGCCCTGACGCTGGAGGCGCGGGGCATCCTGTGCGAGGCGCTGGGGGTGAAGCCTCCCGCGCCGGACGAGATGCTCGCGAGCCTGTGCGCACTGCTGCTGCCGGCGCACGAGGCGGGGCTGGACGCACGGCTCATGGCCCGCCCGACCATCTACGCCGACGCGCTGCAGGATGCGCTGTACGACCGCTGGAGGGTCCAGGTGCCGATCTGGAGGTTTGGGCCAGAGAAGCGGCGGATGGTGCGGATCAGCGTGCAGGCGTACAACGGGCGCGAGCAGTACGAGTATCTGGCGCGGGCGCTGGTGGAGGAGCTGGCGCGAGAACGGGGGCTGTAGCGGGTCGCACGGGTTGTCGGGCGCGCGAGCTCCTGCGGGGCATCGTGCGGGGGCTTGCGCCGCCCGCCTTGTTTGCGGAGGCTGAATCTCGCCCGCGCTCGCATCAGGGCGTGGCGGTGGCGGCACCGGCGGCCAAGAGCCCGATGACGGTCGCGGTGATGGCCAGGGCGGCGGACATGAGCGATTCGCCAGCGATGAGCCCGGAGGCGACAGGGACATTGTAGGAGTCGGCGGTCTTCTTGTGCATCTTGACCCAGAGCCATGCGATGACGGCCCCGATGGCGAACGAAAAGGCGTTGGAGAAGGGCATGACCCAGGCCAGCCCGATGCCCGTGGCCGAGGGCATGAACTTGCGGGCCTTGGCGGGCAGGATCTTCTCGATGATCGGGAGCACGACTCCGACCGCGGCTCCGAAAAGGATCGCCCACTTGGCCGAGTCCGGCAGGCTGCCGACGCCGTTGACCAGGATGCGTGCGACAGCTTCCCACGAGCGGGTGGCGGGCAGGGCGAACTTCTCGAGCGTCTCCTTGTCGGGGACCATGAGGTACCAGATCGGGACGATGGCGATGGTGCCGAAGAACACGCCGATGAACTGGGCGATGAACTGCTTGCGGGGGTTGGCCCCGAGCAGGTAGCCGGTCTTGAGGTCGGTAAGCAGGTCGGCGGAGGCCGACGCGCTGTTGGCGGCGATGCCCGCCGAGGCCAGGTTGGCGTTGATGTTGCCGGGCGCCAGGCCCGCGAAGATGAGCTGCATGACCTTGCCCATGGCGCCGATCGGGGTGGTGTCGGTCTCGCCCGTAGCCCGGCTGGCCACCAGCGAAAGCACGAAGGACATCGCGACCGCGATGATGCCCGCCCACCACGCGACGTGGAAGGCCTGGACCTGCAGCCAGACCATGGCGATCGTGACCGGGATCATGCCGATGATCATCCAGGAGCCGGGGACTTCGGTGTCGGCGTGCAGGGCCGGGCCGCCGCCTGCGCCCTTCTTGGCGCCCATGAAGGCGCGGGCGACGGTCTTCCACTGCAGGGCGACGCTGGTGAGGCTGGAGAAGACCATGACGGCCGTGCCGCCCCAGAGCGCCCAGCGGGTGAGGACGACGGTGTCGGGGGCCGCGGCGTCGCCGGGGGCGTAGATAAACGAGTTGATCCAGCCCTCGGCGCCCGCGTTGGCCAGGTCCTGCTCGGCGAGCCAGGGGGCGACGACCAGGTACAGGAGGAGCGAGGAGATCAGCAGCGAGAAGGAGATGCGGATGCCCACGATCATGCCCGCGGCGATGAGCAGGGCGGAGGGGTCGGTGGCGAAGCCCGCGGGGTGCATCGGCTTGCCCTGCGCGATCTGCGGGTAGAAGCGGTCGATGAAGTGCATCTCGATCGATGTCGGGATGCGCAGGACGAAACCGGTGAGGTTGGTGAACCAGTCGTGGAACCGGCGGAGGAAGCCGATCTTGCCCAAGAGGTCGTCGTCGGCCCGCAGCAGGCCGATGATGACGCCCGCGCCCAGGCCCGCCACCAGCACCCACGCCTTGCGGATGGACTCCGCGCTCTTTGAGTACAGGCTCTTGAGCGTCTCAGCGGCGGCGGTGCCCGACGGGAACGGCAACTGCTCATGGTTGATCTGCTGACGCTTCATGGGGATGGCGAGCAGAACGCCCATGAGGCCGGTGAGAAGGGTGAAGGTCACGACGATCCAGGGCGCGGTGACGTCCCAGGTCTTGACATCCGCGGCGGTCTGGCCCTCGGGGATGACCGCCAGCAGCACGAGCGCCCCGAACATGGTGGCGATGGTGGAGCCGGTGGAGTATCCGGCCGCCGATGCCGTGGACGCCATGCAGGCGTTCTCGAGGATGGACATCTGGCCGATGCGTCCGCCCGAGATAGCCCGCAGCAGCGTGAAGATGACGTAGGACATCACAACCGACGTGATCGCGATGCCGAACGCCCAGCCGATCGACAGGGTCGTGTAGAGGTTGGCCGCCGACATGAGCATGCCCAGGAGCCCGCCCATCAGCACCGCCCGAATCGTGAGCTGCGGCATGCGGTCGCCCTGGTAGACGTACTTGTACCAGTGCTCGTCCTTCTGCTCGGCGGTGGCGTCGCTCGGGAGGGGCGGGATCTCGATCTGCGGGACGGTGCCCCCCGTCAGGTTCTGGGTCTGGGCGGCGGTGCCCAGAGGGTTGGCGTCCGGGGAGGCGTTGTTGGGCTCGGCCATGCGGCGGAAGATATCAGAACCGGCCGCGCGAACGCGCCGCCCGAGCAAGCGCGAAACGTGCCGAGCAAGCCGCGGCTGATCGGGTCTGGCCGGGTCATCGGGCGTCAAACCGCTCGCTTGCGCGTCGCGTTCGCGGGGCGACCCGATCCCGAACCACGCTTGCGAACCAGCCACATCGCGGGCCGCACCGCGCCCACCAGATCGCTGGCCGAGGCGCGCTGGCGTTTGAGAAACTCGGTGAGCGGCACCCGGGCCGCCGGCTCACGTCGGATGATCGCCCGCACCCGCCTCGCAATCTGATCGGCCAACACCGACTCGACCCGCAGGACCTGGCTGGGCGTCCACATCGTCTCACGCTCGATCCGATCCCCCCGCTCCTCGAGCAGGAGGCGAGCCTCGGAGCGGGTCAACGGGGCGTCGTCGGTCGGGGGCGAGCGGCCTGGCGACACGCAGTCGTCGATCAGGTAGAGGCCGCCGGGGCGGACCAGCGGGCGGAGCACCGCGGCGGCGTCCTCGAGGTCGAACAGGCCGACCATGAGCACGGCGTCGAAGCGGGGCGTTGGCCCATGCCGGGCCGCGATGGGGTACCGGCGGGCGTCCGCTTTCTGGAACTGGCAAAGGTGGGAGACGTTTCGGGCCGCGGCGAGGGTGGCGGCGGATTGCACGAAGGGCTTGAAGGCATCCACGCCAACGACCCGGCATGCGAGGCGGGCGGCGACCTCCACGGCCACCGCACCCTTCCCGCACCCCAGGTCGAGGACGGCGTGGCGTGTGCCGATCCCGGCATCGGCGAGCCAGCGGGCGATGAGGCGCGGGCTGCTTCCCAGGGCCGCCAGGTCGGCGAAGACCTCGTCGATCCAGCGGAGAGCCTCGACCGGGGCATCGATCGAGTCGGCGATGGAGCGGTTGAGGGAGGGGGGCATGTGGTTGGCTTTGGACAGCCATCTGGCGTGCCCGCACTTCGGGTGGTTCGCATGGCTGCGCAGAGTCGCACCCATGCCACCCCAACCACCCGTCTGGGGCAAGATCTGGGGCAAGATCATACTTCGCGCACTCACGCACGCGGCTGGGTTCCGACTTTCGACCCCGGATCGCCCCGCCGACCGATACTTTGGCCTGTGCGCCCCTCGGGTTCCGACATCCCGCGCGCCCGCCCGATCAGCCCCCCACGTACCCCAGTGGACCTGGGGTGGCTGTTCCTGTTGCCCGGCATCGTGCTGATCGCGGCCGCGGTGCTGATCGCCGCCGAGGACGACCTGTACGAGGCCAAGTTCAGGCGGGATGGGGCCCTGGCGATCGAGGCCCGCCATGCCGAGCGGGTGGAGCGGTACGCGGCCTATCTGGACGCGGTGAAGCGGCGCGACCCGACCGTCATGCGGTCGCTGGTCGTCGGGCAGTTGAACTCCGAGTTCACCGATCTGGTCGAGGCAAGGCTGCCCGGAGTGCCCGTCTACGACTCGACGGAGGTCTTTGCGTCACTGGAACCCCCCGACCCGGCGTTGGCGCACCGGGAGCGGGTGGATTCGGTGCTGGCGCGGTGGGCGACGGACAACGGGAGCCGGGTGTGGCTGCTGGCGTCGGGCGCGCTGTGCGTGTTCGTGGGCCTGCTGCCGCCAGTGAATCGGCGGGGCGGGACGGCGGTGCTCGAGGAGGAGGCCCAGGCGGACGGGGAGGATGCTGAGTTCGAGAACTCCGTGCAGGATGTCCGGGAAGACGAAGGGGAAGACGAAGGGGACGACGGTGGAGATGCGACGGCGGTCCAGGACGCCGACGAAGGCGAGGAATCCGAAGAGGGCGACGGCGAAGACGACGAGGGTGAGCCCGAGGCGGAGTTGGAGGCCCACGACAGCGACGAGGCCGGCGAGGCCGCGGAAGCGGGCGAGGATGAGGCGCCAGGCGACACCCCGACCCTCTGGAATCAGCCAAAGGCATGAGCATCGGCCACCCCGCCAACTCCCCGCGGGAGTCCACTACCCTTGCCCATGCTCGACTTCACCGGGGTGCAGGCGCTGACGTTCGACTGCTACGGCACGCTGATAGACTGGGAAACCGGCCTGCTGGCCGCCCTTCGACGCGCGTTGGGACCCAACTCGACTCGGGTGCCCGATGAGGCCCTGCTGAACCTGTTCGCGTGGCTTGAGGCGAGGGGCGAGCGGGGTCAGTATCGCTCGTACCGCGTCGTACTGCGGGACGTGCTGGGTCGGATGGGCGAGGTGTTCAACACGCCAATCCGCGAGCCGGACGCGCTGGCGGAGTCGATCAGGGCCTGGCCGGCGTTCGCGGACACGGCGGCCTCGCTGGCGGCCCTCAAGACCAGGTTTCGCCTCTGCATCGTGAGCAACATTGACGACGACCTGTTCGTGATGAGCCGTCCCAGACTCGGCGTCGCGCTGGACCAGGTTGTGACGGCCCAGCAGGTCGGGTCGTACAAGCCTCGCAAAGCCCACTTCCGTGAGGCGTTGCGACGGCTCGGACTTGAGACCGGTCAGGTGGTTCATGTCGCCCAGAGCCTCTACCACGACATCGCCCCGGCCCGCGAGATGGGGCTCAGGACCGTCTGGGTCAACCGCCAAGCGGGGCGTCCAGGTGCGACCCCGCCGAACAAAGCAGCACCCGAGCTCGAAGTCCCGGACATGGAGACGCTGGCCCGGTTGGTCGCGCCGTCGAAGTGAATCAGAGACGAGCCCCGCGGCGCGGGCCCGGGGTTCCACCGCTGACCACGCGGCTCATCGCATCGGAAGCGACACGGACCTGGGACGCATTGGGCTTACCCCCGGCTCGTGCCCGGGGCTCGTTGCGTGATCGAATCCTCTACACTCGCCCCATGCCCCGCCCGCGCCTGGCCATGCCGATCCTCGTCGCCGCGCTCGTGGCCATCGCCGGCTGCTCCACGTCGCCCGATGCCGGGCTGCCGGACGTGACCAGCGCGTCGCTGCTGCCTTTCGCCCCGGTCCGCCTCCAGGTCCACCCGCTCACCCACCTGGACGTGGACCCCGAGGGGGTCGTCCGCCTGATCTGCCACGTCGAACTCAAGGACCGCTGGGGCGACACCACCAAGGCCAAGGGTTTGCTCCGACTCGAGCTCTACCGACCCGTCGAAGCGGCCCGCCCGGACCTGCAAAGCCAGGAGTTGTCGTGGGACCTGGACCTGCGCGATCTCGAATTGAACGCCGCGCTGTTTGATCCGGCCACGCGGTCGTATCGGCTGCAACTCGGCGGATTGCCGGGCTGGGCCGAGGCGATGGCGCGGCGTCTGGCGGCCCAAGGCGACCAGGGCACGCCCGAACGCCTGCTGCTGCGGGCGGTGTTTGAGACGCAAGGGCCGGACTCAAGGCCCACAGTGCTGCGGGATGAGATGCAGATTGAGGGATAGCCGAGCCGCGACCGGAAGGTCGCGGTGGATCTGGTTGCTTCAATGGACCTCGAGTGCCCGGGACCTCGAGTGCCCGAAGAACCCGACTCCGCGTGCCTACGCCCGCGGCCGTGATCAGCCGTTGATCGCCGTGATCTTGATCGCGGTGTAAGGCTGGCGGTGGCCCTGCTTCTTGCGGAAGGTCTTCTTGGGGCGGTGCTTCCAGATGACGATCTTGTCGCCCTTGACCAGGGGCTCGAGCACCTCGGCGGTGACCTTGGCGCCCGCGACGTAGGGCTTGCCGACGCGGGCGGTGCCGCCCGGCTCGCCGACCAGCAGAACCTTGTCGAACGTGATGGTCGAGCCCACGGCGGCGTTGCCCTCGTTGACCAGGTCGATGTAGATCTGATCGCCCGCAGCGACGCGGCGCTGGCTGCCGGACTCTTCGATAATGGCGTACATGGCGGTCCTTGCCCGGTTTCGGGCGTCTCGCGTCGGATTCGGGGCGGGCGTGGCCCGACTTGGAACCCGGCCGACTGCGGGGTCGAGATTCTAGGCGTCAGCCGGGGCGGGTCGAGTGGGTACAGAATGGGCCGTGGGCGGCGTCTGAACGCCCGAACGAGCCCCGGGTAGGGCAAACTCCCTCGGGGCCAACGGTGCCTCGAGCAGTTTCGCGAACGCCGCGGCAGAGAGAACCGGAAAGTGGGTCTGCCGGGTCCGGAGCATCAGGCGGATGTAGGGGATGCAGCACCCGCAGCCCGTGCCGCACCCGGTGCGGCGGGACAGTTCCGTCAGGTCCGCGCCTGTGCGGTCGGCCAGGCCGCGGAGTTCCGCGAAGGTGACGTCGTGGCAGATGCAGCGGGTAACCATGGGAGGAGCGTTGAACTTGGAGAGTGACCCAGCGAGGAGGCGGGAGGCGGTCAACGGTAGTCGAAGGCCGAGTTGTCGTCGGCCTGCCCGAACCAGCCGATGGCGAGCGGGCGGGGGTCGGGGAGGTACAGGCCGCTGGACCACGAGTGGGTGAGGGTCTCGGTCGAAACATGGGCGTCGAGCCACGCGATGTTCGCACGCAAGGAGGCGTGGCGGAAGTGCAGCGAGGGGTCGAGGCGGGCGGGCTGGGCCAAATGGGGGTGGAATCGGGGCTCGGCGAACGAGTACTCGATCAGGTCGCCAGCAGGGGACTCGGCCGCCAGAGCACCGTCGGCGAAGGCGAGGGTGGCCGACGGGGACTGGAAGCGGGTCCGGGCGGAGCCGACCAGATCGGAACGGAGCCATGACACGCCGCGCGGCGAAGGAGTGCCGGTGCCGGCGGGTGTCGCGCCCCCGGGGCCGGGGCCGCCGGGGGGAGGGGTGATCCAGCGTTCGGGGTGTCGATCAGCGCCGACGAAGGCGCGGTTGTAGGCGTATCCCCCGCAGCCTCGTTCGAAGCCCGCGCCAGACTCGCGGAGGGTGTCAAGAGTGGCGACGAAGGCCGGACAGGCGCGCAGCGCCCTCCCGACTCCCTCGCTGGGAGCGAAATAGGGCGACAGCGGTCCCTCCCCGCCGAAGGGCTGGGCGAGCGCGGCCCGACGCCCGTGCCAGCGGTTGAGGTTTGCAAGTTCGTCGGCGGCGGCCGGGGCGTACCGGTCGTCGTGGTCGGAGGAGTACAGGTCCAGAGCCGAGGCCAGTTGGCGGAGGTTGGAGGCGCAGACGACGGCTTGCCCGGCTTGGCGGGCGACGGCCAGCGCCGGCAGCAGGATCAAGACCAGCAGCGCGATCACGGCGATGACGACGAGCAGCTCGAGGAGGGTGAAGGCGTGGGTGCCACCAGTCCGCCCCCGCTCTGGGCCGCGCGACTGGTGCGATCGGGCAACGGCGTCGGGCGCGGCCTCGGCCATTCGCACCAGTCGCGCCCCAGAGCCGGCGGGCTGGTGGCACCCTGGCGTGTGGCCTTGCGATTGCGTACTCATCCCGGCCCCACAATCCGCGTCGTCGTCGCACGCTTTCCGAGAAATCTCACATCCGCCACGCCGCCGATCTCGGCCGAGATCTCGCCGAACGTGGCGTGGACCGAATCGATCGCAGTGGTGAGTCGGATGAAGTCGAAGCCGGGCAGGTTGGCGGGCAGGCCCGTCGCGGGATCGACCGCCCACGCGATGTCAAAGGCGTCGCCGCCGCCCGAGCCGGGGGTGATGCCGACGGCGAAGGGATCGTCGGGGATCGTGTAGAACCACGCGGGCGACGTGCCGGGATCATCCACCATGTTGTCACCATCCAGATCGCCCAGCAGCAGCGTGGGGGTGTGGTCGGCCAGACCCCAGACCGCCTCCGTGGATGAGCCCAGGCCAAGCGGATTGACGACCACCGGCCCGGCAAACAGTGCCGGCAGCGCGTAGGCCCACGTCTGCCACTGGCCCGTCCGACCCTGCGGAATCCACGACGGCTCCGCGGGGGCAAACGTCGGGTCCGGGATGTTGTCATCCCACGTCACGCCTGCAATCGAGGCCTGCGGCACCAACGGCAGCTGCGGCCCGCGAACAACCAACCACGCATCATCGGCCAGTCCGTTGCCGTTCGCGTCCAGGCTGATCTCGATGGTTGCCGCCTCGGCGAATCGCCGATTGGGGTGCCCATTCACGAAACTGGCGTTGCCGTAGACGATCGCGTCGAGGCCCATCGGATTGCGCGGGTCGTCGAGGATGCGGTGGTCGAAACCGAGGGTGAGGCAGCCGCCGAAGCCGCCCAGGGACACGAGTTTGGTGAGGTCGGGCGCGATGGTGCCGCCGCCGATGGGCGCGCCCAGCGCGCGGGCCGCGTCGTTGAACTGCGGGTGCTGGACGAACTGGCCGGGGGCGGGGTTGAAAGCGATGACGCGCGTTGCAAAGGGGGATTGGGCGAGGGCGGGAGCGGCAAGGGTGGCGAGTGGAACGCACAGTGCGCGAACCAGGCGAACGCCGCCCAGAGATGGTGGCGTTGAGCGTTGGCCGCCCGAGCCGGGCTCGACGCGCCCGGATTGCCAAGTGGGCTTATGCACGCCGGCGTCTCCCCGGCAAGGCCATCGAGCCGAGCAAGATCCACGCCCCCGGCGCGGGCACCACCGCGTAGCGGTGCACGGTCGAGTCGCCGAAGGTGGTCACGAGCAGCTCGCCCGTGGCCGGGTTGTGCCGGATGAAGTGCGAGTCCTGCGTCGTGGGCGAGAGCTCGAGCCGCGTCGTCGCCATCGGGCCGCCCACCAACGCGTTCTGGACTTCGTCGCCATCCACCACCGCCGCGAAACCGCCCGGACCGCCGCCCACGAGCAGGTTCCCGAGATGATCGAACCCAAGCGTGTTGCCCGAGAGAACACGGGCCACCAGTGTTCCCTGCGTCTCGAAGTTCACCGGCGTGCCCGGCGTGAGCGAGGCCAGCGCGAAGGCCTTGACGTCACCCATCGCCGAAGGCCCGCCGAAGGCGAACCCGTTGGCGGTGTAGAGATACGTCCCGTCGGTCGTGATGCCCCCGGATGCGCCCGCGATGCCGGTGATGACGGGCGCGTGCGCCCCCAGGCTCGCGTCGAGCCGGGTGACCAGGGTGTCGGTGAAGTTGCCGCCGGAGACATACAGCGTGTGGTCGCTGCTCCAGTGGGCGTCGTAGTTATCGACCTGATACGTCGCGCCCGCGACCGGCGCGGCCGTGCTGAGCGTTCCCGGATCGAACACGAAGACCTGGGCGCCGGGCCCGAAGTCGTTGTCCCCCACCGCCACCCGCGTGCCGCTCGGGCTGATGCGGAGGAACGACGCGCCAAAGGACGCGACAGTGCCCGCCGGGACCGACCCCGCCACGCCAAACGCTGAGGAGTTCACCGCCGACTGCGTCCAGATCGACTCGCCGACGATGGCCATGGCCCGCCCGTCGGGCAGCAGGTCGTAGGAGGCCGTGCCCGCGGGCAGGGCGAACGTGCCGACCAGTTGGTAGTTTGGCAGGTCGGCCTTGGCGACCGTCGCCCACGGGCCGGGCAGCACGCCGGCGATCCCGACCAGCCACACCAATGCAACAACCGCCGCGCACCTGGCGCGGCACGACGCCATCAACCTCGCCATCTCGAATCCCCGTTGTTCGTCGCGAATCGCGCGCGACGGCTCCCGGGCGCCCGCCTCGCATCACGCGCGGCGAGCCACCTCGAACGGAATGGGACCGCCCTGCGGGGGAGTGTGAACCGGTGACGAGGCACGCCGGGAACGCCCGTGCCCACATCGCCGACGCCCTTACCGCCGCGACCCAGGAGCACCCACGCCGGGAAAGCCCGGACGAGAAACTCCTCGAATCACGACGGCCCGCGAGGCCGTCACGACAACGCGATAGGCAGGTCTTCCGGCTTCGGGCACACCCGGCTCGGCCTTCCCGGCAACCCCTTCAGGTCGCCAGTGGCACTCGTGGAGCCGGGGTTTGTTCCCAGTCCAGCCTGAACGCTCAGGCGTTCAGACTGGATCGAGGCCCGTTACGGCGGCGCGTCCGCGGCGGTCTTTCACCGCACTTCCCTTTTCACCCCGACACCCGAACAGAGCGACGGGGCACCGATCGCGAGTAGCAGCATACCGCGCGGGGGCGAGGTGTCAAGGTGTCAAGGTGCGCGGGCCGCGTCTCCTACCCCCTCCCCCATGCCGGCTCTGCGAAACCGGGGGAGGCCGGGCGGGGGGCGTGCCAGGGCACACGAGAGGTTGAGGGGGACGGGCTTACCAGCCCGTCCCGAATCGGCGGCGCTTCGCCGGTTCACGGCGACTCAACTCGGTACCTGTCTCTTATACACATCTGACGCTGCCGACGAATAGAGAGGTGTAGATCTCGGTGGTCGCCGTATCAT
>ENA-ORBV01013231-ORBV01013231.1-microbial-mat-metagenome-genome-assembly--contig:-NODE-13231-length-12569-cov-13.528979_pt1 | contig 12569 bp, 8 predicted proteins | sample MGYA00237777_ERZ505514 | MGnify/ENA primary metagenome ERZ505514 (study PRJEB26160, sample SAMN06269048) | microbial mat metagenome | isolation source: Oligotrophic lake microbial mat | place...
TTTTAATGATACGGCGCCCACCGAGATCTACACCTCTCTATTCGTCGGCAGCGTCAGATGTGTATAAGAGACAGGAACATCTCCGGCGCGCACACCGCCCCCCCCCCGCTGCTGTTTGACCCGAGCATCGTGCGCGGGCACACGACACCCGCTGCACTCCTCGCGGACCCCGCGGTCGGACTCGTGAGCATCTGCACATACACCGACACGCATGTGGACCTGGCGCTGGCCGCGCTCGCGGCGGGCAAGCATGTGCTCGTCGAGAAGCCGCTCTCGCTTCGGTCATCGGAGGTGCGGCGGCTCGCGGAGGACGCGAGGATGGCCCAGGCGGAGCGCGGCCTGCTGTGCATGCCCGCGATGTGCATGCGCTTCTGGCCCGGGTGGGACTGGCTGCGCGAGCGCGTGCGCGACGGCTCGCTGGGGAAGGTTCGCAGCGCGAACTTCCAGCGACTGGGGAGTGGGCCGACTTGGGCCACGGCGTTTTATCGGGACAGTCTGCGCAGCGGCGGAGCGATCTTTGACCTGCACATCCACGACACCGACTTTGTGTGCTGGTGTTTCGGCGTGCCGCGAGCGGTGGTCTCGACGGGCGATGACCAGCACATCTCGACGATGTTTCAATATGCTTCGGCGAACGCGGGGGCGGGCACAGGCCCGGCACATGTCGTCGCCGAGGGCGCGTGGGACCTGGCCCCGGGCGCGGGCTTCCGCATGCGCTACACGGTGAACTTCGAGTACGCAACAGCGGAGTTTGACCTGAGCCGCACGCCGGCGCTGCTGCTGCATACGGATGCGGGCACGAGCGCGATCGAATCGCCGCTGGCAGGGATCACGACGGGCTACGACGGCGAGGTGCGGCACATCGTCGGCGCGATCGTGTCGGATGCGCGCACGATCCGCTCGACAGTCGATGAAGCGGCGATGGTGACGGCGGTGCTGGAGGCAGAGCAAGCGAGCCAGCGGTCGGGGCAGCCGAGCCTCGTGACGAGGGCGTGATCAGAATCACCGATTGATGTCGCGACCCTTGATCCCGTCGCGCGTGGCCCAGAAGTACGCCTTGAAGGCGAACTGGCCGGACTGACCGCCCTCGAGATTATCGTTGTGCATGTCGTACTTCTGAAGGATGGCCTGGCCCGGGTTCCATAGGCCCGAGGGGGTGAAAGTCCGCATCTCTCCCGGGATAGTGCTGGTGCTCAGGGCATCGAGTTTCCGCGTGGGCACCGAGTCCGTGGAGCCATCCATGAGGCAGAAACGCGGCTTGGCCTCGGGGTTGTTCCAGTTCGGGGCCAACTTGATGCGCCCGCCGGTCGGCGTTCGTCGCGACTTCTGGCCGAAATCAAACCGCTCCCACACCATGACCTTGGCCCAGGGGAATGCCACGCTGTCGTAGCGGTTGCGCCGCCAGAGTTGGGGGGTTCCCGTGGTCACGGGGATGCGGGTGTTGTTGGCAAACCGCTCAGGCGCGAGCCACATGGTCGGTGACAGCCAGTACGAGCCGTCCCAGATCCAGTCCGTGGACGTGTCGCCTCCGGGCGGGTTAGCGCGGAAGTCACGGAAACGCTGAAGCACTGTCGTATCGCCCGGGGCGAACTGAATCGAGGTAAGCAGGTCGCCTGACAGATACGCGCCCATCAGGCTCGCCCAGTGCGCTGCGAACATCTCCGTCGCCCACTGCGCATCCGCGCCCGTGTACAGCGCCCAATACCCGGGGTTTGGCGCGTTCGTCTGGCTGGGCAGGATGATGTCGCACCACAACCGGTTGGTCCGTGCGGGCGGGACGTTGAAGGGGTTGACAAGGCTGTCCTTGTTCTCGTTGGCGTAGAACCCACAAGCGATATTGAGTTGGCGAAGGTTCGACAGGCTGACAGCGCTCTGGGCCGCGCGCCGCCCCTCGCCCAAGGCCGGCAACAGGATCGCTACCAGCAGCGCAATGATGGCAATGACAACCAGCAACTCAATCAATGTGAAGCCGCGGCGAAACGTGGTCATGGCCAGTACTCCCTAATTGTTCGGCCCCGTTAGTAGGAACCTTCCGGGTTCAGGCAAGAACTGCCCGCCCATACGCCTTGTCCAAGTATCGCCTAGCGGCGAGGTCTTGTCCAACATCCTGTACGACGTTGCAACCCGAACGGATTCCCCGAGACGGACGAGAACAGGAAGGTTGACCCGGGAAGGAAGAGAATCCATCTGAAGTTCGGAGTCTGAACGGCAATCGCTCTTCCAATCCTGCTCGGACTGTCGTAGGATCGGCTTATGGAACGCACACGCATCGATCTTGCCGGGAGTGGAAGCCGAGGCTCGGAGCGGGCCGGGTCGTCGAAAGCGTCCGCGCGCACGGCGACGAACGCGGAAAAGCGAAAGAACCTGATACTGCTCGCGGTGGCGACCGTCATCCTGCTCATTTCGGCATACTTCATCTACGCCAACTATTTTGCGACCACCGCGCCCGCGACCTCCGCGGAGCCGGCCGTGGATGCGACTTTTCAGGACGCGACCAGCACGCCACCGCCACCGGCTGACAGCCAGCCGCTTCCAGAGCCGGGGATCGGGAAAAGGCCTGCCGGAGGGTGAGCGGACAGCAGCACCGATTTGCTAAAGAGTGAGGGTGGGAGCGGGGTTCTTGCCCGCTAGATCGCATCGATGCTTGTCACCCAGAAACGGCCGCGGAATCTGGACTGGCACCACGCCGGCCCGCTGCTCTTTGGTGACTGGGGGACGAGCAGGCTGTATGTGCTGGGTCTGGCGTTCTTCTACACCGCGCACGCGTCGGTCATCTATCTGCTCGCGATGTCGGTGATCATGGGCGCGGTCGCGTGGGCATACACGGTGATCTGCCGGTGCTTCCCCGAGGGCGGCGGCGTCTACACCGCGGCCCGGCAGATCCATCCCTTGCTGGCGGTGATCGGCGCAACACTCCTGCTGTGCGACTACGTCGTGACGGCCGCGCTCTCGGTTGTGGAAGGGTTTCACTATTTCGGCGTGCCGCACCACCTGACGGTTCTGTGCTCGGTGTTCACGATTGTCCTGCTGGCGGTGCTGAACTGGTTTGGCGCGAGGAACGCCGGGCGGTTTGCCCTCGTCGTGGCCATCGGGGCGATCGCCTTCTCGGCGGTCATCGCGGTCCTCTGCCTGCCGTACATCCCCAAAGGGTTGTCACTGATCTCGTGGGAGCACCAGCGCGGCACGGGCGCGTTCTCTCAGTGGGAGTCGCTGGTGCGGATCGTGCTGGCGCTCTCGGGAGTCGAGGCCGTCGCGAACATGACGGGCCTGATGAAAGAGCCGGTGGCGCGAACCAGCAAGCGAACCATCTGGCCTGTGCTGGGCGAGGTGATCGTCCTGAACCTCATATTCGGGATCGCCTTGACCGCGCTTCCGGCCCTCGAGAGTATCGGGGTCCCTTGGAACCGGGCGCTGCCCGACGGCGTCCCCGTGCCCGCGGAGGTGCAGGCCTACCGCGAGGTGGCCATGAAGCAACTCGCGATCCAGACGGGGCAAAGAGCGTTCGGCGATACGGTCGGCTTGTACTTCGGGCGCGCGGCGGCAGTTGTCTTCGGCCTGCTGCTGCTCTCGGCGGTGAACACCGCGATCATGGCGATGGTGTCGGTCATGTTCTCGATGTCGTCGGACCGGGAACTGCCGCGCCCGCTTGGGAAACTCAACTATTCGGGCGTGCCGTGGGTCGGGCTGATCGTCGCGTGCGCCCTGCCGGTGGCCATCCTGCTGCTTGTGGGCGCGAACGTGCCCGTATTGGCCGAACTCTACGCCATCGGCGTGGTGGGCGCGATCCTCATCAGCGTCCTGTCGTGCGCGGTCAACCGCACGCTGGCGATCGGCAGGTGGGAACGCGCCGGTATGTGGGCCCTGGGCCTTCTGATGGTGGTCATCGAGATCACCATCGTGTATGCGAAGTGGCGGGCGGCGGTCTTCGCGGGCGTGATGATCGCCATCGTGCTCGGCATCCGGTACGTCATGAACATGCGGCGGGCAGCGAAGATGGAGCACCCCCTCCCCATGCCCGTGCAGGGCTGGCTGGCCGAACTCGAAGCCCCCCAGGCGGCGCTGGGTTCGACAGGTGGGCGCATCATGCTCGCCGCGCGCGGACGCAACCAGGCGGAGTTCGCGGTGGACCTCGCTCGGTCGCGCGGCTCATCGCTCTTCGCCATCTTCGTGCGCACCCTGCGCGTCATGGACATCGCCCCCGGCGCCGTCCCCAAGGTTCAGGACGACCCCGAGGCGCTCGAATCTTTGGGCACCGTGGCGACGCTCGCCCGCCGGGCAGGAGTTCCGTTCGTGCCCATCTATGTCTGCTCGGACCGGATCACCGAGGAGATCCTCGACTACACCGTGACGTTCGGCTGCGACACGCTCATCCTCGGCAAGACCAAGCGCCGCGCGCTCGCGAGAAAGATCGAGGGCGATGTCGTCGCACAGATCGTCGAGCACCTGCCCCCGACGGTGGAACTCGTGCTCCGCGAGTCGCGCCCGGTAGAGATGGGTCCGCCGCCCGAGCCGCCGACCCCGCCGGCTGCGGTCAAGTCCGGCACCAACTGAGCCTGGAAATCATTCCAGTTTGTCCCGCTACGCTTGCGCCATGCACACGGAGGTCGAGTTGCAGGATTCGCACGCCCATGCACCCGAGCCGGCAGATGCGCCGAGCATCTTTGACGGCCTGACGGAGCCGCAGGCCAGGGCGGTGCGCCACACGGAAGGCCCCCTGCTCGTGCTCGCGGGCCCCGGCTCGGGCAAGACGCGGGTGATCTCGCGACGAATCGCGCACCTGGTGGGGTGCGGCATCCCGGCGTGGCAGGTGCTGGCGCTGACCTTCACCAACAAGGCCGCGGCGGAAATGCGGGAGCGGGTGCTGCGTCTGCTCGGCGATGGCGCGGCGACGCGCGGGCTCACCGTGACCACGTTCCACGCCTTGTGCGCCCGCCTGCTGCGGCGTTGGGGAGATGTGGCACAGTTGCCCGGGCTGAAACCCGACTTCGCCATCTTCGACAGCGCCGACCAGATGGTCGTTATGAAGAAGGCTATCGAGGGGCTGAGTTTGGCGACAAGCAACTGGCCGCCGCGGAGCGTGCTGTCGAGGATCAGCGCGGCCAAGAACGAACTGCTCGACGCTGCGGCCTTCGCGGCCCAGGCTCACGACTTCGCGAACAAGACTGTCGCGAAGATCTTCACGGCCTACGAGCGGGGGCTGCGCGCGGCGGGTGGGGTGGACTTTGACGACCTGCTCGTGCTGACGGCGAGGATGCTGCGCGAGAATGCGCAGGTCCGCCAGGCGTGCCAGGAACGATGGCAGTACCTGCTCATCGACGAGTACCAGGACACGAACCGCGCACAGTTCGCCATCGCGTCGCTGCTCGCCGGGACAGGCGGCGGGGTGGCGGGTGAGGGACGCACGCAGGGACCGAACATCTGCGTCGTGGGCGACCCCGACCAGTCCATCTACGGCTGGCGCGGCGCTGACCTCAGCAACATCCTGGACTTCGAGAAGGCGTTTCCCGGCGCATCGGTGATCGCCCTGGGAGAGAACTTCCGCTCAACGCAGCGGATCATCGGCGCGGCGGACGCGATGATCCGCAAGAACACGCAGCGCAAGCACAAGGCGCTGTTCACCGCGAACCCCGTGGGCGAGAAGATCGATGTGATTCATTGCCGCGACGAACACCACGAGGCGGCGGTCGTGCTGGACTGGTTCCGCGCCCGGCGCGAGGACGAGGGGGGGGGCGGCAAGCCCGCGTGGAAGGACATGGCAGTGTTCTACCGCACCAACGCGCTGTCGCGCGTGGTGGAGGACGCGTTCCGCAGCGCCGGCGTGCCATACGTCGTCGCCCGCGGCACGGCGTTCTATCAACGCGAGGAGATCAAGAACGCCCTCGGGTATCTGCGCATCGTGGCGAACCCCGACGATGATGTGTCGCTCGAGCGGGTCATCAACACGCCCGCCCGCGGCATCGGGGACACCTCGCTGGAGAAGATCCGCGCTGCCGCGCCGGGTCGCGGGCTGACGTTCATCGGTGCCCTGCTCGCGGTCGGCACCGGGGGTGGCGCGAGCGTCGGGGTCGATCTTACAGCCCGCGCGCAGAACGCGATCAACAAGTTCATGGCGACGCTCGACGGTTGGCGGGATGTTGCCAAGCCCGGCGCGTTCATGGGTGCCGATGCCGCTCCGACGCCCGGGGCGGGGGGCGGGTATGTGGTGGGGTCTCTCGCGGAACTCGTCGAGCGGGTCATCCGCGAGTCGGGCCTGGAGGCGATGTACAAGGCCGGTCGCACCGAGAGCGATGAGGAACGGCTGCTGAACCTGTCGGAACTGGTGACCTCAGCCCGCGAGTTCGAGGAAACGTACGACCCGGACGCTGACCCCATCCTTTCCGACCCGCGCACCCCGCAGCCTCCGGCATCGGTCAACGAGGGTCGCTCGCACGATGTCCTGACCATGCTGCACGCGTACCTTGAGCGCGTCACGCTCGTCGCCGATGCCGACAGCATCGACCCGGCCCAGGGAGCAGTCACGCTGATGACGCTGCACGCCGCCAAGGGCCTGGAGTTCGGCTGCGTGGCCATGGTCGGACTGGAGGAACGGATCCTGCCGCACGCCCGCGTCGCCGAGATGCCCGAGCAACTCGAAGAGGAACGCCGCCTGTGCTTCGTGGGCATCACCCGCGCGATGCACCGCCTGCTGCTCACCAACGCCAAGTACCGCTCGTTCCGCGGCGTGCCGGAGCGACAGATCTCCAGCCGCTTCCTCGGCGAGTTGCCGCCGGACCTCGTCAGTGCATCGGACCAATCCGGCTACGACGAACCGGGTTGGGATCGGCCCTCGATAGACTTTGCCCCGATCGCACGACAGGCGGGCGTTACGGCGCGAGGCTCGAACTGGAGTTCGAGCGACAAGCCCAGAGCCCGTGCCGGAGGGCGCGTGATCGCGCCCGGCGCGACAGTCCGTCACCCGCAGTTCGGGATCGGGCGCGTCGAGGGCGTGACGGGTGGTAACGGGGCGCGCGCGCAGATCCGCTTCCGCGATGTCGGCGTCAAGACACTGGTGCTGGAGTATGCGCGACTGGAACTGATCGACGAGGGTTGATCACGCAATGCGTCGATGGCGACGACTCCGAACGCCGGCAAGCCCCGCCAGCATCGCTGTCCCCGCCGCGATCCCCAGCCAGCCCGGACCCACGAGCGACGAGCGCGGCGCGACGACCGACGACGTGATGGGCATCGTCGGATCGGCAACCTCCATGATCCACGCCTTCACCGGCTCAAGCCGCACCGCGTAGCCGCTCTGCCCGTACGCCGCCTGGCCGAAGCCAGAAATGCTCACGGCGATTGCGCACAACTCCAGTTGCCCGTCCGCGCCCCAGGTGAACAATCCGCCGCCGGAATCGTTGACAGCAAAACTCGCCTCGTAGGGAACCGCGTTGTTCGTGCCGGGCGCATCGAACCGGACCGAGATCACGCTCGTCGCGTTCTGAAGGACGTTGGCGCCCCACATCTCCTGGTGCGGCCCGCCCCAGGTATACCCGGCGTTGTTGGGGAGTTCTGCCGCGGCCGTCACACCCCAGCCGCCCATGATGCACGGGTCGCCGGACACCCCACCCTCGGCGATGCGGTGCCATGTGTCGAATGTCTCCGCAACACGGACCATCTGCAGGTCGAGCGTGGGGTGCTGACGGATCTCGAGCGCGAGGTGCCATGTGCCGTTGCATTGGAACCAACTGTTCGGGGTACCGCCGACATGGCGCGCGGTGATGAACCACTGCGGCCCGACCGGCACGCCCGAGGAGCCGTACCACGAACCGACCGCGGCGTTCGCGGGGCGTGCCATGCTCACCATGCCCTGAACGACGATGGCTTGCGCGGGTGTCGCGGCCACGCCGAGGGCGAGAAGAGCGGCGGAAATGTGCGCGAGTGGTTTGCTGGAGGGCATGGGTTCCGACTGCTCCGGTGCCTCCCGGAAACAGAGGGATCGGCGTGTTCGGGCGTGCAGATCGGGCGCGGAACGGCACGGCCACTTTGAGTGGTGGGTCTGCGCAGGCGAAACAGGTCGTTATCGGAGTCGTTTCTTCCGTGATCAGAGCCCGGAGCCCATGCGTCGTCTGTCGTTAGGAGCACCCGCCGAACCACGCGGACAGGAACGCAAAGATGTCCGGAACGCTTGGGGCTCCGCCCGAGGCGTCGGCGTCCGCACTCGCCAGGCCGGCAAACCACGAAGACAGGAACGCAAAGATGTCCGGAACGTTGATGACTCCGTCCTGGTCATGATCGCCGCGGCAGCAAGGCACGATTGGGTTGCTGGGCAGGCACGTTGTGCCCGATCCTGCAAACGCCGTGTTTGTGCCGATGCACGCGGCCGGGGTTGTGACCATGCACGATGAGCCGATGCAGCACGCGCCCACGCCCGACACGCACGGCCCCACATTCAGAACGAACGCCCGGCCGGTCGCGCCGCCGTACGTCGCCACCCGGACGTAGTACCGGCTCCCTGCCGTCACATTGACGTCCACCACCGAGTCCCTCTGGACCCCGGTGTCCGCCGCGCCGCACCCGTCAAAGAAATCGTCGTTGCACGCGACTTCCGACAGCCCGGAGCAGGCCGGCCCGCCGCTGAACACCGTCAGCACCGAGTCGTTCCCCTGGTCCACGCCATACACCCCGTCGTGCGTACCGCACGTCGTCATCCGCACCGTGCCCGTACACGCCGCGTTGTAGACATACCACACGTCCGGGCTGGCGTCCGCCGCCCCGCACGTCGCCGTGCCGTTGTCATTCGCGCCGCAGAGCGATCCGTTAAAGGTTCCGCCCGCCGACACGTCCGCAGCGGACGTGCAAACGTCGTTCCCCGGCGCGGTCGGCGGCGCGACACTGATGGTGAGCGTCCCCGAGCCCGTCTGGCCCTGGTAGCCGCCGATCCGGATCCGATAGGTGGCGAGCGGAGCCGCCGCGAACGTCAGTCGCGAGGCCCGCCCCGAGCCGCCGCACGCGTCGTCGTTGCACGCGAGAATGGGATTGCTCATCCCGAACGGACAGTCGGAGTACACAGCGACCTTGCTGTCATAGTTCGCGTTGCACAGGTCGACGGTTACATTCCCCCCACAGGCCGGAGCGGTCCACCGATACCACTCGTCACTGGGGATATCCCCCCCGTCGTTGGCACAGAGCACGCTCGGGAACGGCTGACTGCACGCGCCCTCCGTGTCGAACGCAGTCGCGCCCGTGGCCACCGTGATCTCCTGCCCGCACACGTCGTTGAACGGAACCGGGCAGGCCATGTTCCTGATCGTGAGCAGGCCCGTTCCCTGCGCGTTGTTGAACCCGCCCACGCGGATCCAGAAGTCGTCCCCCGGCCCGGCGAGGAACTGCACCGATGCCGACGTGCCCGAGCAGGCCGGTCCGTTGTCGTCGTTGCACACGATCGCCGTGTTCATCGTGGGGCCCGGGCACGTCGGGTACACCGCCAGCTCCGTGTCATACGAACTCCCGCACGTCGAGACCCGCACCGTCCCGAAGCACGGCGACACGTGCCGGTACCAGATGTCCGAGCCGATCTGCGGGTTGTCGAAAAAGTTGCAGTTGGCCGGCTCCGAGGGGCCGTCGGTGGTCGCGCCCACGGTCGAGAAGGGCGTGTCCATGCACTGGCTCACCAGGATCGCATTTGCGCACGCGTCGTTGGGCTGCACCGGACAGATCGTGGGGAACGAGATCGTGAGCACCCCCGGGCCGTTCGCGCCGAGGTACCCGCCGACCCGGATCCAGTACGTCATGCCGAATGTCACCGGTACGTTGAGCAGAGATCCCGTGCCGCACACCCCGTTGTCGTCGTTGCACCCGATCTGGGTGAGAGCGCCGCACGAGCCCGAGTACACCACCACCACCGTGTCGAAACTGCTCCCGCACGTCCCCACGTTCACCGAGCCCGTGCACGGGGGCGTGTAGGTATACCACACGTCCTCGGCGATCTGGGCTCCCGTCCCGCAGCCGCCCACCGCCGGGCCGTCGGTCGTCGCGTTGTTGTTATCAAACCCGAACGTCCCCACGTCGATCCGCACCGCGTCAGCGCAGTTATCGTTGGGCGCCGCCGTGCCGGGGAAGGAGGTCGTCAGGCAGACACGTTCATTGCGGTAGCCCACGATCTGGGCGATGTTGTCCGGGGTGTTGCTGAGCGTGAACCGGTTGATCGATGTGAGGTTGGGGTTCATCGTCGAAGGGGGCGACAAGCATGTGCAGTGGGTGGCCGCCCAGAGGTGGCCGAGTTCGTGGGCCGACAGGTCGGTCGCGCTCATGAACAGGCCGTTGTAGTCGGATTGGCACACGCAGTTGGAGTCCCCGTCCAGGCAGATCGTGGCGATGTCGTTCGCACGACCAACGACGGTGCCGTCCAGGTCTTTTCCAGTGAACACCTGGATCACGTCGGAGATTCCGGGCCGGTTGTTGTCCCACTCAAACTCGATCTGCGCGTTGAACGTCTCTGGGTTCGTTGTCGAGTACGGGTCCACCACCGACGCCCTCACGATCTGCGTCCCAAGCAGGTGCGTGATATTCACGTCCCGCTCGTACTGCAGGTTCACGGTGTTCGTCACAATCGCGATCCGATTGACCACCGCGTTGGCTCCGCCGTACGCCTGGAAATACTCAAAGTCCGCGTCGGTGTCCATCACCGCGGTGTACAGAATCGCCCCGCGATGCCCGATCCCCCCGGCCGCGGGCTCCGCTTCCGCCTGCGCCAACCGGCGCCTGTCCCGAAACTCCGGCCCCCCGCACATCGGCGGAACCGGTCCCACCACCGCGTCCTCAACCGTGTACATCACATGCAAGTTCACCGGTGCCCCGGGCACCCGCCCGTTCACCGGCTCCACCCACACGTCGCTCCCGTCCGCCAGCATGATCCGCAGGTGCAATCCCTCCTCGGTCACACCGCCCGCGCACTTGCTCCCCTCGATCCCGGCCACCTCGCCGCGAAGAGTCCGCTCCGCCTCCGGTTTCACCGGCACCATCTCGCCGCCCTCGACCTGCGCATAGATCGCAAACCGGTCGCTCCGCAACGAATAGGGACGCAGGTCAACCCAACGCGCTGCGCCCGACACGGGCAGCCCCACCGATAGAGGCCGCCACGGAGTCGTATCCAGATTGAGAATCACCAGGTCGCAGCGCGCAAGCCCAAACACCTCGTTCACCATTCCCTGGAGCGGCTCCACGCCGGTCAGCACGATCGGGGCCGGAACAGGGCGCTCGACCGCGATCTTCATCGGCTCGACCTGCGCCGCCGCGGCGACTGAGCCGCCCAGGATCAGCGCGCTCGACATGGCAAGCCGCGCAAACAAACGGCCTGCGCCACTCTTGATTCCGTTGTCCATGTGTCACATGCTCCATTTACCGCCCGGGCCCAGCCAGACACCCCCACCAGGAAGCCGTTGAGACTTGGAGTGTACCCTACCTCAAGATCGTGCCGCAAACCTGACAATTCAGTGAACTCCGGCAGATAAACGGGCGCCACCCACCGGGGCCTGGGGCCGGTCCTGCTGCCCCCCCTCTTTCAAGGCGAGGGGGAACCGGCGGCGGCCTTCGCCCAAGCATCCTTAAGCGTGACGGTGCGGTTGAGCACCAACGCGCCGGGCGGGGGGGCGGAGTCCTTGTCGGCGAAGAAGTATCCGAGCCGCTCGAACTGAAATCCGCCGCCGCTCTCCCAGCTCGCGCCGGTCCTGAGCGTCTTCGCAACGTGCGGCTCGATGAACGCTGTCACCACCTCGCGCGAGTGGGGGTTCAGGTCGTCCGAAGAGTTTCCGGTGAGTTTGCCGGGCTGCTCGGCGGTGAACAGGCGATCAAACAGCCGCACCTCGGCGGGGACCGCGTGCTGCGCGCTCACCCAGTGGATGGTTCCCTTGACCTTGCGGTCGTTGGGGGGAGGCGGGGAATCGCCGCCGCGAGTCGAAGGGTCGTAGGTGCAGCGGACCTCCGTGATCTCACCGGCATCGTTCTTCACGACGCCCGTGCAGCGGACGAAGTACGCCCAGCGCAGCCGCACCTCGACGCCCGGGGCGAGGCGGAAGAACTTCTTAGCCGGGACCTCCATGAAGTCCTCGCGCTCGATGTACAACACGCCGGAGAACGGGGTCTTGCGAGTGCCCGCACCCGGGTCCTCCGGGTTGGCGACAAAGTCCAACTCATCAACCACGCCCGCGGGCCAGTTCTCTATGACCAGTCTCAACGGGCGCAGGACCGCCATCGCGCGCGGCGCGACCTTGTTCAGGTGCTCGCGCAGCGCGTGCTCCAAACGTGCAAGGTCGATGAAACTCTCCACCTTCGTGACGCCTATGTCCTCGCAGAAGTTGCGGATCGCCTCGGGCGTGTAGCCGCGCCGGCGAAGGCCGCCGAGCGTGGGCATGCGCGGGTCGTCCCACCCGGACACCACGCCGTCCTGCACCATCTTGAGCAGGTTGCGCTTGCTCATCACGGTGTAGGTCGGGCGCAACTTGGCGAACTCGATCTGCTGCGGGTGGTTGATCCTCCCCCTGTCTCTTATACACATCTGACGCTGCCGACGAATAGAGAGGTGTAGATCTCGGTGG
>ENA-ORBV01013233-ORBV01013233.1-microbial-mat-metagenome-genome-assembly--contig:-NODE-13233-length-12568-cov-4.875430_pt1 | contig 12568 bp, 8 predicted proteins | sample MGYA00237777_ERZ505514 | MGnify/ENA primary metagenome ERZ505514 (study PRJEB26160, sample SAMN06269048) | microbial mat metagenome | isolation source: Oligotrophic lake microbial mat | place...
GGCCTGCACCAGCTCACCCATGAAGGCTTCACTCTCGGCCGCCCGGGTACCGACCACCACACGCTGCACACCCAACGCCATCACCCGATCCACGATTGCCCGGGTCCTCATTCCGCCCCCGAGTTCAACCCGCAGTCCCGATTTCACAATTGCCTCAACGGCAGGAAGATTACGGGGTTCACCCTCAAAAGCGCCATCGAGGTCGACCACGTGAACCCATTGGCTCCCCGCGACCCTGAAATCGTCGGCCATCAAAGCTGGATTCTCGGCATAGACCGTCTCCTGGTCAGCACGCCCTTGGGTGAGACGGACGCAACGTCCACCTTTGATGTCGATCGCGGGATATATCGTCATGCGAAATTTTGTTATGGGATTTTTGAGTTTCGATTTCACCCTGATCACAAAGCAAACCTCGTTTTCACCAATCTCCTCATGAGCAAACCATATACAACGCCCGCTTTCCTCACCGAACTGCTCGAGGCCCGGTCGCCCTCCGGCTATGAAACGGAGGCTCAAGCCGTCTTCGACCGGCACGTCAAGCCCGCTGCCGACAGCTACGCGCATGACGCAATCGGCAATCGGCTCGCCACGCTCAATCCCACGGGTGACCCGACCGTGATGCTGGCCGGTCACATCGATGAACTCGGACTGATCATCACTTACATCAACGACAAGGGGTTCATCTATTTCGATACGATCGGGGGACATGACCGCACCATGATCGCCGGGCGGCGGGTGATCATCCAAACGCCCAGGGGGCCGGTCAAAGGCATCACCGGCAAGCGGGCCATCCATCTGATGGACGAGGCGGACCGAAAGAAGGTCCCGGAGGTCCACGAACTCTGGATCGACATCGGCGCACGCTCCAAGAAGGAGGCCCTTGAACGCGTGGGTATCGGCGATGTGGCGACGAACGACCATGGCTTTGAGCTGATTCACGGCAGCATCGGCGCGGCGCGCGCCTTCGACGACAAGGTCGGCGCCTACATCGTCGGCGAAACGCTCATCCGCCTCGCCAAATCGCGCCGGAAACTCGCCGCCAAAGTCGTCAGCGTCGCCACGACCCAGGAGGAAATTGGCGTCCGCGGCGCGACGACTGCGGTCTATGCGGTCAACCCCCACATCGCCATCGCCGTGGATGTCGGCCATGCCACCGACCATCCGGACTGCGACCAACGCAAATACGGTGAAACCAGGCTGGGAGGCGGCCCGATGCTTTGCCGAGGCGCGAACATCAATCCCAAGGTTTACGAACGCCTGATCGCAGCGGCGAAGAAGCTGGGCATTCCTTATCAGGTCGAGGCCGATCCACGTCCGACCGGGACCGATGCGCGCGCAATCCAAGTCGGTCGCGCGGGCGTCGCCACGGGATTGATCAGCGTGCCGCTGCGCTACATGCACACTCCCAGCGAGATGGTGGATCTCGAGGATGTGGAGCACTGCGTTCAGCTGCTGGTGGAGTTCGCCCTTGGACTCGAGAAGGGCGACTACGCCCACTGGTAGAGCCCAGACGCAAAAAGTCGTCAATTTCTCGGCGGCTTCTTTGCGCAGTCCGTCGGCCCCACCCCCTGTTTCCGATTCTCATGGTTGTGCATCGCCTGTTTGCGATTTTCACCTTGGCCACGCTCGCCAGCGCGATCGCCTCGCCGGACGACGCCGATGTCGCCTACAACCTCGGCGTCCTTGCCTTGCGGCGTGGCGAGCCGGCGGAGGCGGTTCGCCAACTCGAACGCTCCGTCGCCTTGAACCCCACCTCCGCCCGAGGCTTCAATGCCCTCGGCGACGCCTACGGTCTTTCCGCTCAAAAGGCCGGATTGTTCTCCAAGCTGGGACTCGCAAAACAGTGTCTCGCGTCCTACGAGCAGGCAGTGAAACTCGAGCCCGGGGTCGTTTCCTTCCGCTTGAGTCTCCTGGCTTACTACGCGCAAGCCCCCGCCTTGGCTGGCGGTGGCCGTGAAAAAGCCATCACCGCAGCAAAGGAAATCCAGCGACTGGATCCGCTCCGCGGCGGACTGAGCCTGATCAATCTGCACGCCAGTACGAAAGACTGGTCGGATGCCTTCGCCCTTGTCGACGAGCTCGACAGAACCTACCCGGAAAACTGGGAAGTCCTCTACCAGCGAGGTCGATTGGCCACCCTTTCCGGGTTACGCGTCGAGGAGGGAATTACAGCACTTCAATCCTGCCTGAGGACTGCCCGGGTGACCGGAGCCGTCAGCGATGCTCAGGTGCATTTCCGGCTCGGCAGTCTTCATGAAAAGAAGGGAGATTTGAACGCAGCCCGCGCTGCCTACCACAACTCCGTGCAGGCGGACGCCAATCATCGCCTCGCCCAAGAGGCGCTGACTCGCCTGAAGTGAATCGAATGGCCCCCGGCGCAACGTCGGGATTCGGACGCATCCCGCGGCAACCTGACTCTACGGCTTGCGCGGCAGAAACGCAGCCCATCAGCAAAACCCGCCGAACGAGACGAACGATCGCGTCCCGAATGTGACCCCTCGGTTTCGTCAATGGGCGAACGCGAAGATAAGCGAAAAACAGTCCATCTCTTTGACCACATTTGGCAAGGGGACTGCTGATCAGTCGTCATGCTCAGCCCAGGTTTCATCTCTCTTTCACCTGATTTGCTGGACGCGCTTGGCGCGGTGGCCGGCACTGAAAACGTCACCTCCGACCCCGCGGGAGTAGAGACACTTTCCAAGGACTACTACTGGTATTCTCCCGTGCTCAGGGAGCGTCTCGAAGCCCGCAAAGCCGCGGCTGCTGTGAAAGTCTCGTCGCTGGATGTACTTCGGGACGTGGTCTCACTCGCCGCCAAGGCCGGGATTCCCATCACCCCCCGCGGCGCCGCCACCGGAAACTATGGGCAGTGCATCCCGCTTTACGGCGGCCTGGTTGTCGATCTCAGCGGCATGGACGGCATCGTCTCGATCGAAGACGGGGTGGTTACCGCCGAACCCGGCACACGTCTGGCTGCGATCGAAAACGCCGCCAGGCCGAAAGGCTGGGAGCTTCGCTGCTACCCGTCCACCTGGGTCAAGGCTTCCCTCGGTGGCTTTATCAGCGGAGGATCAGGGGGCATCGGATCGATCACGTGGGGAGGCTTGCGCGACCAGGGCACGATCAAACAGATCAAATTGCTCACGATCGAGGAGAGTCCCCGGATCGTCGTGCTTGACGAAGAGAAAGCGCTGGAGGCCTATCACGCCTACGGCACCAACGGTTTCATCGTTGAAATCCAGCTTCGCCTGGCACCGGCCCGCCATTGGGACCAGATGATCGTCGCGTCGCGTTCCTGGGCGGACCTGCTCGATTTCACCCAAGCCGTGGCGAACGACGACTCGATTCCCAAACGGCTGGTCTCCGTGCTGGAGGACCCGATCCCGTCGTACTTCAAGCCGATCAAGAAATTCTATCCGGCGGACCACCACCTGATCTTCCTGGAGATCGACGCGTCGAAGACTGCCGATGTGAAGTCCCGGGCCGAAGCCGCCGGACTGCTCGTGCCTCATCAAATCGCGCACCACGAGCCGCGCCGGGCCCCGATGCTCTCGGACTACACCTGGAACCACACCACGCTCTGGGCGATCAAGGCGGACGGACAGTTTACGTATCTTCAAAGCGGATTCACCGATGATTTCCGCGGACAGATGGCCAAACTCCATGAGCGATTTCCCGGAGAGATCCTTTTCCATCTCGAGTTCGTCAAGGGGTCGCCGCGCAACGCGACCATGAGCAAGGCGGTCTGCGGCAGCATTCCCCTGGTGCGCTACCGGAGTGAAGAACGCCTCAGGGAGATCATCCAATTCTGCACGGAGATCGGCGTCAGCACCGCCAACCCGCACACCTGCTACGTCGACGAAGCAGGAAGGTCCAACGACTTCGTCCGGCAAAAAGAGCTCAAGGCCAGCGTGGACCCCAAGGGTCTGCTCAACCCGGGCAAGATGAAGACCCATCCGACCAACCCCTTCCTCGTGCCCGGTTCATTGCCCGAATTCCTTTTCTCGTGAACCTATCGCCCACAGACCCTGCGGCCCAAGCGTCCACCCACGCCGGTGCCAAATCGGAACGCACGCTTTTCGGACGCCATCTCGAGTCCCCATGCCGTGCCGTCCTCTCGTTCCAGAACCAGCTCGCATCGTCCGCGTCATCACCCCGCAAACGCTCGCGACGCTCCAGCCGCATCCGACCATGATCGGTCTCGGGCTTGGCGACGCGTTCAACGGCGTCGACTTTCTTCCGGCGCAGACCGCCACGCTGCGTGACGGCACGAAACTCGTCGCTGACGTGTACCGTCCGAAGGGCACGGGGCCTTGGCCCGTGCTGCTCATGCGCCAGCCCTACGGACGCGACATCGCCTCCACCGTGGTCTACGCGCACCCGACTTGGTGGGCACGAAAGGGTTTCATGGTCGTGATCCAGGACGTGCGCGGGCGCGGAGACAGCTCGGGGGACTTCTACCCCTTTCGCCACGAAAGCGACGACGGCTATGATTCGGTCATGTGGGCCGCCGGTCTGCCGGGCAGCAACGGCCGGGTAGGAATGTACGGTTTCAGCTACCAGGGCTCGACCCAGTTGCTGGCCGCCCTCGCCAAACCGGCTCCACTGCGGGCGCTCGCGCCGCACATGACCGCGTTTGACCTGTACTCCGGCTGGTTCTATCGCAACGGGATCCTGCAGCTTTCGACAACCCTCGCCTGGACAAATCAAATGCTCCGGGAGGACGCGCGCCGCCGCGGATCCGCCAACTCCGATGCCCTCGATGAAAGCTATCTGGCCTCCGGTCAGCTCTCGAACCAGTTTCCCCTGAACGAGGCCAGACCCATCACGTCCGATGATTTGCCCGGGTATGGCCGAGACTGGTTACAGCATCCTTACTACAATCACTACTGGGAGGAATTCGACCTGCTGCGACGAGTCTCCGAAATGGACCTGCCGATGTTTCACCTCAGCGGATGGTATGACTTTTACCTGCGCGGGTCCGTCGCGGGCTACGAGGCGATGGCCCGGCAGCACGCCAATCAGTTCCTCCTCGCAGGGCCGTGGCAGCATCTGCCGTGGGGAAATCTCGTGGGTGGATCGGACCTTGGGCCTGCAGCCATTCCGGAGGTTGACGAACTCATGGCTCGCTGGTTCCACCACTGGCTCGACCACGAGACACCGCCAAACGAAGCCCCTCTCCGCGGATGCCGCTACTTCGTTCTTGGGGAAAAACGCTGGCGAGAGTCCACCCGCTGGCCGCCTCCTGAAGCGAAGTCCGAAACGTGGTTCCTTCGAAGCCAGGGCAAGGCAAATTCGCGATTCGGCGACGGCGAGCTGTCACGCCAAGGCGCATCCGGCCCGGAGGATCTCTACAATTACGACCCAGAAGTCCCCGTGCTCGCACCCGGGGGTAACTTTGCCGGCTCGGCCGCCTTCGGACCGCACGATCTGGCTGAACAGCAACAGGCCCTGAACCTTCTCGTCTACACGTCCCCTCCCTTGGATACACCCGTGGTGGTGGCGGGGCCCCCGCGGGTCCGTCTCTTCCTTCGCTCCTCGGCTCCGCAGACCCATGTGGTGGCTCGCCTCTCCCGGGTAACAGCCGATGGTCGCGCGGTCTTTCTCTGCCTCGGTGCAGTACCGGTGGAGGCGGAGCGAGGCGCCGTCGCCGAAGTTCCACTTGATCCGATCGCGGCCAGCTTCCTTGCGGGAGATCGCATCCGTCTCGATGTCGCCAGCTCAGCGTTCCCTCTACTCGCGCGACATCCAAACACCACCACCGACCCAGCGGCGGTCCGCCGCCCCGCCGAGTTCCGCCGCGCCTTGCAAGTCGTCTACCACGACACCGAGCGCCCGTCCCAGTTGCACTTGCCGGTGTTCAATGCCTAACCTAGTCACGTTCCATGCCGTCCTTGGTCCAATTCAACCACGTCGAGAAGCGCTATGGCGAAGGCCCGCTGATCCTCGATCGGATCAATTTCGCCGCCGAGCGCGGCGACTTCATCGCCTTGATCGGACCGAGCGGTTGCGGAAAGTCGACCATCCTCAAGCTCATCGCCGGTTTGAGTCCAATCTCCGGAGGAACGGTCACGGTCGATGGCATGGTCCCTGAAAACGCGATCGAGGAACTCGCGTTCGTTTTTCAGGAACCAACGCTGCTGCCATGGCTGACCGTGCAGAAAAACGTCGAAGTTCCTCTCCGGCTTCGCGCGACCCGCGCCGATCATCGGGAACAGCTGGCCAAGACGTGTCTCTCCCTCGTCGGACTTTCCGAAAGGGCCCACTATTACCCGCGACAGCTTTCCGGGGGGCAAAAGATGCGGGTTTCGATCGCCCGCGCACTTTCGTTGTCGCCGAAAATCCTCCTGTTGGACGAACCGTTCGGTGCGCTCGACGAAATGACCCGGGATCATCTGAACGAGGAACTGCTGACCATCCGTGAACAGAAGGCATGGACTGCCTTCTTCGTCACCCACTCGGTGGCGGAGGCCGTTTTTCTCTCCAATCGGATCTTTGTGCTCAGCGCCAATCCCGGTCGCCTCTACCGCGAGGTCCCGGTGGACCTGCCCTACCCCCGCACGGAGGAGACTCGCCAATCCGCCCGCTACCAGGCGCTGGTGGCCGACGTGTCCAAGCTCTTGCGCTCCGTCGAACGCAACCAACTCTGAGCTCACGATCATGTCGAACAAGACCCTCACGCGGACTCTGCCCGCTCTCACCGGAGTGCTCTTCATCGGACTGTGGTACCTCGCGAACGCCATGCTCTCAAGCGAGCAGAAGTTCCTGCTTCCGCAACCGCACCTGATTCTCAAGGCGTTTCAAACCAACGGCGACGCCCTTTGGAGCGCTGCCCTCAACACGCTGCGCGGCGCTCTGCTCGGTTTTGGCTTGGCCGTGGCCGGAAGCTTCATCGTCGCGCTGGTCCTGTCCCTCACCCCTCTGATCCGCGCCAGCCTTTACCCCTATTTGATGATTTTACAGATGACCCCCATCATCATCATCGCCCCGATTCTGATCCTCTGGGCTGGACCGGGCACCGTCAGCGTGACCGTGATCACCTTTCTGATCTGCTTTTTTCCGATGGTCGTGAACACCACCCAAGGACTCATTTCAACCGACCGCAATCTGGTGGACCTCTTCCGCATGTGCAAAGCCTCGAAGCACCAGGAAATCTTCCTTTTGCGCGTTCCCGCGGCCCTGCCGTTCTTTTTCACCGGCTTGCGGATCGCCGCGACCCTGGCTCCGATCGGAGCCATCGTCGGCGACTTCTACGCCGGCAACTCCGCCGGCGGCCAGGGAGGACTCGGTTTTCTCACCATCGTTTACAGCTCCCAGTTCAAGATCCCCGCCCTCTTCGCCACCGCCGTCACCAGCTGCGCCCTCGGATTTCTCTTTGCCTCAACCGTCATCGCGCTCAGCTGGTTCACAATGCACAAGTGGCACGATTCTTACAGCCGTACTGACTCCTGATAGCTTTCTTCCATGATGAAACCGCTCCCCCTTCGTCGGCCGTTCTGCGTCCTCTGGACGGTTGTTGGCGCTCTCCTGATCGCCGGCTGCGGCAAACCGGCCTCAACCGAGAAGGCTCCTGCAGGGGGCCCGACCCTGACCAAGGTGCGCTTCCAGACTGATTGGTATCCACAGGCTGAGCACGGTGGTTACTATCAGGCGGTGGCCAGGGGCTTCTACAAGGAGGTGGGGCTCGACGTGGAGATCGTTTCCGGCGGGCCCGGCGCCTTTGGCGGGCAGAAAGTGGCCACCGGCCAGACGGAGTTTGCCATGGGCCGGAGCGATGACCACATGCTCGCCGTCGCTGAGGGTATCCCCCTGCTGATGGTCAGCGCCTTGATGCAGCGCGACCCGCAGGCCTTGCTCCTTCACGACGAAAGTCCGGTCAAGTCCTTTTCCGACCTCAATGGGAAGACGATCATGACGACCCCCGGCGTCGCCTGGGTCAAATACCTGCAGACGCGTTACAAGGTCGAATTCAATGTCATTCCGATGAACTACGGTCTGGCCCAGTTCATGGCGGACAAGAATTTCATCCAGCAGTGCTTCCTGACCAACGAACCGTTCTACGTTCGCCAGGCGGGAGGCAAACCCCGCACGCTCCTGCTGGCTGACTCCGGTTACGATCCCTACCGAATCGTCTTCACCAACATGAAACTGGCCCGCGAGAAGCCCGAAATTGTTCGGGCCTTTGTCGCGGCCTCAATCCGCGGCTGGGATGACTTCATGAACGGGGATCCCACACCCGCGAAGCAGATGATCCGGGCGCGCAATGACAAGATGACGCCCGAATTCATGGACTTCACGATCAAGTCCATGCGCGACAACCAACTGATCTCGGGACGCGAACAGGACGGTGAGCGAACAGGACTGCTGAAACGGAAGCGTCTGCAGGCACAGGTGGACTTGCTGGTGGAACTGAAGATTCTCACCGCACCGCTTCCATTGGAAAAATTCGTCTCGTTTGAGTTTCTTCCGCCGGATCTCAAGGCCCTGATCGATACGCCGTAAAACCCGGAAATCCCCGCGGAGGAAAGCTCCTGCCCCGGCCAGGACGACAGACTATCGCGCTCGCCTGAGCCCGGCATGGCCCGGTGGTCAGCAGTGCAAACTCTTCGAGACGGACGAAGGAGGGGGTCGTTGGGACGAGCGGCCCACACCAGCAGCCTTTCGATTCCTCTGGACGTTCCATCTCCGTCTGCACCTCCAACCCGGTCGGAAGCCAGCGGCTTGTCCGGGTGCATAAAAAAGGCGGCAGGAAAATCCCGCCGCCTTAGAGTTAAGGTGGGCGCGATCATCGCGCCCGGCTCAAGATTCTAGAACTTGTAGGTAAGGTTCAGTTTGCCCTGGATGGGAGGGGCTTTGGTGATGATGGTATTCGCGGCAAAGATCGGATCAGAACCGTTGAAGTAGTCCTCACTGGTGATGTTGGTGAGCTCGAGGAACACTTGGACCGGGCCACGAGTGTAGCCGACGCTGACGTTCCAGATGATCGTCGACGGCATCCTCAGTGTACGTTCGTAGTTGTGGTAGTAGCTGCCACGGATGCGGGGACCTCCGGCGATCTCGAAGCCATTTCCGAGATCGTAACTCACGAACAGATTGGCCGAACCTTGCGGCGAACCGGCGAAGAGGCCGTCGGGATTGTTCTTCGCGATCAGGCCGGTCGCATCTCCGAAGTCCACATAGAGCCCACCCGCGACCAGCGGCATGTAGTAGTCCTGGGTCGGTCCGAAACGAAAGCCAGGGCGGGTGATGAGCTGGGTCTCTTTCACGCCGAAGTTGGCGATCAAGGAAAGTTTCTTGGTTGCCATCCAGGTGGATTCGAACTCCACGCCCTGTGAGCGAAGACCGTCCTGCGCGTTGGTAAAGTTATTGAAGCGGCGGCGGGTGGAATCGTAGATCGACAGCGAAGCAAAGAGCGTATTGTCGATCAGAGAGGCTTTGATGCCGCCCTCGACCAAACCGGTTTCACCGAAATTCGCCTCCGACGAGACGTTTCCTCCCTGAGAGGGCGTCAGCGACGTGCCGTAGAGACCCGAGGCGTAAACGGACAGGTTGTGCGAGACCTTGAAGATCGGGTTGACGCTGGCCATGTAGTAGTTCTTGCCACCCTTGGCGACCTGGCGGCCGCGGTTGGCGTTACGCTCGTGCTCGCCGGGAATCGTATTCTTGAAACTGGCTCCTTCGACGCGAAGCGAGAAGTAGGTGCTGAAAGCATCGGAGAACCTGAGTTCACCCACGCTGAAGGCGGCGAGCTGATACAGATCGGTGCTCGAACTCTGGGACCAGAGATTGCGGGTGTCACCCGCGAGCGGACGCTGGGGCCCGGTGAGGACGACGGAGTTGGAGGTGATCTGAGGATTGCTGATGTCGCGCCGGGAGAACGGTTCCGCCGCGAAATCCTGGAGTTGCTTCGCCCAGCTGTAGCGCACCGAACCACCGGAGGAGAGGCTGGCGAGAATGCCCGAGAACTTCTGGTCGACGCTGATTTTGTCCTCGATGATGAACTGCTTCATCGCGAAAGCGTAGCCGTAGGACGAGACTTTTTCGGTATCGATCCAGTCAATGATGAACTGGTTCTTGAGCGTCAGCGAGGCGGAGCGGACGTTCACGAGATCGGCGAAATAGAGCAGATTCTCCGAATTCGCGAAGTCGCCCGGATCGGCCAGCACGGTGTCACCCTCGATCTTCGTCGTCAGGGCTTTCCCGCCCGCGTTGAAGAACGCGGCGGTGTAGGCACCGGTGTTCGGATTGAGCACCGCTCGAAGCTGCGGGGAGAGTGTCGCCACATAGCTGGCGGGAGGGACGATTGCGCCGCCGCTGTTGTCGAACTGCGAACCGCCGATCGTCGCCGCACTGCCGCCGAAACCGATGAAGGGAACTGCACCGGGAAGCACAAAACCGCCGGCGATGTCGGTGGTGGCCCTGGCGACTTCACCGACGAGGTAATTGCCATTGTCGATCAGATCCTGGGTCACGCGGTTCCAGCCGGCGTTCTCGTTGGACTTGTAGTTGTAGTACTCAGCGCCCGTGAACAGAGAGACGTCAGAGGAGATCTGGGCCTTGAGCGCGCCGTAGAGCGAAATGTAGTCGTTCTTGACGTTCTTGTAGTAGGAGTCGGCGTTCTGGTTGGTCAATGAGATGCGGTAAGCCATGGGCTTCCCGAAGGCGAGGAGCGGACCGCCGACGTCAACTTGCGTGTTGAAGTAGTCATCGGAGCCGACCGTGGTGCGGAAGGACGCGCGGAATTTGTCGTAGTAGGGCGACTTCGGCAAAAAGTTGATGTAACCACCACCTTGGGTGGGACCGTAGTTGCCGGGAGCTGGACCGCGCACGATGTCCATGCCGTCGAGCGAACCGAAGGACGTGGGCATTTCATTGCGCTGGAAGGCGCGTTGCATGCCGTTGAAGAAGGTTCCGGCGAAATCGCCGCGGATGAACGGGGTGCCTGGAACACCGTAATAATTGGGCCTTTCCCCACCGGGCATGACTCGGGCGACGTCATCGAAACTGCGGACTCCCAGCTTTTGCATGAGCTCGGGTGTCAGGACGGTGACGGAGCGCGGAATATCGAGGATGGATTTGGCGGAGCCGAAGACGGAGTCGCTGCTGCGGGACGTGGGCAGAAGACCACCGGCGGCGGCGGCGGCGGACTCGGAGACGATGAACTTTTCGAGTTCAGTCACGGCTTCAGTGGTCGGAGCAGAAGCCGGCGCTTTCTGGGCGAAAAGAACTCCCGCCGGACCGCTGGCCAGCGCGAGGAGGAGTCCCGCAAATTTAAGTCGAGTGTGCATTTGGTTCATGGGTTGAAGACCCGTTAGCAGAGTGCATGCCACGCGGTTCACGGGAGATCCACCCAACCAGGACGCCGCATTTCGCTCGTGCGTTCTCGCATGAACAAAATCATGGCGAATACCCGCCCTGCACAGACGCCGTGGCCGTTTCAACGACCCCGTCGGCGAGTCGCGTCCACACACGCTGCAAAGACAGATCTCGGGCGGGCAAAATGCAGCAACCAGTTCGTTCCAAGTTCGAGTTCATCCACGCCGCACCAACGACCTCACTTGCGTGCCTGAAATCACGACGCGGTGGATCAACGAACCCGTCAAATCGTCCAGATTTCGTACGAAATCACCAGATGGTCCAAGAGACACCCTCCATGTCCGGCGGCGGGAATGCGCAATTTTGTTCCCGTCCTCCAGCTCAACGAAGGCTTCGATCGTACCATCAGGCACCCCCCGCGAATTCAAACCGGAGTCTGATGTCAGCTTGGCCCTGCTCCTGCTGATGTGGGACGATGCCACGCTCACTGGAGTACGCGGTGACCAATCGTCGAGGGCCGGCAACAGCCGAGTCGGTCACGCTCTACGCGATGTCCGCCTACCACGGCGGTGTATGCAAACCCGTCCACTTTCATCTGTTGCACTTCGACGAGATAAAGAACGACCGCATCAACCGGTACATCCCCCATCGCCACGACTTCTTTGAGATCATCTGGCTGCCCGTGGGCAGGGGGACGGTCCAGAGCGACTTCCGTTCCTTCCCGGTCACCGATCGAACCCTCTTCATAACCTCGCCGGGGCAGGTCCACGCCTGGCAGTCGATCGATCCCCTGGAAGGCGAAATCCTCAGTTTTACCCGCGATTTCTTCATGGTCAGCGCGGAGCAACCCGGCCTCCTGGGTCGCATGCCTTTTTTGCAGGCGACCCACGAGCAGCCCGTGCTCTCCCTCGACGAACGCGAGGGGCTCCGCATGAGCCGCCTGTTCCAGCAACTGCGTGACGGGATTCTGGCTCGCCAAAAGGCGCGCAAGCGGCGGATCGTTTTCCGCGATGAAACGTGAGACCGGTCTTGCAGGCTGCCGCTAATTTTCGTGAGTAATTCTTGAACTCACGAATTCGTCACTCCCACTCGATGGTGCCGGGCGGCTTGCTGGTGATGTCGTAGACGACGCGGTTGATGCCGCGGACCTCGTTGATGATCCGCGACGAGATCCGGCCGAGCAGGTCGTAGGGCAGCTGGACCCAGTCGGCCGTCATGCCGTCGCGCGAGTGGACCGCGCGCAGCGCGAGGG
>ENA-ORBV01013234-ORBV01013234.1-microbial-mat-metagenome-genome-assembly--contig:-NODE-13234-length-12568-cov-4.843487_pt1 | contig 12568 bp, 7 predicted proteins | sample MGYA00237777_ERZ505514 | MGnify/ENA primary metagenome ERZ505514 (study PRJEB26160, sample SAMN06269048) | microbial mat metagenome | isolation source: Oligotrophic lake microbial mat | place...
CTCACGGGGCGCAGCGTCAACTATGTGGTCGTCGACACCACGATCGCACAAGTCAGCGGCGGCGGCGTCGTCACGACCGGGGCCTTTCTCGGCGCGACGAATCGCACCACCCAGGTCACCGCAAATGCTGGGAACGCGACGGCGCTCTTCACGGTGTCGGTGGCGCCGACCACGGTGCAGAGCATCGGAATTCTTGCCGGGAGCGGATTCGTCCCGGTGGAGGGCCAACGCCAGCTCCGCGCGATCGTCTACAGCCCGTTCGGGATCGTGATCCCAGGGGTGTCGGTGAATTGGTCTTCGAACGCGACCTCGGTGGCCACGATCGGCTCCAATGGCATCGCGACCGCGCAGAGCGAGGGGGCCGCGACCATCTCCGCGACCGTGGGTGTGACCTCGGCCGCCACGTTGCTGACGGTGAACCAGTGTGGCAATGGACCCGCGGGCGCCTACCCAATTGAGATCCGCTATACCGGTGGCTCGCCCAATGCGGCCATCTCGCTGGCCTTTACGTGCGCCGTGGCGCGGATCCGCGCGGCGATCAATGATGAACTGCCGTCGGTCACGTACACGGCATTCAATGCGAGCGGCTGTGCCACTGGCGTCACGCTGAACGAAGCCGTGCCGGGGCTATTGATCTTCGCAACGATTGAGCCGATTGACGGGCCGGGGCGTATTCTCGGGTCTGCCGGCCCCTGCTATCTGCGCTCGGGGAGCAATCTGCCAAGCGTCGGCCGCATGCGTTTCGATGTCGCGGACCTCGAGAATATGATCACGAACGGCAGTCTGAAGAACGTCATCATGCACGAGATGCTCCATGTCCTCGGCATCGGGACTATCTGGAGCACGCAGAGCTTGTTGGTCGGGGTGGGCTCTGCGCCGCGGTTCACCGGATCGCTCGCCACGGATGCCTGCCTGACGCAGCATGCGGGTGGAGGCGTCTGTACGAGCGGCGTTCCGGTCGAGGACTGCGTGGGCATCGCCGGCTGCGGCAGCGGGACGATCAACTCGCACTGGAAGGAACCGACCTTCACCAACGAGTTGATGACCGGCTACATCAACGGCGGCATCAATCCGTTCTCGCGCATGACCATTCAGTCGCTCGGCGACCTTGGCTATGCCGTCAACGCGAGCCAAGGGGACGAGTATTCGCTGCTGCCCATGGTCTCGGGGCTGCTCTTTGATGCGTCGGGGGGTACCGTGTTCGCCTTGCCGGAACCCAGCAAGCCGCTCGGGCGCGTGGACCGTCTCGGACGCTTCACCCCGATGGCCCGCTGAATCCTTGGTGAGGTCGTGATCCCTCTCTCTCGTCCCGTTCTTCTGGCGGCGCTCCTCGCGGGCGTCGCCGAGCCAGTAATGAGCCAGACTCCGCAGCCCCCGACGGCCCGCCCCATTCCCACCGAAACGACGCTGCACGGCGACCGTCGCGTGGATCCGTACGCGCATTTTCGCGACCGCAAGCATCCCGAGACGATTCCCTACCTCGAAGCGGAGAATGCCTACACGGACGCGATGACCGCGCACACCAAGCCGCTCGAGGAGCAGCTGTATCAGGAGATGATCGCGCGCCTGAAGGAGGACGACAGCGGCGTGCCGGTGCGGCGCGACGGCTGGTTCTACTATTCTCGCACCGAGCGGGGCAAGCAGTACCCGATCTTCGCGCGAAAGCGTGGATCGCTCGACGCCGCAGAAGAGATCTACTTCGATCAGAACAAGGAGGCGGAAGGCCATGCCTTCTTCCAGCTCGCGGCGATGGAGGTCTCTCCGGACCACCATCTCCTCGCCCTCCTTGTCGACACCAACGGTTATGAGGACTTCGCGCTCCGCGTGATGGATCTGCGCACCGGTGCGTGGCTCGAGGACCGCGTGGAGAAGGTGAGTTGGGGTCTCGCCTGGGCGAACGACAATCGCACGCTGTTCTACATGACCTTCGACTCCGCCAAGCGCGGCGACAAGGTCTGGCGCCACGTGCTCGGCACGCCGCACGCGCACGATGTGATGGTCTATCACGATGCCGACCCGCTGTTCAATGTGAATCTGCATCGCGACCGCAGCACTGCGTGGATCGTGATGGGGAGCGGCTCCTTCACGTCAAGCGAAGTGCACGTGATCCCGACGGATGCGCCGAGCACACCGCCGCGTCTGCTGGCCGCGCGCCGGCCCAACGTGGAGTACAGCGTCGAGGGCGGAGCAGGGTACTTCTACATCCACACGAACGACGGCGCGCAGAACTTCAAGGTGATGCGCGCACGGTTCGACGCGACGGGACCGTCGCAGTGGGAGGAATGGCTGCCTCACCGACCCGCGGTCTATGTGGAGGGCGTGATGCCCTTCAAGCAGCACATCGTCGTGATGGAGCGCCGCGAGGGTCTGCGTCGGCTCAGCGTCCATGACCTCGCAACGCGCACCGCGCACGAGGTCGCATTCCCTGAGTCGGCCTACGGCGTGTTCCCCGGCGGCAATCCGGAGTTCGAGACGCGCACGGTGCGCTTCACCTACAGCTCGCTCGTGACTCCGAACAGCGTGTTCGACTACGCCATGGACACGCGGGCCCGCGAACTCAAGAAGCGCGACGAGGTACTGGGCGGCTACGACCCCACGCAGTATGTGGTGGAACGCACGGACGCGACGGCGCGTGACGGGACGAAGGTGCCGGTCTCACTGGTGTACCGGAAGGGCCTCGCGCGCGACGGCAAGCGCCCGTTGTTGCTCTACGCCTACGGCTCCTACGGCGCGACCACCGAGCCGACCTTCAGCTCCGTGCGCTTCTCGTTGATCGATCGCGATATCACGTATGCGATCGCGCACATCCGCGGCGGCGAGGAGATGGGGCGTCAGTGGTATGACGACGGAAAGATGATGCACAAGATGAACACCTTCACGGACTTCATCGACGTCGCTGAACACTTGGTGAAGGAGGGCTATACCTCGCCCGACCGGATCATCGCGCATGGCGGGAGTGCGGGCGGGTTGCTGATGGGCGTGGTGGCGAACATGCGTCCGGATCTCTTCAAGGTCGTGGTGGCGGATGTCCCGTTCGTCGATGTCATCAACACGATGCTCGATGCCAGCATCCCGCTGACGGCGCAGGAATGGGAGCAGTGGGGAGATCCGCAGAACCTCGAGCACTATCGCTACATGATGCAGTACTCGCCATATGACAACGTGCAGCGTCAGGCGTATCCGCGCATGCTGGTCGTGTCCGGGATCAATGACTCCCGCGTGGCGTACTGGGAGCCGACCAAGTGGGTCGCGCGGCTGCGCGAGATGAAGACCGACGAGCATCCCCTGCTCCTTCGCATGCAGATGGGCGCCGGGCACGGTGGTGGCTCCGGACGCTATGAGCGGTATCGGGAGATGGCGTTCCGGTATGCATTCATGATCGATCAGGTGCGGCAAGGACTGGTGCAGTAGCTGCGGGTGGTGATCACCGTACCGATCACATGATCGGCACCGGCCGCTTGGGCGCGGGAATGATCACGCCTGGCACTCCGGCGCGCCCAAGTAACCGATTGAACGCTGCAAGCTCGTTGGACTCAAAGGCCTCCAACTGCGTCCGCAACGCCGCCCACTGTGCGTCCACTTCCACGAGCCGCTCGCGCACCATGGCGGTCAACTCGGGATGTCCTTCGACTTGGCCGAGCAGGAAGCCGAACTGGCCGTTGATGCCGTTGGTGTAGTTGATGATGTCCTGACCGTTCGCCGCCTTGGTGGTGAGGCGCGGCTCGAGGCGATCGATCGACCCCGTCACGGCGCGCCCCGTCGTGGCGATAGAATCCGCGAGCTCGTTCGTGGTCGTCCGCGTGATGATGCCGCCGACCTGCGCCTTGAAATCACGCAGGCGTAGCACGGCATTCGACATCTCGCTGATGCGATCGCTCAAGAGGCGGGCGATCGAATCGCGCTGCGCGAGCACCGCCGGGGCGATCGGTGTGAGGCGTGGGTCGGGGAGCACGTCAAGCGAACGCGTCTGCGTGACGGCGCCGCTCGTCATACGCACCTGATAGCGCCCCGGAGTAACGCGTGGTCCCGCGCCGCCCCCCGGGGTCCCGAAGAGGGTCACGTTCGGGAGCGTGGTCGGTCCGGCGTACCGGAGGTCCCAGGCGAAGCGATTGATCCCCGCGCGGGTGGTCGGACGCGCACCGGGGCCCGTGCCGACGCTCGTGTATGTGCGCAGCACCGTACCCGCAGTATTCAGGATCTCGATCGTCACCTTCGTGTTCGAATCGGGGCGCACCAAGCGGTACTGAATGAGCGCGCCGTCCGACGGGTTCGCACCGACGCGGGCGGGGCCGCTCGCACCACCGCCGCCACCACCGCCAGACTGCAGAAGAATTGCCGCGCGTGGCTCGAAGAGATGCGCCACAGTATCGGCGACCGGCGCCGAGTGCTGCCGCAGCGGCGCAATGTCATCGAGAATCCAGAACGCACGTCCCTCGGTCGCGGCGATCAGATCGCCATGGCGGACCTCGAGGTCCGTGACCGGCACCTTGGGCATGCCGGTGAAGGGGCGCCACTTCGCGCCATTGTCGAGCGGGTAGTAGGCCCCGGTCTCGGTGCCAGCGTACAGTACGCCGCGCGTCGTGGGATCTTCGCGCACGACACGCACGGGCTCACCCGCACGCAGTCCGTCCACGAGGCGCGTCCAGGTGCGTCCCGCGTCGGTCGAACGGAAGATGTGCGGCGTCGGATCGCCCACGCGATCCTTGCGGAAGGACACATAGAGCGTGTTGGCGTCGTGCGGCGAGAGTTCGAGCTCGTTCACGAGGCCATCCCCCGCCGCGGCCGGCGTGATGTTCGTCCACGTGGCGCCACCATCAGTGGTGCGCTGCACGAGGCCGTCATCCGTACCGAGCACCAGCGTCTTCGCATCGAACGGCGACTCGGCGATCACAAAGATCGTCGAGTACACCTCACCGCCGGCCCCTTCGTTGGTGATCGGCCCGCCGCCCCAGCCCTGACGCGCCGGATCGTCGCGCGTGAGGTCTCCGGAGATCGGACGCCAGGTCGTTCCGCGATCGGCGGTACGGAAGAGGACGTTGCCGCCGGTGTAGATCGTGTTCGGGTCGAAGCGCGAGACGAGGATCGGCGCCGTCCAGTTGTAGCGATACTTCGTGCTGTCGGTGCGCTCCGTGAGATTCATCGCAGGCCACGTCATGATGGCCCGACTCAGTCCGGTCTCTTGGTCGAGTTCGTCGAGGATGCCCTGAAAGCAGCCGCCGTAGACGTAGCGCGGTGACCGACCGCTGACGCCGATGTTCGCGCTCTCGCATCCCGCGCTCGAGTCCCAGTCGCGGATGCCGATGCTGCCCGCCTCACCGCGGCTCTTGATGACCACCGACGAGTTGTCCTGCTGGCCGCTGTAGAGCCGATACGGGAACGCATCGTCCACGGTGACGTGATAGAACTGCGCGGTCGGCTGATTGTCCTGCGAACTCCAGCTTGCGCCGCCATCGAGCGTGACTGAGGCGCCGCCATCGTTGCCGTTGATCATCCGCTTCGAATCGGTGGGGTCGATCCAGAGCGAATGATTGTCGCCATGCGTGGCCGGCACCGTCTGGAAGGTCGTGCCGCCGTCGATCGACCGGAGGAGGGGGGCATTCGTCACCCACACCACGTTCGCGTCCGCGGGGTCGGCGAAGACCTTCATGTAGTACCACGAGCGCGTCTGGATCAGGCGGTCCGACGAGAGCAGGCGCCACGTGAGCCCCGCGTCATCGGAGCGATACAACCCGCCGCGCTCTGCTTCCACAATGGCGAACAGGCGATCGGGGTTCGCCGGCGACACCGACACGCCGACTTTGCCGATCAGTGCCGGGAGACCAGTCGTCAGACGCGTCCACGTGTCGCCGCCATCGGTGGACTTCCAGAGCCCGCTCCCCGCGCCACCGCTGCGCACGAACCAAGGCTGACGCTGATGATCCCAGAAGGCCGCGTAGAGAATGCGCGGATTCGAGGGGTCCAGTGAGAGGTCACTTGCACCGCTGGTGGCATTCATCCCCTTGAGGACGAGCTGCCAGGTCGCGCCACCGTCGCGCGAGCGATAGATGCCGCGGTCGGCCGAGCCCTGCCACCGGTCGCCCTGCGCCGCGACGTACACGACCTCAGGATCGGTGGGATGCACACGCACGGCAGAGATCTGCCGCGTGCTCGCGAGCCCGATGTGCGTCCAAGTGCGCCCCAGATCGGTGGACTTGTACACGCCATCGCCATACGTGGACGACTGTCCGCGAATCGCGTGTTCGCCGCTCCCCACATAGATCACGTTGTGATCGGACGGGGCGACGGCGATCGCACCGATCGTCCCGACATTGAACTGCCCGTCGGAGATGTTGCGCCAGCTGATGCCCGCGTTGTCCGTGCGCCAGAGCCCGCCGCCGGTGTAGCCGGCGAAATAGGTCAGCGGCATGCTCGGCACCCCGCTCACCGCGACAGAGCGCCCGCCACGGCTGGGCCCGATGTTGCGCCACGGCAGATCCCCGTAGGCGCGGAGGGCGCTGTCGGCACCTTCCATGCTGGCGGCGCTGGCCGCGGCCCTCGCTGTGCGCGACTGCGCGTCACCGACCGCGGGGGTGACGGCGATGAGGAGGGCAAGAGTCAAACGCAAACAACGCATGGCGGAGTGGGGAAGAGTGAGGTCGCATGTTCACCTTTTCAGCCCATATCGTCAAGGCGCGCGGCTCGCACCTGCGTCGTGGCACTCGTGGCTTCGCAGAACCATTCCCGCTCGACTACTCTTCACTTCCTCATGCTCCTCGCTCTCGCCCTCCTGCAGTCGGTGCTCGCCGCCCTGCTCGTGCTTCGCCTGATGGGCGGTCGTACCCGTCGTCCCGCCGAGGCGCCGCTGCCGCAGGGCCTCGAAGGGGAGGGCCTGACGATGATCGTCGCCACGCTCAACGAAGCGAAGCGCATTGCGCCCTGCTTGCGCGGCCTCGAGGCGCAGGGGGCCCCGGTGCGGGAGATTCTGGTCGTGGACTCGGGTTCGACCGATGGCACGCGCGAGTTGGTCCTCGCCGCGGCGCAGCGCGACCCACGCATTCGACTCCTCACCGATCCTCCGCTTCCCGAAGGGTGGATCGGCAAGGCGTGGGCCCTCCAGTACGGCACCGAGCAGGCCTCGCAGCCCTGGGTGCTCGGCATGGATGCCGATACCGAAGCAGCTCCCGGCTGCGCGGCGGCAGTGCTCGCGGCCGCGCGACGGGAAGGCTTCGATGCCGTGAGTTTCGCTCCCCGCTTCGACGGGCAGAGCGCCGCCGAACGGTGGCTGCAGCCGGCGCTCCTCGTCACACTGATCTTTCGCAGTGGTGCGGTGGGCGATCCACGCGTGAAGCCGGCGCGCGTGATTGCGAATGGGCAGTGTTTTCTGCTCAAGCGCGAGGTCTTGCTCGCGAACGGTGGCTACGCACCGGTGAAGGATTCCTTCGCCGAGGATGTGAGCCTCGTGCGGCACCTCGCGCGCGGCGGTGTTCCCGTGGGATTCCTCGACGGATCGCGGCTGTACACCGTGCGCAGCTATACCGGCATCGCGCAGATGTGGCGCGAGTGGGGCAGATCGCTGGATCTCAAGGACGCGACGGGGAAGGCGAGGCAGACCTTCGATACGCTGTTCGTGGCGCTCGCACAGGGCCTCCAGTGGCCGCTGGCAGTGATCATCGCGATGGTGTGGCCAAGTCTCCCCTCTGGCCCCGCCCGCACCGCCCTCGGCGTGAGCACGGGCGTGCTGCTCGGCATTCGGTGGATGCTGCTCTTCGCGCTCCGCGGCAGTTACGCACGCCGCGGGCTGACGTGGTGGCTGAGCCCCTTCGCCGATCCGATCGCGGCGGTGCGATTGGTGATCAGTTCGGTGCGTCGCCCGAAGCAGTGGCGCTCGCGCACGTACGCCGTGGCGAGCGACGCGAGGTAAACGGCACCTCGCGTCACACCTGCTTCACACCTGCTTCACACCTGCTTCACTTCCGCCACGAGCTTCGAGAGCGTTCCCTTCGCATCGCCAAAGAGCATCTGCGTCTTCGAGTTGTAGAAGAGCTCATTCTCAATGCCCGCGAACCCTGCCGACATGCCGCGCTTCATCACGATGATGCGCTTGGCGTGGTCGGCATTGAGAATCGGCATCCCGAAGATCGGCGACGAGGGATCCGTGCGCGCCGCCGGATTCACGACGTCGTTCGCGCCGATCACCAAACAGACATCCGTGCGCTCGAACTCCGGATTGATGTCATCCATGTCGATCAGCTTGTCGTACGGAATGTTCGCTTCGGCCAACAGCACGTTCATGTGACCCGGCATGCGTCCCGCGACCGGATGCACGGCGAACTTCATCGTGCCGCCGCGCTTCTCCACGAGGTCCATGAGCTCGCGCACCTGATGCTGTGCCTGCGCGACCGCGAGGCCGTAGCCCGGCACCACGATCACCGACTGCGCGTAGGCGATCATCAACGCCGCTTCCTCGATGCTCGTCGCGCTCACCGAGAGACCTTCTGACGTCTTGTTGCTCTTGCCCGCCGCCTGGCCGAACGCGCCGAAGAGCACGTTGCTGAGCGAGCGGTTCATCGCCTTGCACATGATCTGCGAGAGGATGATGCCCGACGAGCCCACGAGTGCGCCCGAGATCACGAGCACTTCGCTCTTGATCACAAAACCCGTCATGGCCGCGGCGATGCCCGAGTACGAATTCAGGAGCGAGATCACCACCGGCATATCCGCGCCGCCGATCGGAATCACCAACAGCACGCCGATCACGAGCGAGAGCCCGACCAACGCGTAGAACGCCCACAGGGGAGCCGTTGGCACAAAGATGAGCCATGCGGCAAGCCCTGCGATCACCGCGAAGAGCGCACCGTTCACCATCTTCTGCCCACCGAACACGATCGCCTTACCCGTCATGACTTCCTGCAACTTCGCCCAAGCGATCGCCGAGCCGGTGAAGGTCACCGCGCCGATCAGCACGCCAAGATGCGTGGAGAGGGCCACGTCCACCGTCGCGACGCCACCCGTGCTCTGCCGGTGCAGGAACTCAGCGCTCGCCACGAGCAGCGAGGACGCGCCGCCGACGCCGTTCAGCAACGCGACCATCTGCGGCATCGAGGTCATCGCGATGGACCGTGCCATCCAGAGGCCGAGGCCGCCGCCGACGAGCAACCCGGCCGCAATCGTGCCATAGGTGATCGTCTTCGTGCTCAACAACGTGACGATGATCGCCAGCAACATCCCGACCGCGGAGATCTGATTTCCCTTACGCGCCGTCTCCGGGCTCTGAAGCTTCTTGAGGCCGGTGATGAACAGGACTGACGCGACCAGGTACAGCAGTCGCTCGATGGCAATGGAGATCACTTGCCACCCTCCTGCGGGGCCTTCTTGAACATCTCGAGCATGCGGTCGGTGACCGCGTAGCCGCCGACCACGTTCATCATGGCGAACACGATGGCGATGAAGCCAAGCACCTGGCCGAGGACGCCGTAATCAGTGTGACCGGCGATCGCCATCGCGCCGACCACGGTGATGCCGGAGACGGCATTCGCGCCTGACATCAGCGGCGTGTGCAACGTGGGCGGGACGCGGCCGATCAGCGAGGCCCCGAGAAACGTCGCGAGGATAAAGATGACAATGAAGCCGATCAGATCCATGCCGTTCATGAGACCTTCCTCCCAGTGACGATCATCGGGCCGGTGATTTCATCGTTCCGGTCCACGTTGAGCGTGCCTTCCTTAGTCAGCAGGTGCTGCACGAATGTGAGGATGTTGCGGCTGAGCATGGCCGAAGCATGGGCCGGCATGGTCGCGGCGAGATTCACCGGACCCACGACCTGCACGCCATTCACGTCGACCGTCTCGCCCGCCTTGGTCGATTCGCAGTTGCCGCCCGACTCGGCGGCGAGGTCAATGATCACCGCGCCCGGCGCCATCGTCTTCACGGTGTCTGTGGAAATGAGTCGCGGGGCAGCGCGCCCCGGGATCTGCGCGGTGGTGATCACCATGTCCATGCCGGCGAGATGCGCGCGAAGCGCCGCCTGAATCGCTTCCTGCTGCTCGGCGCTCTGCTCCTTCGCATAGCCGCCAGCCGTCTGTGCATCGGCGGAGATGAGATCCTGCGCGACGACGCTGGCCCCCAGTGACTTGATCTGTTCGGCGGCCGCCGCACGAATGTCGAAGCCGCTGACCACCGCCCCGAGACGCCGCGCGGTGGCAATGGCCATGAGTCCCGCGACGCCGGCGCCGAGCACGCAGACCTTTGACGGCGCAATCGTGCCGGCCGCCGTGGTGAGCATGGGCATGAACTTCACCATGGTCGATGAGCCGACAAGCACGGCTTTGTATCCCGCGACCGTGGCCTGCGACGACAGGACGTCCATCGACTGCGCGCGCGTGATGCGCGGGACGAGCTCGAGCGCGAAGGCCGTGACGCCCTGCGCATCGAGCGCCGCAATGGATTCGGCGCTCGACGAGGGCGCGAGAAGCGAGATCAGATGCGCCCCGCGCTTCAGCTGGGCGACTTCGGCGACGCTCGGCTTCTGAACCTTGCAGAGCAGGTCCGCGTTCGCGAAGACAGCGGCCTGGTCCGTGACCGTAGCGCCGGCGGTGGTGTACGACTGATCGGAGAATCCGCCGGCGAGGCCGGCATTGTGTGCGACATGGATCGTCAAGCCGGCTTTGACGAGGCGTCCAACGCTGTCAGGGACGAGCGCGACGCGATGTTCGCCGGGGACGATCTCCTTGGGTACTCCGAGGATCACGAGTGGTGCCTTGTGGAGTGAGCTGACAGGATGTGGCGCGAAAGCCCTGCAAGCTACCGGGAAAAGGCTGAGTTCGCAGGTGGAAACCCTGACAACGGTTGCGAGAGAGCCGAAGTGCTAGGGACGGGCGCGCGGCTTGAGCGCTCCGAGGGGCGGAGGAGGGGCTCTGGCAGGGCGTCACGGTGTGACGGGTGGGTTTGACTAAACGTCCCTCATTTAGAGACATTCTGTCCAGAGCAAGATGACCGAAAGTGCAACGCAGTACGAAATCGCGACAGTTTGTCATGGTTTGCGGCGTTAGTGACCTAAGTCATTGTGTATGAAGTGGATACACTGGATGTTTGACGTCTTGGCGGCTTGTTTTCATGGAGAGACGTTCAGTCTTGTGACTCCCGTTATTTCGGTTCGTCTTCTGGTTTAGGTACGCCGAGTGTGGCGTGAGCGATGCAGGTATGCCGGCGTGATGCCGGCAATGGAATGAAGAGTCGATTTTGCTGTTTTCCGCGGTACCCCATTCACTGTTCTAGGAGATCACGTTATGTCCCGCTCGTTCGTTCGTTTGATGGCAGGGTTCGCCCTGGTCGCGGTCCCGATGGTGTCGGTGCAGGCGCAGACGTGCACGGTTCCGCAGGCCGGCGGCAACTGCGCGGTGAACTTCAACTCCACGGTGACGGTCCCCGTGCTCGCGTCGCTTGACGTGGCCGCAGCCGGCTCGCTGGCGCTGACGCCGCCGGTGTGGGCGACCTTCTTCGCGACGCCGGTCCTTACGCGTACCGTCTCGCAGACCGCCTTCACCGTGAGGTCCAACTCGCCGTACTCCGTGGCGATTTCCGCCGGGGCTTGGACCCAGCCTTCGCTCGCAGGCCGTGTCGTGGCTGACCTGAGCTATGCTGTGGCCCCGCTCACTTGCCCTGCCGAAGCGTCCATCACGGCGAGCGTTGCCGGTGGTAGCGTCGTGACGGGCGGGACTCCGACTGGCGGGACCGCCAGACTGCTCTGCCTCGCGCTCGAGTTCCCGGGCGACCTGACCAGCAACAAGTTGCTGCCGGGTGCCTACACGCTTCCGCTCACGCTGACGATCACCGCTCCGTAAGCTGGACCTCTACAAGATTCACCGGGGACCGGTCGTGCTGTCTCTCACATCACTCCTCACTCCCGTCGCGCGCTTCTGGCGCTTCGCGGTCGTGGTCGGCTTGATGCTGGGTGCTGCACGGCCGGTCCTTGCGCAGTTCACCATTGAAGAGTTGGAAGTGCACGTCACCGCCCGCCCGGGCACGCCGGTCACCCGGATCATCCCGGTGCGGAGCGACATCGATTCGACCCAACAGGTCCGCGTCACGGTTCGCGACTGGATGCGCGATTCCACGGGAAGCAACGTCCTCCTCGATTACGGCTCGTCCCCGCGCAACTGCGGCGGACGCCTCGACGCTTTTCCGCTGACTTTTCAGCTCGGGCCTCGGGCGACGGAGTTCGTCCGCGTGACCTACACGCCGAGCACGCCAGCGGATTCCGGCTGCTGGGCCATCGTATTGTCTGAGACCGTCCGCCCCCCGCAGCCGGCTCAGCAGGCCGGCTCCACGGTCACCATCACGACCCTGATGGGAGTGAAGGTCTATGCCCATGCGGTCGACGAGCGGGTCGAGGGGACGATTGTCTCCGCCGATGTCGAAGAGTTCTGGACGGCGCCTGCCGTGCCGGCGACAGACTCCATCCTCACGCGACAGTTCGCGGCCCGCTTCGCAAACTCCGGCACGGCGCACCTGCACGTGAAGACCTCCGTGGAGATCCGCGATGAGGGCGGGCGCATTGTGTCGCTCCTCACTGGCCCGGATTCTTACATCA
>ENA-ORBV01013235-ORBV01013235.1-microbial-mat-metagenome-genome-assembly--contig:-NODE-13235-length-12567-cov-4.070857_pt1 | contig 12567 bp, 11 predicted proteins | sample MGYA00237777_ERZ505514 | MGnify/ENA primary metagenome ERZ505514 (study PRJEB26160, sample SAMN06269048) | microbial mat metagenome | isolation source: Oligotrophic lake microbial mat | place...
ACCCCCACCTCAACTTCTCGCCACCCCAGCCCTCACGACTCGGCTCCCAAAGCGATAAAACTGTGGGTAAACATGAGGGTTTGCACCCCTGGCTATTATCTATCGCCCCCTTGGGGCTACTTCATGCCGAACCGGATATTCATCATCGAACGCCGCGCACATCACTGACCGCGCTCAACTACCCCCGTTTGCGTAAGACAAAAATCACATCCTCGGTTCGGCCGTCGATTTCCAGCGGTTCGTTGAGGTTGTACGCAAAGTCATGCGTGGCGATGAGTTCCAGCCGCTTTTCGGAATCGAGCAACGAGCGCATCTGCGCCGCGGTGTAGGTGCGGAAGATCATTTCGTCCTCGAACGCGAGGCAGCGCTCGCCAGCGGTCACGCGGACCTTCATGCCGACGCGTTCCTGACGGCGTCGGCGATCCACGCCCGCCGACCACATCGTCGAGCGCGCACTGACGCGACCGCGCTTCGCTGACCAGGTTTCCTTGGTGCAGACCTGCTTGCCGGCTGGCGTCAGGTGCAGGCCGAGCAGATAGATCCCGCCGGGCGCGAGACATTTCGCCATGCACTTCAAATGCGCGGCCGCCGCCTGCTCGTCCGGAAGATGTCGGAAACTGTTAATCAGATTAAATGCCGCGTCGACCGGCTGCTTGAGCTTGAAAGCGGCCATGTCGGCGACAAACACGTGCGCCGGCAGGCGCAAGCGCTCGAAGCGACGTTGACAGTACTCCACGGCCGCGGCGTTCAGGTCCAAGCCGGAAACCTGAAAGCCGGCTTTTGCCAGACGCACGAGCAGCCGGCCGGTGCCACAAGCCGGCTCGAACACCCGTCGCACCTCGCGCGCGGCATAGCGATCGAACGCCGCGCGAAGGAAATTGAATTCCTCGCGCCAGTCGGCCCCGAAGATCAAATCGTAGTAGGCCGGGAAATCGTAAAGTTTGCCGGGAGAAACCGTAGGCATGTTGTAGGTCAGGCTTTCCAGCCTGACAGTTTGCAGCGACGACGGGGAAGTCAGGCTGGATAGCCTGACCTACGAAAAAACGCGGCGCCACGCAGTGGTGACGCCGCGTCAAGTTTCCCATGATGCTGCGCGAGACGCTCACGCGTCAACGGGCAGTCCTAGCCGCCGATTGCGGGCTGTGGCATCGTCATGAACGTCAGAATACTCAAAACAATGCCTGCGATAAACGCGGCGGTCCAAATTGGCATGATCTTTTGCACGTTCCACTTTGCAGCATTCACCCAACCCATGACGAAGGCAATCAGACCTCCAAGCCCGAACCCGCAGAAGAGGAGCACGATGCACACAATGCCCAATGTCGTGTCTCCCGCTTTGAACATGGCGATCACCACCATGATGAAGCAGATAATCGAGACGATCGTGGCGACTCCGCTGAGTGCTTGGAATAACATGGACATGGTTCAAGTTCCTTCATGAGCCATTGCGCGGGCGCCGTGATCGAGAACGCGTCGGTTCTGCTGAGAGGTCGCGGCGTCCACCAATACTAGGGGGATTCTAGGTCCAGTTTGGGGGAAACACAAAGGGATACGACGCTTTCAAGAGGATATTGCCATTGAGTCGCCCCCTCCGGCAAGGGGTCGAAACAGACTTGCAATTGGCCCGGGGGATTGGCATACTGACGAGCGACACATCGGCATGTGTTGATAGATTCCCGCCTACGCCGATCCCACCCCATGTGTCGTTCGCACCCCATTACCTTCATTGGCATCTGTTTGGCTGCGCTCCTGGCGCTGCCGGCAACTTCGGTTCTCGTAGTACGCGCCGACGATGTCCCGCCGCTGCATGCACGCATCGACGCGGCGATCGAGTCCGGCTTGATTGGCAGTCCCGCCGCCGAGGCCGACGACGCCACGATTTGCCGGCGACTCTATCTCGATTTGGTCGGTCGCACGCCCTCGGTGACCGAGGCCCAAGCGTATTTGGCGGACGCTTTGCCTGATAAACGCAGCCGGCTGATTGACGCTTTGCTCGCCACGCCGGAATTCGCCCGGCATTTTTCGGTCTGGCTCGACGTGACCTTGATGGAACGCCGCGCCGATAAGAACGTGCCGACGGCCGAGTGGCGGAAGTATCTGTTCGACTCAGTCGTGGCGAACAAGCCGTACGATCAATTGGTGCGCGAGATTCTGTCTGCCGACGGCGCTGATCCTGCCACGCGCCCAGCGGCAAAGTTTTATCTCGATCGCGACGGCGAACCCTTTGCATTGACACGCGATGTGGGGCGGATGTTCTTCGGCATGGACCTGCAATGCGCCCAGTGCCACGATCATCCGCTGGTAAACGACTATCACCAGGAAGATTACCACGGGCTGTTGGCGTTCCTGAATCGCACTGCACTCTTCACCGACGCGGAGAACAAGATCTCACTCGCGGAAAAGGCCGAGGGGGATACGGCGTATCAATCAGTCTTCGATCCGAACCAGAAAGGCACCATCGGCCCGACGCTGCCCGGCGGATTGCCACTGCCGGAGCCGACGTTCGCCAAAGGCGATGAGTATCTGGTCGCGCCGGCCGACAAAGTGCGTTCGGTTCCCAAACACAGCCGCCGTGCGATGTTGGCCAACTCGGCCACCGACGGCAAGAACCGGGCGTTCAATCGTAACATCGCCAATCGTCTGTGGGGCTTCGTGTTCGGCCGCGCGTTGGTGGAACCGGTGGATTTCATCCACACGGCAAATCCCGCCGCGCAGCCTGAAGTACTGGAATTGCTGGCCGACGAGATCGCCGCGCGGCGTTATGATCTGCGCGCGATGCTCCGCGAACTTGCGTTGACCCGCGCTTATGCAAGATCGTTGGAATTGCCGGCCGAGACGCCAGCGTTCGCGGTGAGCGCCGCTCCGCTGGTAAACGATTGCCAAACCGCCTGCAAACAATGTGAGGACTCCGTCACAACGGCTGCCAAGGCCGCAGAAGCTGCACGGGAGCAATTCGCCGCCGCCAAGAAAACGGAAGAGCAAGCTGCGACGGAAGTAACTCAGGCGCAAACGGCGCTGGCTGCGGCGGAGCAAGCACAGCGCGATGCCCAGGCGACGATGACCACCACGCAGGCGGACTTGTCGGCAAAGCAGTTGTTGGCACAAGCGCTGTCCGAAGCCGCGGCCAAGGCGGCCGAAGCGGCCGCGCAATTACCTGAGGATCAAGAACTGGCCGCGGCGGTCGCCACGGTGAAGAACCGCGGCGACTCGATCGCCGCCAATCTCAGCGGTCTCACGCAGTCGATGACCCAATGCCAGAGCGACGTATCGGCGAAGGAAGCGGCCGCCGGCGCGCAGCGCGAGGCAGTCGCGCAACTTACGGCCAAAGTCGAAACGCTGCGGACGCAAGCCGCTCCATTGGTCGCCGGTTGGGAATCCGCAATCGCCGTGCTCCATCGCGAACAACAAGCGGCCGCCGTCGCGGAGCAGCGACTCTCGTGGCTCAAGGCGATGACCGCCTATCGCGCCGCTGTCGACGAATTTGAAGCACGCCGAGCTGCCCGCGGCGAGGTATTGCAGAAACTGACCGCTACCGTCGAAGCCGCCAACGCGCCGCTTGCCTCCGTCGAACCGGCGAGCGCGGACGTCGACGGCGCTCGCGTCCTGCTGGCCTCCCTGCAGGAGCAATTGAGCGCTCAAGAACAAACCGCCGAGCAATTAAAGGCCGCCGTCGCGGCAGTGGAAGCTTCGCAGGGTGCGATTGCCGCGGCCGAAGGTGCGCTCGATGAAGCGCATGCGAAGCTGCAAACCCGTTGGTCGGAACGCTGCCTGGCGAGCGGTCTCACGCAGCTCACGCCGGAGCAGATGGCCTGGAGTACCTGGCAAGCCTTGGGCGTGTTGGATCAACAGCGCGCAGCCGCCTGCGCGGAATGGGACGCAGCACATCCAGCCGAAGGCGCCGCCGAATCGCCCGAGCAACGCGCCTCGGCGCGGACCCTGTTCGTCGAACGGAAGGTCTACGACAACTTGCAAGGCAACGTCGGCGTGTTCGTGAATCTCTTCGGCGGCGCGCCCGGCCAGCCGCAACAAGTCTTCCAGGCCACGGCCGATCAAGCCCTGTACTTCGCCAACGGTGGCGAATTGCGCTCCTGGCTCGCGCCGGGCGGCGGCAATCTCACGGAACGACTCGTCGCGCAAACTGACGTCGCGAATTTCGCCTCGGAGCTGTACTTCGCCATCTACACGCGTCAACCGACCAGCGAAGAAGTCGAAGGTCTTGCCGTGTACCTAACTGGGCGCGAACAAGACCGCGCCGCCGCCGTGCAAGAAATTGTCTGGGCGCTGATCACGTCATCGGAGTTCCGCTTTGGATCGTAGGTCGAGGTCGTTTTCACCGCGGAGGCGCAGAGACGCGGAGAGAGACGGGAGTAGTGATGAGCAATGAGTTCGGAAACTGAATGTCACTGAAAACTGAACACTGAAAACTTCAAACTCGCATACGAAAACTTCAAACTCTCCAGGAACCTCTCCCCATGCGCTGCGATTACTCCTGCGGGTCCGCGGAACATTTGATGGCGCGGCGGCGGTTCTTGGGAACCATGGCGGCCGGCGCGGTCGTTGGAGGCCTGGGGGCCTTTGTTGGGCCAGCGGCCGCGGCGCAGTTGGCGAGTCAGCAGAAGCGCGTGCTGGTCGTCAACATGCACGGCGGACTGAGCCAAATGGAGAGCTGGGATCCCAAGCCAGGCACCGATACTGGCGGCCCCTTCCGTGCGATTCCCACTTCAGTGCCGGGCTTGCACATTAGCGAGTTGCTACCGAAAACCGCGCAGCAGATGCATCGCCTCGCGCTCATCCGCGGCGTGAACACGGCCGAGGACGATCACGGCAAAGGGGCGTACCTGATGCTCACCGGCCGCCGCGCGATGGCCGGGTTGGAACATCCGCACCTCGGCGCGGTCGTCGCCAAGTGCAACATGCCCGATGACAGCCCGTTGCCGGGACACATCCGCATCACGCCGGGCGGTGGCGGCGGTCGCGGGAATGACTCCGCCTATTTGGGCGCGAAGTACGCCAGCATCGCGCTCGGGAACGGCAATCCGCCGGCCAACACGGCACGCGACGCTTCGCTCACGATTGAAGCCGATCAGGCGCGGAATAACCTCCGGCGGCAGATCAACGATCGCTTCGCCAAGCGCCGCCGCACGGCCGAGACCGACGCCTACACGTACAGCTACGAGCAAGCGCTCCAATTGATGGAACAGCGCGACGTGTTCGACGTCTCGAAGGAATCGCCGGCGGACCAGGATCGCTACGGCAAGAATGATTTCGGCCGGCATTGCCTGCTCGCCCGGCGGCTGCTGGAAAACGGCATCACCTGCGTACAGGTTTCGCACTCCAACTACGACACGCACAACGAGAACTTCGATTTCCACCTCGAACAAGTCGGCGAATTCGATACGCCGTTCGCGACGTTGATCCAGGACCTTGCCGAACGCGGCATGTTGGAATCGACGCTGGTCGTCGTCTTGAGCGAGTTCGGCCGCACGCCGCACATCAATCTCTACTACGGTCGCGATCACTGGTCGAAGGCTTGGAGCGTGCTCGTCGGCGGCTGCGGCATTCAGCCCGGCGCGGTGATCGGCAAGACCAACGATAACGGCACCGAAGTGATCGACCGGCAGGTGGACCACGGAGCGCTGTTCCACACGTACCTCCGCGCGGTCGGCGTCGATCCCATGGGCAACTTCGACCTCTCGGGGAGAGAAGTCCCGATTGCCGATCCCGCCGCACACGCGATCGACGAGCTGTTGGCCTAGTGCGCCTCTCATTTTCACCGCGGAAGCGCTGAGGCGCGGAGTGATTTATGCAATCGATTGTGGCTGATCCGACGCTAGCGCACGTTGCGACAGAATGGGAACATACGAGTCCCTTCGTGTCGTGTCGGTTCGATCCGCTCGGGCGATACGTGTTCGCCGGCGCGGAGGATATGACGGTACAACGATTTGCTCTGGCGGACGGCGCGAAGGTCGCCTTTTCCGGTCACGAGAGTTGGGTCCGAGCTTTGGCCTTTACGGACGCCGGCGAAACACTCATCACCGGCGGGTACGAAGGACGCCTGATCTGGTGGCCTGCCGCCGCTGCGGAGCCGAAGCCCATCCGCACCGTCGAAGCGCATGTTGGCTGGTTGCGAGCATTGGTGGCAAGCCCCGACGGCAAGGTACTCGCATCGTGCGGCAACGACGCCAAGGTACGGCTCTGGAATGCCGCGGATGGTACGCTCGTGCAAGAATTCGCTGGGCATGAGCGCCCCGTGTGGACCGTGGAGTTTCATTCCAGCGGGCAATACTTGCTTTCTGGCGATTTGATGGGCGTCGTGCAGCAATGGGAGATCGCGTCCGGAAAGTTGATGCGCACTTTCGATGCGAAGGACCTGCACAGTTTCAACGGCGGGCAGCAGGTCGATTTCGGCGGCGTGCGGACGATCGACTTCAGTCCGGACAACAAGTACGTGGCGTGCGGCGGATTGCACAAAGCAGAGAATCCATTGGGCGCAGTGCACGATCCGATCGGCCTCGTCTTCGATTGGGAAACCGGCGCCGCGGCGCACCGCTACGAACCGGCCGATATCAAAGGTTCCGCCTGGCGCATTCAATACCACCGCGACGGCTACGCCATCATGACCTCGGGCGGCAGCACCGGCGGCCAGTTGCTGTTCTTCAAGAACGCGGAAGCCAAAGAATTCCATCGCTTCGCGCTCCCGGCCCTGGCCCGCGACGGCGACTTGCACTCAGACGGCATTCAAATCGCGACCGCGCACTCGGACAAGAAAGTGCGAATCACAAAGTTGACGGCCAAGGCAATCTAATACAACTCGAAGGAGTTAACCGCGAAACACGCGAAATAAAGAATTGCAGGCCTGTTATGCGAAGAAGGCTTTGGAGTTTTTTCATTTCCATTTCTTTCGCGTCATTTCGCGTGTTTCGCGGTTAACTCTCCTCGCCCTCTGCGTCTCTGCGGTTCAAACCTAAATTTATCCTAGTTCGATCACCCGTGGTTTGACCTTGAATGTCGGCGGGTCGACGCGGACGGGGCCTTGGCCGGAGTCGAGCATCGTACAGTTGCGGCCGGCCTGCTTGGCGGAGCGGACCACGCGCTCCACGCGAGTCAACAGCGCCTCGGACGTATCGCCGGGGCGGACGTCGGTCACGGCGCAGCTCATCGTGAGTTGATAGTCGTTGTCTTCACAGTGAAACGTGGTGGACTCCAGCGTTTGGCGAATCTTTTCCACGTTGCTGGTTGCGGCGTTCGGCCCCGTGTCGCCGAAGAACATGCCAAAGCGTTGCCCCGCGTGCCGGAACAAGGCATCGTCGCCGCGCTCATTGCGCACCAGGGACGGCAACAATCGCCCCACGGCAGCGAGCACGCCATCCGCGCGGAGCGTGCCGAGCTTGTCGTTCAGCCTTCCCAGGCCATCGACGTCGACCAGGCCGAAGCTAACGGTGCGAATATGATTCGGATCGTCGCGGAACAATTCCCAGAGCTTGCGCTCCTCGGCGGTGCGGTTCCACACGCCGGTCAGTTCGTCGGTGAGCGTCTCGGACTTGAGCGAGCTCAGGCGACCTTCCGCGCCGAGTATTGCCGACATCACGTCGGCCATCACGTCGCGCAATTCATGCGCCAGATTGAGTAAACGCTGCAATTCCGTCACGCAATGCGTGCGCGTGCCAGCGGGATCGGCAATGGGATCGAGTTGCTTCAAATTGCTGATCGACGATTCGATCTGCGCCGTCTGATTGACGAGCACATCCTCCAGGCGTTGTCCGACATACGCGAGACAGCCCATGCCCTCGCGCTGTTGCTGCAAACATTCCACGGCCTCGCCTTGCCGCACCAGCCAGTCGGCGTTGGCTTGTTCAATCTGCGCGAGGCAGGCGGCAGCCGCTTCGGCATTTTCCTGGGGCTGCCGCGACTCTTCCTCCAGCATCACCAGCCGATCGCGGTAGCGCCCCACCTCGAGCTTCAAGACCTTGACGCTGGCCTCGACGAACGACCGCACTTCGCCGGCGTCTTCGAGCAATTCCAGCCAGCTTGACGGCAAGTCCTGCGTGGTCACAAGCGGCGGCGCTTCGACCGCTGCGGGCACGACGGCTACCGGCGCTTCTACGGGAATTGGCTCGACCGATTCGTCGGCAGAAGGCGCGGCGGGCACAGTCTCTTTCACGGGTTCGCTCGGCGTCTGCGGCAGCGCGGGCTTTATTTTCTTGCGGCGCGCCGGACGCGGCGCCGCCGTGCCGTAGTTGTGCTGCCACCACCAGCCGAGGTAAATCCCCAGCGGCAGATTCACGAGCATCGTGATCAGGGCCAGCGCGCGCATCGTGGTTTGGCTTTCAGGGGCGGACTTCGCCAAAGCGCAGCAAGTCGTTGCCTGCCAATAGCTTGATGACGCAGAACCATAGCTCGAAGTAGCCCCGTGAGCCGCCCAGTCATTTCCCGGTCGCACGACTGACGTAGGTTTGAGAAGACGCCGTTTCGAGTTCCCTGTTCCAGCGGGGGGATTGCCAGGTGCTTCCCACACAGCTTGCAAGATTGGAACCGCCGGAATCTGCCATCACTGTGGTGGACGATGCCCCGGTGCATCTCAACTTCCCGCCGCGCACGTACGTCTGGGAACAGCGCTCCACGGTGTTCTTACTGTTGACGTTCGCGGGACCCCTTGGTTTAGCGCCGCTCTGGTTCAGCCGTCGTTTCGGAACGCGCAGCAAGTCGCTGATTACGCTCGCCTACTTCGCGGGCACGATCCTCTTCCCCATCGCCATGATCTGGTACTTCTGCGATTTCGCGATCCACCCGTTGGTGGATGCGTTGAGCAGGAAGTAATGAAGTCGCGCGCCTCAAGCCTTGCGCCTCACGTGATGGACCCAGGCGGGCGGGAGATTCGTCCAGACCAGGTCGCGGTGGATTTCGCGTTCGTCGAGCAGCTTCTGCATCGTCGCGGCGATACCGCGCAATCGCTCGCGCTCCGCGCGGCCGCTGACGATGGCCTTCATGCCGCGAATGCAGACGTATTCGAAGAACGACATCACGCCGCCGACAGCCAGCCGGCCTAGCATGACGTCGAGCAAATGGCGCACGTCCGCCACGGCGAAGTTGTTGAGCGGCAGGCCGGAGACGATCACGTCGTAACGCGGCTCGTCAGGCAATGCGTCCACGCTCTGATGAAACAACCGCATCCGCGCCTTGGCCGGCTGGAACACGGGATCATCTGCCATGCGTTCTCGAATGCGCTCAGCGAAGCGATCGTTCAGTTCCACCAAATCGAGGCTGTCGCGCGGATCGAGCGATTCAATGAGCGCGCAGGTCACGGCGCCGGTACCCGGTCCGACTTCCAGAATGCGCCGTGGCGTCGTCGCGTCCGCCGGCGGCCGGACGAAGCGCGCCAGGGCTCGCGAGAGCGCTTTGCCGCTCGGTGCAATCGCGCCGGTGGTGCGATACGTCTGGCGGAATTCTTGCAAAAACAGTCGTAGGTCGCTGGCCATCGTATCTCGAATCCTTGGTTTGATTCCTGTTTGCGATCCCCCGCCGATTGCCGGGCGCATTCGGTGTCGCCTGCACAATCCGTCTGTATCGACGATCCCAGATGTACGGAGACGGCGCGGAGACGGTCCATAAGCTAGAGAACTAGTGGGAGACCTGATCGTCCTCGGACTCGCTATCCGTGGGCGCGGCGCTTCCCGTGCGTCCTCCGACTCCTGTTGATTCGTCACCCGTTCGCGGAGCTTTAGCGGCCATGTCGAAGTTATTGCCTATTATCCTGGTGGTTGTGGTTCTCATCGGGCAAGGGGTCATTGCCTTCCTGTTCGTCCCCTCCGCTGCCGAAGTCGCCGCCGTCGCCAACGGCGAAGCTGCCCCGGCCGAAGCGGAAGATTCCGCCGCTGCAGAGGCGCATGGCGATGCTCATGGGGGCGCACACGAGGCCGAGGCGCATGGCGGAGGCCACGGCGACGCGCATGGGGGCGGGCATGGCGAGGAAGGGGAAGAACACGCCGCGGAACCGCATGAAACCACGGAAGTGGACCTCGGCGGCTTTAAAATCACTGTCTTCCAACCGGCCGCGAATACGACGCTGTTCGTCGATTTCCACCTCAGCGGCACGGTGAAGACCGCCCAAGCGGGCGAGTTCAAGCACTTGCTGGAAGCCAATCAGTTCAAATTCCGCGACCAGGTGAACGTGATCATTCGCAGTTCGGGGATGGAAGATTTTACGGACGCGGGATTGGGGTTGCTGAAAAACCAGATTTTGGAGAAAACCAACCGGGCCCTCGGAAAGCCGTTGTTGATTTCCGTGGCCTTCCCTGAGTTCTCCTTCATCGAGCAATAGGCGGCGCCGGCAAGCTGGGCAATCTTGTTCAGCACGCCAGTGCGTCTGCGGGAATGGATTCCCATGGCCGACAATTCCGAAAAGGTCAGCCAAGACGAAATCGAAGCGCTCTTAGCGCGCGGCAAGGGAGGCGCTTCGCCTCCGGCTGCGAAAGCAGCGCCCGCCGAGGACGTGGACAAGATCCTCGGCCAGGGCGAAATCGAAGCGCTGCTGTCCTCCAAGAAAATGCCCGCCGCGGCCGCTGCTGCGCCGCCCAGGGTCTCCGCTCCGGCCGCTGCCGCAGCGGCTGCCACGGGGGCGAATGCGCCAGGTCAGATCGCCCAGGGGGACGTTGAACTCTTGCTTCGCCAGGCGGAACAAGCGCTGGCCTCGATCGACGCGGCCGGGCCGTCGCTGCCGACCGGCGCAGCGGCCTTTAGGTTCGAGGATTTCGCCGGCGCGCCCGCGTCGGGCGAGATGGCCACGCTGGATTTGCTGCGCGACGTCGAGCTGGACTTGAAGATCGAACTCGGCCGCACGCACATGTATCTCGATGACGTGCTCCGGCTGCGCAAAGGCTCGGTCGTCGCATTGGATAAACTGGCCGGCGATCCCGTCGACATCTACGTCAACGGCCGCCTGATCGCGCGGGGAGAGGTCCTCGTGATGAATGACAACTTCTGCGTCCGCGTGGCGGAACTGGTCGCGGGCGAAGCGGCGGCATAACCGCTTTTTATCCCGGGGGCGCTGAGACGCGGAGAGGGAGGCTGGGAGAGAGGGGAATCACGGCAGCAATGCGGATTCTCAGATGGTCAACTTCTCGAAGTCTCTTTCTCCCAGGGTCTGCGCCGCCGAACGCTCGATGGTCTGGCAGAAGCTATCGAGCGGCAGGTCATCCGGGTCGTTGCCAAAGGGTTCTTCGATATCGACGGCGGCCATTTCCACGCCGAAGACGAAATACGCGGTGACGGCCATGATCGGAATCGCCCAGTAGCCGATGTCTTGCGCGATGAGCACCGGCATCACGAACATGATCAGCGTGATGCCGCGATGCACCAGCGCACGGTAGGTGAGCGGAATCGGCGTATTGCGAATCCGTTCGCACCCGCCGCAGACGTTCAAGAGTTCCCGCGCATGGCGGTCGAACATCCAGACCTCCATGTCGTCAAGTTTCCCCTCGCGCCGCCAGCGGGCCAATTCATCCTGCGCAAGCGTGGCGAAATAGAGCGGGATGTGTTCCGGTTCGCGCGGATCGTCCTCAAAGCCTGGCACGTCCCGCAGGCGCCGCCCGTCGCGCAAGTGCAAGCGCAGCGCGTGGGCGAAGCCGACGATGATTTTGCTCCACCGCCGCCGATCTTCCGTGACGAGGCTCTGCAAGGCGTGCATCTTCACGAGCATATTGCGGGATTCGTTAATCAGCTGCCCCCACAAAGTGCGGGCCTCCCAGAAGCGACGCTTGGCCTCGTTCGTGCGAAAGGTTACGAGACTGCCAAGGATCAACCCGTTGATGACCGACAGCCCCCAGTCGTATTGCGAGAGCGGGCCGGGATGATAGAAGTGCTCCACCCAGGCCACGACCGCAGTGTACGCGCCGAAGAGCGCGGCGATGCCGAGTAACTTGCGCGCCGCGGGAAAGCGGGGCGGGACCAGCATTCGCAACTGAATCATCATGCGATTCGCCCTGAGCCCGGGCTGCCCAACAATCCTCGAATGGCGTCACAGCCGGCCAATTCCCGGGCCAGGCGCTCGGGGCCTTCCAAATCGTCGCTGCTATGCGCCAACCGCACCTCGCCGGGGTCTCCCATTGGCAACTGCACGCGCCGTGAGACAAGATTGTAAACACCGAAAACGACGTCGATATGCGGCGACAGCCGGCCGCGGAACTCCTGATGCAAGGTCGCCGCGGTGAGCGCAGCATTGAGCGATACGGTCGCCTCGATCAACGCGCGGCGGTAACCTTCACGCGAGGTCACGTCGACACCGTGCGCCTGTTCCAACGCCTGCGCCGCCGCGCGGACCGGCAACAACAACCGGTCGACAACCGCTCTCAACGGATGCGACGAGGCCACGCCCAGATAACTTGCCGGCTGCAAGAAGGCGTCCACGGCCGCCGTCACGGCCCCGCAACCGCTGTGGCCCAACACGACGACCAGCTTGATCGATTCGCCCAAATGGTGCAGCGCGTAGTCGATGCTCCCGAGGCATTCGCTGCCGAGCACATTGCCGGCCACGCGCACCACGAACAGATCGTTGCAACCCTGATGGAAAAC
>ENA-ORBV01013236-ORBV01013236.1-microbial-mat-metagenome-genome-assembly--contig:-NODE-13236-length-12567-cov-3.719456_pt1 | contig 12567 bp, 4 predicted proteins | sample MGYA00237777_ERZ505514 | MGnify/ENA primary metagenome ERZ505514 (study PRJEB26160, sample SAMN06269048) | microbial mat metagenome | isolation source: Oligotrophic lake microbial mat | place...
GAGACTCGGCGGCAGCGCGGACCGACGCGTCGGTCGAGGCCAGCGCTTCCAGCAGGGCGTTCCAATATGCGTCCGATACTTGTTCAGGCGCAATACTCACGTTTTGCAGCGCCACGATGGCCGCGAATTTGGATTCACGATCATTCGCGTCCGCCAATCGCAACAGCACCGAGCTTGTCGCGTCGCCCAGCCAATTTCGCAATTTCAACTGCGCCGCCGCCTGGCGGCGGACGATCATCGAGGAATCCGTAAACGCCGCGAACAGAAACTCGCGGCGTTCGTCATCGGATAAAGTCGCCCGCGCGAAATGGCGCGGGATGACCGTATCGCGGCGCCCTTCGTCGGCCAGCGCGGTGCGCAATTCTTCCAGCGTGACTTGCTCGTCACCGGCCAGCGGATCGTCGGCCAAATAGGTCTTGGCCCAGTCCTCCGTCGGAGGCGGCGGCAACGAGGGCGGCGGCGCCTCCTGCGCAGACGCTGCACCGGCGACCAGGAACAGTGCCAAGAGCAATTGGCCGAACTGCGATCTCAAACACGGTCGTTTCACGGCAATCGCGGCGCTGGTTCCAGCGCCGCACGGCAGGGTTTTCCAGGGATCGAACTGAGCAGACGGACACGCCGTCCACCGCGCATACTGGCGATCGATCCAAGAGAATATAACCCGCGGCCAGCGTCCACAGGAACGGATTCGCAGCCGGCACAATCGTTAATAACGCAGCCGCATCAGGAATTCGCGCTCCCCGTTCGAGGTCCGGACCGTCAGCCGCATGACCTGGGGCGATTCCTTCATCAGGGCCAGGAATTCATCGACGGTCTTGACCCGCCGGCCGTTCGCGACCGTAATTTCTTGCCCAGCCCGCAGCGACGTGTATTGATTGGCGGCCACGTCGTACGCCTGGGCGGCCGGATAGCCGTCGCGGACCTCGGTAATGATCACGGCGCGGCCTTGGCGGTTCTTGACCATCACGCCCGCCCGCTGGCCGCTCGCCTCGGGCATGCCCGGGTATTCGATCGCGAAGACGTTCTGGTCCAGCTGCCGAATGTTCCCCTTGGCCATCGTGGCCCCCTTGGGATATCCGGCGCGGAACCAGACGTTCACCTGCAAGCTGGTGTTCAACAACAAATCTTCCCAACTGACCTGTTGATCGCGATTATTGCGTACGTAGTTGGACAACGCCTTGGTGAACAGCGAACCAAATTCCTGGTCAAACTCGTTCGCGGCTTCTGGAATGAAAAAGGCGCTCTCGCCCGGCGAACAGGCGTTGATATCTACCGAACCGGCCGGCTCGATGAATAGCGAGCGAAACACGGGCGTGTAGTCCTGCGGTTCGTCCGGACCGGGGGCGGCGGCGGCGATTTTTTCGCCGTCACTGCGCACGTTGCAACAATCGGTCAACAGCGCCGCCAGCCGCGCGCCTTTGGCGTTCATCGTGGCGCGAAGGTCGTTGCGATAGAGCTTGCCGCCGACCAGGTCGAAATACTGCCCGCGATCATCCGACCCGCCATGCCCGGTGTAGTAGACGAGCAACGTATCTTCGGCCGCCGGTTGCAACTCGTCGAGCATTTGCAGAACCGCTTGCGGCCGCGCATCGGCGTCCTGTTCGATCGACAGAATGCGAAACTCCAACCGATCCGGCGGCACGTTGTCGAGCAGCATCGACAACATGTACGTGACATCAAAATGCACATGCGGCGCGAACTTCCCCCAACCAGCAGCCGGCGAGGCGTCCGCGACAATCAACGCGTGAAAACGCTGCGCATGCGCCGGCGCTCCGCCCAGCAGGCAACACCAACACAGCAGGAACCAGCACACCAGAAACCAGAACTGCTGAAGCCAGGTCGCGCGTTTCATCATGCACCTTCCGCCGTTCGAATTCAGCCCCAACGGGGCGCCAGACAATAGCCAGCGGTGCAAACCGCTGGAACAATGGCCCGAATAACAATTGTTGAGCCCCAATGGGGCGTCACACTTCATGATGGTGTCGCTCAACTACGGCTTAGCGTCCGGTGACAACAATGTGCCGATGCCGCGCATCGTATTCAGTCGTTCCGCGCCTTGTCCATCCTTCACCAACATAGCGTCCACGGCCTGCGTCGGCCAAATGGCGTGCTCGGCCGGCGTCGCCCAGCGCGGCGGGTATGCATAGACCGGCAAACCCGCCTGGCCGGCGAAACATTCCGCGGCGCGGCGTTGGCCGAAATCGAACTCCTGTTGAGAGCTCAAATCGCGCACGCCCATGTGCGATTGGAATTCCTCATTGGGGTTCGCCTCCAGATCGATCCACCACTCGGCCCGCTGCGCGACTGCTTCCACGTCTGCCAGCAACCAATTCGCCAGCAGCTTGCGGGCGATCATCGGATTGTGCCGCCAGCCGGTGCCGAGCACGCGCACGCCCGGGAGCATGCGCCGCACGTCTTGCGCAGGCACGGAGACGATGTAGCCGCCGTAGTAAGTCCGCTGCTGGACGTTGCCCAAATCGCCCGGCGCTCCCCAGGTGACAAGCTTAGCGGGCTGCTGTTCCACGACGGGATCGAAATACGTCGGCTCGGAGGTCGAAGCGAGAATGGCCAGCGCCACGTCGGCGGCGTCGGTCATCAATCGCAAATCGGCCTGGCGTTCGTCGGCCGGAATCTGCTGGAGCAACTGGTACATCGACGGATCGACAAAATACGTGACCGCATGGCCAATGCGGGGCGTTGCGCCGAGCTTCAAGTGCGGATGGTCCCGCCGGAACTGTTCCGGGTGTTTCTGATAAAAGGCAAACACTTCGTCGCGCCACGAAACAGTCAACGTATCGAGATCGATCCGCTTCAAACCGCGCGCCGCGCTGCCGTCGTCTGGATGGGCGTCCGCCAGCACTTCCTTGTTACAGGCCACGATCACGACCGGAAACCGCGGCCGCGCCGTGCTTTGCCGCACGATCGCATCGATCGACCCTGCCTCGCGCCAATTCGCCACGCCCAAGGCGAAGCCAATGTATTCGCGCAACACGTCGTGCGGAATTTCCGTTCGCTTACCCTGCGACAGCTTCGAGAGCTTGGAATGCGGGTTCTCCATATCACGCACGGCGTCGCGATTTCCGTTCAACATGCGGTCTTCGGCATGCCGGACCGCGGCGTCGGAAAACCCGAAGCAACAGAAGTAGGCGGCCGGAATCGACCCGCTGCTGTTGCCCGCGACGACGACTTGCCCCTTACCAATCGCCGGAACACGGGCATGGGCCTCGTGTAACACGCCGGCGTCATAGGGCAGGCAGGAACCCTTGCCCTGGAAACACAGCAGCAATCGCGCCTCGGCGAACCGTTGGACGTACGCCGCATCAATCTCATCCGCCACGGCGCCGCCGCACGGCAGCAGCGCGATCATCGCTGTGACGACGGACCATGCGCTGCGATGCCGGCCGATGGTATTGTTCATAGCTATTTCGCCTCCGGCGTCACACGGGCCGCCGGCGCCGGACCAACGCCTAGCACCAACCAACCGTTGTCGAGTCGCAAATCCCGCACCACCATCCGCTGCCCTTGTCCGGCATTGTTGAATCGCGCCCGGGGCGTCAACAAGGCGGGGAAGAATCGTTCCAGCAGCGCCACGTCGAATTGATTCGTCGCCGGTTCAACGGCGATCTCGCCGCGTCGGTTCAAGCTGATTCCCGTGGCCGACGGCGATAAATCGTAACGTACGCGAAGCGTGACTACTTCGCTGGGTTGCACCGCGCCTTCCGGACCGGCGCCGCGCACGCGTAGCGTCACGTCGATGCCGGAATCTCGGAGACGCAACGTCACCGGCAAATCGTCCGCGAGTTGCACCACCGACGACACGCGCCCCGGCGGCAGGTTTTCGACGTCCTCGCTGCGAAACTTGAATTCCTCGTTGAGGATCATCCAGAACGTGGCTTCGTCGAGTTGCTTGCCGCCCCATTGCTCGGCGAGATTGTTGATCGCCGATTCGTGCAGCGAAACCACATAGCTCAACGCCTCCGCGGGCACGCGCGGTTCCGGCGGCGGCGAGAGCGCCCCAAGTTGGTCGCGGCGCGCGTAAGTTGCCGTGCCGGCAATGCCGCGCGGGCGGGAACGGAACGCGATCGCCGCATCGACGTCGAAAGCCAGCAACGGGCCGACATAAAGTTGCTGAAACAGCCCGTTGATGCGGTCCGCGATCTTGCCGCATTCCTCGGCGACGCGTTTCTCTAACTCCGGCTTCGCCGCCTTCGCGGCGCGGCGGTCGGCGTCCGGCAGCTTGCGCGTCGCGACCTTGGCGACCACGCGTTCCGCCACGCGCCCCCCGACGCGCGTCGAAACATCGACGCCCGTCAACCTCGTCCGGCTGCCGAGCGAGATATCCGGATCCCGCGGCGTCACGCCATCCGCATTCAAGAAGAAGAGTTGATTTCCGTTCAGACAAACATTGCTGCGCGCCGACACGAACAGCTTGCCCCGACAGGCCGTGAGTTTCATCAAGCCTTGCGATTCCACGTACAGCTTGAGAGACGCGCGGCGATTGTCCTCCGGCAGTTCCAGCCGCGTTTGAACCGGCAGGCTGCCGCGAGCCGTGATCCGTGTACCGTCCCGCTGTTCGCGTACGTCGATCGGCGCGTCGAATGATCGAGCCCCGATGGCCTGCAAATACGCCGCGTTGACAAAGACCTGATGATTCGGGTGCGCGAGTCGTGCGCCCAGTTCCGCCAACGGGCCGTCGATGCGATGCAACCGTGCTAATGCAGCGAAATCCGCTCGTGCCGTGGCTTCTTCATTCGATTCTTGCGCAGCATTGGAATCGAACTGTGCAAGTCGCCGCAATCGCTCGACCGCCTCGGCGCGCGCCGCTTCGTCGAACGTCGCTAACGAACGCCAGGCCTCGACCGCTTCGCGCAATGCACTCAGCAAAGGTTCCAACCCGCCGGGACGTTTGACGCGCAAGGCGCGCAGCGCGCCGTCGTCCGCAACAGGCGTTGATGCACTCAACTCACCAATCAACGCGTCGATTCGCAGTTCACTGCGCAAAATCGCGCCCTCGGGCAACGAATCCAAGTGACGCGTTACATGATCCAACGCCGTTTGGGCCCGTTCTTTAGCTACGAGGACTTCATCCGCCGTGGCGACTCGCAACTCCGCTTCGGCTGTTGCGAGCCATTGCGTAGCGGAGACTTCATTGGCTGCGACGGCTTGACCGAACTGTGCCGCGTGTAGGCAGCCAATCCAGGCGAACGCCACGAGCCATGACGCCGGACGCCAACAGGCGGTGCGGAAAATCGGAGTTGCCATGTGCACGTTCATGATCCGATCATAATCTGACCCGCTCGCCATCACCGCGACTTTTTTTCGCTCCCGCCCACCTTGGCGAGCGCGCGGTCGCCCTTCCGGGAGCATAGCTCCGCGAACCTCGTTTCGCCGTCCGCACTGCTGCCAGGGACTACGACCATCCCGCTCAGAGCGGCAGACCACCGTCGCAGCAGGTCACGCAGTCCCGACGCACGAATTCCAGGCAGCAATCGGCGTAGTAGTCGTTCCAGGCGTAGGCCACGGTGACGTCGCGGCCGCGACCTGTGCACACATTCCACTGCTATCTTTGATAGAACCGGCCGTTTTGTGCGCCAGGGAAGAAGCGATCGGCAAATTGGCTCGGAGAAGGATTCGGCGGCGTGGGGGGCCTGTAGGGCGGGAACTTTGGCGGACCCTTCTTGGTAGCTGCCTTAAGGAATTCCTCGAGGATTTTGGGATTTTTCTTGGCACAGTTGAGATTCTTCTGCACCTTCTCCGCTACCAATTGCTCGGCCTGCGAGAAGGTCGCGGTCTGAAGATTCATGTAGGCCTGAAGGCCGGCTTCCACCGATGCGCCTCCAAACGACATCACGATCATCGTCCCGAAGTTTAAGACGATCTGCGTGGCGTACACTCCGGCGTCACAGGCAATGAAGTCCTCCATGAATTTTCGGGCGCCGGACGTTTTCACCGCGGACGCGGCGCGCGCGTCCGATCCCATGGTCACCAATCCCGAGGGATCGACAAAGCTCATGGGATTATTGAAGGCGTAGCGGTAGAGATTCGCGTCTCCGCCGCTGAAGCCAAGTGGATCTTCGCTGATGAAACGGCCGACCGCGGGATCGTAGTACCGCGCACGGTAGAAATACATTCCCGTCGGATCCAATTCACGGCCGGTGAAGAGGAACCGAGTGTCGACGTCGGCGTTCGACTGCGACAGGACTTCACCGAATGCGGCGTACTCGATGTGATTCGCCAGATTCCCACTGGCGTCCAGAATGTCGTGTACGGTGTTGAGTCGATCGGCCAAGAACCAGGTCAAGCCGTCAACGACATCCGTCTGAGCCAGCGTCTCATCAATGTTTTCGCCGGCCAGGTAGCGACGCACCACCTCTCCAGTTGCGCCGTAGTCGGCCCAGGCCGTCGCGCCGTCGTAGACGACATTGGTGATTTCGCCATCGACGATCGTGGCGATCCGTCTATCAAAGGCGTCGTAGCGGTACTCATGGACACTCAGCACGTCGCCTTGGGCGTCCCGCAGCTCGACGCGCACCAGGCGAGCGCGGTGATCGTAGGCAAATGCCGCGGATTCGCCCGTCACGATCGCGAGCTTGAGGGTCAGGCTGCCGTTGGCGTCGTATTCGTAAATGTAGTCGCCGTCGCTATCCAAGCGGTTGCCGGCGGAAACTTGGTAGTCGTCGCCATGTGCGCTGGACGAGGTGCGATTCCCCAACGCGTCGTAGTCGAAATCCTCCGGCGGCAGCGCAGTGCTAATGGCGCTCAGCAGCGAGCCGTTCGCGCTGTAGTCGAAGTCGGTCGTCTGCCCATGGTGCGACGCCGCGACCAGGTCAGAAGCAATGTCGTAATCGTAGTCAAATTCAGCGAGCACTTGGTCGGCGGCCGACTTGTGAGAGAGCAGCAGCAGATTGTCGAGGTCGTCGTAATCGTAAGTCGAACGCGCAACGCGATTCGCGCCCCCCAAATCGCTGGAGCGGTTCAGCAGCGTGCGTCTGCCGACAAGGTCCTGCGCGAGTTCGACGCCTACTTCGGCGCCTACGATGCCGCGCCATTGCCGCCGCCGCAGGGCGTCCACCTCGCTGTATTCCGAGTCCACGGCGACCCCGTCCTGGTCGCTCACCGACGTCACATTGCCAGCTGCGTCATATTCATAGGTCAGCGTGACGGTTGGCAGCGTCGGCCGTTCGTCCGTGGCCGTCGTGATCCGCCCAAGTGCATCGTACGTGAATGACTGAACGGAATCGGGATCCGAGACGCGAATCAGATTCTCCGCGGCGTCGTACTCGTAGGTGATCACGCGCAAGGGCGCACTCGCCTCGTACCACGCTTCCTCGATCATCAAGTTGTTGCCATCGTATCGAAAACGGGACACGTTGCCGACGCGATCAGTGTATTGGACGACGTTGCCTTGCTCGTCGTATTCGTACCGCGTGGAGTTGCCCAGCGGGTCTTGCTCCTCCAGTAGTCGTCCCAATGCGTCGTACCGGTAAGTCGTGGAATTCCCCAAGGCGTCCGTCACCGCCGTCAAGTTGCCATTCGCGTCGTACGCGGAACGTGTCGTCGCGCCCATCGCGTCCGTCGACGACAGCACTGGACCGGACGGACTGTAGTCCGCCGTCGTGGCTGCGCCACTGGCGTCGCGAATGAGCACGCGATTTCCGTATGCATCGAAGCCGTACACGGAGACCAACTGTCCGTCCAGAAACACGCGCGAGGGAAGGGAATTTGCGCCGTCGTACTCGACGGTACGAACCCGGCCGAGCGGATCGACGATTCTGCGCGCCCGACCGAACTCGTCGTTCGTGTAGACGTAGCGCGCTCCGGCGGCGTCGATCTGTTCGGTCGGCGTGCCAAAAGCGTCGTACTTGAAGCTGCTGACGCGGCCCAATTCGTCGGTCAGCGTCAACGGCTGGTTGAGTTCGTTGTACGTGGTCATCGTCACGCCGCCGAGCGCGTTTTCCGCCCGAATCTCATTCCCGCGATCGTCATAAGTGCGGTCGATGGAATTGCCCCGAGCGTCTGTTTCCTTGACCGGAAGTCCGCGCTCGTTGAATTCGTAGGATCGTACATTTCCTTCGGGGTCGGTCGCGCGGACGATGTTGCCTCGGTCGTCGTACTCATAAGTCGTGACGCCGCCGCGCCGATCGCGTACGTGCTCCACCGATGCGTCAATCTCATACTCGTACGAGATTGCATTTCCCTCAGCGTCCACCACGCCCACGGCGCGGCCGCCTTGGTATTGCACTTGTCGCGTCACGTTTCCGAGCGGGTCTACCGAACGATCAAAGAAGTGCGCAGGACTGTCGAGGTACTCATAAGTGGTCGTGGCTCCAAGGCGGTCGGTGACGCTCGCCAAGTCGCCGTTACGATCGTATTGATAGTCGATCGGCTTGCCCGCCGGATCGATGATCCGCGTAATCCGGCCGAAGGAGTCCCGCACGAATTGAACCACGGCGACCCCCTCGCGCGCGATGCCGCTGTCGCTGAACGTGAGACCTTGACCGCGGCGATCGACAATTCGCTGCAACCCTTGGAATTGGTCATACGTGAACGTATAGCCGTCCTTCGTATGCAGTTGATACAACGATGGATTGTAGGGAAAGCCCAGCAAATGGTAGCCGAAGGTGCCATCCGCGCGACGTTGCAAAGGCGTCTCGTCCACTTCCAGCGTTTCCATGACGCCAGGATCCGGACGGAATCTTGGTAGCCAATAGCCGCCGCCGAAAAGGCTGAACTCGGCGAACGGGTCGAAGGTGAAACCGATGCGTTCCCCTTCCGGATTCGTCAGGTAAACGCGAGCGCCGATGTGAAACGGATTGCCGAACAGGCCCTGCGATTCGAACGGGCTGACGGGCACACTCTCCCGAATCGACGACTCCCCATAAGAGAGCGACCAGCCGTGACCAAAATCACCGGACTCGCCGGCAGCGCGCGAGTCGTATGTGCGGCGCACTTCGATGGGCACGCCCAAGGTCGGCAACTGAAGCTCCGTGATGTCGAACCGCACCTCGCCGAATTTCAGCGCGCCTTCAATGCTCAGCTCCACGACCCGCGCCGCGACATTACCGCTCAAGTCCTGCGCGATGACGCGGATCACGTACGAGTCATTCAGCAGCAACGTCGGATCGAACGCGCCCAGCGTGTCGTTCACCACCGACGTGGTTGATTCGACAATCAAATTCCAGTCCGCATCCGCGCCGGTCGGATCGTTCACGTTCACCAGGTCGGCCCGCGCGTATTCGACGCGATAGAACTCCAGATTCGGATCGCTCGCCGTGCCGATGATGTCGGTCAACGTTGTGACGACGGAACCATTGGCGGGGCTGGTGATCTCCACGATAGGGCCGTTGGTGTCGTTCGGATCGAACGCCCGCAAGAGGGCGCTGCCCTGCCCGATGTTCCCCGCGGCGTCGGCGGCCGTGGCCACGACGTTGAGTTGTCCCGGCGCGTCCGGCGTGTAGATCGCGGTGCCTTGTTCCGTAAGCGTGACCGCCTGGCCGTTCACGGTCAGCGTCAGCGATTCCACGCCGACGTCGTCCATCGCCTGCACGGTGATCACCACCGCATTGCCAATCGCGACCGACGGCGTACTGAGCTGCACGCTCACCACGGGACCAATCGTGTCGGGCACGACGGTCAACGTGAAGGTTTGCTCGTCATCCAGCCCATGCGCGTCGATCGCCTGCACGGTGACATTGTGCGGGCCAAGGTCGGCCAATTGCGTCGACCAGGTGATGCGCCCCAACTCGTCGATCGTCATCCCGGCCGGTGCGTCCAGCAAAGCAAAGCCGACGGGATCGTTTTCCGGATCGTCGACTTGCACGTCGTAGTGGAACACCGCGCCGGCGGAGAGCGTGGTCGTCGGGCTAGAAACAATCTCCGGCGCTTGATTCACGCGCGCCAACAGTGCATAGCGTTGCTGCGAGCGATGCCCGCCCGCGTCGTCGGCGGCGACGATCACGATCTGCGACCCCGCCTGCGCCGCGGCGGGCGTCCATTGCACGAGACCCGTATTGGCGTTGATCGTCATGCCGGTCGGCGCGGTGATCAGCGCGTACGTGACGGCGCTCCCTTCGGGATCAATCGCCTGCGCGGCGTATTGGTACAACTCATCGACCGTGGCGCGGAACGCCGCGCGGGTGCGGAAGATCGGCGCCAAGTCCGGCACGACCTGCGAGACATTGATGGTGAACGATTGCTCGGCGCTCGCACCGCTCGGATCCGTGGCTCGGACTACCACGTTGGCGTCGCCCAGTTGCCCGACGGCCGGCGTCCAACGAATCACGCCCGTCGCGGGATCGATCGACATTCCGGCCGGCGCGGTCGTCAGCGAGAACGCCAACGGCGCGTTCTCCGGATCGATGGCCCGCAGGCCATAGATATACCGCCCGTCGGCGATCGCCGTGGTCACGGGACGTGAGAGAATCGCCGGCGGCTGATTGACGCAGGTCACGTTCAAACTCACGGTTTGCGTCGCGGCCGCGAGGAAGGTGTCGCTGGCCTCGATGACGATCGTCGCCAATCCCAGCTGATTCAATCCTGGCGTCCAACGCACTTCGCCCGTAACGGCGTCGATCGACGCGCCGTCAGGCGCTTCGACCAACCGCCAGGCGATCGGATCGAAATCCGGGTCGGTCGCCCGCGCGCGGTACCGGAACTCCGTCTCGGCCACGATGGCCGCAGTGGTCGGAACGGAGACGATCGTCGGAGCGCCGTTCGCTTCATTCGCGGTAACTTCAATGGAGAAGCTTTGCGTCACACTGCCGCCGCGGCCATCGGCCACGCGCAACGTCACTGGCGCCGCGCCAACTTGATCGTCACTGGGCGTCCAGGTCAGCAGTCCGGTCACAGGATCGACCGTCATGCCCGTGGGCGAGGCGTCCAAGGAGAAGGTCAACAAATCATGATCTTCATCGCTCGCGGCCGGGAAGTAGAACCACGTGCGCCCGAGCGGAATCGACGTTCGCGGCGTGGAATCAATCACCGGATTGTGATTCGCAGCCGTGGCCACGGCGTTCACATCGAACTGCTGCGACGTCTGCCCGCCTTGCCCGTCATCGGCCAGGATGGTGAACGACGCCGAGCCCGCGGTCGCCGGAGTCCAGGTCAGCAGCGCGCGATTCGGCAGCGCTGCGATCGGCGTCAATACCGCGCCGGCCGGCGCATTGTCGAGCGTGAACGTCACAACATCACCATCAGCGTCTTGCGCCGCGATGAGATAAGCGAACGCCGCGCCAACCACGGCTTGCGCGCCAGGCAACGTCGTGATCACCGGGGCGTAGTTCGTCGGTCCCGGCGTCGTCGATGCCAGTTCCACGCAAACGATGAATCGCTGCTCCGCGCGGCCGCCGGCGCCATCCACCACTTCGACGACGATCTCGTGATCGCCGACTTGCGCCGCCGTCGGCGTCCAATCCACCTGTCCGGCAGCATTCACGGTGAGTGACGGCGGGCCGGAAACGAGACTGAAGGTGAGGGATTGTCCGAGGTTGGGATCCGTCGCTGTGAGTAGGAAACGGACCGCCTCGCCGGCCATCACGAAACGGTCCACGACCGGATCCAGCGTCGGCTTTAGATTCGGGCTGCCCTCAGCACCCGGCGACGGCGCGGCCGTCTGACTGGCGCCCGCCACCCCGTTGGGATCGGGCACCGCCGATCGATTGAGTGTGGCACCGGAATAGCGCAGGTAGTCCACCACCGCGACACCTCCCGGCTGGGTCCGGCTCAACAGCACCGCGCCCGCAGAGGGGGACAGGCGGAAGGAGGTGTGCCATTCAATCGGTGTGGTTTGTCCGGGCTGGCCATCGGCAATCAGCACGGTGTAACTCCGCGGTGGCAGAACCGCACCCGCCGGGAAGGGCCAGCGCCCGGTATCGGACGCCGCATCGCTGAGGAACCACCCGTCGAGACTCACCGGTGCATCCCCGTGGTTCGCCAACTCGATCCACGGCTCCCACTCGCCCGTGGCATCGGTGATTCCCGTCGAGTTGCGGGCGAGCAGTTCACTCACCCACACCGGCGGGAATTCCGGAAGGTTGAGGCGGACATTGTTCGCCTCGCCCGGTGTGAAAGCCGCCACGTCGCCGCCCTCCAACCAAAGGGCGCATCCGAAGACAATGTCCGAACTACCGGCGTTGACCTGGTGGACCTCCACGGCCAGGACATTGGTCCCGACCTTGATCACGACCGTATCGGCACGCGAGACGAGTTCAATTCGAGAAACTTCGGCCATGCGGATATGAAACGAGGGATAGGGGAAGCTGACAAGGGAAATGGCACGAGGCCGGAAAGAACACCTGTTCCTTCCGGCCTCGTTGATGATTCGATCACAAAACTCGGGTCAGTTCGCGACTTCCCAGAACTCGCGGGGGATATTCTGGGTAGCCGGGTTGGCCGGCGTGGCAGCGTTCTTCCTGGCGTCACCGAACGACAGCATGTCCGCGTACATTAATTCCCACCGTTTGATCTTGAGGAAATCGACGTAGGCGGCTGTCTCGGCGGCGAGTGGAGCACGGTTCAGCAGCAACTGGAATGCATCGTTGACCAGCTTGGTCGGATACACGTTGGGAG
>ENA-ORBV01013237-ORBV01013237.1-microbial-mat-metagenome-genome-assembly--contig:-NODE-13237-length-12566-cov-6.228121_pt1 | contig 12566 bp, 5 predicted proteins | sample MGYA00237777_ERZ505514 | MGnify/ENA primary metagenome ERZ505514 (study PRJEB26160, sample SAMN06269048) | microbial mat metagenome | isolation source: Oligotrophic lake microbial mat | place...
TACACAAACCAAAAAGCATCCTCCTCCATACCTCCTCCAGAATCCAGCCACTGCTACGCAGTTTGGCGGAGTAAAGCTACTTGTGCTACAGCACTTTTGAGCCAGCCATCAGCAAAATCTATCTTTGCACTTTTCCATACGTAAGCAACAAAACAATCATCGCCATGGTGAAAAAGACGACCCGCAATCGCCACAGCAAGGTCCATCACAACAACAATAGCCACCAACGACGACGGACTACTACTAATAATAGTAGTCCTGCGAATGGTGTTGGCAAGCCCCCACTTCAAAGTTTCATCTCGTCGATAATTTGGTTTTTAAATCACAGTCCCATACCGATTGCCTTGAGTCTCTTTATCTTTTTGGTCCTTTTGGCCAGTCCTTCCTTTCTTCAATTGCACAATTACAATGTTGTGCCGCTGTCCAATCAAGATGATGCTCCCATGACGACAACCCATTTGAGTCTAGAGTTCTCCTCGTCGTTTCTTCCCGAGGGAGTGGTCAATGCCCTCAATTATATTAGTAGTAGTATGAGCAGCAATCCATCTTCCTCCTCCAACAGTACGACGACAATCACAAGCATTGAAAATGACAATGAAGAAAACACCCTTGAAAATAATGACAATACAGAAGCAGCGAGTACTCAACTACAACAACAACCAGAAAAGAGGACACCACCTTCCCTGGAAGAAGCTGTCATACCACCCTCCCGATTCGAAGCCATGGGACCTGGGTGGGATTACGAACCTCAAAATTTGGACTTTTTTTGGAAAAAAATTGGGGATCGACCCTTTATGAAGGAATTTTATCCTCTCCTCAGCAAATTCGAGGCGGTCTTGGATGTCGGAGCTCGAGGATACAATCGTGTCTGTCATACGCTCATTAATTCCACGTCGACCTTGTATTACCAATTGGAGCCGCATCCACCCAAGGCCGGTGTCGACAATGATGGATTACTCCAAGCGAAAATGCAAGAATTGCCATTGGTATATCCACAATTCAAGGGCTACTTTGATGTCGTGGTGGATATGGGCGTCTTTGGATGGGATGGCGTCCAATCCTTTTACAATTCCACCGAAGAACGACATCAAGCAACGGCCGATTATATTCAAGGCGTCTTGTTTGCTTTGAAACCCAATTCCAATACGAGCATGTGGATGTTAAAGACCGACGATGGTTGGGTTCCCGATGCCAAAATTATCTGGCAAAAGTATATTGATCCCTACTTTGAACCAAAAAGTTTTCAAGGGTACGAGTCGGGATACAAATCGGGACATCGGGCCAAGCGTTGGACGAATTACTTTTTGTATCCAAGAAATCCTCCTTTGTTGGCATCACCCTCTGTAGGAGTAACAGTAGCAACGGATGCTACACAACAAGAACAAATGCCACAATCATCACTGCCCACGCAAACGGTCAAGAGCAACCAGAATCTCGTGGCTACCGAAAACCGAATACCAGGAAACGAAGACTGGACCTTGACCAATTCGGCATTGGAGCATGAGATTGAAGGATACATGTCTCATACCAGTATTAACAAGGGAGAATTCATATTACTCTTTCACAATACACAAGCACCACAAGTCACCATCGAAGTCTTTCGAACGGGATGGTACCAAGGACGAGGAGCACGACGAATGTTGGGTCCCTCGACCATTACGGGTGTTTCCCAAGTGATTCCTCAACCGGATCGTGACGGGACTGTAACTTGTCAATGGAAAGAGCCCTTTGTCCTTCATACCAAACCAGTCGTGAAATTTAATGAGGAGACCAATACCATGGGCTTGGGAACATGGACGACGGGTGTGTATTTGGTACGCATGACCGAGTCGATGGGGCAAAAACAAAGTTATACCATTTTTGTGGTACGCGACGATGACCATGCGAAATCGGCGGATATTGTCTTTCAACTACCCGTCAATACGTATCAAGCCTACAATTTTTGGGGTGGCAAATCCTTGTACGGACATTCCAGTACCCGACAACAACGAGCCCGAAAAGTGTCCTTTGATCGACCCTATGCTCGTAGCAATAATATCGATGCCGCCTATGGCAATGGCGCCGGAGAATATTTGTCCAATATAGCACCCATCTTTCCGGAATATGGTCTCAATTCGAGCGCGTCGTGGAATTACAATATGGTGCGTTGGTTGGAACGAAGCAATTTGGATGTTTCGTACATTACCAATGTCGATACGCACCGTCAACCATTGCATACTGTACCAGACTATCGTCCCAAGTTATTCCTGACACAAGGTCACGATGAATACTGGTCTCATGAGATGAGGGACAGTGTAGAGGGGTTACGGGATAAGGGAACGCATTTGGCCTTTTTAGGATCGAATACAGCCTATTTTTCCATTCGCATGGAAGAAGGACCACCCAATCCAGATATCGATGCCAGCTTATTATCGTCTTTACCACCCCGGGAACCACGACTCCAAGTATGTTACAAACGAAAACAAGCGGATCCCGTTAAGGATCACTTCCGTTCGGTTCCCTTTCGACAAACGCGCCCCGAACGGGATATGATCGGTGTCGAATATGTCTCGGATCCGCATGAAGAGGATTTGATTGTCAAAAATGCGCAGCATTGGATATTTGAAGGTACCGGTGTCTCCGATGGACATGTGATTCCAGGCCTTTTGGGATATGAGGTGGACAATATGCTACAACCTACCACTGCCGATGGATATACCATTACCCCCATTTTTGAAACTCCGGTCCAAAACAAGGGTCAAAAACGACCAGGACAAGCAACCATTCTTTGTCATGGTACCATTTATACCGCCAAAAGTGGTGCTCATGTCTTTGCTTCGGGGACCATGTTTTGGAGTTGGGGACTCGATGACTATGGAGTGGAACAAAGAGCTCGCTCCTCCCGGCTGAGTAGCGTCATTGAAAACGTAACATGGAACTTTCTCAAGGCCATTGGCATTCAAAAGAACGTATAAAGTTTTTTTAAAAATACATGGCATCTCATCTCTAGCTAGACATTATACATCTTGATTTTTAAATGTGGGTCTCTATCTTGTGCTTGTTTTTTCTCCACCGGGGCTCTGTAAGTGCCCCTGAGAATAAATCACTGAGGGGGGAAATAATGACCAGACTGCAGACCACGTTTGAGCCTGTGTGCGACCACTAAAAGAAGACCTTACGCTCGAGAATAATGAGAAGAGCTATGAGAAGCAGCCTGCCAACACTACGGAAGCAAATAACAACAATGACAACATGGTAGGTACTTGTACGATGTAGCTCCCCTGTTGGATACGAGAGAAGTGCCATTGCTATTCCAATAACACACTTTCCTTTCAAGTTTGCTGCGTCTTTTGATACTGTGCCACGATAGCACGCCATCAGGAAAAGCAAAATGACCACTACTACTAACCACCCCAAATACATACTCAACCCCCACTACACCGAGGAGGAGCAGATGGATCTAGCTTTTCGCATAAATATAGCCTTCCTTCAAGCTGGCAAACACCATCCTGTCATTGTTCCAAATGCTGTTGTTGCTGAGGGTATGCCAGAGCCCGCTGCGGTCAAGCCGATGGTGGCCCAAGCGACGAAGCCTGCTGCTCCAGCCAAGAAAGCCGCAGCTCCAGCCAAGAAGAAGATTGCCGCCACCAAAAATAAGGCAGTGACAGAGGATGACAAATCGACATGGCCCAAAGTCAAGCACGGTGAATGGGACTACGTATACATTTGTGGAGGTAAATTCAAGGGACGATTCGGCTACTACGACGACCATGAAAAGCCTGAAAAACCAGCCATGATTTATTGGGATAGACTCATGGGAATCGACGGTCCTTATTATGTTCCCTTGAAATATCTAAGGGCTCCTCCGGAATCGTTTAAGGATAAACATGTACATCCGGACGCTCGGCCTTTTCTTGAATATTATGCACGCCCGAAAAAATAAAGGTTTGAACGATTCGACTTTCACTTTTAACTGATGATCTCCTACTAGTAGTATTACTTTATTAGAGTGCACATGGTCAAAATCACACCAGCGGTTGCACGATACCCACCGGTGGCCTGTTTTGTGCATACATTTTCTCTTTCACATAATAATGCATACATCACATTAACACAATTTGTTTTCAAAAGTCATTGCAACTTTTTCTCTTGTCTGGAGCATTTTGCTCACGGGACCAACCAACACTCTATACCAGCCGCTGTATCCTTCGTTGTTTTTTCCAAAATGCCTCGTTGTACCAACCGATCCATCAAATAAGTGCGATCCAGTCCTGGGGGACGAATCAGGGGGCACAATTCTTGTTCGTCGTCGCGATACGATGAAGACTCACTGGTTGCATTCGCATTTTGAAATGCCACGGGTCCCAATGCGTATTCATCCCGTGTCTGTAGACCCTTGGCATGCCATTTGTTGAGGAGCGGAAAATCACGCTTCCAGTGCAAAGCTAGACGTTGTTCTTGATATTCGGCCTTGGCCAAACTATATTTCAGTTGGTCCATGCGACTCGCGCCAGGCTGGAGTGCCGAAATATCCTTGGCGTCCACAGCAATCTGCAATAATTTGTAAACTTCACCGGGATTGGCATTGTTTTGGTCGGCTCCTTCTTCGTCTTGCTGTTGCTGCTTGTTGTTGTTGTTTCCATTTTCATCCGTCATTGGAATGGCCACACTCCCCAATCGTTTCGCCAACCCCCAAACTTTGTTTGGATCTTTCTTGACCATGATATGTTCAAAAGGAGATGGTCCCATGGCAGCTCTAGCAGCTGCTTTTTTGCTCTTGTGTTCTCCTTTCACAGTCTTGATCATCGCTTTTGTGACCGACAATGGATGATAGGATATCTCTCCGAAATCTTCTTGCAACAAGTGCAAGACGGGCATGAGTTCTCGCGTTGTCCTCAAAAACAAAATCGAGGGTTGCCACGATGAGGATTCAAGCTTTCCGACTCCTCCATTGGTTTCACCGTCTTCTTCTGTTTCCATGGGTGTCGGCGCATCCGAGCTACTGGTCGTACCAGTCTCTGCTGGTGTTGCGGGTGTATTGGTAGGAGATGAAAATTTGCCCCAAATCATGTGCGTTCCGACGGCCATACTGTGTTCTTCCAGTCGAATCCATGTATGGAGAGGCGTTTTGCGATATTCATGACTTCCGGGAACAAAGCGGACCAAGAATTCCACTCGATTGGCAAAGAAATCATCATTGGGATAATAGACCTTGCCCGTGAGATCGGGAAACCGTAGGAGGTAGGGCATAGAGCCGGACAAGACTTTGGCTAACTTTCGGCTCGTCGCTCTTTCACCACTCAATGGAATATCTGCGACACTTGTAAGAGTCGTAGTGAACGAAGGAGCCTTGTCAGCACCCGTCGTCGTACTCTTGTGCGGCTGCTTAAAGAGATTGGTGGGAATGGGACGATAATCGACAATTCGCCCACTATGATAATTATCGTCCAATGGACAGTACAATCGCACCGGTCGTCCAATGAACATGGAACACAAGCCATCCAGGGTCCTTGCTTTATGCACATTACTTTCACTGTGCCACGACGGCAAAGGCTGTGGCGATGGCGATTTCGCCCTCGACTGTGCCCAAAATTGCAGCTCCAAATCCAACAGAGCCGACAATTCTGATCGTGGCAAACGCTGGGAAGCCAAACCACCCGTGGCTTCCTCATCCTCATCGTCGTCACTATTCATTTTGCTATCTGCAGATTCTTTTTGTTCATGATTCTTTTCATCATTCCAATTATCTTGATTGTCTTCCAAATCTTCTTTCCACAAATGAAATAATAGCGCATTGTCATTGACGGGTTCCCGCGCCGACGTGGTCATCATGATTTGGGCACGTCGTTCTTCGTGCAAATGCAAATATTGTTCCAAGACAGCCGTCGAACCGGTTGGATTACAGTCCACGCAATAATAATTGCCTTCCGGCACTTGAGAAATGGGTGGGATGCAACATTCCAAATGATATTCCGACTGGCAATTGGGTCCATCACATAACAGAATGATAGGATCTTCGTCTAGTTTCGGTGCAACCTCCGCACCATCCAGAGGAGGACGTGGAGGTGGCTGTTGTTTTCGACACCCGGCACAAACTTCCACGGCAGGATCTTGAATGGGCATACCGTATTTGTACGTGGACAACCATTGCATGGGATTGTGGTTAGTGCCGCCCTTACTGTTGTTGATGGAACTGGCGTTTTTGCGGCCGTGTTGCAAAGACTGCATGGCACGCCGTTCCAGTTGCGTCGTGGCCAATAAGGACGGTAGTGGACCCGGAAAGGCTTCTGCCAATTGCAGGACAATGGGGTCCTTGGCTTTGATTGGGCCGCCATCTTGCGCTTGCTGTGCTCGTGTGATAGTGCCTTTTCCTTGCCCGCCCCCTCCACTGCTTCCTACACTGGCGCTATCCGACACACCCATACCTGGACCGGCAGTGCCACCAGCAGCACCACTACTACTTCCAGTGCCAGTAGTAGTGCCCGTGCCAGTCCTAGATCGACGACGTTTGGGTCGTTTGGGAGGGCGGCTATCCAGATCGTCCTCACCATTCTCATCGTCGTCGTCGTCATCATCATCCTCATCGTTGATCAAACTTCCGCCACCACCTCCTCCGCCACTTCGGTCACGACGAGTCCGTTTGCGTTCTCGTTTCAATTCACTCAAGACGATACAGCGTCGATTGATACACGCCTGCTTACTGGCGCCACTCCCACCAAATTTCTTCTTTTGAATGCATTCCACACAAACGCCACAATCGGGACGTCGACAGGCTTCACAATTCCCACAACGTTTGCGACAAATCCGTTTGGACGTCGTAGAGGAAGCTGCCGAAGCTGCCGAAGGAATCCGTGCCAAAGACGATGGCATGCCGGCGCCGTCGTCGTTCTTGTCGCCCATTTTGTAATTTAAGTGATGGAATCCTGTGTTGCAGTACAGTACAGTACAGTATGGTTCACGACGCAGAGCGAGCGTACAAACAGAGACGTCTCTGCTCCCTAGTAGCTACTAGTCGTAGGACGCAAAGCCGGCGCTGTATTTCGAAACGCTGCTATTAACAAGCTAATACGGAAGATAACGGTCTAGCTAGTAGCTGGCTTGCCAAATAATGGATAGAGGCATGCAGCTGCGAAGTCACTCACTGTTGCTTAACTATGTACTGTAGACCGGTTCGTAGCCAATTGAATACGGTAGTGTTGGTGGTGCGCATGGTCGGTCTGTGCGTTTTTGCTGTTGTCACTGTCGTTGATCATCGATCGCACACGGGCTCAAAATTGTATTATTGTGTGACGCACTTCATGTCGTAGTGAGTACCGTACATTAATTATTTTTTACGCGCATAAATTTTACGACGTTAAATAAATTTATGCGCATAAAATGTATTTAACATTGAAAGTTTATGCGCATAAAAAACAATTAGTGTCCGGTACTCAATAAGATGTCACTATGACATAGATTACGTCACTAGGACATGTCTTCAAAATATATTAGGGAGATATATGCGACCAAGTCATAATAGTACTTGCAACTAGTTCTACGAGCTAGTACTAGCTAGTACTGTAGGTACAGTACAGTAGCTAGCGAGTAGCTACAGTAGCTCTAGCTAGCTAGCTCTAGTAGCCACACAAAACAGCATCGACATCGGCACCACAAGCACGAAGTACCAGGTACCACCAACCACCCGCCAGAGCGTCATATAATATGTTCTATTGGTTGCGCTTCCATTATTCCTTAAGATTGGCACCAGTAGGAGAACAATTGAATAGAGTAGCGACGATTTGTACATGTTTTTAACGTCCTCTTTCCATTGCTCAATTCGTCGGTCCTTTGCTGCTCAGAGAGGCATGAAATATAGCCTTGCTACACAATCATTGCTTGGCATTTTCACTCTTACCACACCCATGATGAGTACTACTGCTACTACTACTGGTAGCAGTGCCTCCCAAAATTGTTTGGCTCCCGAAACAAAGCAATTTTATCCCGTATTGAAAAATGAAAAAGTCAGTTCGGACTCGCATATTTTGACGATTGGTTTGCCCGAGAATCGTGCCTTGTTGGGGTGGGAGGAAAATATTCCTACCTGTATTTCCGTGGCTGCCAATAATGAATCACTAGTCGTGGCCAAGGCAAAATCCTATTCACCCATTTCTCATCCCAATCTTAAGGGTGAATTTCAATTGCTGGTCAAGGCGTATCCACCACAAGAAGATGGCAAGATGGGTGTGGGGGCTTATATTTGTGGATTACAAGAGGGCGACGTGATGGAAGCCAAAGTCAAGAAGCCCCGGCAAATGCATTCTTCGCCACATGTCTTGGGGCGATGGAAACACGTGGGGCTTGTGGCGGGAGGAACGGGGATTGCTCCCTTGTATCAAATTTTGGTTCTCTTGATGAGTGCCCAAGAGCTGAATTGCAAGATTCACATTTTGAGCATCAATCGAAAACAAGAAGATATTTTGTTGAAGTCACAACTCGATCAATTCGCAAAAGAACATCCAGACGTTGTATCCGTGACCTATTCTTTGACTGGAAACGAAGATGATGAAAATAGTCCACAATTTTTAATGGGGCGTGGGACGGTCCAATTGGCCAAACAAGCCTTACCCGATCCGTCTTTGGACGATGTCATGATATTGGTTTGTGGAAAGAATGGGTTTGTCGAACACTGGGCCGGTAAAGTAGGCAGAGGTCCACCCAAACCAGATGGGAGCAAGGGCCCCAAGATTCAAGGTCCGCTTCTTGGAGTCTTGAACGATGCTGGATATTCGGCATCACAAGTCTTCAAGTATTGATTTTGCATAAAAATATAGAAATATTAGAGTTTCTTTTACAATTTTAGAGCAGCACCAACAAAAAAAAGGTCACCCTCTCTCTCTTCCCTGAGAGAAGAAGAGAGTCAGCTCTCTCAGGAAGGCGAAATGTGGTGTGTCTAATTCCATGCCCAACCAACATATTGCTTGGATGGAGGGCAGAGGAAGAAATCCTACTCAACGTGAAATGATCAAAAAATCCATCAAGGATGGGAAATCATTGCAAACCAAGGGTCTTGGCAATCAAGGCAATGGCAAGTGCCCACCCCCATTGCCAAGCCAAGTTTGACAAGAAGCTAGACCTGTCAAGGAAGGTACATTTCAATGATCAATGAAAGCATCCAACAATGACAGTTTGGGCATGTCAGCTGATTAATCAAATTGACGAGACATCCCAATTCAAAGTGCAAGACACTCATGGCAGCCATGAGCTTCCCTTCCAACCTGTGGGATTTATCAAAATGTCAAGCTTCAGAATGCCATCAGAACCTTGAATGAGTTTGGACAGAATGTCAGTTTGGTGCAGGCAATGACAAGTCAGCTAAGTCCTTTGCCAATGCTGAAAGAATCCAGCAATGAATCTTGTTCAAAATGAAGCACAGCAGATGCTTCAAGACACTGAGAGCCCAAGTTCACTTGCACAATGTTGGGGTTGCTATTGAAGCAGACAATGCTAAGACAGTTGATGCATTAGATAGCAACAATCCTGCTGTTGTCATCAAGCAGACAACAATAGATCAACAGAATCAATCATGTTGACATCTTTGCTGGTAGCCGACATTTTATGATAAGGCTTCCAGTGCAGTCACAGGCATGGACTGTTGCACGACTTCTTGTTGGTGGGGATGTCCGACTTTGCAAATGTTTGGTACAGGAATCAACAAATGAGGTGGGCATGTCACTCTGCTATGTCTCTGCAATGTGTCATGTTCTGCGGCAACAGTCACTGTTGCTGTTGCTGCCTCATTCTGGTGAATTGAAACATCCCAATCCAAGATGATGATGAATTTCTACAAGATTGCTACAAGGGAAAGAAACAATCCGCAAGAAAAATTATCATTGGTTCTGTGTCTTGCAATGCTTCTTCGCTTGATCTGATCATCAAAATTTGATGAAGAAGAAAATGCAGTTGCCGATTGCTTTTCCTCTAGCTGCTGCTACCTTCAGCAGTGTGCACTGTCAAAAGCAACCAATTCACTAGCAACAGACATTTTGTTGTTGCATTTTCTTGTGAACTCGAATCTGTCCAGGGAATTTGCCCTCAGCCAAAGAGTCATTGTCATTGGCAAATGCATGCACACATTTTTAAACAAAAATGTGCACACACTGAACCTGTGTGCATGTGGCAACACAACAGATCCGATTTTCAATCCAACATGCTGCTGATGAAACATTCTTCATTTTTGTAATGATGTCACTCTGACATGGCCCTTCTTTGACATGTTGTCCTTAAGACACAGAGAGACAAAGCTTGTGAACAGACACTTCAGTTTAAGTTATGCCTAGAAATTAAAAATCTGCATGACTGGAGTTTAGCACATTTTCACAAATCTTTTCTATGAGACAGAACTTTCCTTCACTCTTGCTCTCAATTTTTTTGCTAATTAAGTTTCATCAATCTAAATGTTGAAGTGCTGGCACAATCACTGTCCTCATAGCACTGTCTCTCATGGGGTCTTGAAGATTGTTCGCAAAGATGCATTTTTAAAATCCAGAGTGAGTCAAGGGTGACACTGTGGCCAACAAGTTGTGTTCAATTGCTGCTCTGGGCCAGCACAAGCTTTGCACTTTTAGGGCATCTTCAGATGCCCAAACATTCATGTCACAAACAAATTTAGCATCATGCACATTGGCTTGTGCAGAGAAAATGCAGAACAGACTTTCTTAAAAGATAAAAGAAAGAACCCAACACACAACATGACAACAAATGATCAAATGCAAAATGCAGCATTTTGGCTATTCAAATGGCAATTCACATGCAGCAGAGCACAAAACATTTGAAACCACTTTGGTGTGTTGATAGGAATTCTTCTTCTTTTTTAGTGCAAGCAACAATGTTCCTTTTCTGACAGAAGAAATTGAGGAATTTCTTGATTTGTTCAGTCTCTTTTTCTACAGAAATTCCCTGGAATTCCCATTGTGGGAATTTTCACTTAATCATTGGGATGACACTGGTCTGTTGGGGACCTCAGTGTCATTAGTCTGCTTCTGGAGTAGCAGCATCTGTGCTGATGGCAGCAAAAGACACCGGTGTCCACAAGCACACTGACCCCTGTGGATTGCACAAAACCCATGCATTGTGCGTCATGCCAATGAAACTGTCAATTGGGTGGCATCGCAGAGAGTCATGAACCGTCAGTTAGATGGTTAAGCAGACTCGCTTTGTCCAACTATCAATTTTCAAGTCCAGCGGCCCCAACCAGATTTTTCAGTTTCTTTGCTACCAAAACATGCAGATTTTGCTAATCAGACATTCAAAAATGTCACAGTTTGCATTCAAAGATGGTGTTGTTTTGGTTAGCCGCTTTGTTTCTGCCCTCTGCATGTCCGCAACATGCCTCCCCCCCCCCCACCTGACAGCTGATGCAACATGGGTGACATTTTCTGAGCAAAAGCAGAGGCTGTGTCCATTGATTGCAAGCCCATTTGCGGGGCCGGTGCAAGTGACAAGTGGTTGCAAGGGACAATGTTGAAGTGCTGCTCAAGGAAAAAGAACGACCAGTCAAAGAGAGCAACAACGAACCCATGCCTTGGATCAGCCCGTGATGCTAAAGAAAAAAGCTGAAGGATCTCACTTTTCAGTGATAAGAGGATCAGTGCTTCTCTCTTTGCAATGATGGTTGTCGATTTCAACAACTTGTTTTCAGGGCATCAATCATGACTCTGACACTGATGCAACTGAAAGGGGGTTTGATGAGAAGTCATCAGAACAACTCATTGGCATCACATTCAATGCTTGCAATCCATGAGGAAGGGCCAAGTGTTTAGATGTTGACATGTTGCAAGATCAGACTGCCATTCTTGCTCATGCAATTTCATCTCATCTTGATCTTTTGGGTCTGAGACCAACTGATCAGCACAAGAAGAGTCATCTGAAACATTTGCCACAAGAACGCTGCCTTGTCTGTCATTCTTTGACCACCTCTGTGTGCCATGAGTGCCAACAACATCATTGATCAATGTCAAAAACATTAAGCTTGGATCTGCAACAAGCCTGACAAAGTCTGAACAGGTTTCAAATCATGGTGCACCATCCTGGCACAGCTGGAACTGAGACTGAGCTTGAAACGCCCATTGGTCATAACAAAGTGATCTGAAAGTGGACACAATGAACAAACAGATGTGGACAATGCTGATCCGGTTTGCTCTCATTGTTCCAAAAAGTGAGCATGACAAAAATTCTGCAGATGACAGCGCTTTGTCTTTCAAAATCTTCAGGAAGAAGCAGAACTCCCCAAGTCCCCCTTTTGCAACTGGCGGCGCTGTGGTCATCCCAGCAGTCTTGTTGTCCACTTTTCCCGCAGCGTTTTGGGAGAAATGGGACATGCTTCCAGAAGAAAGCCACCCCTTTTTCTTTTTTTGGGGGGTTCTGCTTCTTCCAGCAGTTGAATGAACCTTTCACCACTTCACTGGAACTTCCCAGCACAAATCAATGGAGTGCAGCAGGAACTGAAATGACTGTTTTAGTTAAGGATCTGAAATGACTGTTTTAGTTCAACATCGGTGTGCACATGTACACACAGCAGTAGGGCTAGCTACTAGCTAGCTAGTAGGTGC
>ENA-ORBV01013238-ORBV01013238.1-microbial-mat-metagenome-genome-assembly--contig:-NODE-13238-length-12566-cov-5.416126_pt1 | contig 12566 bp, 12 predicted proteins | sample MGYA00237777_ERZ505514 | MGnify/ENA primary metagenome ERZ505514 (study PRJEB26160, sample SAMN06269048) | microbial mat metagenome | isolation source: Oligotrophic lake microbial mat | place...
GCATGAACAGCCCGAAGGCAGCCAGATAGGTCAGGCCGTACCAGTGCACGGCGATCGGACCCAGTTGCAGCGCAACGGGATCAATGTCAGGATGGATCAGCATGCACTGCATTGTGCACGGCGCGCGATGCCTTGGGTCTGCGGTGGCTGCGTCCAGTGAAGGGTTCGGGCCGAGCGCCCGAAATGCCACTGCTGCGCCACGGCGATGTATTGCCGTCACAACCGCAGGTCGATGGGACGATCGTTCGTATGGGTGCAACGTGGATCAGTGGTGCAACGTGGATCAGTGAACAGGCAAATAAACATTGGAGCAACTGAATGACAACGCGCATACTTATGGGTTGACACCGGCGCACCCGGTACCGAGCCCTTGGTGGGCGCGGCAACCCGAGGCCATCAACCCGATCGAGAGACCCGCAATCCATGGCAACCAAACCCGTCGAACTCAACACCCGCAGCAAGAACATCACCGAAGGCAAGTTGCGTGCCCCCAATCGCTCCATGTATTACGCGATGGGTTACCAGCAGGCGGACTTCCACAAGCCGATGATCGGCGTTGCCAATGGCCACAGCACGATCACGCCCTGCAACAGCGGGTTGCAAAAACTCGCCGATGCTGCAGTGGCCGGCATCGAGGAGGCTGGCGGCAACGCGCAGATCTTCGGCACGCCGACGATCTCGGACGGCATGGCCATGGGCACCGAGGGCATGAAATATTCGCTGGTCAGCCGCGAGGTGATCTCGGACTGCGTCGAGACCTGCGTGCAGGGCCAGTGGATGGACGGTGTCGTCGTGGTCGGTGGATGCGACAAGAACATGCCCGGCGGCATGATGGGCATGTTGCGGGCCAACGTGCCGGCGATCTATGTCTACGGCGGCACCATCCTGCCCGGCCGCTACAAGGGCCAGGACCTGAACATCGTCAGCGTGTTCGAGGCGGTGGGCCAGAACGCCGCCGGCAAGATGACCGATGCCGACCTGCTGGAGATCGAGCGCCGCGCGATTCCCGGCACCGGATCCTGCGGCGGCATGTACACCGCCAACACCATGTCTTCGGCCTTCGAGGCGCTGGGCATGTCGCTGCCGTATTCATCGACGATGGCCAACCCGCATGACGAGAAGATGCACTCGGCCAAGGAGTCGGCCCAGGTGCTGGTCAAGGCCATTGCCCTGGGCCTCAAGCCGCGCGACATCGTCACCCGCAAGTCGTTGGAGAACGCGATCGCGGTCGTCATGGCCACCGGCGGGTCGACCAATGCGGTGCTGCACTTCCTGGCCATCGCCCATGCCGCCGACGTGCCATGGACCATCGACGACTTCGAGCACATCCGCAAGCGTACGCCGGTGCTGTGCGATCTGAAGCCCAGCGGCAAATACCTGGCGGTCGATCTGCACCAGGCGGGCGGCATTCCGCAGGTCATGAAGACACTGCTGGCCGCCGGATTGCTGCATGGCGACTGCATGACCATCACCGGTCAGACGATTGCCGAGGTGCTCAAGGACATCCCGGCGGTGCCACGCGCAGACCAGGACGTGATCCGCCCGATCGACAAACCGATATACGCGCAGGGCCATCTGGCCATCCTCAAGGGCAACCTGTCTCCGGAAGGCTGCGTGGCCAAGATCACCGGGCTGAAGAATCCGGTCATCACCGGCCCGGCACGGGTGTTCGAAGACGAGCAATCGGCATTGGTCGCCATCCTGGCCGGCAAGATCGTCGCCGGCGACGTGATGGTGCTGCGTTATCTCGGCCCCAAGGGCGGACCGGGCATGCCGGAGATGCTGGCCCCTACCGGCGCCCTGGTCGGCCAGGGGCTGGGCGAGTCGGTCGGCCTGATCACCGATGGCCGTTTCTCGGGCGGCACCTGGGGCATGGTGGTCGGCCACGTGGCGCCGGAGGCGGCCGCGGGCGGCACCATCGCGCTGATCGAGGAAGGTGACATGATCACCATCGACGCACACCAGTTGCTGCTGCAACTGCAAGTGGACGATGCCGAGATCGCGCGACGCCGCGCGGCCTGGAAAGCCCCTGCCCCGCGTTATACCCGCGGTGTGCAGGCCAAGTTCGCTTTCAATGCGTCATCGGCCAGCAAAGGCGCGGTACTGGACAATTACTGAGTGCCCCCAACCCTGGCTGCGCCAGGCCCCCCGAGGGGGTGCGAGGAAACTTGGGGCGGCCCGGCGGTTCCTCGGGTCAGTGTCGCTTGCGGAAGTTGGTTCCGATGGCGTCCTTGTTGCGTTCGATGCGCGCCTGGCGCCTCTTGTTCTCGCGCTCCATCGCCTTGCGCTTGGTGTAGCCACTCGAGTCGGCCCAGTACCACCAGGCGACCGCCAGTGCGAACGGCGCCAAGACCCACCACCAGTTCCAGTCTGCAACAGGGCCGATCGCCAAGTACTTCAGAGCCAGCAAGATCACGCCCAGAGCCAGAAAATACATCATGTTCTCCCAGAAATTCGACACATTTGCTGACAGGAGGCCACCATCATGGTCCTTACAATCCCGCTCAGGAACTGTAACCCAACCCAGAGGATGTCCATGACGAAAGCAAACTGGCCCAGCGTGGTGATCGCGCTGTCTGCCTGCATTGCGGCACCGGCCTTTGCCGACCAGGCCCTTGCCTCCGCCAAGAACTGCATGAGCTGCCATGCCACCGAGAAGAAGCTGGTCGGCCCCAGCTACAAGGAAGTCGCGACCAAATACGCGGGCCAGGCCGGCGCGGCCGACAAGCTGGCGATCAAGATCATGAAAGGCGGCTCGGGCGTATACGGCCCGGTCCCGATGCCGGCGAACACCCAGGTCAATGAGGCCGATGCCAAGAAACTGGCAGCCTGGGTCCTGTCGCTCAAATGACCCGGTCCGTGCTGTAACGGCACCCCTGCCGCCGCATCGCCCCGCCCGCCCGCCGCTCGACGGCCGGCGGGTTTTCTTGGAGCATAGCGGCGCGTTGTTGGTCCAACGCACTGCACTCGCGTGCCTGGCAGCAGTCACACTGCGGTCACGATCGCCACTGGCATATCAGCTCCATGAACCACCCCGGCCGGCCTGATTCAACCCGACGCAACACCCTGCTTGCCGCCCTTGCGCTCGCCGTGGGCACTGCGTCACCGGCCCGCGCAACGGGCGCCCTGACGGACGCCGCCACATGGAACACCTTGCGCACAGGCGGCATCGTGCTGTTTCGCCACGCCAACGCGCCTGGCGTCGGTGACCCGCCCGGGTTCCGGCTTGGCGACTGCGGCACCCAGCGCAACCTGGATGCGGCCGGCCGCGCGCAAGCCCAGCGCATCGGAGCGCGTCTGCGCGAGCAAGGCGTGACGGTGGGCAAGGTGCTGGCATCGCAATGGTGCCGCACCCGCGATACGGCAGAGCTGGCGTTTCCCGGCCGCGTCACGCCGCAGGCAGCCTTCAATTCGTTTTTCGAGGACCGCGACAACGCCCCGCAACAGACCTCCGCCGCGCGTGCCTTGCTGCTGGCATGGAACGGGCCGGGTGCACTGGTGGTTGTCACGCACCAGGTCAACATCTCGGCACTGACCGACGGCTTCACCGCCTCCGGCGAAGGCATCGTGTTGCGCCGCCTCGGGCAACAACTCGAGGTCGTTGGCCGCATCGCGCCCTGAGCAAGGGCCCGGTTACTGCTTCTCGGACAATTGATCGAGGATGTGCGGATTTTCCAGCGTCGAAATGTCCTGCGTGATCGCCTCGCCCCTGGCCAGGCTGCGCAACAGCCGACGCATGATCTTGCCGCTGCGCGTCTTGGGCAGGTTGTCGCCGAAACGGATGTCCTTGGGTTTGGCGATCGGGCCGATCTCCTTGGCTACCCAGTTGCGCAGTTCGGTGGCGATCTGTTTCGCCTCTTCGCCGGTGGGCCGGCTGCGCTTGAGCACGACGAAGGCGCAGATCGCCTCGCCGGTCACATCGTCCGGGCGCCCGACCACGGCCGCCTCGGCCACCAGATCGGTCTTGGCGACCAGCGCGGACTCGATCTCCATCGTGCCCATGCGGTGGCCCGAGACGTTGAGCACGTCGTCGATACGGCCGGTAATGCGGTAGTAACCACGATCGATACTGCGCACCGCGCCATCGCCGGCCAGGTACATCGTACCCCCCATCTCGGGCGGAAAATAACTGGACTTGAAACGCTCCGGATCCTTCCAGATGGTGCGGATCATCGACGGCCACGGCCGCTTGACGACCAAGATGCCGCCGGTGCCGTTGGGCAGCTCCTTGCCGGCCTCGTCGACGACGGCCACCATGATGCCGGGCAGCGGCAGGGTGCAGCTGCCGGGAACCAGCGGTGTCGCACCGGGCAACGGCGTGATCATGTGGCCGCCGGTCTCGGTTTGCCAGAAGGTATCGACGATGGGACAACGCTCGCCGCCGACGTTCTTGTAGTACCACATCCAGGCTTCCGGATTGATCGGCTCGCCAACCGAACCCAGGATGCGCAGGCTGCTCAGGTCCGAACGCGCCGGATGCACCTTCGCATCGGCCTCGGCTGCCTTGATCAACGAGCGGATCGCGGTGGGCGCGGTGTAGAAGATCGAGCACTTGTGTTTCTCGATCATCTGCCAGAAACGACCGGCATTGGGCCAGGTTGGCACGCCCTCGAAGATGATCTGGGTCGCACCAGCCGCCAGCGGGCCATACGCCACGTAGGTATGGCCGGTGATCCAGCCGATGTCGGCGGTGCACCAGAACACATCCGTCGGCCGCAGGTCGAAGGTCCAGTCCATCGTCAGCTTGGCCCATAGCAGGTAACCGCCAGTGGCGTGCTGCACGCCCTTGGGCTTGCCGGTCGAGCCGGAGGTGTAGAGGATGAACAGCGGATGCTCGGCCGGCACGGCGACCGGCGGGCATTGGTCGGACTGGCCCTGCAGCGCCTGACCAAACGTGACGTCGCGCCCGGCCACCATGTTGCAGGCGGTCTTGCTGCGCTCATACACGAAGACGGTCTTGATCGACTCGCAGCCCCCCATGGCCAGGCCGTCATCGACGATCGCCTTGAGCGGCAGCTCCTTGCCACCACGCATCTGGTAGTTGGAGGTGATCACCGCCACCGCACCGGCGTCGATGATGCGCTCTTGCAAGGCCTTGGCCGAGAAACCACCGAACACGACACTGTGCGTGGCTCCGATGCGGGCACAGGCCTGCATCGCGATCACGCCCTCGAGCGTCATCGGCATGTAGACCAGCACCCGGTCACCCTTGCCGATACCCTTGGCCTTGAGCGCATTGGCAAACTGGCTGACCCGCGTGAGCAGCTCGCGGTAGGTGGTGCGGGTGACGTTGCCATCGTCGGACTCGAAGATCACCGCAGTCTTGTTCTCGACCGCGGTGCCCATGTGCTTGTCCAGGCAGTTGGCGCTGGCGTTGAGTTCGCCGTCGTTGAACCACTGGTAAAACGGGGCATTGGATTCGTCCAGCGTACGGGTGAACGGCTTGCTCCAGTCCAGGTTCTCGTTGGCCAGGCGGGCCCAGAAACCTTCGTAGTCCCGCGCGGCCTCGGCGCACAAGGCGTCGTAACCGGCCATGCCGGAGATACGCGCGGCCTTGACCACCTCGGCGGCAGGCTCGAAGACCCGGTTTTCGACTAACACAGATTGAATCGTACTCATGCCTGCATCTCCTCATCTGGTTGGATTGGACTGACTCTTGACTTTCCCGACTGTCGCGCAGGCCACTTACAAGGTACTGACGGGGCCGGGCGGGCTGCCTGCGAGCGGGCAGCGCACAGGTGCGAACCTGCAATGCCGCCCATGTACTTTAACCCCGACTGCACGCCATAAGTGAGCCCGTGAAACCCCGCCCAGGCGGATTCGGGCCCTTTTTCAACCTGATTTTCGCCAGCCGCTGGCTGCAGTTGCCGCTGTACTGGGCCTGATCGCGGCACAGGCCGTCTATGTGTTCCAGTTCTGTGTCGAACTCGTGCACCTGCTCGAAGCCTCCTGGGGCGACCAGGCCGCGTTGCAGGCGTTGATCACCAGCACCGGTTACAAGGCCGACTACGAGATCAAGTCGTTCAACGAGACGGTGCTGATGCTGGTCGTGCTGGCACTGATCGACGTTGTCATGATCTCCAACCTGCTGATCATCGTGATCATCGGTGGTTACGAGACTTTTGTGAGCCGCATGACCCTGCAATCGCACCCGGACCAGCCGGAATGGCTGAGCCATGTCAACGCATCGGTGCTCAAGGCCAAGCTTGCCACGGCCATCATCGGGATCTCGTCGATCCACCTGCTCAAGACCTTCATCAACGCGGCAAACTACGACGTCAAGGTATTGATGTGGCAGACCATCATCCACATCGTATTCCTGCTCTCGGCACTGGCCATCGCGTACACCGACAAAGTGATGGCGGGGAGCGGCAAGGCTGGCACAAAGGCGCACTGACAACCCGATCGCGGTCGACACGCAGAGATGGCCGCCCAGGCGGTCGCGCGCGCAAGCGTCACGGCACCGCGCGCGACTCCTCGACCGGCTCGGCGCGCGATGCCACCTGCAGGTGCAGCGCCGCCATCGCCATCAGGTTGGCCGATACCGGCGCGGTGATGAACAGGAACAGCGTGATCAGCACCTCGTGCACGGCGGGCTGGCCGCGCGCCCAGCCGAGCACGATGCTGGCCAGGAGGACGCCGCCCACACCCAGCGTCGTGGCCTTGGTCGGCGCATGCAATCGCATGAAGAAATCGGAAAACCGCAACAGGCCGATCGATCCCACCAGCGCAAACACTCCGCCCACGACCAGCAGAAAGGCCGCCAGCAGCTGGATCACCACGGGATAGTCGTGCATCGCCATCATCGCTCCCTGTTGCTCATTCGATCACGTCGCCGCGGGTCACGTAACGCGCCAGCGCCACCGTGCCCACGAACCCCAGCATGGCCACGATCAGCGCGGCCTCGAACATCATCGCGGTCTGCCAGCGCAAGCCGAGCAGGATCACCAGTGCGACGATGTTGATATACAAGGTGTCGAAGGCCAGGATGCGGTCCGGCACGTCGGGCCCGCGGAACAACCGTACACCGCACAGCACCATCGCCAGCGCGACGGCCAGCGTTGCAAAATCCAGTGCCAGCTGCAGAATGGTCATCCGAAAATCTCCCCGAGTGGCACTTCGTACCGCTGCTTGATGTCCCGCGCCATCGCGGCCGGGTCGGTACAGTCCAGCGCATGCACCAGGATCAGCCGGCGCTCCCCATCGACGATGCACGAGACCGTACCCGGCGTCGTTGTGATGATGGTGGCCAGCAAGGTGATCGCCATCGGATGTGTCACGTCAAGCCGGATCGGCACCCAGGCCGGCTGCGGGTTGGACAGCGGCGACAGCACGATGCGCGCCACCGTGATGTTGGACACGACGATGTCCCACAGCACGATGAGCATCAGCCGGCCTGCACCGCGCCAGCTGCGCACATGCAGACGCTCGCCGATGAAACCGTGCACCAGTTGCGGTATCGCCCAGCCCAGCACCAGCGCCGTCAAAACCTGTGGCACGGCCAGGCTCTGCTGCAGCGCCAGCCAGCTCAGCACCAGCAGTGCGGACAGAACCGGATGGGGCAACCAGCCGCGGCGCTTCATGGTTTGGTTCCCCTGTCGCCGGTGTAGGGCCGGGTCGTGCGCGCGGCGGCGCCGCCCTGCTCGCCCAACACCGCTGCGGCATACGCGTCGCGGTCCAGCAATTGCGCGGCCGCCGCCTGCGTGTACCGTTGCAACGGCGCCGCAAATATGCTCATCGCCACGCTCAGCGCGAGCAGCGCGCCGGTGGCCGCCACCAGCGGCGCACTGGCGCCCGAAGCGCCCGAAGGCAGGTCGCTGCGCACATGCCAGAACAAGGTGCTGCCGGCGCGCGCCAGGCCGAGCATGGTCGCAAAACCCACCAGCAGAACCGCCGCCCAGACCATGACCACCTGGGCATGGCCGCTGGAGGCTTGCAGCAACATCAATTTGCCGATGAATCCGGGCAAGGGCGGCAAGCCGATGCTCGAAGCGGCCGCCAGCAACAGCATCATGCCCATCAGAGCCGGTTGCGCCACCGGTGAGGCGGGTTCGATGCGGCTACCGACCTCGCCGCGTTGCGCCGCGACCAGCTCGATCAGCAGGAACAAGCCTGCACCGGTCAGCGTGCTGTGCGCCATGTAGTACATCGCTGCCGACCAGGCCGGCGCCTCGAACAGGCCGAGCGCGATCAGGAGGGTGCCAACGGAGGCGACCGTCAACCAGGCCACCAGCCGCGGCAAGGTCTGCGCCGACAGTGCGCCCAGCACCGCCAGCACACTGGTGGCGACTGCCAGTGGCAGCAGCAGCGGCTCGACCAGGTTCGCCGATGCGCCCGCGGTATCGCCAAAAATCACACCGTGCACGCGCCAGATCGCATAGACGCCAACCTTGGTCATGATCGCAAACAAGGCGGCCACCGGCGCGCTTGACGCCGCATAGGTGGCCGGCAGCCAGACCGACAGGGGCGCCAGCGCCGCCTTGAATCCGAACACCACCAGCAACAGCAGCGCGGCGACCTGCAGCACCACGGCGTCTGGGCCCGTCACAAGCGGAACACGCAGCGCCAGATCCGCCATGTTCAGCGTGCCGGTCAGTGCATACAGCAAGGCAACCCCGATCAGGAACAACGCCGATGCGCTCAGATTGAGCACCACGTAATGCACGCCGACACGCAGCCGCTCGCGCCCCAGCCCATGCATCATCAACACGTAGCTGGCGATCAGCAACACTTCGAAAAAAACGAACAGGTTGAACAGGTCGCCGGTCACGAACGCCCCGTTCAGGCCCATCAGCTGGAACTGGAACAGGGCATGGAAATACCGGCCGTGGCCCGACCAGCCGCCGCTGGCATACAGCAGGACCGGCAGCGCGACCAGGGAGGTCAGCACGAGCATCATCGCCGACAGGCGGTCGACCACCAGCACGATGCCGAACGGAGCCGGCCATTCGCCCATGCGGTAGACCATCAGGTCGCCGTCCGAGGCCTGCACCATTAGCTGGATCGCAATTACCAGCCCGATCAATGCCGAGACGATCGATATGTGGCTGGACAACACCAGCTTGCGCAGATTGTGTTCGCCGCCACCGTGGTCGCCGATCAGCAGCAACACGATGGCCGTGAGCGACGGCAACAACACCGGCATGACCGGCAACTGGTCGAGCAGGCCCATCATGTCGTCGGCCCCGGCTGGTCTTCGGGTTCGCCGTCCACATGGTCGGTGTCGGACTCATAGCGGCTGCGCAGCGCCAACTCGATGACGAAGCCGGTGGTCGCAAAGCCGATCACGATGGCCGTCAGCACCAGCGCCTGCGGCAATGGATCGGCAATCGGCTGCCCGCTGCCGACGATCGGTGGCGCGTTGCTCCACAGGCGTCCCATCGCAAAAATGAACACGTTGACCGCGTAGCCGAGCACCGTCAGGCCCAGCACGACAGGAAAAGTGCGCCCGCGCAGCATCAACCAGATACCGCAAGCGGCGATCCAGCCAATGCCGGTGGCAACCAGGAACTCCATGCTGGGCATCATCTCGACGGCTCCTTGCTGGCAGCGCCGAGCACCGACAGCATCAACATGGTCGCCCCCACCACGGTGATGTACACACCCAGATCGAACAACGCGGCCGTTGCAAGGCCCAGCTCACCGAAAACCGGCACGCTCGGATGGCCGGTGGCGCTGGTCAGGAATGGCCGACCCCACAGAAAGGCACCAACTCCGGTCAGCCAGGCGATGCCCAGGCCCGAGCCGATCCAGCGCGTATAACGACGCCCGTCCCCGGCATGCAGGATGTTGTCGGCACGCGACTGGCCCTGGGCCATGTATTGCAGCACCAGCGCCACACCGGTCACCAGGCCGGCGATGAAGCCGCCACCGGGCAGGTTGTGGCCGCGCCAATATATATAGACCGACGCCACCAGAGCCAGTGGCAGCACCAGGCGCGCCGCCATGCGCAGCATCAGCGGCTGGGTCTTGAAGCTCCAGTCGCGCCCTGCCCCATCCTGCGTCGGCTTGCGCACGCGCCAGCCGGACAACAGCGCCAGCACGCCGACCGCAGCGATGCCGAGCACGGTGATCTCGCCGAACGTGTCGTAGCCCCGGAAGTCGACCAGAATAACGTTGACCGCGTTGGCGCCGCCGCCCTTGGGCAGCGTGTTTTCCAGGAAAAACCACGAGATGGAGTCGTGGTCGCGTGTCAGCATCAGCCAGGTGATCCAGGCCAGTCCGCCACCGCCGGCCAGCGACAGGACGGCGTCACGCCACAGGCGCCCACCGGACGACTCGCGCGGCGTGGTCCTGGGCAGCAGTGCCAGCCCCATCAACAGCAGCACGGTCGACACGACCTCGACCGAGAGCTGGGTCAGCGCCAGATCCGGCGCCGACAAGGCGAGAAACGTCAGCGACGTGACCAGGCCCACGACACCGACCAGTATCACGGCACGGAAGCGGTCGTGGTGGCCCAGAACCAGCGCGGCGCCGGCCAGCAGCAGCAGTGCCCAGGCCACTAGCGCTGGCACATCCGCTGCCAGCAGCGCACGCTTGCCGGACACCGGCGGCGCGCCGCCTTGGGTCCAGGCCCACAGGCCGAGCAAGACCGCCGACCCCAGCATCCACGCGACATAGCGCTGCAAAGAACCGTTTTCCAGCAGCGGGACGAATCGGCTGGCGAAGGCGAACAAGCCGTCCACGGACCGGGTGAAGACCAGCCGCCCGGTCCAGCCACGCGGATGGTGCAGATGCAGATTGAACTTGTTCTGCAAGGCAAAGTAGAAAAACACGCCACCGAGCAATGCAATTGCGCTCATCAGCAAGGGCAGATTGAAACCATGCCAGATCGCCAGGTGGTACTCGGGCGGGGGCGCACCGATCATCGCGGTGGCTGCCACGTAGACCATCGGGCCGAACGTGATGGCCGGCATCACACCGACCGCGATACAGGTGACCACCAGCAGCGCCACCGGCGCCTTCATGAACATCGGCGGTTCATGGGGGTGTTTGTTGGCCAGGTTCCGGGGCTCGCCGTTGAAAAACACGTCGTGGATGAAACGCAGCGAATAAGCGACTGAACAGATGCCGCCAAACGTGGCCGCCATTGGCACCAATACGCCAAAGGCGAAATTCTGCTGGCCTTCCAACGCAGCGGCAAAAAACATCTCCTTGGACAGGAAACCGTTGGCCAGCGGCAAGCCGGCCATGGACGCGGCCGCAATCATGGCCAGCGTGGCCGTCCACGGCAGGTAGCGAAACAGTCCTCCGAGCTTGCGGATGTCGCGCGTGCCGGTTTCATGGTCGATGATGCCGGCCGTCATGAACAGCGAGGCCTTGAAGGTCGCGTGGTTCAGGATGTGGAAGATCGCGGCGACCGCCGACAAGGGCGAAGGCAGCCCGATCAGGAACACGATCAGTCCCAGGTGGCTGATCGTCGAATACGCCAGCAGGCTCTTGATGTCGTGCCGGAACACCGCCACGTAGGCGCCAAACACCATCGTGGACAGGCCCACGGTCGACACCACAGCCTCGAACAGGTCGGTTCCGCCCAGCACCGGATACAGGCGCGCCAGCAGGAAGATGCCCGCCTTCACCATCGTGGCCGAGTGCAGGTAGGCCGACACCGGCGTCGGCGCAGCCATCGCTTCGGGCAACCAGAAATGGAACGGCAACTGCGCGCTTTTCGTGAAGCAGCCGACCAGGATCAGCATAAGCGTCAAAGGGTACAAGGCGTGCGCCTTGATCTCGGCGCCCCGATGCAGCATCTGGGACAACTCATAGGTGCCGGCGATCTGGCCCAGCAACACGATGCCGGCCAACATGACCAACCCACCACCGCCGGTGACTGCCAGCGCCATGCGCGCACCCGCACGTGCATCGGCCCTATGGCCCCAGTAGCCCACCAGAAGAAACGACGAGACACTGGTCAATTCCCAGAACACCACCAGCAGCAGCAGGTTGTCGGACAATGCGACCCCGAGCATCGCGGCCATGAACAACATCAGCTGGGTGAAGAACTTGCCGGCCGGATCGTCGTGGTGCAGGTAATACGCGGCATACAGGATGATCAACAGGCCGACGCCGGAGATCAAAAGGCCGAACATCAAGGCTAGACCGTCGAGGCGGAAATAGGCATTCAGGCCGATGGCCGGCACCCACTGCACGCCGCCCAGCAAGGTCTTGCCGTCGAAAACCGCCGGGGCCATCGACAACAACAATACGAAAGCGGCACCGGTCACGGCGGCAGCCAGCCAGGCCACCAATCTCCGGCGGGCGGGCGAGTCCACGCGGCCAGCCCAGAAACACAGGCTGGTGCCCAATATCAGGGGCAGGAGTACGACGAGGGGCAGCAGATTGGGCATATTTTTGTGGTGGTGGCAGTGCCCCGAGGCAATGATACAAGGCGACCGCTTGGCGTTTTCCCTTGCCCGCACAGGCCATGGGCAATCTGCACAACGCAGTTCTCTGGCCCCGGATAATGCTGCGTCTTTCGGCAGCATGAAGCCGGTGCGACGCACGGCGTGGCGTCACACCGCAGGCGATATCCGGCTGTCTCTTATACACATCTCCGAGCCCACGAG
>ENA-ORBV01013239-ORBV01013239.1-microbial-mat-metagenome-genome-assembly--contig:-NODE-13239-length-12566-cov-4.844343_pt1 | contig 12566 bp, 10 predicted proteins | sample MGYA00237777_ERZ505514 | MGnify/ENA primary metagenome ERZ505514 (study PRJEB26160, sample SAMN06269048) | microbial mat metagenome | isolation source: Oligotrophic lake microbial mat | place...
TAGTTTCATCAGGGAACTCCAGAATGGTGATCATTGGCGGTTGGTCGCAGCCCCGCTTTGGGGTGTGACTGGGATGTTGGTCGGAGTGAGAGGATTTGAACCTCCGGCCCCTGCCTCCCGAAAGCAGTGCTCTACCAGGCTGAGCTACACTCCGAATACCAGACTTTGTACGGATGCGATTTGTCGCATCCACCGGCAGCAACGTGCTGCCTTGCGGGCAAGCGCGGACTTATACAGGCTGGTCAGGTGAGGGGCAAGACGGGCAAAGTGCCTCCAGAACGATTTTGAGGGGACTGCCATGCGCTATGTGATGATCGGTTTCGCAGGGTTGATTGTGATAGCCGCGGTTTATCTTCTGGCGTGGCCGGTACGGATCGAGCCTGTCGTTGTGACCGTGGGACCCAATCCCGGTTTCAATGGTCCCTTTGCGCGCAACGATGCTTTGCGCCAGGTGCGTTGGTTGGGTGACGCCATCGGGCCGGGTCCGGAAGACGTGAGCATCAAAGATGGCTATGCCTATACCGGGCTTGAGGATGGGCGGATTGTCCGTGTCCGGATTGATGGTCAGACGTCAACGGGTCCGGCGCCGATTTCGCCGGTAGTGCCGGGTGGGACGCCGATAGCGGCTCCGATTGGCGTTGAGGTCGTGGCCACGTCGGCTGGTGGGCGGCCCCTGGGACTGCAGCATGATCCCTATGGCAACATTGTCGTCGCGGATGCGCGCAAGGGGTTGTTGGCGTTCGACAAGACGGGCCGCGAATTTCCCATTGCCTCACGTTATCAGAACCAACCTTTGAGATTTGTCGATGATTTGGACATCGGCAAAACCGGGACGATTTTTTTCAGTGATGCCTCGCAACGCTTCGGTTTTGAAGATTACATGCTGGACTTCTTTGAGGGCCAGACGACCGGACGTCTGTTTTCGTTTGAGCCGGCGACAGGACAGTTGCAAGAGCGTCTGACGGGGCTGGCATTTGCCAATGGTGTAGCACTTGGTCCGGATGAAGACTATGTGCTGGTCAATGAAACGGCAGCGCACAGGATTTCGCGGCTGTGGCTGAAGGGCGCCAAGGCCGGACAATCGGACCGCTTCATCGAAAATCTGCCGGGCTATCCCGACAATCTGTCGTTCAATGGGCGCGACCTGTTCTGGGTGGCGCTGGCGGGACCGCGGATCAAGGGGCTGGAGGAGACGATGGGCAGTCCCTTCCTGCGCAAGGTGATCTACCGCCTGCAGATGCTGGGCCTGATGCCGCAAACGGCTCCAGAACTCTATGGCTGTATTATAGCCGTCAATCTGCAAGGGCAGGTGGTAGCGACGCTGCAGGATCCGGGCGGGGTCAAGATCCACACCATTACCAGCGTGAACGAGAAGGACGGATTGCTTTACCTGGGCTCGTTGCAGACGGACAGGATCGCGACGATCCCTGTTCCTGCCTATCTTTTGGCGCCACGCTAAACATCCGATTTTGGCCCATTGCCTTGGGCGTGCCGGGCCATTATGTTCCCGCGCCTTAAAGCATTGGCCACGCTCGATTCCGGCCATTGGGGTATAGCCAAGTGGTAAGGCAGCGGATTTTGATTCCGCCATTCCTAGGTTCGAATCCTAGTACCCCAGCCAGGCCGAATGCGTGGTACGGTTTACCATCAGGTCGAATGGCGAAAGCATTGAATATACAAGCTTTTTCCCTTCGAGCTTGAAGTTCGACAGGGCAAATGCAAGCAATTGGCGCTTTTGATCGATTGTCGTACGCTTGAAAATGTCGGCCTCTCGTGAAGCTACGGAAGTCAACTTTTCCTGCGATGTTCTGAATGCGTTGTCGTCGTTTTGATTATGTTCAAACTGCGTTGCGATCTCGTTTTAGAGGTCCTTCAACTCGAGCGCTTTTTTGTCGTATTCGTCCTGTGTAATCCGCTCACACACTTGACCGGTAGAGTTCAGCGAGCGCGCACGCCATCCCGATTGCCCGGCGCGATTAGCCGACGTTACTGGAGCTTTTCGAGAAAGTCGTCTGCCTCAGCGAGTATTGCCTTCTGCCGTTCCGACGGCCACCCCGCAAGGGTTCGATATGGCATCGCAAGCCGAGGGTTATTCGCCAGCCGATCTTTCTGACGGATCAGGAAGGCCCAGTAGAGATAGTTGAACGGGCATGCCTTCGGACCCGTCTTCTGCTTCACGTTGTAGGCGCAGCCCGAACAAAAGTCCGACATTCGGTCGATATAGGCGCCAGAAGCTGCGTAGGGCTTGGAAGCCATTTGTCCACCGTCCGCGAAAACGGCCATTCCAAGCGTGTTGGGCATCTCGACCCACTCGAGCGCATCTGCGTAGACGGCGAGATACCAGCGCTCGATTTCGCGCGGCGCGACGCCGGCGAGCAGGGCAAAATTGCCTGTCACCATCAATCGTTGAATATGATGTGAATAGGCATATCGCGCCGTGCCCCCGATCGCTTCGCGTAGACACCGCATAGAAGTGTCGCCGGTCCAGTAAAAAGTCGGCAATTTACGTGTCGCCTGGAGGGCGTTTCGTCCCGCGTATTCCGGCATCAAGGTCCAATAGACTCCGCGCACATATTCGCGCCAACCTAATATCTGACGCACAAAGCCCTCGACAGAGTTGAGCGGCGCGGCCCCCGAGCGCCAGGCGGCTTCGGCCGCCCGGCAGACTTCGCTGGGGGAGAGCAGCCCAAGGTTTAACGCCGGTGCCAGGAGCGAGTGGAACAAGAACGGCGCGCCTGCCTTCATGGCGTCTTGGTAATCGCCGAAACGCGGTAGGCCAACAGCGATGAAATTCTCCAGCGCACGTAACGCATCGTGGCGATTTACCGGCCAACCAAATTCTTCAAGCCCACCGAAGTGATCACTGAAGCGCTGCGCGACCAGTGCCATCACCTCACGCGTCGTTTCGTCTGGTGCGAAGCGAATCCGGTCGGGGGGAATGATGGACGCTGCCAGTGGCTTGCGATTTTCCGAATCGAAATTCCATTCTCCGCCTACCGGCCGATTGCCCTCCATCAGGATTGCGTGCTCTCGCCGCATCTCGCGATAGAAATGCTCCATCCGCCATGTTCGACGATTTCGCGCCCACAGGGCGAAGCGGGAGCGACTTGCGAAGAATCGGTTGTCGGCGCGCACATCCACCGGCCGACCCGTCAAGGCTTCCCAGCCTTCGACCATCGCCTGCACACGCCACTCTCCAGGCTCGGTCACAACCAAGCAGTCAGGCGCGTGCCTAGCTACCGCGCGTTGGATTTCGGTCGTCAGATCGCCGCTATTGTTAGACGCATCGAGCTTTACATAGTCGACTGTCACTCCTCGTTGACGCAGTTCGTCCGCGAAGTGGCGCATCGCAGACAGAACCAACACAATCTTCTGCTTGTGATGCCGGACGTAGGTGTTTTCTTCCATCACCTCCATCATCAGGACGGTGTCACGGCCTGCATCGAGGTCGTCCAGCGCGGACAGGTCCAAAGACAGCTGGTCGCCGAGAATAATTCTCAGGACGGTCATGACGGGGCCAGTCCAGGCCCCGACGCGGGTCGGGACGACGCAGCGCGGCAGCGCTCCGAGCAGTATTTCATGTTCACCCAGTCGCGCGCCCATTTCTTTCGCCAGACGAAGGACCGACGGCAAACCACGCAGAGCTTAGTCGGCAGATCGATCTTGCGACGCATCCGAGCCATTGGATCACCAAGGCACTGGCTGGCCGCGCCAGTCGAAGAACCCGCCGTTGGCATCCGCCGTGAGTTGATCGACGACGGCGAGAAGATGTCGGGCCGCCGCCGCGGGAGAATGGGGAACGGCGGACTTTTCCTCGGCCGCCTTCATCCGTGCGCGCAGGGCCTTGCGTGCTTCGAAGAGGCGCGACTTTGCCGCTTCGACGCCGATGCCGAGCGTGTCGTGGCATTACTTCAAGGTCTCACCTGCAAGGTGAATCTGATTCCGCTCAACCCTGGCCCGGGTATTCCTTACGAAACGCCCACAGACGAGCGCGTAGATCGATTCCAGCGCATCATCATGAAGTCCTTCCACTGCTATGTGCGCAAGCCCCGGGGCCGCGATATATATGCAGCCTGTGGACAGTTGAAGCTGGTGCAGCTAAGCTCACCAACCGCGTAAGGGTTTTTGCAAGAAACCAGAAATCGAGAAAAAGTAAATTGGGACGGGATGGCGACCTATCCTATAAGTATGCAGAAGCTGGCCTGGGCCTTCGTCGGATACCTGATCTTTGTCATTCTCTTCGGGGCCTGGGTGCGCATCTCAGGATCTGGGGCAGGCTGCGGAAATCATTGGCCGACGTGCCAGGGAGTCGTTCTCCCTGTCGAGCCCAGCGTCAAAACGATCATCGAATTCACCCATCGCATCACGAGTGGACTATCGGGCCTGATGGGTCTTGCACTGCTGGTTTGGGCCTGGCGCAAAAAGTCTCCGGCATTGCCGTGGGCTGCCGCGATGTTCTTTTTTCTGCTCGTCGAAGGCTTTATCGGTGCCGTGCTGGTAAAGAAGGAACTAGTTGAAAACGACGCCTCCATGAGCCGGGCGGTAGTGATCTCTCTGCACTTGGTGAACACAATGATTCTCATGTTTTGTGCGGTAGCAACTGCTGTAAAGGCTGGTGCGGAGCGATACCGCAACGCCTACGGTGGAGGCCTGATCTGGCTCGCTATGGCTGTGCTGGTGATCACCAACGCAACTGGTGCTGTCACCGCCTTGGGCGACACGATTTTCCCCATACAACCGTCTATGGGTCCCGAGCTGATCGCAAAGATCCGTGAAGACGTCTCACCCGGACAGCACTTCCTGATTCGTCTGCGCGTGGTGCACCCCGTAGTTGCAGCAGTTACGGCAGCGATTGTTTTTGGAGTGCTGAGTTTTCTCCAGCGCCGCAATCGGAGCCGATGGGCTTTGGCTGGTATGGGTTTAGTGGTGATTCAGGTCGCGCTGGGCGTGGGCAATATATGGCTGGCTGCACCAGGATGGATGCAGATCTCGCACTTACTCACGGCGCAGCTCCTGTGGGTCGCCATTGTCGCGGTCTGGCTGGACTGAGAGCTATTTCCTGCGGGGCTCAGCCTTCTCGACGGCGAGCAAGTTCTTCACACCAAAGACTCCTGAAACTCCATTAGCGAGAATATTCGCGCGGTCAGAATCAGACTTGTTGTCGACGATTCCAACGAGGATCACATTCCCTTCCTTTACGATGATGTGAATCGGGAAGGATCCGAGCGGTTCAAGAGTCCCGGCAGGCATGTTCCAACTTTCAAAGGGCCCACCGAAGAAAGCTCCACCGCGTCTTCGACTGATTGGACCACCGTACAAGCCGCCGCCCGGGGCGTAGCGGGACAATGCGGGATCCCGATAAATGGTGCCAAAGACTGCCCAGCGAATCTGGTCATCGTTTGGGGAAAGCGGCAAAACCTCGATCTCGTTTTCTACTTTCGAGATCCGCTCAATCGACTTCAGGCTGCGCTCGGCGTCATCCTTGAGCGTTGGCCGCATCGCATAACCGCCCAGGGTCACTTTGGTGTCTTCGAGTTTGAAGGTCAGATAGTCGAAGCACCCGTAGTAAGGAAGCATGAGAAGTTCTTTACGGATCTTCTGAATCAATTCAGACTCGGTCTTTTGCGCAAGCAGTGGGGCTGCCGCGCCAGCTAAGAGTAAACATCTACGTGTCATGGCAACCCCATTTTATCGAGTCTTATGGCAGGCGTGTGGTCTGGCGAGCGGTCAACTGCCAAACACCTTTATCTTTCACCCAAACCATCAGAACGCTCAACGGAGTTGTCTTCGGCACACCCTTTTGGGCATTGTTCACCATCATCTTGGTCTGTACGATTCCGACGTTGCCAAACATGCGGTAGGCGGTTTCGGTCATGTCCATCGACTTGTAGACCATGTCGGGCGAGATCATCGCGGCTATCATCTGATCGCGGGTTTCCATCATCGCATTGGAATGCGAATAGGTCACATTAGGTGATGTGTGCTTTTCTAGCGTCGCCTTGTCTTTCTTGACGACGGCCGTCTTCCACTTCTCGATTGTCGCTTTAAGATCCTCTTCAGCGGAGGCGGCGAACATGTGGCATCCCGCCACAATCGCCAGCAGTAGTAATCTGGTTTTCATGCCGACAATCCTATCGCAGTGTGGCCGCGTCTGGATCGAAATGGTTCGCGCCAGCCTTAGCCTGACTAAACTCGACAAAAACTTTGTCGCCAAACGGAGATTCTAATGAACGTGAATTGGCATGGGGTCTACCCTGCACTGACGACGCAATTTCGAGAAGACGAAAGCATCGATATTGAAGCCACGGCAGCTCATCTTGAGAAGATGATCGCTGGCGGAATCCATGGAGTAATTCTCCTTGGAAGCGTTGGCGAAAACACCGCCCTGAGCTACGAAGAGAAGCTTCTGGTCTTACGCGAATTGCTCCCTGTAGTAAAGGGTCGCATCCCGGTATTGTCCGGCGTGGCCGAGAACACAACGCGCACTGCCTGTGCTTACGCTCGAGACTGCGAAAAGATCGGCATCGACGGAATGATGGTTCTGCCAGCCATGATCTACAAGGCGGACCGTCGCGAAGCGATGGTGCACTTCCGCTCTGTCGCTCGCGCAAGCGGCCTTCCGATCATGGTCTACAACAACCCGCCCAGCTATTTCGTGGATCTCACGCCGCAGTGTTTTGTTGAGCTCTCAGACGAGCCGACGCTGGTTGCGATCAAAGAATCTGCGGGCGATCCGCGACGTATCACGCACCTCAAGAACACCGTTGGGGATCGCTATATCCTCTTCAGCGGAGTCGACGATCTGGTGGTCGAAAGTGCGATGCTTGGGGCCGTCGGTTGGGTCTCAGGCCTGGTCAATGCGTTCCCCGATGAGAACCGTGTGCTCTGGGAACACTGCGTGGCGGGGCGCTGGAAGGAAGCAATCGATCTTTATCGCTGGTACACACCGCTGCTTGAACTCGACACCCGTATCAAGCTGGTTCAGTACATCAAGATGTGTATGGCAGAAGTTGGCATGGGCAGTGAAGTGACTCGCGCACCACGTCTGCGCGTAGAGGGTGCCGAGCGTGAGGAGGTTCTTAAGGTCATTCGCCACGCTCTCGCCACAAGGCCCAAACTGTGAACCGTGTCCGCGTCATAGATTCTCACACGGGTGGTGAACCAACCAGGGTCGTCGTTGAAGGCGGCCCTGACCTCGGCTCAGGCAGCATGGCAGAGCGGCTCGAAAACTTTCGCCGCAACCACGATGGCTTCCGCAGTGCCGTAGTAAACGAGCCTCGCGGCAGTGACGTAATGGTTGGGGCACTGCTGCTTGCTCCAGTAGACAAGTCTGCAAGCACGGGTGTCGTCTTCTTCAACAATGTCGGGTATCTCGGCATGTGTGGGCATGGCGCAATCGGGGTAGTCGCAGTCCTTGACTATCTCAATCTCATAGAGCCCGGTGCGCATCGGATCGAAACTCCTGTGGGTTTGGTCACGGCCACTCTCGCCGCCACAAACGACGTTACAATTACAAACGTTGCCAGCTACCGCTACCGAAAAGCGGTGCCGCTTGAGGTGATTGAACTCGGCCTCATCCATGGCGATATCGCCTGGGGCGGAAACTGGTTCTTTCTCGTCGATGGCTTAGCCGAAAAACTCTATGTTCAGGATGCAGAGCATTGGACCAGAATCACCTCCAACATTCGCGATGCACTTGATCGTGATGGGATTACTGGCGAAGATGGTGCCGAGATCGACCACATCGAAATCTTCGGCCCTGGACTCGATGGGGGTGACAGCCGGAACTTTGTGCTTTGCCCCGGCAAGGCTTATGACCGCTCGCCTTGCGGCACGGGTACCAGCGCCAAGTTGGCATGTCTCGCTGCCGACGGGAAGCTGAGCCCTGGCGAAGTCTGGCGGCAAGAGAGCATCGTCGGGAGCCAGTTTGAAGCCCGCTATGAATGGGAAGGCGAACGGATTCGCCCGTCGATCACCGGACGAGCCTATGTCAATGCAGAGTCCTGGTTGGTGCTGGATCCACGCGATCCTTTCTGCTGGGGGATTCGCCGTTGAACCCTGACGTACTGATCGTGGGTGGCGGCATTGTTGGGGCAGCTTGCGCGAGAGCCTTTCTTCGACAGGGGATGCGCGTAACGATTATTGAGCGTGCGCTCATCGGTGGAGGAGCGACGGCTTCTGGCATGGGCCATGTCGTGGTGATGGACGACAGCGAATCGCAATTTGCGCTGACACACCGATCCCGTGATTTGTGGGACGGACTGGTTCCTGAAATGCCCGCTGAAGTGGAGTTCGAACAGCGCGGGACGCTCTGGGTAGCTGCCGATGAGGAAGAACTGGCAGCGGTCACAGGCAAGAAAGCTTTCTATGGGGAGCGTGGCGTCGCAACTGAACTGCTAGATAGCAACGCGCTTTACCTGGCCGAGCCGGGGCTGCGAAAAGGGATGGCCGGGGGCTTCCTCGTCCCGGGCGATAGTGTCATCTATGCGCCTTGCGCCGCCAATTGGTTAAGCCAGGGGGCCACTCGCATCAACGGAGATGTTACCGGGATGGGCGACGGCTGGTTGCAGCTTCGCAACGGAGATCGTATCAGCGCGGAGATTTTGATTTGCGCAACAGGTGCCTGGGCAACCGAACTCTTCCCCGCTCTGCCGGTGAAGCCACGCAAGGGCCATCTTGCGATCACGGATCGATACCCGGGCGCGGTTCACCACCAACTCATCGAGCTTGGCTACCTCAAAAGCGCTCATGGCCATTCCACAGAAAGCGTCGCCTTCAATGTTCAGCCGCGCAAAACCGGCCAGCTTCTGATTGGCAGCTCCCGGCAATACGGGGTTGAAGATAAGGCCGTAGAGCAACACATGGTCTCGAAGATGCTGACGCGGGCAATGGAATACCTGCCATCGATTCAGGAGATGAGCGTGATCCGGCTTTGGACCGGCTTCCGCGCAGCCACCCCCGATAAGCTCCCCATCGTTGGCCTTTGCCCGGGACTTAAGCACACCTACCTTGCCACCGGCCACGAAGGCCTGGGCATCACAACTTCGCTGGGAACGGCAGAACTCCTTGTGAACCTTGCTACCGGACAACAGGGAGTCTTGAATCCTTTAGATTATGGGGCAGAGAGGTTCGCTGAATGCCGCGCATAAAGCTAAACGGGACGTTATACGGTGTGCCCGCACAAACGAGCGTAGCGGCTGCGCTAATGAATGCCGGGCTTGTGGCGCGGCAAAGCATCCGGGGAGAAGCCAGAGGCCCTTTGTGCGGCATGGGGATCTGTTTTGAATGCCGCGTCACAGTAGACGGGATCGCCCACGAACGCGGATGCCAGTTGTTGGTTCGTGAGGGCATGGAGGTGACGACGGATGCGCCATGACACCGTCATCATCGGCGCTGGCCCTGGAGGCCTTGCAGCGGCACGCGCCGCCAAACGAGTGGGCAAGCGTGTCCTGCTGATCGACGACAATTGGGGACCAGGCGGACAGATCTGGCGGGGCTACGCTGGCCTCGAAATAGATGGGATCGAGAAGCGCTATAGCACCCAGATCTCGGATCTCGATCTCGATTGCGACCAACTGATCCTGGCTTGCGGTGCGAGAGAACTCTTTCTTCCCTTCCCTGGCTGGACGCTGCCACATGTTGTAGGCGCTGGCGGCTTGCAGGCGCTAGTGAAGTCCGGCTTGAACATCAAAGGCAAGCGCATTGTCATCGCCGGTAGCGGACCATTGCTGCTGGCCGTCGCTTCGAACTTGTCGAAGGCAGGTGCTGAGGTGGCGCTGGTTGCGGAACAAGCCAGTTGGAGCAGCCTGATTCGTTTTGGTCTGAACCTTTGGCGTTGGCCGGGGAAGATTTCACAAGCGGTGGGGCTGGCTACATCCCGATTTCGCGCCTCGCTATGGCCTGTTGCCGCTGAGCCTGGTAGCGTTCTGATGTCGGACGGGCAAACCTGGCAATGCGATTATCTCGCCTGTGGCTTTGGGCTGGTGCCTAATCTTGAACTCGCCATGCTAGCTGGGTGCAAGATTGAGAACGGCTGCGTGAGAGTCGACACGATGCAGCAAACGAGCGTGAAAGGCATCTACGCTGTTGGGGAAATGACGGGGATTGGCGGAGTAGAAAAGGCTGAAGCGGAGGGGGAAGCCGCCGGCAGTGGAAGCCGCCTCAAAGGCAACCATAAAAGATTTGTCAGCCTGCTGCGCGAACACTTTACGCTACGCCCGGAACTCAAAACACTCGCCAAACCAGAAACGATTGTCTGCCGCTGCGAGGATGTGCCCCTGGGCAAGATCGAAGCTTGCACTAGTAAGCGCGAAGCGAAGCTACAGACGCGCTGCGGGATGGGGCCCTGCCAGGGACGCATCTGCGGGCCAGTGCTTGAGTACCTGCTTGGATGGCCGCCAGACACGGTGCGCCAACCGGTTCACCCAGTGCCGATGCGAAAACTGCTCAACCCAAGAGAAACCGCCAACTTCTGAGGTGAAACGCGGCTTGCGCCGACGGGATAGGAAAACCAAGAACCCTCACTCAGATAACTTCACCCTGGACAGGGGTGACGAAGGCAGTGTGGATCCCGCGAAAAGGAGAATTCTCGTTATCTTCTATGGGTGACGAGTCACGGCAGCTCCCGGCGAGTCATTACCCTGCGACGCTGCTGTTCCGAATCACCATCTAAGAGAATAGTGCCTCCCGCCCTGTTGGGCGGGAGGCACTTACAATAGCCAAGGAAGAAAATCGGTCAGCACCCGTTGAGGGTCTTGACTGGCTTTTTGCTATCAGAACCCGAAACGCAGCCCGAGGCGGAAAACTCGTTCGTCGATGCCTTCCCGTCCAGTGCCGCGCACGCTGGTGATCTCCATGAAACGCGAGTTTGACACGTCGGAGACCGGGGCGTTAAAGTGCGGAGTATTCGTCAGATTGAAGACTTCAGCGCGGAACTGAAGGTTCACCCGCTCCGAGACGCGGAATGACCGGAAAATGCTGGCATCCACGTTGATCACGGCTGGGCTCTGGAGGTTGTTCCAGCCGGATGTGCCGAATCGGGCCTCACGTACCTGACCGAAGGCCGTCGGGTCAAACCACTTCTGGCCTGGTCCGGCACCGCCGATTTTCTTGACTACGGGATTCAGAAGATCAGCTCTCTGCGCGTTGCCGGGTGCGTTCAAATCGGTGCCAGGGGCAAACACCGAGAAGGGCGGACCGGAGTAAGCCGACATGAGTCCATTCATCTGCCAACCGCCGAGGAGCCAATTGCCTGCGCCGCTGGTAAAGTACTTCTTGCCTTTGCCGAAAGGTATTTCATAAATGCCGGTGAACTGGAAGTTATGAGGGGAATTCAAATCGCTCACCGCGCGGTTCAGATGGAAATGCGAGGGGAGGTGAATGCGAGGGCTACCGTCGGAGTTGACGTTGCCCGCGGTGCCCATATTCTTGGAAAACGTGTAGGCGAAGAGGGCCTGCCAACCGGCGGCAAAGCGGCGCTCGAGTTTTGCCTGGAGCGAGTCATAGGCGTAGGTGCCCAAGCCGGTGACCTGGATGGTATTGGCAAAGCGGCCGAAGCGCTGTGCGAGGGGACGTCCCGCGTTTCCTCCACCGATGGGGCCGGCGTTGCGGTTGAGGTTGCCCAACTGATTTACAGCGCGCGTCGCCACATAGGCGGCCTCGGCCACCCATCCTCCACCCACCCGCTTTTGGAGAGCTAAGTTCCAGCTCTGGATATAGCCGCGGGTCCACTGGTTTGCAATTAGCGTGTTTGCTTCCACAAACGGGCCGATATCGATGATGCCGTTGCCAAGATTTGGCGCGACAACGGCGGGTATGCCCGCGTCAAACTGACTGGCTGGCGTCCAGGCATCGGCGGCGGTCTGGTTGAAGGGAATCAGCAAGGGATGATTGGTCCTGAATGGGCGACCGAGGTTGAAGGGATCGTTAGTGATGCCGTAACCGGCTCGAATCACCATATCGTCCGTTACGCGATAGGCGAGGCCGAAACGGGGAGTAAAGCGGCGCTTGCTTTCGTTGACACCGCATCTGAGCGGAACAACGCCCACGCCACAAACGAGCATCTTGTTGGTGCCAAAGTCATACTGTTCCAATCCGCGATCGCCTCGAGTCGGGAATGGGAAGTACTCCCAGCGCACGCCGATGTTGAGTGTGAGTTTATTGGTTACCTGCCATTGGTCGCGCAGGAAGGCCGAATAAAGGTTGGTGCGGGTGGTGAATTCGTCGGGCACCATGAGCAGGCGGCCGAGGGAGTTAGTGCGGCCCAGCATAAACGAGCCCCAAGAGTTGTATTCCGATGCGTTGGGGGCGACTGGGCCACCGGGAGACGCGCGAAAACTGGTTTGCCCATTGGCAAAACCGAAGCCGCCAGAAGCACCCCATGGCGCACCAACAAACTCGGGCTGAGTCTGGTTCAATTGCTGCTGGTAGAAATCGGTTCCGAAGCGGATCTGATGCTTGCCTCGTGACCAGTTCGCGTTGGCGACATATTGGAACTGTGGATCCCGGTTGATGTAAGGCATGAAGTTGTTTGGATGCCCGAAGTTTGAGAAACCGGCTACCTGAAA
>ENA-ORBV01013240-ORBV01013240.1-microbial-mat-metagenome-genome-assembly--contig:-NODE-13240-length-12566-cov-4.295460_pt1 | contig 12566 bp, 7 predicted proteins | sample MGYA00237777_ERZ505514 | MGnify/ENA primary metagenome ERZ505514 (study PRJEB26160, sample SAMN06269048) | microbial mat metagenome | isolation source: Oligotrophic lake microbial mat | place...
ATGATACGGCGACCACCGAGATCTACACCTCTCTATTCGTCGGCAGCGTCAGATGTGTATAAGAGACAGGTATAACGCTGAGCCAACACTCAGCCTTGTTTGCACCATCTTCGATCCGATGACCAAAGAAGCTTACAATCGTGACCCACGTGGAATCGCACACCGCGCTGAAACTTATTTGAAAAGCACTGGTATCGCTGACGTGGCCTATTTCGGACCAGAAGCCGAATTCTTTGTTTTTGATGACGTCCGCTTTGACAACAAAAACAATGCCTGTTTTTACAGTGTTGATTCCGGAGAAGCGATCTGGAACAGCGGTCGAGAAGAATTTCCTAATCTTGGATATAAAATTCGCCATAAAGAAGGGTATTTTCCCGTTTCACCTGCTGACACACAACAGGACCTTCGCAATGAAATGACATTAGTCATGGAATCGCTGGGCCTAAAAATTGAACGTCAGCATCACGAAGTGGCCACAGCAGGTCAGGCAGAAATTGACATTGTGTTCAATTCATTGACAAAATGCGCCGATGACATGCAGCTTTATACATACGTTGTGCGTAATGTCGCTCGTAAGTGGAACAAATCGGCTACCTTCATGCCAAAGCCCCTCTTTGGTGATAACGGTTCAGGGATGCATACTCATCAGAGCCTTTGGAAAGACGGTAAACCTCTGTTCGCAGGAAATGGCTATGCGGGTTTGAGCGAAATGGCTCTGTTTTACATTGGCGGTATCATTAAACATGCCCGTGCATTGACTGCGATCACAAATCCAACAACCAACTCCTACAAGCGGTTGGTCCCGGGTTATGAAGCCCCAGTTAACTTCGCGTATAGCGCACGTAACCGTAGTGCTGCGATTCGTATCCCAACGTACTCACAAAGTCCTAAATCCAAGCGTATAGAGTTCAGAACACCTGACCCCGCTGCGAATCCATACCTTTCACATGCCGCCCAACTTTTGGCTGGACTTGATGGTATTCAAAATCGGATTCATCCAGGGGATCCTTTGGATAAGAACCTGTACGAAATGCCTGCTGAAGAACTCAAGAAAGTGCCTTGCGCCCCTGACTCATTGCTCGGGGCTGCGGAAGCATTGGAAGCTGATTACGAGTTCCTTCTCAAAGGGGATGTGTTCACGAAGGACTTAATTGAAACCATCGTGGAAATGCGCAAGAAAGATTATGACAATTTGCGCCTGCGTCCTCATCCATATGAATTCCACATGTACTACGACGTGTAAGATCACGTTTTTAGAATAGTCTCAAAAAAGCGGCTCTTTAGGAGCCGCTTTTTTATTGGATATGAAGCCAAAGAAAATCGCTTAACTCGGCTATAAACTCAAAAAATCTAGAGTAAGGATTAGAAAACTTGTCACAATCCGACCCAAAAAACGGTCCAGCTTCCTAAAAATTGTGAATACGTGTAATAAAGCTGACACCTAACTGAAATCTTATTGTTAAGAATGACGTCATAAAGTAGGCCATGAATGGGATGATAACAGGGTTGGCAGCCGAAAATAAAATATAAACGCTAATTATATAAAACAGTGTCAACATGAAACAGGGTGTGAATAACTTGTAAGTAAGTTTCGCTAGAGTTTTAGCCGAAGAGGCTGTAATTCTAGAGATACCACATGCAAACCGAAGTTCCTGAACCCCGGGGAGGAAAACGACTTAATACACGAATAACCTATTGATATTCAATAAGTTAACTCAGTCAATAAAAAATAAGTCACATTCCTATTTTTAGTTTGCATACGAGGTAAAGAGCACTGAAAGTTTTACTGTAAAAAGGACCTAACCCCTACCCTGTTAATAAGCCATGGAAAAAATTGCCGTTTGGGCTGCATGCTGCCAAAAGCTGCAAAAAGATGTAAATGCTGACACGTTTCAACGTTGGTTCTCTAACTTGAAGCCCTTGGCATTTGAACAAGACCGCTTGGTCCTTGTCGTGCCAAATAACATATATCAAATTTGGATTGAAGATAATTACCTGACCCTGATGAAGTCGCACTTGGCTTCCATTACAGGCCGCCATATAGAAATTGAATTTCGAGCAGACGACGAACCTAAAATAACAGTTCGTTCCAAGAACATTCCACCTAAACCACCCACAACTAGGGAAATGCTGTCACCAGATAAGGAAAACGTTTTATCGAACCAATTTACGTTTGAAACATTTGTCGTGGGAGAGAATAACAGGTTCGCACATGCAACAGCCATGGGCGTAGCAACCGCTCCCGGCAAGACCTACAACCCCTTATTCATCCATGGTGGCGTCGGTCTAGGTAAAACTCACCTCATGCATGCGATCGGGCATCATGTCCAGAACTCCAAAAAAGGCGCAAAGGTCGTTTACATTTCGTCAGAAAAATTCACCAACGAATTTATCGATGCAATCCAAAACAACGCACTCGTGAAGTTTCGTAAAAAATATCGACAGGCAGATGTTCTTTTAATCGATGACATTCAATTCCTTGCCGGTAAAGCCAGATGCCAAGAAGAATTCTTCCATACTTTTAACACCCTATTTGAAGGCCATAAACAGATCATCATGTCGAGTGATCGTCCCGCCAGTGAGATTGGGGATTTGGAAAAAAGGCTTTCGTCCAGATTTGAATGGGGGATGACAGCTGAAATTCAAGCGCCAGACGAAGAAACACGATTAGCGATCCTGCGCAAAAAAATGCAGTTAATGAATACCTACATTCCGGACGATGTCGTCCAGTTTATAGCGCAAAAGATACGCAGCAACATTCGTCGTCTTGAAGGAGCCCTGATTCGTATCGCCGTGTACGCATCGTTGTGCAGCAAACAAATAACCATCGAACAGGTTGAGGTCCAACTCAAGGATTTCCTTAACGAAGAAGCTAAAAAAAACATATCCATTGATCTTATCCAACGCCGCGTAGCCGAACGCTTCGACATCAGGGTGGCAGACATGACAAGCAAGAGACGCCCCGCAAATATCGCTTTCCCGCGGCAAGTCGCCATGTACCTTTCTCGTCAACTCACGCCGTCAAGTCTTAATGAAATTGGAGATTCCTTTGGGGGCCGTGACCACGGTACTGTCATTCATGCGTGCAAAGAAGTGAAGAACAGAATGACACAGGATGAAGCTATGCGGTCATTGGTGAACACTTTGAGTGATAAAATGCAGCGTGAATAAGATGTTTAATTCTGGAAATAATGCGTTGATAACTCGCCGTAATTTTTGAATAGTAGTCCCTTAAGACGGTTAGCAACCAAACGGAACAAATTATTCGCACGTTATTTTTGGCTGTAACCCGTTGAAAAGCAGTACGATGAAATAGAAGTAGAGGGTTATTCACACACTATAAGAATACTATTTCTTTAGCTGTTGAATAAAAAATAAATAATCAAGATGTGAAAAAGTATGAAATTTGACGTTACAAAAGACAAGTTGATCGAAGGATTGCAAAGCGTACAAAACGTGGTAAGTACAAAAACAACGCTTCCTATATTATCTAACGTCCTCATAAAAACAACCGACACAGGTTTAGAACTGACCACTACAGATTTAGAAGTAGGGGTTAAATGTAATATTGAAGCCGACATTAAAGTGCCAGGAACAACGACACTCCCTGCGCGTCGGTTATTTAGCATCGTACGAGAATTGCCAAGCAACGACCTGGCATTTGACATTGACGATCGAAGCGTGGCTTCAATTAAAAGTGGCCAATCAGCTTTTAAAATCATTGGGCTTCCCGAAGAAGAATTTCCGCCTTTTCCAAATTTCGACGAAGCGCGGACTTTTAAATTTGAACAAAAAACTTTTAAAGAAATTCTTAAAAAAGTTTCATACTCTATTTCAACAGACGAAACGCGTTATGTTTTGAATGGTGTGTTCTTGAGTTTTAAAGACAACAAATTGACAGTTGTTGCCACGGATGGCCGAAGACTGGCATTGGTTGACCATGATATGGAATTTCCAAAAAGCCATGAGTGCGATGTCATACTTCCCACCAAAGCTGTAAATGAATTATCAAGGCTTTTAACAGATAAGAACGAACTTAAGCTCAGTATTTCTGAGAACCAAATCGCATTTCAAATCGGGGCAACACTTTTAATTTCAAAACTCATTGATGGAACATATCCAAACTATCGTCAGGTGTTGCCTGCTGAGCCTAAAGAACGTATTTCAATGGAACGCGAAACGTTGCAAGCGGCTGTTCATCGTGTCGGTTTGTTGACAAGTGATAAATCAAATTCCATTAAACTAACCTTCAGTAAAAATACATTAGTGATCCTTGCAAACACTCCTGATGTAGGTGAGGCGAGGGAAGAATTACCAATCAATTATAAAGGTCGAGATATCACCGTTGCGTATAATCCTTTTTATCTTTTAGATCCTTTACGGAACCTTGATAGTGATATGATTAGTATAGAACTCACTGATGAATTGAGCCCGGGCGTGATTAAGAACAACACACCTTTCTTATACGTTATCATGCCAATGCGCCCCACGTCTTAATATGGGGAGAGCCTAGGAGACATAAAAAGTGGGCCTCGATAAGATTCGGTTAAATTCTTTCCGGTGCCATGCCTCGACTACGTTATCGCTGCATCCAAAGGTTAATATATTTCTTGGGTTGAACGCCCAAGGTAAAACGTCGATCCTCGAAGCTGTGCACTTTTTATGCACAGGACGCTCTTTTAAAACTACTCGCTGGAAGGAAGTTTTAAAAGAGGGAGAACAAAATGGGGAAGTCGCCGCAAGGGTAGGTGATAACCTCATACAGGTCAAACTTACTGGTGCAGAGAAAACTCATTTTCTGAATAGGAAAAAAGTTTTGAAACGGGAAGAGTGGCCATTATCTGTTGCGTTTACCACTCATGACATTCAAATAGCAAGAGGTACATCGGCATTTCGCAGGAGGTTCCTTGATGAACTCCTGATTCTTTTAAATCCAAATTACTTGGGACTGATGAATCGTTATGCGCGCACTCTGTTAAATAGGAATAGTTTACTTAAAAAGGGAGTGCAGGATCCAAGAGGTTTTCAAGCGTACACCGTTGAACTCATTTCAAATGCCCTACCCATCTTGCAGGCGCGGTGTGATTTGCTGCCGCGATTGTCTACATTTGCTCGTGTGGCATACAATAAAATTTCCAGTTCTCGGGAAAAGTTAGCAGTGAGGTATAAAGATTCATCCATGGGAAATTTAACCGAGACCTTCAACCAACAATGCGATGAGGAAATGCGATTACGCCAAACCATAGCTGGGCCACATCGGGATGACCTAGAATTGACGTTGGATGGGCGAGAGCTTGCGCGCTATGGATCAGAAGGTCAGCAACGATCAGTGGCGTTGGCGATGCGTCTTGCCGCTTGGAAATTACTTTTCAGGAAATCCACAGGTGCTCCCCTTATTTTATTTGATGATGTAATGGGCGAGCTTGATTCTGAACGCCGAAATAAACTCATCCAATTAATTGGGACACGCGCACAAATATTTTTAACCGCTACTGAAGAAACGTGGGACAAAACACTTTTGCCGGATGCTAGTCGGTTTATGGTTAAAGATGGAGCGGTTGAACCATGGGGCGCCTAAACAAAAGCGTGTAAGAATAGCCGAAAATGTATACACCAAATTGCACACGACGACATTGTAGATTATAGTCGTCACCTTATATGTCGGATCTTCGCTCAATACGCGTACGCGGTGCTCGCCAGAATAACCTGAAAAACCTCAGTTTCGAGATCCCACTCAATACATTAACTGTAGTGACAGGATTGAGTGGATCAGGAAAATCATCCCTGGCGTTTGATACCTTATATGCGGAAGGACAAAGGCGGTACGTTGAAACGTTTAGTCCTTATGCCCGTCAGTTCCTAGACCGGATGGATAAACCACAAGTAGACGCGATTATAGGAATTCCTCCTTCAATAGCGATCAACCAAGGGAATGCCGTAAAATCTTCGCGGTCCACTGTTGGGACAATGACCGAAATTAACGATTATCTAAAAGTATTTTATTCCAATCTGGCCCAATGCATTAGTCCCAAGACCGGTGAGGTGGTGGCACCAGACTCTCCGCAGATGGTATGGGAAAAGGTTAATGCGACACATTCTGGACGCGAATACCTCATTACGTTCTTCATGACCATAGGAGCTGAAGGCAAAATTGAGGAAGCATTAAAGTTTTTAAATCAGAATGGGTACACCCGCGTTTTAGTAGAGGGAAAAGTCCTTCGTACCGATGAGCCTGAAACACATTTAAAAATTGCGAAACAGTGTACAGCGATTCAAGTGGTCCAGGACCGAATCACCATAGAACCCACATATCGCGCGCGGTTTGTTGAGGCGATAGAAACGGCGTACCGGTATGGAAAAGACAGGGTCATTCTTGTATCTTATCCGAGCACTGGGCAGAAGGACCTCGTATTTTCAAATGACTGGTTTAGTCCTGCGGACGACCGGGCGTTTCGGGCACCCACTCCCAGTTTGTTTAGTTTTAATAATCCACTCGGAGCCTGCCCAAAATGCCGTGGGTTTGGGCGTGTGATTGAAATTGATTATAACCTCGCCATTCCTGATAAAAATAAAAGTCTAGCGGAGTGGCCAGTAAAAATGTGGCAAAAAGGGAATGCGAATGAGCAATGTCAGAAAGACATGATTAAAGCCTGCAAGGGAAAAAACATTCCAACTAACGTCCCGATCAAAGAACTCGAACTGTGGCAGTTTGATTTTATTATTCAAGGGGAAACATGCGATCGGGAGTTGGATGAAATATGGGATTCGGGCGGTTGGTACGGGGTTAAAGGATTTTTTTCATGGCTTGAGACCAAGGCGTACAAGATGCATGTCCGAGTACAACTTGCGCGGTTTCGCCGTTATTCGCGATGCTCTGATTGTGAAGGGAATCGTTTCCAGCCTGAAACGTTGTTTTACCGAATAAAAGGACTAAACCTTCCAGAATTATGCACGCTTCCCGTCAAGGACGCGCTGCCGATAGTTCGGTCTGTAGAAGTGGAAAAAGGTGATGAAGGGAATCGGCTTGTTAAAAACGAAATCGTGTCCCGCTTGGAGTACATGTGTGAAGTAGGTTTGGGGTATTTGACCCTCAATAGATCCACACGCTCCCTTTCAGGCGGTGAGGTCCAGCGCGTGAACCTCACGACATGCCTAGGGACGAATTTGGTGAACACACTGTTTGTGATGGATGAACCCAGCATCGGATTACATCCGCGGGACGTGGGACGATTGTTAGCGATTATGAAGCGGCTGCGCGACCGTGGTAACACGCTCGTCGTCGTTGAACATGAAGAGGCCGTGATTCGAACAGCGGATTACCTTATGGACCTCGGGCCGAGGGCGGGGGAGAAGGGCGGAAACCTTGTCTTTCACGGGCCGTTAGACAAACTTGCAGGATCATCGACCGTTACCGCGCGGTACCTCACCGGGCGTGAGAAGATCAAGCGTCAAGGGCGTATCGCACCCGCACAGGACAACCCACTTTTGATAAAAGTTATCGGAGCGAGTGAACATAATTTAAAAGATATATCTGTTGAGTTCCCGCTGAATCGATTTGTATGCGTGACAGGTGTGTCTGGGTCTGGGAAATCGACCCTCGTTCATGATGTTCTTTTTAAAAATGCGCAGCATGCCAAAGGATTTGCAGTCAGTGAGCGCGGACAATGCCAAGACCTCACAGGCCTTGAGACCATTGATGATGTGGTGTTGGTAGACCAGTCTCCCCTCGCGCGCACGCCGCGATCAACGGCGGCCCTTTATTTAGGTGTGTTTGAACATATCCGCACCTTATTTTCGCGTACCGAAGATGCACTCAGCCAAGGTTTATCATCAGCCGCATTTTCCTTTAACTCCAATGAAGGCAGATGCGAAAGGTGCTCCGGGAACGGTTTTGAGAAAATCGAAATGCAATTCCTTTCAGACGTCTATGTCCGATGCCCCCAATGCGAGGGAAAGCGATATCAACCGCATGTGCTCAAGATAAAATACGAAGGTCATTCCATCGCTGAGACCCTCGATATGACCATTGACGAAGCGTATGAGCAGTTTAAGGCGTTCGATCAAATTACAGGTCCACTCGATTACCTTCGGCAGGTGGGCCTAGGTTATCTAAAAATGGGACAACCCCTTTCAACACTTTCAGGCGGTGAAGCGCAGCGTGTTAAACTCGTTGGATTCATGGCGGGCGTTGAAGGATCGAGTGTGACTGATGAAGACTGGACATCCGAATACTCGAAGAAGGAAGGCGTAAAGGGACCCGCACGAAAACGCTGCTTGTTTATCCTGGACGAACCGACGACCGGATTACATTTTGCGGATATCCAGAAATTGCTTAACACCTTTGATACGCTTTTAAATCAGGGCCATTCTTTGATTGTGATCGAGCATAACCTGGACGTGATAAAATGCGCAGACTGGATAGTTGATCTAGGGCCTGAAGCTGGGGATGAAGGAGGCGTTGTTCTGTTCACTGGTCCAGTGGAAAAGTTGATACAGTCAAATACCTCGCACACGGCCAAGTGCCTGAATGCGCATTTAAAACAGGTAGGTATGGAGCTGAAGTCCCCGTCCTCAACCTATGGCAAAAAGAAGTCTGCCAAAGATGATGTCGTCTCCATTCGGGGCGCTCGGCATCATAACTTGAAAAATATTTCAGTCGATATACCTCGAGACAAGATGGTGGTCATCACTGGGATGAGCGGATCCGGCAAATCAACCTTGGCATTTGACCTCCTATTCGCAGAAGGCCAACGCCGGTTCATGGACAGTATGTCTGCGTATGCTCGACAGTTTGTGGGTCAGATGGAGAAGCCGGACGTTGATTCAATAGAAGGCATTCCCCCTGGAGTAGCGATTGAACAGCAAGTGACCAGAGGCGGCGCGAAATCGACCGTGGCAACGATAACCGAAGTTTATCATTTTATGCGGTTACTCTGGGCAAAGTTAGGGACACAGTATGATCCCGATGCAAAAGTCCCCGTTAGGAAACAATCGATCACGGACGTGCTGGGGCAAGTTAAAGCGCAATTAAAAAAAGAAGAACTGATGTTGCTCGCACCCCTCGTAAAAGGGAGGAAAGGATTTCATACTGATGTGGCGAAGTGGGCAGAGAAAAAAGGATACACTACGTTGCGAGCGGACGGCCATTTGATTGAGGTTAAAAAGTTTCAGAAAATGGACCGGTTTCGGGAGCACTTTATTGAGGCAGTCGTTGGAGTCGTAAGTGTGAAGACATCAAAGGCCGAGTTAGAAAAGATAGTGAGTAAGGCCATTGAAGTTGGAAAGGGCACATGCTTCGGGTTGGAAAAACGCAATCGTTTAATGACGTTTAGCACGGAGAGATTTTGCCCAGAAACAGGCCGCTCTTTCGACGAGATGGACCCTCGTATGTTTTCGTATAACTCGCCCCACGGTTGGTGCCCAGAGTGTCGCGGATTCGGAAGTATCGCGAAAAATAAAAGCATTGATGCAGATCTGACAGGACTCCAACGCGATATTGCCGAGGAACGGACTCGTACAGATGATGAAACTGAAGAAGAAGTATGCCCCACTTGTGCCGGGCAACGATTAAATAAAGTCAGTTTAGCCGTGCAACTCAAGGGAAACTCCATCGGGGTGGTCAGTGACTTGCCTGTGCGTGAAGCAAGAATGTTTTTCGAGAACATGGCCAAGAAGCTTAAGAATCAAGAATTGATTATCGCGCGGGATATTTTACCGGAAATCACGGAACGCCTTAAATTTATGGAGCATGTTGGACTTGAGTACCTGACACTTGGAAGGTCAGGCACAACTTTGTCAGGAGGGGAATCCCAACGCATCCGGCTCGCGGCGCAACTTGGATCCAATCTACAAGGTGTGATGTACGTACTTGATGAGCCGACCATTGGTTTGCATCCGCGCGATAACGTCAATTTACTGAACACACTTGAAGACCTTAAATCACGGAACAATTCCCTGATTATTGTCGAGCATGATGAAGAAACGATGCGGCGAGCGGACCATATCATTGATCTTGGGCCGGGAGCTGGAACGCATGGCGGGAATGTGATCGTGGCGGGATCGTACAAAGACATCTGTAAATCAAAGGAATCTCGAACCGGTGCGTGTTTAAGGGATCCCATGAAACATCCAGTTAAGGGACATTATCGACCCGTCACAAGTGAGCACAGTTTTATATCAGTTCAAAAGGTACATTTGCATAATCTCAAAAACGTCAACGTTCGGATACCGAAAAGCAGGATGACCGTGATAAGCGGTGTGTCTGGGTCAGGGAAAAGTACGTTAATGAGGGAGGTTATTCTTCCGTTGTTGCAAAAGAGCGTGGACCGAAAATCGAAAGTCAAAAATCAACCCGCATTGGGAAGTATTCAAGGGGCGGAAATGATTCATTCAGTGTATGAAGTGGACCAGTCGCCCATTGGAAAAACGCCCCGCTCAACACCCGCGACATATGTGGGGTTCATGGATGATATTAGAAATTTATTTGCGACCGTACCCATGGCTCGGATGCGCGGGTATACGGCGTCACGGTTTTCCTACAACACCAAGGGCGGGCGGTGCGAAGAATGTCAAGGTGCTGGGCAGGTGAAACTGGAGATGGCCTTTTTGCCCTCTGCCTATATTCCCTGCGACACATGTGGAGGAAAACGATTTAATCGCGAGACACTCGAAGTGGTGTATCAGGATAAAAACGTGAGTGACGTCCTAAAAATGACCGTTGAAGAGGCCGCTGAGTTTTTTAAGAATCACACCAAGATTGGGCGAGGGTTGAACCTTCTGGTTGAGACAGGCTTAGGTTACCTGACCCTAGGACAATCAAGTCCGACATTGTCTGGAGGAGAAGCCCAGCGATTGAAGTTGGTGACCGAACTTGCACGCCGGGACATCAACGAACTGCCAGGGATTTTTGATCCTCGAAAAAAACAAAACGTATATCTTTTGGAAGAACCTACCATTGGGTTGCACATGGCAGACATCCAACGGTTGATACAAGTCTTGCATAAACTCGTTGATGCCGGACATACCGTCATCGTTATTGAACATCATCCTGATGTTGTTGCGGAAGCCGATTGGGTGGTTGATATTGGGCCTGAAGGAGGGGAGCGCGGAGGTTTTCTGGTATGTGAAGGGCCAGTCGCCAAACTCCTCAAGCACAAGAAATCGTATACAGCCGAATATTTACGCAAGCACCTAGCACACATTAGCGGCGATAAGAAGAGAAAGTAGAAACAAAAGAGTACTCCTTTTGGGAGTTACGAATGAAGTGCGAAAATTTCACTGACATCCACCTTGAGCTCAGTGACGGTGCTGTTTAGGGTGAGGGCAAGTGCAACCCACATTTGAGACATTAATAGGGCCCATCTTAAAGGAAGTTTCTAGGTCATTTTATTTAACGCTTCGGATTCTACCCCATTCGTTGCGTGGCCCATTAAGTCTCGCTTACCTTTTGGCTCGGGCTTCGGATACTATTGCGGACACGAAAGTGATTGCGTCAGGCGACCGGCGCAGGCATCTGGATGCACTTCGGGAGATGATAAAAAAAGGAACAAACTTAAGGGTAGTGCAGGAAATGAAAGCACAACTCATGTCGCATCAGGCGTCAGCAGGAGAAAAGGCATTGCTGATGCACATGGACGATTGCCTTTTTTTTCTCCATGGCATGAACGATATCGACCGGTACCACATTACAAATGTTTTGATGACGATAATACGTGGTCAGGATTTGGATTTGCAGCGGTTTAAAGAAAGTTCGGATGAACTCGTGGCGCTCAAAACGAAAGAAGAACTCGATGAGTACACGTACCTAGTTGCTGGTTGCGTGGGGGAATTCTGGACGCGGCTCTGCCTCCTGCACTGCGTGCCGTGCTTTCACCCGTGGGCCGAAGAGCGGGAGATGGAGCGGCTCGGCATGCGCTACGGCCAGGGGCTGCAGCTCGTGAATATCCTGCGCGATCTGCCGGAGCTGGTCGATCAGTTCATGGATAAGGTCACTTACAGTACGGCGAAGGCGCGCGAGCGTCTGGGATGGGCGCCGAAGGTCGAGCTGGTCGAGGGAGTCGATCGCTGCGTACCCTATCTGCGTGAAAAAGGCTTGTTGTGACCGATGTACTGACGGTGATCGCTATCGCGGTCATCGCGCTGGCGATCGTCGCACTCGGCTGGTGGCTGCTGATCGCCAGCGAAGGCGTATACCTGGGTCGGCGGGTCGTCATCTGGCTCTACGACGTGTATGCAGGACGCTACGACGACATCAAACAATATCGCCGCGACATCGAACACCAGTTCCTCGCACAGCCGATCCTCGATGAATTTGCTCCACGCACCGATCCGCTGGTGCTGGATGTTGCCACAGGCACGGGCCGTCTGCCGCTGGCGCTGCGCCAGGATGGTGGAGAAGGCGATCATACTGTTCCAGCGCCTTGGCTGGCTCACCTTGGTAGATGAGGGAAAGGCCAAGCATGTTCCTGACATATGTCAGCTCAGGCTCAACAAGAAGAACCTGCTTGAGCAGGCGTACCGCCGCCTCATGCTGGCCTGTTTTCATCGCCACCATCGCACGACCGAAC
>ENA-ORBV01013241-ORBV01013241.1-microbial-mat-metagenome-genome-assembly--contig:-NODE-13241-length-12566-cov-3.573465_pt1 | contig 12566 bp, 9 predicted proteins | sample MGYA00237777_ERZ505514 | MGnify/ENA primary metagenome ERZ505514 (study PRJEB26160, sample SAMN06269048) | microbial mat metagenome | isolation source: Oligotrophic lake microbial mat | place...
GTTCGAACGGGGGCCCATTGCGAATTTCTCTGTTCAAACCAGCATCTTCGCCCACAACAGCGCTATGAGTAGCGGTGGTGCATTATGCTTTGTGGGCGACATGAACCAAGGAAGTATCGATGTGCTTTTTTGCGACTTTGTTTCGAACTCGGTGGTCTCTGCTCCCGGCTCGGATGCAGGGGGTAGCAGCAAGGGCGGTGCCCTCTCTGCATCGGGCTATGCGCTATCACTGGGATTGTCTAATTTTACTGCCAATTCTGCGATGCAAGGCGGAGCCGTGTATCTCAACGCGGTTAGCCGCTCGATTTTTGATTCGTGCCATTTCATTCACAACAACGCCTACAGCGAAGTTACGGATGGGTTCCGTCAGGGTGGCAGCGGTGGTGCTATGTACTTCGCTTCTGCCCTGAATGACAATCACATTATCTTGCAGATGCAGCTGGTTAGCTGTGTAAACAACACGGCAGCGGTGGCCGGGGGCTGCATCCTCGTCGCGTGGCAAACTGTAATTGCAACCTACATTATTTCTTGTAACTTCATCGGTAACGCAGTGACTCTCGACCCTGGGGTACAATCAAGACTCGCCGATGCAGTATCGAAAGCGTTGTCTCGTTCTGAACTGTCCGATCAACATCACGCACGCCTCCGTAGGCAGCGTCGAGCGCAGCGTGGGGCACGAGCAGTTGATCAATCGGGCGTTGGAGGAGGAGCGATCGCTGTGGTTGGGGGTACGCATGCTGCTACAAGCTGGATTTATATCACAAAAGTCGTCTTTCGGAATAACTCGGTAACCGGTTTATCGGGTGGGGGTGGCTGTATCTCCTGTTCGGCTGCCAACCTTGACCTCGACGACTCCATCTTCTCGGATTGCTCGGCGCCCAGCGGCGGAGCGCTGTTGCTTACCTTGGGCAGTGCATTTCGCGCCAGGAGCTGCAATTTCATGAGAAATACAGCCAGCCGAGAAGGCGGTGCCATGAAAGCGACGAACTACGAATCTTTCAGTGTCCAGGACGTTACGTTCGACTCAAACAGCGCGGACGACGATGGAGGAGCGCTATACATTGGCTCGCCGGCGTTTGATCTCGTGGTAGAGCATCCTACGGCTACCTTCACCAATAACACATCCAACGGGTTTGGCGGTGCCGTGTACCTAGTGGACTCAAACATGATCTTTGTGGAAACGAGGTTTGAGTCGAATGTCGCCGTGTTTGGTGGTGGCGGCGCCCTGTATCTGGAGTCGCCCTTCAACGGATCCACAGTGAACTGCACCTTCCGTGATAACGATGCATTGTACGGTGTGGATATCGCTTCCACCATTCAGACGCTGAATGTAGTCAATGCATCAGTGTACCTCGACGGCAAGCATAAGCAGATCAGCGGTGTTGCGTTTCCCATTGAACCGGTGCTGGTCGTGGCAGCACTGGACTTCTTTGATCAGCTCGTGACTGTTCCACTTCAACCCATATTCAACGTCGTGGTTCAACCCCAGAGCGTGCTTCGTGGCCTCACATCCCGTCTGATAGTCGGGGGTTATGCGACCTTTGAGGGCTTGTCGCTTCAGACAAATCAGACCGATGTTACTCTTACTTTCGGCGCGGTGTTCGATTTGGACATACCAGAGGCTAGTGTAATGTTGATGCTTCAAGGGTGCCCGGCCGGCACTTACCGTTCATCCACCTTGGAGTGTGTGGCTTGCGCACCTGGGTCCTGCTCAGGCAATGGTGGCGAAGTGGACACGTGTCCTCTGTGCTCTGCCGGACGATATGCACCCTCTGCAGGTGCATCCACGTGCTTAGCATGTGATGCAGGCACGTATGCGCCTCTCAATGGCAGTGCTGTTTGCACGTCGTGTGCGCTGTCCAACAGCTATAGTGTGAGCGCTGGGGCATCAAGCTGCTATCTGTGTGATACCAGCGTAGGTCTGAGATGCGCCAACGGCTCAGCCTCGATCTTGCCGGGATTCTGGTGGCCCTTCAGTCCAGCTGCTGCTGCCGATAGGACGTTTCGCTGTCCTGCTGGCTTCTGTCTCGGACCCGCTGTCAACAGCACGCTGCAGCCAACCTGTGCAGCTCATCGCTTGTTCGCATCGCCGCTGTGCGGTCAGTGTGCAGAGGGCTTTGTTCAGTACCCGGGCTCACCTGCTTGTGTCAAATGTGATCAGCCTAATGGCGGCATGCTGTTTGTGCTCTTATTCGTCAGCTGGATCTTCGTGTTTGGCATCATGTGGCTCTCGGGCGGTCAGAATGCGAGACCATCGGAGCTGAAAGTGTTGTTCTTTTTCCTGTCTTCGGCGCGTGTCATTTTGGGCTCGTCTGCGGAGTGGATAGAATGGCTGAGGGTGCTTGAAGGCTCTGCGGCGTCTGCATTTCCCGTCTGTGTGCTTCCACTGGACGCCTACAACGTGCTGCTGTGGTATCTGTTCCTACCGCTGCTGTGTCTGCTGCAGCTTGCAGTAACTGTACTAGTCTATTGTGTACTGCACCGATTCGGAGTGCTGCAACGCAATGCTCTCCATATCGACCGCTTCTACCGCACTGCTACCATGCTAGTCATGTTCAGGCACGTTGAACCTGAATCCGCCACTGCTACTGTATGTCTTATCGCGTTCTGATCGTATTGCGTATTGTTCTCTGCATTTTCGCAGTTTCTCTGCTGTGACAACGGACGCTTTCTCACTTATCGGCTGTGTATCAGCTGGCGACACCGAGGTCGTGTTAGCGTTCCCTGCGCTCGATTGCCACTCAGCGGCCTACGCGCGCCGGCGATCGGTGATCTATTTCCTCTTGGTCATGTGGGTCGCGGCTCTACCGATTGGACTGTTCCTATTCTTGCGGTATCTTCGCCAAGCTGACAAGCTGGCGAATGCTCGAACGCTACATCGCTGGGGCTTCCTGTACAGCACCTATCGACCGGAATACTACTGGCTGGAGCCCTTGTACCTGATGCGACGAGCTGTGGTCGTGTCATTGTCGGTCCTGTTGCTGGATGATTCGCATGTCCGCAGCACAGCGCTTGTCACTGTGATGTGGCTCTGTGGTCTTCTGCAAGTTTACCTCCGTCCCTACGCTCACAAGCCTGCCAACTACTGGGAGATAGTGGTGTTGGCTGTACTCTCTGTCTTAGCTTCGCTGATCTCCGGCCACTCTGTCGTGCAAGATGGTCCCTACACGATCGGTGTTCAGGTCCTCTCGTCGCTCCTCGTGGCTGCGCTGGGTTTGGCGCTAGTCGGCGCTGTCTTGTACGGCAAGGTCGCCGGGTGTCGTGATTGGTTCAGGAGTAACTCTGCCACCATATGCATGCAGGTCAGTTGATTCCGCGCACGTACGCCGACAATGGTACGTGCGGAGCCGCTCTCAGACTGGCGCCGCTCGCTCAAGCAGCGACTGCTACGTGATGCTCCGGCAGCTGATGATGAGAGGGTTGATATTGTGCCTGGCGATCTGGACTCGAAGCACATCGCGCTAAGCGCTGACCGTCTGGCTTCGATGAATTCTGAGCCGTCTGATTTTGATGTACGCACGGCTGAAACGGAGCTCGCTCGAGCATGATCCACCGGCATCGTTTAATATTCGCTTTTCATCGCCGATGGACAACATTCAAGGTATACGGAGAACGCCGCGTGCAGCTCGACTGGAGTTCATGTCCTTGCACATGCTTCAAGCCGCGCGCCAGCCTTCGATACGATCAATTCGATTCGTTCTTTGTAGTAGCAGCGGTAGTACAGACAGCGCTGCGTAACATTACACAACTGGATGCGATGGGATGCATAAGCGCTTGTCCTACTCGCCTTTCGTCCACCGTCGCACATACGTCGTCCAATCATGACGCTAATTGCATGGAAGCCTGACACCGTCGAGCGCTAATCGACTTGGTAATCAACCCACAATAATGTGTCACACGCATGCATCTGACTACACGATGGCGTCCAAAACACCCGCGGGTAGCATTCGTGTGCCGAGCAGTGTCCACGATGATGTAGCAGATGATGAATGGCAGCCTCCTACAGCGGCCGGTGCGCTGAATACGCCTGCAGTTCGAGCTTACTGCAACGAGATCCGGCGTGACTCGAAGCTGCAGAGTGTTGTGATGCATCGAGAACGAGCACGCAAGCTGATCTCTGAAGACAATGCAGCCGATGGCATACTACAGCTGCAAGCATGCATCAAGCTGTTGCAAACATGCGTCCCTCCTCTTCACTTCGATCTCGTACTGTCATCGGCCTGGCTCGCAAATGTGTATGCTGAAATGGGTGCTCTCAACACCGCCGCTGCTGTGCTGGAGCCGTTCATGAATCTGGCCACCGCAGCGCCTGATGTAGTGCAACAATCAGTGACAACACAGGCTGCATCGGATGTAGACCGTGGTCTGAACAGCAACAAGAGTTCGGCCGCAGAAGACCTGGCAGATACATTGGCTAGAGCAAGTGTGTGCTTGCACGCGTCCCAGCTGTGGCTGCGACAGGACCGCAGTGCAGAGCATGCAGCCTTGCTGACAGAGGGCTGGAGGATCTGTCGAATGGCGCTGCATCGGCACCAGCAGCAGCATAGCCAGCGAGGCCAGTCCTCCTCGCGCAGTGATAACGGGCTTGATCTGGACCCGGCTGCTGCGAATATGGATGCTCAGGAGCTATACCACACGGCATTCAGGATTCTGGCTCTGCTTGCTCGGGTCAAACTGGAGCAGGACACGCAGGCCATTGCTTCCTTCCTGCAGGAGAGCTTCGATTGGATTGGGCTCATCTCCCCGCCTCTGCACATGACATGCTTGGAGCCGCTGTTTACAGGGCCGCTGCCGAAATGCGTGCTGGCGCTGTTGCCTGTGCTATTGCAAAGGCAGCTCTTTGCGGAGGCAAACGCTCTGGTGGATGCCTGGTTGCGAATTTTCGATCAGTTCTGGAGCTCTGGTGCTGCCGATGCGTTAGCCGCATCTGCAACGTTGCACCGCGAGGTCCGTCTTAGCCATGCTAAAGCTCTTAACGAAGCCTGCAGCCTATTACAGGTATGCCATCGACGTGTGTGATGCTGGCAAGATTATCCCGTCTCTGATGACTTGCGCATGCCTTGTCGCGTCAACAATGATCAGGCTTGGGTGGTACACGATCGTGAAGCTAGCTCTGACCCAGCTCTGGTGAAGTCGCAAGATGCCAAGCTCGCTGTCGCTGCAGACCACGCTGAACGGGCCTTGCGCACTGAACGGGGCCTGATTGAGACCTGCACTGATGCGAGCTTGCGATCACAGTTGAGGTTGCGATCCGCCCAGTCCCTGCACCAGCTGGCCATCGTCTATAGGCTGCGTAAGGAGCTCAAGCGTGCACTGGACGTGTACCCTAATGCACTGCTTATTCTCGATGAGTTATGCACGGTAGATGCGGCTGCTGCCGTACAGCGACAGCTGGTACTGAGTGATTATGCTCACGACCTGTGCACAGCAGAGCGATGGGCTGATGCTAAGCGAGCCTCTATGAGGGCGCTGTCCAATGGACGGAGCATGGGAATGTGGGATCAGTCGCAGATGCGGCCTTTGAGAACGCTGTCACAGATTGCGATGCAGTTCAAGGACTATGATGCCGCTGAGCGGTTCGTGCACCAGGCACTGGAGATAGCATCACACATCCCGACCGATCACTCCCGCATGGAGATCACAGCGCACCTGCAGAAGCAGCTGGAGTATGTGGGGCTGTCGCGCCAGATGGCAGGTGCCATGTCCGTAGGGTCTACTGACGCAGCATCCACCAGTACTGCCTTTGACCTGCTTGCAGCCGATGAGGCTGTTACCATGCCTGCTGGTGCTGCTGTCCCTATTGCACCAGGATTGTGTCATGCACCGGAATGTCCGCTTCGCCTGTTGAATCAAAGACCAGAGAAGTTGCTGTTTTGTGCCAGGTTAGTCCCAAGGTCTAATGTGGACTGCCCACCTGCTCACTGTGTTGAGGTTGCGACTGTTTTTCTGCAGGTGTAAGCAGCAACTGTATTGCTCTGCAGCGTGTCAGAAGGCACACTGGAAGCTGCACAAGCTGGTGTGTGTAGCGCCTGTCGCAGCAGCCTCGCATCAGTGATGCATGCTTGCTGTGATGCCGAGCTGGCGGAGAGCCCGTGATCCCGTCGACTCGCTTGCTTTACATCAGCTGCTTGGTGAAGAACTCGTATGCAAGCTGTTTTCATCTGAGGGGGCACTTGCCGTGCCTGTGGTCTCAAGCTGTGTACTTTGCATGGTCGGTATGCGCGCTTCCGCTGCTCGAACAGTGCAGCGACCTGACCGGGATTCAGTGCGTCGTTGAAAAGATTCCTCTATCTTACGCATGAAAATGTATTGTTTTTAGGCTCATGTCCGTAGGAAAACAAACATATTTTAGGTCATCCGGGTTACGACAAAATATAATCCAACAAACAAACGTAGGCTCAACATGATCCTGGGTAACGTTACACCACGGGCGTGTCCTCCGGTCGCAGAGGGAGAGTCATCAGCTGATGCAGCACTTCACGACAGTCAGCACCATTCAAGATGGCATTGCAGCCTGTCATCACACGTCATCGCATGGCAAGTGTGGCTTCAGCGCATCAGTCGAATTGACGAAGCACCAGCAGCGACACTCCTACCTCTAGCCAGCGGCAGCTCAAGCTTGTACTGATCCGCCAGCTTCACCACCGCTCCTGAGGTGCGTGACGACATGATCCAGCAAGTTAGCAACATTACTTCACCCCGTCAAGTCACATACGATGATGGACAGTGTCGCACCTGCAGTGGGAACACCTTCCGCCACCTCCCCCATGCTGTCCAATATCGCCTGCAGCTTCTCGCCCTTGCCCAGCCTAACGCCCACACTGCGGTTTCGAGACGCGGGGCCGAAACACGTGAGCATGAGGTCACCGATGCCGCTGAGACCGTTGAGCGTATTCTGATCTGCCTTCATGGCTGCGGTGAGCTGTCGCATTTCAGCGCACGCCCGGGTCACCAGCAGCGCCGCTGAATTCATCTTGAAGCCCATTCCCTCAGCCACACCTGACATGATCAACGTGTCATCGCCACGACGGAAGATGGCGCATTTCAAATCACACGTCAGATTCGATCAGGGTAGGGTGTTCATGATACACAGCAGTACATACCAGCGGCAATGGCGTACACGTTTTTGAGAGCCCCGCCAACCTCCACGGCTCGCACGTCAGGGGAGGTGTACACACGAATGCGACTTGACGACAGCAGATGCTGAATCGTCACCGACAGTTTCTCGTCATTCGAGGCAACGACCAGTCCTTCAGCAGCGAACCAACAAATGTAAGTAAGTCGAGTTCCAGGGGGATGTTACATTATTTCAAGGCCACACGTGAACTTCAACAACCGATGTACCAGTGGGTTGCTGATCCATCAGTTCACGCGCGAAGCTGGGGCCTGATAGATAGGCGCTGGGTTGATCCTTGCCGAACGCATCTTCGATGATGTCGCACATGAGCTTGAGCGAGTCAATGTGAATGCCTGCGGGTGCGTGCAGTCAACCAAGCCAGGACATAGCGAACAGGTCATTGACAAGATCACACAGGCTACAGACACTCGGATGTGAGGACGTGTGCCGCTGCGCTTGCATACAGAGCGTGGACAGGACGACGGGCCTCATCGCATACCTTTACTCAGACTGATCAGGGGAGCCGTGCGAGGTACAAACTGCTTCACTGACTCGAAGAACTTCTGCGACGCCTGCACCGGGATGGCGTGAATGATGAAGTCACAGCCCTGCAAGGCTGTCTGCGGATCATCTGTGGCGGTAATGTTGGGCAGCAGTGTGTACTCGGTGAGGTACCGACAGTTGACATGTTTGGAATTGATACTCTCCACTACATCCTTGTCGCGAATGAGCATCGTGATACGATGGCCATTGCGAGCGAAGCACGTGCCGACTGCAACGGCGAAGGTGCCTGCATGAGACATCGGTCATATGGTCACGACAACCGCACGCTGAACAACACTTGATTGATATATCAATGTGTGGGTTATTGTCATGAACGTTTCCGTCATATAGTGACTGGTTTTACAAGTGCTGCGGAACAGCCATGAAGTTGCGCACGCACAGTGAGCTCAAGACTTACCACCGCCGAACACCGTGATATTCTTCACATCGTCCCCAGATTGGGCTACCTTGCTGTCGACGGACATGGCGAGAGAGATTACGCCTGAGTATGGAATAAACGAAGATATGCAAGTATGAAAGCTGGCCAATCGCGCGTGAACGCTTTTGAATGTCCAAACACAATGCAAGATCTCAAGCAAAAACAACCCAGAGCATCAGCAGAACATGATCCAAGGCATTTGTACACAGGCGAACGCACGCACAGCCGGCTTGCTGTCATTACTGTGTTGATGACATGATCAAAATGAGGGGAGCACAAACAAGTCGACGTGCGCTACCTGATTTATCGATAGACGTCAGGAACTGAGCTGAAGCAACAGAATGCTGCCAAGCGATACGCACTAATTGCGATGACTGTGGCAGCAGCCCCTGTTTAGTTCAGGCTCACCGGCATGTCGCGCACGGTACTATGTCACTCAGCTCATTCAACATGTGCTATTCATAAATTAACGCGCGCCAGGCTACTTGCAGAGGCTTACACGGTACATGCACACCTCGACGAATGTCCTCGCCATCATTGACGAACCTCTGCCTTAGAGTTACTACTGGCGGCACCACGTGACGTGCGTCTGTGCTGAACATGCCCGGGCCGCCCGTGCTCAACCGTCATTTCAGCTCCGCTACCATCACCATCACCATCACCATCCTCCTCTTGCTCCTCTTGCTCGTCTTCATCGTCATCTTCTTCTTCTTCCTGTTCTTGCTCTTCATCAGCCTGATCGTAAGCATCGCTATCCTGCTCTGACTCGCTCTCTGGCACAGGTTGTGCCGCTGGCCGCGCATGCGCCTGAGCGTATGCACTGCGCTGCACTCGCTGGCGCTTGTGTGAGAGCTGTTCATTGCCATCCCGAGGGGCGCTTGAACGCTCAGCCACGCCAACCATGGCAGTTGGCGCTGACTGTTGTCGAGGGCTGCCACCATGAGCAGACGCGGGAGTTGACGTGCTGTGCACGCGACGCCCAGCCGAGGCCCCCGCATCAGAATGAGATACAGCGGCGGGACTGGTGCCGGAGCGGCGCTGTTGCAACGCTAGCTGGGAGCGGGTGGATCTCGCCGCGCTGGAGTCAGATTCAGCGGGATGATCAGCAGCCGGTGCTGCGGATGCACGACGCCGGGCGATCATCCCTGGCCTTTGAGTAGGCCAAACAGGTCCACGCCCCCGTTGCTGCTTCTGATGATCAGGACCAACATCATCATCATCATCATCATCATCATCATCATCATCATCATCATCATCGTCATCCTCCTCCTCTACTTGATCACCCTCCTCCTCATCATCGTCATCTTCGCCATCATCATCTTCTTCAGAATGCTCGTCACCGTCATCATCATCACCATCATCAGCCTCAGCCTCCTCTACAACACCCTGCTTCGCTGCCTCGCTGTCGTCATCCGAGGTGACTGGTCTTTGCATCAGAGCACTCGAGGGCCGCTTGCGACTAGCGGTGGGCGGCGGTGAACCGTTCAGTTGCTGGTGCTGCCGAGTCAGACGAGATACGGGAGCTGTGAACTGAGACTGGGCCAATGATCCTGCAGCCACTGCATTGGCACCACCCCCTGCCGATGCTGCCACAGCACTGCCACTTGATGGCGCCACAATCGGAGGCGGAACAGAGGGCTGCACGTGCGTGACGTCAGGCATGAGCGGACACATCAACAGAGCGGAAGGAGGACTCCTCTGATCCAGCAGCATCATGCAGCCTGCGATCTGCTGCGGCGTGATGAGACCCCACTCCCACATGGCCAGCATGTGCAGCAGGAATGCATTCCTCAACCCCAGCCGCAGCACCTTGGGGCCCCAATCGCGAGCGAACCGCTGGCATGCTTGAGGGAAGATATAGTCCGCAAAGGTCAAGCGACGGTGACGCCGGACAAACCGGTTCCATAGCTTGAAGAATTGATTTTCAGACCATGTGACGTCCTCGAATTCATCAATGAACTGCACAGTACAGCACACAAGTCAACACCGGCAAAATGTGTTGAGCCATGGCTGGAGCACATGCTCACGTGAGGCATGACACCTTACCTTATCAGCCAGGTCGTACACCCACTCCTCCTCAACTTCATTGTCGGAGTCATCGTTATCCATCTCATGCGGCAGCACCGGCTGCAGAGTGGTGGCGTGATAGTATTCGCGATCCATGCTGCATCGGAACGAATTGCAGCACGTGTCAGACATCAGACAGCAATGGTTGAGCGTCAATCCATAACATTGCGGACAGCTCAAATATGAATTTGTAGAATAGTATAGCACAGCGCAGTGGCAGGCAACCATCGCTGCATTGAAATAAAGCAATGTCAACACCGCGCTTACAGCTTGACGGCCTCGTCTGATGGTTTGAGACGCTTGACCTGCTGCTTCTTGATGAACAGCTGCTTGGACAGTACCTTGGCCTTCTTGCTGGGCGGAGATGAGCCTGCCGGGGCTGCGCCCAGTGTAGCCCTGTAATTGACGGTCGATCGAGCCAGCAACACAGCGACACAATGAGCTTAGATGCGCGCTCATCACTCAATCCCGGCACATCATGACCACCGCAGCGCAGGCACAGCATCCGTCGCGTGATCACATGCACAAGCACTGCAAGCACGTGCTCGACTTCAGCTCCACGCCGTACCCTGTTTGCAATTTGCCTTTAGCCACGGGAGGTGGCGACGGAGCCGGTCTCTTCTTGCCGGACAGCTGTTCGGCTCGTCTGAGCACCTGCGATAAGATGAGATGAGGCGTGCACACGTGTCAGCATGAATCCAGTATCGGCAGCGCATCTCGTACAGTCACATCGTCAGGGTCCATGCACTCACCTGCCCTATGAGCCTGGCGTCTACCATCGATTTGACGTAGAAGAAAGGAGCGAATATATCATCCAGGAGGGACGCGCTGGGCGCCACGGCTGGTGAGGGCTTACTGCCGTTCATGTGGGTGGATGAGGCGGCTCCATTGAGCTTGATGGGGGCAGGCGGGTATAGTCAAGATACACAGCAAACAGCACGTGATATGTAAGCCGGCAGAGAATAACCGGTGTCAACATGAACACAGACACATACCAATCCCGCTTTCTTGCCGGTGTGCTCTCTCGAGTCGAGGTCTGCGTTCTTGGTCACGTGACTCGCCACTGCAATGGGTGCAGCCCCGCCCTCCAGCTCCTCGAATATGGCGGTGATGCCACACAGGTCAGGCAGAGTCACCTTGCTTGCCTGCTTCACAGCCAGGTCAATCTCTGCCAGCGTGCCGTCAGAGGACATCTGCCATCATGATGCCATGTACGGGCACGCGTCAGAGTAGAAACACGGTGACAGAGGCTAAGAGTAAGGCCACTTCACACAGTGATGTATATGTGTGATTGACGAATCAGTAGACCACATGCCCGACACCACACTATACCCTACCTTGAACAGGAAGATGAAGTGATCATGTGAAGCTGCGAGATGACACAGCAGTCCCTCCACATCCCCAGCCATCAACGGGCACCACGGACACGAGTAGTCACAGCGGGCCTCCAGCTGGTGCAGCTGATTATTGGCGTAGTGGAAGCGGTAGAGCACCTTGATGGGGCCCCCTGCAGGCCCATGCTTGCTGTGACCAGCACTGGGGCGAGCTAGAGGCTGCGTGGGGGACCTCATGCCAGCACTGTGAGCTCGGCCTGCACGCTCAGGTGTGACGTTGCTGCCACCCGTGCCGGGCTTGACGGAGCCGGCTCTGAAGGGACTAGTATCCGAGTGACCGTGAGCACCTTTGCCGTTGACTGCACCATCAGGCACTGCCGCAGCGGACAGATTGCCATTGCGCGATGGGGAGCGTGACGATGATCCTGCAGCTGCAGGAAGAGGGGTGGAGGCTCTGCTACCCGAGGACCCGTCAACACCAGCACCAGCACCAGCACTGCTGGCGGAGGGGTCCATGCTCAGCAGCTGCTGTCGGTCCGTGATGAGGCCGGTTGAATCGGAATAGGCGGCTACCAGACGCCCCGGTGGGTCATATAGCTCATACATCCACAGAAGCGTCACATGCAGGGTGCCGACATACTGCAGTATTCCATGCGGCACCGGATGTAACACACGCAGACATCATACCAACAGTCGCATGAGAATCAGCGATAGTATTGTTGTCAAATAGTGAATAATTGGCAGGCATGTAGATAATCCACACTTACCACCCCTCGCGGGTCATTGAGGCTGCAGCTGGTGCTCCCATGGATCAGAGAGCGACTACCAACAGGCTTGACCATCACATCCGCTGTAAGGGTGATCACAGCACACAGCTCACTCAGCCACTCTGTTCAGTACACGCACTGCACTCCACATCAACCAGCTATAAGTTACCCAGGGGGCTCGTCTCCTCCACAGGAGTGTGGGTTGCACGCCTGGTCTCTTTAGCAGAGGCGTTATTCACAAGCTGCACATACACACACACACACACACACACACACGTCAACACGCATATGCTCATTAC
>ENA-ORBV01013243-ORBV01013243.1-microbial-mat-metagenome-genome-assembly--contig:-NODE-13243-length-12565-cov-5.520580_pt1 | contig 12565 bp, 7 predicted proteins | sample MGYA00237777_ERZ505514 | MGnify/ENA primary metagenome ERZ505514 (study PRJEB26160, sample SAMN06269048) | microbial mat metagenome | isolation source: Oligotrophic lake microbial mat | place...
CTTCTCCCCACAGTGCCACCAACAAGAAATTGGCACCCAACGTGGACAGTTGCACAAAAATGCCACAGCAAATACCAATCCAAACAGAGTAGGTTTTGAATTTGGAAATCAACTCGTAATCATCGTGAGCCATGATTGTTGCTTTCTTCTCTTGTCGTTGTTCCTTTTGCAAGAGTCTTTCCGAGAGATCATTGGTATGGGTGGTCGCCATTGTAGAAGGTAGAGTCGGTTGTTGGAGACGAAACAAAAAGGTAGTGGCTGGTAGTTAATAATTGCAGATATGTGCAAATTATGGGAAATCAAAATAATGAATGGTACTACGTAGCTCCTTTTGTTGCTGACCCAAATCGAAAAAGAAGAAAGTCACTATCCATAGCTCTTGTAGCTAGCCCAAACCAAAAGGAATGAATGGCACTATGCATAGTGGTGGTTAGCCCAAATGTGTACAATTGTACCGGTACAATTGTACCGGTTCAATTGTACCGGTACAATACCAGTATGAAAAAAACGGTCATTTTGATACTCGGATAAAAGATACGTAAGGTAATAAAAGATCGGTGCGATATTTCTGGCTTACCAGACGGATACCAGTGATACGAAGGAAAACCTTGGACGCACACCATTCGACCCAGGGTGAACTCCATCCCGGATTTACGAAAGACAACCCTGGATGGGAAACAACTATCTGTGCATTGTACGAAATAGTAAGCTAATACCAAAGTCGGCATGAGCTGAAGTAGCTAGCTAGCAGATAATGGGCAACTAACTAGCACTGCTACCTTTGCTAGCATGTCAACGCCGGTATTTGCATTGAGCTACCCGTCTCAGCTCCGGCCGTCAGCCTTCATGAGTGGCCGCGAGTCCCCTCCACCCAGACTGGAGTGATCACAATGAGCAGCCACCACTGCCGTCGGAGAGGGAGTCTTTTGTCTCCATAACAAGCACTGCGAAACTAAAATGCTTGACTCTTCTCCAACCGACTAATGCTTCAGCTTCATGTTGACTTCGTTCTCTCCAAAGCGACTGATCGATAGCATGAAAAATCGGTTTTGGAAAGTGTGAGGGATCTCATCCAAAAAACGCACACTTGACTTCCAATTTCTGTCACGACCAACTGCAGTCACGTCTGACTCATTGATTGCATGGCGACATACATCCATGCATGCATCCTTTCTTCTCCTACTCAACTGGCCTCGGTTTCCCACACCGTTTTTGGTACCATGTTAGTAGAGGACTGCACATCATCATTCTGATTCACATTACTACAACGAAGCTAACAGTCAGGCTGCAGAGAAAGTGACGATGACACAATTTTCTTCAATTAGCTAGCTAGTAGCTTGCTTGCTGGCTGGTTGCCTCTACCACAAGCTCTTGAGATGAAAATCGGGCAAACAAGCTTTTCACTTCTGTTGTTGCTGTGGAGGTTGTACATGCTAGTACTCTGTGGTTGTCGCTTTTCTTCATCAGCATTGGCATTTCCATCTCGTCTCATCAGAACACAATCGACTAGCCACAATCGTTTTCTTTCAAGTCAACAGCACCACCCATCACGGTTTACATTCTTTTCACCAGCACTCACAACAGCCATGAAGACTCGCAGCAGGGGAGGTGGTCGACGACAAGCTTCCTCCAAAAAAGCGCTGGCAGCAACAAGCGACGATAGTGATAATAACGGCACAACTGCTGCAACTACGAAAAAAGAAGCACGCATTGAACTCTTCTTTACATCTCCCCAACAACTTCAAGAACGAGTTCAACTCTTGCAATCACACGGATACTACAAATTCAATTTGGTGAATAAAAATGCCCAAGATCAATTGTTAGATTGGGCCACGGCGATTGTTGGCACCAATGCTGCTGGTGCTAATGATGATGATGATTTGCGGGCGCATGTCTGTGCCCATTACAGTCTCAAATACAACAAGGCCGCACGGCAAGGACATGATGCCCATGTGCAGCTTTTTGAAGACTTTCTTCAAGAGGCTTGCAAACGAGACAAAAATATCGGAAACAAAGGTGGGCCCGTATCGGAAATTCTCTTGGTCAGTGGAGGACACAATCGCTCCAAACCACGTCCGAAATGGAATACCTTGGATGCATTGCAGTTGTTCAAACAACAGCAGCAGCAGAAACAACAATCGGCAACGGCAACCACGCCTACCATTGCCGTGGCCTACAACCCCTATATACCCGAACCAGATCAACAGGAGGCCGAAAACAAACGACTGCAGGAGAAATGAGACACGGGACTTGTTTCCAAGGTCTACTTGCAGTTTGGAACCGATCTGATCCGATTGAAACAGGCCTTGGAGGTGCTATCGTCCCAAAACAATATTCAACTTGCCGGATCTCTTTTTTTGCCGACAAAGCAATTGATTGCCCAGCAAAAGTTTCGACCTTGGAATGGAGTCTTTTTGAGTTCCACTTTCTTGTCGGGGCCTGAGGCCGCGTCGGGGATTGTCGTGGAAATGATCAAATTATATCAAGCGTACAATGCAGAGGTTTTGTGGGAAGCTCCTGGGATTCGAACACTCAAGGATTTGGAAATGGTCGAAAAATTAATGAAAGATAGTGGTGGCGGCAGCGGCAGTGGTAGTCCGGATCAGGACAGGGCAAAGGACAACAAGAACAAGAGCGACAAAGACACTCCCGGCACCAAACGGCAAAAAACCACTCAAGACGACAACGCATCGAAAGCTACCGCTGCGGGTTCTTCATCGTCGTCATCGCGTTCGTGTCTGTTGCTGTTTGGAGCCCACGATTTGCGTCTGTACGACAATGAGGCGGTACAGCAAGCCTGTCAAATGTTTTCCACGGTAGTGCCCGTCTTTTTGTGGTCGCCCTCTGTGATCGAGTCGGGTGGTATCCGTGCCGAAGCATTGGAAGTGGTGCTCAAAGAAGCCGTCAAGAATCTTGACTCGTCTCTTAAAACCTTTGGGTTGGAGCTGACGTGTCGAAACTGTCCGACCCAAGAAGTTTACCAGGACGAATTGAGCAAACTTTTGGAACAGACAAAAGCCAGTGCTATTTTCTACAATAAAGATTTTACTCCAAATGGCCGACAATTAGAGGATGCTCGATCCAAACTCCTGGCACGACAGCACCCTTCTGTACAGAATATGCCATTCCAATCCGTGTTGCTGTACGATATTGATCAAGTTTCATTGAGCAAAGGATTTCATGGTGGCCATTGGGGCACTTTGATGCCTTTTTATAAGAATTGCCAAAAGAGTTATGGTCTTCCCCGACGACCCATCGCTAAACATGAGACCTTTGCGCTGCTGCAGAAGGCGCAAGGTCCACCATCCTCCCACCCCGTTGACAAGTTACCACTCGCCAACCTTTCGCCGAAGCATGAGAACTGGCACCGGCCCATTAAAGAACAGTTTCCAGATATGAGTTACGAAGGGGCACAGGACGTGCTGAACTCCTTTTTCCAATCGCGCGACAGTGGCTTTCGGCGCTATGAATCGGAACGGAGCCGTGCGGATAAAGAACTGGCCACAACCAGGCTCTCGTTGCATCTGAGACTTGGAACACTTTCTCCCCACGAGCTGTATTGGAAGACGGAGGATCACCCTATGGACTACAGCGAGAAAAAGACCTTTTCCCGTCGCCTCATTTGGCGAGACCTTGCCTACTATCAGTTACGATGCTTTCCTAGCATGAGTTGCACGGCCATTCGGGCCCATTATCAAAACACCGAGTGGGTCACAGAACCGGAAGCGCATCGAAGATTTCAAGCCTGGAAAGAAGGACAAACAGGGTATCCAATCGTGGATGCAGGTATGCTGCGTGGGGTTGCCTTACATGGTCTTTCGTTGCCGCTGTATACAAATCGTGCTGTTTCTCATCTATGTTTTCAATCTTCACTGTCGCTGATGCAGGCATGAGAGAGTTGTATCATACAGGTTGGATGACGCAAAGCGTCCGCATGGTTGTAGCTTCGTTTTTGGTAGAATATTTGCGTGTCAATTGGGTCAAAGGGTGTGAGTTCTTTCACTATACGTTGGTGGATGCTGATGCCGCGATCAACGCTATGATGTGGCAGAATGCCGGCAAGTGTGGAATAGATCAGGTAAATCCTTCCCAATGCGTGCAGAGCCAAGTTGAAAGGAGCAAAAAAACTTACCCCAAGAGGTTTTCTCATATAAATGTCCCACCTTTCCTTGCGTTTTCCTGTGCTGCACAGTGGAACTTTGTCCTGTCACCCGAGACCGCTTCCCAAGACCCATCGGGACAGTACACGAAAAAGTGGGTCCCAGAGTTGGCCAAGCTCCCTACAGGTTTCTGCCATCGTCCTTGGCAAGCCCCTCCTGAAGTGTTAGAAAAGGCAGGGGTCGTCTTGGGCAAGACGTATCCTCAGAGAGTCGTGACGAATCTCAAAGAAGAACGGGCAAAAAGTATTGCAAGTACGATTTGCATGCGGCGGGAACATCAAGACTGCAACGACAGCAAGGGATACGACATGATTCACCTGCCGAATGGCGAAAAAACAGTTGTCTTCACGAAGAAGGAGTATCGAATTGACAGGTCGGGCAATGTGCTTCCGCCAAGTGGAGCTCCTACCATGAGTTCAAAGAAACGTGTCGCATCGGCTGCTGGTAGCCGCGGCCAACGTGGGAGACGAGGAAGACGATGAGTGAAATTCTAGAACAGGTTCGTTGATACCCGAGCAAAGAGTTGAGTGCTAAGTAGTCGCCGTGGCCTTCCTTTTTCTTCCGTATCAATTGGCCTGGAGTTTTGGTCCCAAACCCCCTAATTCCATATCCGGTCGTCGTTGGCTTCTTTCGCTACAATTGTACTTGACCCTGCATAAAATGAAAGGATCGCATTTCCACGATCCATCTAGAAACCTCTGTTTTGCTACTAGTACTAACTAGTACGGCATGTGCGACAAGGCATGACTATTGACTACGAGCCAGTAGCTAATAGCTAACTAGATCCGCCAAAGTAAGGGCCTAAGGCATCTTTCAGTTGCTCCAGTAAATCATGATCAGCAATCAGAGGTGTACTAGACTTCTAGAGTAGTAGGTTCAATCCCATCAGACCGACTAAAAGCTAGCTATCTGCGCCGTTCTGCCGTCCTCGATCCATGGATATCCTTTTCGTAGTGAAGGCCATACGTATACTAGCTAGTAGTACGTACTAGTACCGAACAACCGGAAGAGGCAAGTTATTTGCCGTCAACTGCGACAGTTGTAGAATCACTGCGACATTTGTAGACGGAATCACGGAACAAGGCTTCTGGCTTGTTACCGCAGCAAAAAGTACATGTAGATGCCGGTCTCCGAGGTGCTGCCCACAGAGAACTCGTATTGATGCCTGGCACATGTCCCCGGAGGACTATTGAGTGATGGTCCCACCGACGTCGACAGATGCTGAGACAATTTCAGTGAAGTACTCAACTGAACTGCTAGTTAAGTAGTTGGAATGTAGTAGCCAGCCAAAAGGGATGTAGCCATGCAGCTGGCCATTCAATTGGGGTTCTCCCGGCTACTACAATTGTACCAGGTGGAAACCACGATACTTAACTAACTCGTATTACCCGGTTTACACCGAAACAGTACACTACTGACTGGGACGGGTACATCGATCATGAAGAGGTGTAGTAGACTAGCTACAGTAGTAGTACTAGTACCGTATATCCTGTGGAGAACCTTCTTCTTCCTTCTGCTTCTGATTATACGGAACTTTCCTAAACTCTAGTAAGTCGGTACCCCTCGGAGTAGCAGAAGCAAAACCATTCTTTTTTACGGAACATGAAAACTTGGTATTGAAAAGGCATGTGCAGCCTACTCTAGTACTATAAAGCTTAAAGGGTTCTCCTGCTTCTTGTTTTCATGACAGGCTGGTTCTCGTTCTTCACGACCTCTCCGAGTTTCACTCAGTAATTGACACGACTCTGCACTGTTGTACTGTCGTTTTGACTCCATCACTCGTGATGTTACCGCCCTTTGAGGGATTCCCTAGCTAGGCCTTATGTTACCTGGCAACAAGCCAACAACGTGAACGAAGAAGTCTTAAACAGAAATACCGATGAATGTCGCCACACCCAGGGACTTGGTACATGCACAGTCGCGTCGTTTGTCGAGCACCGTAGAATTCTACAAGTACAGTACCAAGAGTGTACCATGTATAATCGCTAACAGTCCTACGTACACGCTTTTTGGTACTGGTGCTACAGAACCTCCGTGAAAATTGCCAAATTGTTTTTGCCTTCCGCGAAACACAGCTAGTAGCTAGCGGTCCCTAGCTAGCTACTTGCGGTACAGCACTTACTAACTACAGTACTAGACACTAACAGTAATGTACTGTACTCGCGCTTACGGGAAAAAAGACAAGAGAAGCCCACAAAAATCGTCCTAGCGCGTAGCGTAGTAGGCATGCGAAAACAAGCCACCAAAACAATAAAACAACTAAAATTATGAATCAACGAACTTCTCCTCTCGTAACGGAACAGTCTCCTCTCGTAATGGAACACGTTGTGAAGGCTCTTTGGATGAACCATCGAGGAGCGTCGATGCTATTATCGGATGGCGATGTCGAATCTGCGACGCCCTGGTTTCAACAAGGGCTCCAGATCATGTCTAAACTTGCCCTGCCCAACGAGAATCTTTCTTCCGCTAAAATTCCCATTCACAAAGTTGTGTCGGTCTGTGCTGACATCGACACGCCGTTGGCGAATAGCAAAGGTTTTATCTACTCGAAAGCTTTCTTTTTCAATCAAGGCGCCACAATCAATGAACGAGATATTCACTCGTATACAGCCATTATGACCTTCAATTTGGCCTTGTCCTATCATCTTGGCGGGCTCAGTTCCAACGACGGCGGACGACTGCTCTTGTCGGCCAAAGGACTGTACGAGAGAACACTGGAGCTTCTCAATCGGGAATGGACGTACGATTGTTCCAACGTTGTCATTGCGTCCATGAACAACTTGGCCTGCATCTTTTCCGAGCTGGCAATAGCCGACGACGCGCAGCAAGTAATGTGCCTACTGATGCTCTTCATCAGAGAAAAACGGGTCCGAACAGACACAATGAGCTCGGAAGACATGAGGGATGTGGTGCTGAATTTCAGTCTTCTGAGGTATCCGAGTTGTGCAGGGGCCGCTTAGAACGGAAGGCTCGCTCGCATTGCCACTACATGGGTTCCCCAGCAAGTGCTATAGTACACAAGTAGTTAAGCACCTTCATGACCGGTCGCCGGTAACTGTAACTTTACTTTATAGAAAGAAACGATTCTTCATACTCCTTCCATGTCCCCAATAGGAAGCAAAACGTTTGTCCCCGATGAACTTTAGTACAAGCTATTACACATGGGAACAAACTCAGCCTCGATACATTCCTGCATGCTTACCACGGCCGACGGATTGATATCTTCTGAAAAGGCAGCTGGCAACAAGAGTCAACGACCGTATCATCACGTTACCATCATGAAAGAAAACTTGGCGACACAGGAGGAGCTTCACGTCAAACACTGCCAAGCCACGAAGTAGAGTACCACATGCGTGTTAAAGAACCCCAAGGGGATCGGGGGCTACTCCCCTGCCGATGATAGCACGCCCGACAAAAAGATGATGATCTTTTTCTTTCCGTCTGCAAGTTGAACATGGACACAGACAAACTTTGCAGGGGCTAACAGGAATCACTAACAACTTCATTGTTCGAACCACCGGACGAACCCAGCTTCAACAACATAGCAAAAGAAGTTGGCATTCTCAGTGCAGTGGCACATGGCTTCTTCTTCTCCTTCTTCAGCATGTGAACCAAGTAGAAGACTTTGTCATTGCATTGGAAACCATTGACATTTTTTGAGCTGACATCAGAGGTGCACTGTTTCCAAGTGAGAGCCTTGCAACAGCAGTGCAGGTTGCAATTGGTTGAGACCACTTCTTGAAGGCTCAACTGTGTGAGCAGTGGATTGCTTGAGAAAGAGAACACATGAAACAAGTCCACCATGTGGAAAAACAAATGCAAGGAATTGGGCAACAAAGGCAGTTGCTTCTCTCCACATGTTCTGGTTGAAGGTTTGGGGTGGCTGCTACCAGAGTTCAATTGACATCATGTTCAGAGACTTTCCGGAGCAAAGCACCAAACAATTCTGAAGACAAACAATCTGTCATTGTGCCGACAAAGGTCTGGTCCATTGAGACATGAGGTCGCAATGGCCATTTGTGCCTTTTTTGTGCCATCACGGGCAAGTGTGCTCATTGGTTTCAACCTTCTGTCTGTTTGCTTCTTGACCTCTTTTCATGCGCATTTGCTGCTGCAGGCCTAACTTGTGAGAAGCAGTTTAGCCAAAATTCTCTTTTGCAACACTTCCAGCCACAACGTCATGAGGATTGTCCCTCTCTGCTCCAACTGGCAGATGCAAAGCTAGCTGCACAGCACCACACTGTCACCCATGGCACGTGATCACATTGCATGACTTCCTGCTGTGGATGTTGATCAACGGACAAGAATCACTGTCAGATCAAGATTTCACAAGATGCTTGGAGGAGAGCAATTTGAAACAACACACAACTCAGGCAGCATGCAAAAAACATTCAGTGGTCAGTTGTTAACTAGAGTCAATGTGTGTGAACTCTGTCATGTCCAAATGGGAGCATTGTTTTGGTTTCACAATTTCTGGTGTTCAACCAGAAAACAGTTAATGACAAAGATGAGCTCCAGCTGAGGCAATGTTGTGACACAAGCTGAAACTGTTGTTCAGTTCAAATCAGAAACAAAAACACTTCAAGCATGCCATGACCATGGCAAAATGCTAAGCAGCCATCAACCATGTCATCAAATTTTCAACATCTCAGAACAACAAGACATCACTGCATCATTCACATCCGTTTCTTCACCAGCATCCACATCTTTAAGAATGGATGTGTCAAAGAGATGGCCCAGTTGTTGGTTGATGTGCTAATCTCATGGGGGGGGAGATGTGATGATCTCAGACAACCTCACAGAGCAACCACAAAATTCAGTTGAGCAAGATGGTGCGATCTGCCTCTGACAAGATGCATGTTACCAGCATGTGCCATGTGACAATAGATGCTGGTAGCATTGCAAGTGCTGCAGTGGCAGCAATTAGCCCTTGGCTGACCACCAGCAGCTAGCTGTCAGTGCAGGTGCTGCTGCTGTCAGGAGGAGTGACTCAGTCTTGGGCATGACGTCACGCTCATTTTTCCTTACCCCCCTCTGATTTCTTTGATTTTCCACAACATCGCATCATGGAGATGGACAAGGTTTTGCGACAGGCTAACATGCGCCTTGCCAGTACTTTGATAACTTATCTGGCAACTTTGCCATCTCTTTTACCAGTCTACTATCTAACATTCATGGGGTCACAATTACTACGAAGGTCAAAGGTTGCAGCCCTAAGTCTGTTTGGGACGCATGTGTTCCTTACGTCGGTGTCACTGGCACACGATGCATTTGGTGGTGGTAATCTTAGCAGCCGTGGTAAGGAAGATGATTATGAGCAAAATACAGGGTACACGAAACAGCCAGATCCGTCGACGACACGGTCCGTGACAGAATTTGTCTCGCAGCTGTACTCTGGCAATGGGGTTGTTCCGCAGAAGCGAATAAACTTGGCCAACGCAGCCGTATTCGAGGCGTCGCCAGTAGTTTCGAAAGGTGATGAAGAGATTGTGGAAATCTATCGGGCATTTTACCTCTTTTTCCCTGACTTTTTATCGCCTCCAAGGTGCATCCACAGCAAGCTTGATGCTAGCACGGGAAGGGTGGAATGGACATATTTGCTACATCTACGATATTTTGGATGTTTAGAAGACAAGTCTTTGCTGGTCGTCCATGCCCGTTATCTCGAGGATAATGTGGTCGAAATTAAGAAATTAGAGGAACGTTGGAATGGAAACAAGTCGCTGGATTCATTAGTCATATGGCTGCCACGGAGAATCAACGGGAAACTAAGTTGGTATTTCACGTCCAGTCTTGTACCTGACAAGAGCTTCTTTCTTCCAGACTAACAGCAGGTAACGGGGGAATTAAATCTTCTATGAATTATAGCTTGTCCACTTTTGGTTTGTGCAACCCATTCTGCCAGCAATGGCTCAAACTATCTCAGTTGCGGGTTTCCAGCGCGAAGTGGATCAAGCTACTGATAGGCGGGCCACGCCAACGACCTGTCTACCGAATCATACGAAATCTACCGCTTATCTCATAGTCAGTCTTCAGAGAGCGACAAAGTCTCCATGTACCCACACCAGGCTTTTCGAAATTCTGATATGCCCGTTCTGATTTTCCGGGGCTGGCTTTTTTCCAAGGATTGCTGGTAGAATGAAGGGCAAATTCTAATCGCAACACCGTTCCTCAGCAGAGCCTGGATAGTAAAAGTTATTGGTCAAGGGGACCTGCCGTCCCACCCATACGGTGTCATCATTTTCTATGATGTTCGTAGCTCAGTAGAATAATCCCACAAATAGTAACGCCAGCAGAAGCAAACCATTTGGCAATGTTTTTCGCGCCTTGTATTTCTTTAAAATACAGAATGCCCCAGAGTCCACTCACTTGTTGTTGTAAAGGATCGTAAAAGAAAGTCAGATGCGATGGCGCTTGACAACAACACAACACATGTTCCTTCTTTCCGTGTGCTCATTTATTGTTGAAACACGTTGATGTATGCGTTTGTTCAACAACGCACCTAATATTCCTGCTTGACAAACCGCATAGCCCACACCCTCGCCCAGATAGTAGACAGAAATGAGGCTGAAAAAGTTTCCTGTACTCCACAACAATCCAGACGTGCCTCCAGCACACCACATGACGCGTAAATGCAACGATGGCAATGCCTGGTAGGCTAGCTGGAAGTTGCCGTGATAATACCAATAATTGTTACCAAATCGCAAGACCCATAGCCCCAAAGTAACAATGGCGGCGCCAATTCCAAACGAGATCAAATACCCCTTTTTTGTAAAAAAGCAAGAAGAGGAAATGAAAACAACAACAATTAAAACAGTGAGAACGTCGTCATGCAAGGAAACCCACACAAGATGCAAAAATAGCATGGATTTATGGATCCCTCCGAGTCAACTAACCACGCCAGATGTTTGAGAATTGCACCATTTCATGGGTACCAGAATACTGCCACCCCAAACGCCATTAAAGAGGGCACCCGCAATGCCTACTTGGCGGCGTGTAAAGGGCACCCCCCATATATAGAGGAGCTCGAGAGGGTCGTGAGCACCTGTTGTTGCTGTGGATTGTTGTTGCTCTGGAGATGATGGGTGGTTGTATTCTTGTTCAAACTCTTCCGCGGGTATCGAAGAAGTGAGTGAATGGCAGCTTTCGGTGCGAGCTGTGGTATGAATGGCCGCATTCTTGACCACGAGACCCATGTCGTCTAGTTCTTGGGCGGATGCAGCAGAGGGATCCACAATACCTGCATTCGTATCATTATGAGTGGCACCTCCGCTCATTTCCTCCAAAGCGTTCATGTCGACTCCTTGGTAACCTGCATTCCTCATGCTGCTGCTACTGCCATGATTGTTTTGGGGGTGCCGCAGCCGGGTGCCAAGCGATGTTTGCTGTTGTTGCTGTATATGTGTTTGCGGGATTCCGTTTCCTTCACCATCGCACTCTTGAGATGGCATGGATACAAAGCGGGCCCGATCATCATCGTGTTGCTGCTGTTGTTCTAGAGCCACGACAGGAGAGGAATAATAGGACATGCCACAAATTCCCATCATCATTAATCCCACAGCACAACTGGCCCCTATTTTGGAATGAATGTCTTCATCAAAAATAAATATCCCCCAAATAAAACTAACCAAAACAATACTGCTCGATCCAATGCCAATGGCAATGGCCAAACCCGCATTACGAATGGCAAAGACCATGGCCACACCGCCGGGGACCCAAAAGATGCAACTCACAATGCCCCACGCCGTATAGGAAAAAGGAACTCCTGCCAGCAAGACTAGCCACGACGTGCAAAAACACATGGTCGATTTGTAGGTTTGAAAGACGAGAGGATCAATGTCCACGGCATTGGCAGCATCGGATTTAATGGGGACCCCAAAACTTCCAAAGGCCAACATGGATCCAATGGCGGCCATCCAGCCGAGGGCCTCTCCGGAATGTTCCATACTATAGATTATCTATGTATGTGTTGTGTCGATTGATATTTGATTATTATTGTGTCTCGTGGTAACGAGCCTTCAATCTGGCTTTCTCACTCTATACAGTACACGATCTCGCCTGTCTGGTAGTAGCTAGAGCTGGCTGTGGATCCTCGAATGCTCTTGTGGATTGCTCTAACTTTTTGCTTCAGCATTCCGTATTGTCGTTGGCGTCGTTTTTCTTGATGTCATGGTCATGGTCGATGTCATTATTGATTCAACATGGGGAATGAAAAAAGGTCGCACAAAAGCCCACAAAAAACCACAGTCCAGCGTTATTTTGACAGTTGCAAAGCTTTTAGGGCTAGCGTTATTTCGGCAGTTTCTCGATTTTTTAAACCAATGACGTAGAAATATCTGTCTCTTATACACATCTCCGAGCCCACGAGACTAAGGCGAATCTCGTATGCCGTCTTCTGCTTGAAA
>ENA-ORBV01013244-ORBV01013244.1-microbial-mat-metagenome-genome-assembly--contig:-NODE-13244-length-12565-cov-5.376682_pt1 | contig 12565 bp, 11 predicted proteins | sample MGYA00237777_ERZ505514 | MGnify/ENA primary metagenome ERZ505514 (study PRJEB26160, sample SAMN06269048) | microbial mat metagenome | isolation source: Oligotrophic lake microbial mat | place...
TCCTCCATCAGAGAAAGGATACTTTTAAATTCAAGTTTAGTGTTTGTACTTACTACACATGATGTTGAGGACAGGCCCATCTGCAAGATCATCATCGCCTCCTGTGGATAGAAATCACAGAAATGATTTCTACGACAGCGAGAGTGACGACCCTCACCATATTCGGGAACGGTTTGTGGACAACCATCGCATCCATTTTGCCGTGGCCATGCAAGAAATTCACGATGGTCGGAAAGAGTCCTGTTGGTCCTGGTTTTTGATTCCCACAGCTCCTTACATTGTCGATGGTGTGGAACGAGGATCGCACATCAATCGCATGTTTGCACTTCGAGGAGACGATGCTGTGGACGAGTACTTGACCTTTCATAAAAAGAAGCAGCTCCAACGCCCCAACGAGGGAATGGCCGTCGTCAACCTACGAGACAATTATGTACAACTCTTGAAAGCCATTCATTTGCAATTGAAAAACGGCACCACTCTCAATGAATTGCTGGGAGAAATGGATGCCATCAAAGCGATGAGCAGTTTTCAACTCTTTTTCCAGGCGGGAAAACGACTGGGCGACACGGAACTCTCCGCCATTTGTGCCAGTGTTTTGCAATTGTGCGGCCATGGCCAATATCAGCAAGACGAGCAAAAACCACCACCACGCAGCCAAGAACAAGAACGTCGGCTCTACAATTTTTTTAGTGGTGGAATGCCGAAATTGCGAGGTACAAGAGGCAAGAAGGAATAGACAACCTGCAACATATTTTGTTGGTAGTAGACGAAGACGTCACGCAGTTGTCAATGGGGGAAAATGGACCATCAGTGCTCCATCGAAGCTACAAGGAGCCGAGTTTGTACAGAATAAAGCCAACCATCACAAAGGCAAAAAAGGAAGAAAAGGCGGCAAAATCCCCTGCACTCATAGCATGAAATTGAGCTTCATGGTGTGTTCAAAAGAATGACAATACGTTGTTTGAATTGAAAACCGAGGGTAGAATGGCGATAGCAAGAAAAACTCCGATGAGGTTCCTCCTTGGATGGGCAAAAATTAATTGCGCTAACGTTTTGAGTATTCGAAAGATCTAGTACTGTTTTACGTCTGTAGCTCCACTAGAATAGTCGAGCAAAGTATCCAATCACTATATCATTATGTTATGCCTGACTCTTCTCAGTAGTACTTCCATGCCCTTTTCCAACTGCTCGTTCTAGCTCTGTTTGTTACCACCACCACCACCACCGTCGCCAATGTTGCTCGTCGTCGTTGTCGACGCTGCAATCTTTTCGTTTGTGCCGGTACCACACTTGGCGCCGTAGTAGTATCCGCCATATCCAACCAATCCCAATGTGGCTACTTTCCCCACTACTCTCTTGGGTCCATAGTATCTGTGGTTGGGATGATACTCGCTGTGCTTCCAACCGCGGCAACAGTTTTGAGGGGCAGGTGGCGGAGGTGTGCCACCCGCCACAAGGGGCTTGGGAAGAGGGGTCTCGGAAAGGGCTGCAGTCGCAAAGGATCGACTCGGAGTGGTACCTGTGGTCTTGGTGCGGCTGGCGGCCACCAAAGCCACACGAGGGCGAACCACAGCTCGGGACATTAATGCGGAAGGAATGCGACTCAACATTTTCACGGCGAGTTTTCTTTGTTGGATGTCAGTATATATGCAGCAACGTCTCGTTGGCGTTTGGAACAGGAACAAATTTAAATTTTGTGACCGCGGGTATTGAGACCGTCATTCATCTCTGGCCCAAGCAAGCACGACAGATCAGCAGCACGATCCAAAAAAGGATTGGACGCTTGAGGAAGGGGAAAGATTTTGATTTGACTCCGCCACGAATGAAAAAATGGTGTCTGGTGTCTACCATGCTGCGACTGTGGCTTATAGTAGCAAGGAAATAGCTGCTCTAACTAGCCCTAGCTAGAGCTAGATAGTGTAGCTAAAACTACATGTAGCTAGCTAGTGCTACTGTAGTCTGTGGGCACCCACGAACGAAAAGGACCAACCCCCACCATTTCAAAGAAGGGCTAATCAAAGAAAAAACAATCCCAACCCTAATGGCCTATTTTTTTTAAAAACAATTCCACGTCAGCCATTTGTCATTGGAAATGAATCTCGAGGTCGAAAGATCGATCCATAGCTTGCATCGTGTTGTCGATAAACACAAACATGTGAGCGAAGTAAACACCGAAGAATCCACAATCTATTGCAGCTTAGATATTAGTAATTGCATCATTTTTCATTTTATTAATCTAGTACCAGTACAGACACTACAAAAATGGCCACAGCAGTAGCACCCATTGTGATTGATGGCAAAGGCGTCGCCGCCACCATTGAAGAAGAACTAAAGGCCGAAGTCGAACGCCTGGAAAGAGAAGAAAATCTTTTGCCAGGCTTGGCCGTGGTATTGGTCGGAGAACGTGTGGATTCGGCCACGTACGTGCGCATGAAGAAAAAGACGGCCGCGGCCATTGGCATTCACAGTGTCGATGTCAATTTACCCGAAACTGTCACACAAGAAGACTTGCTCAAAGAAGTGGAAAAATTAAACCAAGATCCCAAAGTCCACGGGATTTTGGTGCAATTGCCGCTGCCCGAACACATTGAGGAAGCTCTGGTATTGAAAGCGATTGCGGTAGAAAAAGATGCCGATGGCTTTTCCGCTCTCAATATTGGAAATTTGTGTTTGCGGGGTGGCGACCCACCCTTGGCCGTTCCCTGTACACCGGCCGGCTGTATTGAATTGTTGCAACGCTACGATGTGGAAATTAGTGGCAAAGATTGTGTGGTCCTAGGACGATCGAACATTGTGGGCATGCCGGTCGCCGCCTTGTTGCAATCCTGCAATGGTACGGTCACGGTATGCCATTCTCGGACCCAAGATATTGCGGCCAAAGTGAAGCAAGCCGACATTGTCGTGGCGGCCATTGGTAAGCCAGAATTTGTCCGTGGGGAATGGCTCAAACCAGGTGCCGTCGTCATTGATGTGGGCATTAATTCCAAAGAAGATGCTACCAAAAAACGAGGATATCGATTGGTCGGTGATGCCCATTATGAAGAGTGTGCGGCCGTTGCTTCGGCCATTACTCCCGTACCGGGGGGTGTCGGTCCCATGACGATTGTCATGTTGATGAAAAATACCATTAATCTCGCCCGACATTCCATTGGTTTGCCACGCATGCCACTCCGAAATTCCATTCATCGCAATCTGAGTCATCGTGATTTTGTCAGTACTTTGGAACTCAGCAAGAGTGATGCATAACTATTTTTCAATTCAATACGCGGCAAGCAAGAGACAGCTATCAAGGACTTTTTTCCATTTCGCATATTTTTAAATTTCGAATCCACACGTAAAGGATTCGTGTCTCTCGAAAACAAAATTATTGATTTTCTAAAATAAATATATCAAGAAAGAAGGAGAGCATAATAATTATTTTACCTTGCAGATTCGTTGCACAGTATAAAGGGTTGTATGTTTGTCGAATGGGTATAGTGCAGTTAGGGCAGTGATAGCTGTGCACCCAAAATGGGTGCGGCAGCAACTCACCCCAACCCTACACTTGCCTGGCACCAGTTACTACAACCTAGTGACTGCACACAGCCTCAACAACAGGGCACCTCAACAGGGCTGTCACCACAATCTCTTCTAGTAGTCTCAACCCACTGAAGAAGGTTAACTCCGAAAGGGTCAACAAGACTCTTTGGAATAGAGATTAAACCTAGTGTATTACTGTTACACTTGTTAGCCTAATCAACCCCACACTCGACAAGGACTTGTCGACTGCTATAAATTCGCACACATCTCAAAAACATGTGGGACATAATCAAACCTACAGAAACGAGGACGCTGAAAATACAAAACAGGCAACCAAAGTAGAAACATTGCTGCTTGCACGGCTAAATCATCCAATATTTTTTACGAAGTTGAATTTATCTACAGCACTGGGACAATTAAAGGGTGTGAAAGATGTAGCATTAGGCATGCTGATATTTAGGGGGTCAGAGATGTAGCATTAGACATGCTAATATTTAGACATTCTTAACCTGTGAAGTTGCAGGCGCTTGTATCATTGCCAAAAATAAGGCTCTTTGGCTTGGTTTCTTTTGAGTCAAAAGGGAGATCAACAACCACCTCCCCGTTGTTGACCACGTTGAAACCACCGAAATCCGTAGGATACACTGTCAAGTTTCCACAAAGAGCAACGGGAATACATGCTTCTTCCACCACAGTTGCGAGTTTATGTTGAGTGCTTGACGAAAACTTAGCGTCCGGGAAATCTGGAAAGAAATAGGGACCTCTGGTGGTTTCGAAAACTTCTTGATTCATTGTCAAGACCTTTATTGTGAACCTCGTAACTAACGGCTTAATCGTAAAGGTAAATCGATAGCCGTTGAAACCTGGGTCGCACTGGCGCCTTGGATACTCGAATGTCCGAATCTCACCCGAAAGATCGGCGGAAGTCAGGGGAAGCCCTATTGCCAATTCTCGACCGTTATTAGCTAGTGCAAGAGGACCTTTGGGCGAACCTTTAAGTAAAGTTTCCTCTCGCTGTTTCCAAACCCATGCAATTCTCGATCTGGGGTCACTTGGTTTCGTCCAAACAAAAGTCGCAACGACATTTTGTTCAGTGTTGTACAAAGCAGCCTCGCTCGTTTCATTGCTCTGTTTATATCTGTTTTCAAGGTTTATAGCCACAACGTTTCCATCCGGGCTCAAGGCAATGGCTTCTACTCTGCAAACCGGCCCTGTACCATTATGATACGGTTCATTGATTGTATCATCCATTACTACCTCTCGGTTGTCCCATTTATTGGTTGCAGTATTCCAATCAAACACCTTAACGATATTGCCGCCAGAAAATAGTAAAGTATTACCATCATAGGAAAGCCTTATCGTTTCTTTGTGGGGAAAATCCGGCGAGCAAGCCGTTTCTCGAATAGGTTCTCCCATGTTCACCCAACTGGCTCCATCAAACCGATAGACATACATTCTGATAGCGAGACCATCTATGATATCCCCGACAAGAAGTGCCAGGGATTTACCACTGCCCGATAAGCTCATTGCCACGATAACTTGGCCGGGCACAACGCTAGGCATACTGGATGGAGCAGTGCTCAAAGAAGGGAAAGCGCTGGGCATTGTGCTGGCTGTTGGCGATCCACTTGTTGGCATAGGACGGATCGACATCCAGTCAATGTTTGGTCCCTGGTTTTCATCTGCTCTCACCGTAAGCGAATGGTTACCTGGACTGAGTGTTACCAAGTTGCTCTCCACAGTCCAATCGAACCAAGTCGGCGTCCCGGTATAATTGAAGGTTGCAACCTGCACTCCGTCGACAAGTAGATAACAAGGAAGATCAATGTTTTCTGGTGTTGCGTACCTCATGGATATCTCGTAAACACCTTCCTCCATGGCATGGACATTCCACTCTACAGATGAACCTTGGACAACCAAAACAGCATAACCCTCACCACTGCAGGGGCAAAAAGTGGTTTGAATCAGTGCGTCTACCAAGATGGCGTCTTCGGCTTCAAAAATAACAGCGCCATCCTGTGGTGGGCCAACGAAGCCGACATCGGTACTTGGACTGGAGTTAAATGCTGTCGTCGGAAAGGAGCTCCAATTCCATCCATTTTCTACCAGGTCACTAGCTTTGTTTGGAATGATCGTTTCGTTCGTGTACGCCCAAGCAACAGACCCTGTAGAGCCTGCCTCAGCTCTATAGATGTAAACCCTCCCATCACTCACAACATCCCCTCTAGTAGAAACAGCAACAACTCCTCCATCGCGACTTATCTGTACTGAGTCACCAAACCGAGCCTCATTAGGGGGCGCGTCGGGCGGGGGCTCCAAAGGTGAGGCATCACAGCCAGTTGAGCAGAAAAAAATATTAAGGGATCCGCTTGTGCAACTGATGACGATCACAACAGGTGGCGAGAAGATTCGATTGCTAGAAAAAGGTCCGCTCGCCATCGCCATTGCCTTGACAGGGCATGTGTTTAGGACACTGCGCTTTATCCACTCGGAGCCCAACTTGTCAAAAAGCCCGACTTTGCCATTTGCCATCACCGCTGCCATGACATTGCCGCCATCAGATAGCACTACAATGCTGCCAGCTTCTGAGAAGGGTTCCCCGTTTATTATAGCGGATGGAAGTGGGTCGGTACTTGTGCAGAAATAGAATCCGAGGTCTAAGAATCCAGTTGGGTCTCTGCCGCAGAAATTTTCTTGTGTGCTCACACACGTCGCTTCACAACAGTCCCCTCCATCAAGGTCGAAGGTCACAGAGTTGAAAAATGGATCGCAGTGTCCATTTCCAATTGGTGCAACTTCACACAGACCACCCGCAGATCCCACAGAACATTCACATTGGCTGTTATCCTGACAAACGCCATCGTAATAACAAGGATTGGTCATGTTATTGCACACTGTACACAGCAAGACTGCTGAGGAAGCTTGGGAAGCAGCTGTTTGAATACCAGGACCACTTCTGGGTTCTACCAGAAACCAGGACAAACCATCGGGGGATGGATTCTCGGTGATTGGGGTAATTGGTTCGCTCAAAAAATCCACTGTGTAATTTGAAAAGTATGCGTGGAAGCCTTCAAGATATTCTTCAAAGTCCCCGTCGGTTTCCGGGTTGTAAAAGGAATTTGAAAACGCCAGAGCCCATCGTCTCCCTGTGAAGAAAATTATATCAAACTTGTCCGGTTCGGTGGAACGAGGACCCCCCAAGGTTGTAACAAGCGATGCACCAAAGTTTTTCTTGGTCACATAAACGGGGTGGTCATACACAGAGGCTGTTCTGTTTTCAAAGCGAAGAATTTCAAATTGAGTGCTCCATTTTCTTCCGTTGGCTTGAAAAGAGCCCAAGCGACCATCGATTTCTAAGGAAACACAGGGCTCCGGGAAGCTGCATTTGTCGCCAAAGTGTCCGTCGTCGCACTGACATTGATTATCGACGCAGCTTCCATGCAACCCACAGGAACAACCCCACTCTCTAATTTGCGTCGCCTCCAAGGGCACCGTCCTTCCATTGCCACTCAATCCGTACCACTGCGATGCCACTGTAGTAACCACATCAAAGTTTTCTGTAGTAGAACTCTTTGCAGCCCATTGGCAAGCATCGTACTCGCCACCATCGCTGTAACCAAGGGTCCAAGCCATCTCCTTTTCGCAATATCCAATGTATGCCTTTCTCGAACGTCTTTCGTAGTACACAGCACGAGACGAACTAAAGATCCGAGTTCGTTCCAAATACATATCATAAAAGCCCGAGAAAGCTCCCAGTGCCGGATGTACTTGGTCGCTAAAGTCCACTCGGAGCGTTTTGGGAAGATAACTTCCACTCGTCTGTTGGTCTACGACGAAAACCCACGCCCCCAACAGTCCCCCAAAAATCAAGAGAATAGAAATCGAGTGAAAAAAATAGCGGTACCACCGAGGATTTGCGTCTGGGTTGTCGGCCAGGCTCACGAGACGGACATGCTTGTCGACCTCTGGACCGAGCCACCCTCGCTTGCCCAAATAGAACATGCGATTGTCAATGGTAGAAATAAAACTGACCGCTGCATAGTTCAAGAGAACCCCCAGGACATCTGAGGATTGCATAATCATGATGAAGGTCAACCCCTCCGCCAGGAGTCCCATGAGAAATATAACCGATAAACAAATGAACCATCGTATTTTGAGATCCATGCCTTCACCGCAATCTGGAAAGGATTCCTTCATGGCTTGTTCGTTGTAGCCATTTCGAATGGCGTAGAGTGCATTAATCATGTTATCTTGAACCAAGATAGAATACATCAAGGACAAAAGCTGAGATGCCCGGACGGGGCCAGAGACATTGGCAGGAAAATGATATATATTAGAGGGTCGTGACGTGTCAGTAATGCTAGCTATGACGGCCAAATAACTGAAAAATTGAAGAGTAAAGACAAACAAATTGACCAATTTGACAGTCCATAAACGGCTCCAGTTGCTGCTTGTGGAAGCAATGAAACTGTACGTAGTGCACGGCAAAAGATTCTCGTCATGAACGTATCCTTTGATGGCTCGCATGGTGACCACCGAGTCCAAAAACGGGTAGGTTTCATCAATGGGAAAGTTAGCTTGAGCAGGCGTCCAGCCTCTTTCAGTTTTGGTGTTATTATTTTGAGGATTGTAGCTTTTGCGTAGAGCAAAAGAGCTAGCAAAACGTAAACGTGCGGCACGTGCTTCTTCTTCATCCTCATTCGACGCCATTTTCTTGCCTTCTTCATAATCATTATTCGACGCCATTTTCTTGGCAATAGAAAAGTAAATGGCAAGTTACAGTGTCCGGACTGTGCTTGTTTCCTTTACAGTGCCTGCTTCTTTTACTGATACAAGTACCAGGAACAGGGCTCTAAGGCAGACAGGCAGGGAGGGAGGGAGGAAGGCAGGCAGGAAGATGGTGAGCTCTTATCGCTCAGCCAAAAGGTGTCGAAAGAGTTAGTTTGATCAAGAGTGAAGCTATCTCCTACAAACTGCACAATAAGTTATAACAGTCAGTCAATCAATGGTTCGAGAGTTTGTCTTCATTGTGTCTTCTATACAAGACTTACGTTGTTTCGCCAACGACATTAGCAGGCCTTTGAAGTTTTGTTGTGTTAGGGCTACCAGTGCTAGCTAGCTAGCTAGCTAGTACCGTAGTTTAAGGAGGGTTGCGAGCCGTCGATTTTTTACAACACGATTTTCTATAGTAAAACAGTACACCTGTTCAAGGGGGTGTATGTGAGCTACTGATAACGACCCCAATTAGCTCCCCCAAATGCGCCAACACTATGCCATCATGTCTAACAAACTACTAGCTAAAATAAATGTACAGCAAGGTAGCTATCTCGAAAGGGGGCTAGCTAGTAGTGTTAAATTAAAAGGGGGCAAAGTGTCAATTTCGATTGTTAAGTCTTTTGAGTACCGGTTGTACGAAAGACACAATAAAATTCGAAAATTTGCAGATGAAAAGGCTAAGGATGGTTGTGGCGCATCGCCCACGTGCATTCCTGGTGCAAGTCTACGGCATGCGCCATAACCCTCTTTAAACTAGCACCTCCCTCTACCTCCCTCTAGCTATAGTGCTAGACCTAGTAGGATCCTGCCAGGCTCCAGCACTGGAATGGGCAATGGGCAATGAGCTTCACTGTGCAGCCAGCCATGATGCTTTGACACAAAATCAACAACATGTGCTGCACAACATCATCACAACCACACCTGGGGCGGCCGAAACTTCAAAAGGTGCAGCGGTGCGTCTCGGGTTTTGCCAATGCGCTTCTGGTTTTGTCGAATTTCAGGAAATGCAATGCTGTGCAATTCTGGCACTTGCCCACTTGAATCATGCCTTCTTCCCTTCCCTGAGGCGCGCCGTTTTTCATTCCGAGGCTTGCACATGAAGCACTTCAATCGATCGCAGCCTCCTAGCACTTCGCTGCGGAGAATGGGCGGCTGGAATTTCAAAAGGTCTCGAAATCTATCCCAAGAGAATTCAGGGAGACGCCCACTAACTAACACCAGAAACATCAATGGGGTTAATGTGCTTGAGTTAGGATGCAATTCCTTCATGGAATGCAAAACCAACTTCAAAACCCCCTCAAACGGAGAACTAATGATGTTCTGCGTAGGAGTTTGCATAGGACCGTCAGGAAGTGCAGGCAAAGGTTCCACAGTTCCATCTCTAATGCCATGCAACAAAATGAACTTCGATTCCGTCCTGGTGCATGATGCCCTAACCAACCCCAACAACATGTGTGCAAGCTATTTTGAAGGATGCCCATACAATGATCCGACTATGTTCACTGTAACGAAAAGTAAACATGAACCACAGTTCAGGAATTTCACAGACGGAAATTTCAAAGGGGCAACAAACCCAAAGGAAATGTGGAAAGCGTCATCAATGAATGAGATGTTCATTGGAAGAAACACGCTGTCATCCACAAACAACACAATGCCCTGTGGGATAGGAGAACTGATAATAGTCCCATTCCAAGACTACAGAATAAGGCAGATAATAGAAGGATGCCTCGCCTGGAAATGGGGGTTACAAGCCAATCTCCCGGAGACCCACCCATACAAAAAAAGTTTTCCTGCAAGGAACATCTGAACCCTATTAATTTTATTCAACTACAACAAATGTAATAGCAAGAGACTTACCACTGCACGGACGCCGCGACAAATTGTTATGTCAGCATCCCACATTGACACATGAAATGAACCGTCCGTCATCATCCCGACACCTTGAAACAGAGTCATCATAACCAGCTTTACCGGGTTGATGTGATTCACACGCGTCCTGTTCTCCGTCACTCTCATCCTGATGTCCGTCACTCTCCTGCTCTTCTTCACTCTCGTCGATTGTTTCCTGTTCACTCTCCTCCTCGCTTTCTTCCGAGCGAGGTTCTGAGTGGTGACAAGATTGGCAAGAACAAGTCATGTTTATTTGATTATGAGTTCTGTTTGTGATGATCAACGACAACAGCATACTTAGGAAAGTGAAGACTCAATTCCTCATCCATTGTTTTGCACACGGCATCCTTGTGCTTGCGAGGGCACAGAATGTTGTCGTGAATTGCAAGGAAAGGTATTTTTTTGGACTTTGGTCTGTCCCACATGCAAGTCATCACTTGAACCTCGCTATGTTGAAGCAATCAAGCGAGGTTGGTATGCATGTCTTGGTTGTGAGGGTTTCGGGGCTCAATCCGAGACTTGTAGGAATCAACCCAATCAACCCATGTTGTGTCACCCTGGAAGACTCGCCCGATGTCATTCATAGGCTTTCCGAAGATCAGCTGGAACAGAAGCCTCTTAGCTTCATCCCAAGATTGTAAGCGAGCGTCATTCTGGAGGATAACATGCACATCCTCCCCTCGAAAGATAGCATCAGAGAACGGGTCAGAGCCCACACTTCCCTTGAGGATTTTAGCGAGAATCGTTGGTTGCATCTGTTTCACGTCCAGTGACGCAATTATCTCTCCATGAAATCTAAGACACTCCCTCAGATTACCCTTCAAGTTAACAACAGGTTAATGAACCCTGCCAGAGAAAGCATCGACGGCAAAGAAAGAATCTAGCTGGCCCTTGCGGTGATCCAGGAAAGCAAGGAAGCAAACAGGCATGCAGCAGATGAAATAGGAGCGTCAAGTTCGACATGAAGGAGCTGGTCACGCATCCACTTGTGCAGAGGTGTTAAAGGAGCTCTCTCTCTAACCCTCTTCTTTGTGACATCCAATGACAAAGGGTTGATAGGCCCAGTACGAACAGCCCTAAAATTGCCACATGTGTCAAACCAAATCTCCCCCCTCTGTTTTAAACCGTGCAATAAGGGTCCGCTGTTCACGTTAAGCTTGTCAAGTTCACAATTGTAGATCTTAACAGCATCATGGTCCTTAAGGTGTTTCAATCAATTCTTGAACACCGTCTTAATCCGGATGTAAGTGGTGAGTAAGTGCTCCATGTTTTATGCAACATCAGACTAACCCCACCACTCTAATTTATCTGACATCTCAGTCAACCACGCAAGCAGGGTGCGCATCTAATTGCCATACCCAACGCATCCGATAGGATACAAAGTCGCTCACCTGATCCACCGCGACTTGGTCGATGAAATTAAAATCATCTTTCTGATGAGATAGAGTGCAAGGAACCTCATTGCACCAACATTTTTCTCAGTCATGCAGGGACTGCCCGGGTCATTAGTTCGATTATTATTTGGCTCTGTTGTGAGCAGTCTGGAGATTGACACAGTCACAAGACTGACAGCAGTCAAAGTTGTGACTGGGTCAGTCTCAAGACTGACACCAGTCAATCTTAAGACTGCTAAAACCCTCTCACAGCCAATGTTACGACTTGGTCAGTCTCAAGACTGACTGCTGTCAAAGTTGTGACCACTGACCAATTGGTCAACTGACTGACCAACTGACTAGCTGGCAAGTTGGACTAGCTAGCTAACCAGCTAGCTAGCTAGCTAGCTAGCTAGCTAACCAACCAGCTAAGTTAACAAACAAACAAACAAATGAATGACTGACTGACTAACCAACTAGCTAACTGAAAAACTGACTAGCTGTTAGCTAGCTGTCAGCTAGCTGTCACTTTTGTGATGATAGCCTGCACTGCTGACTGTCCACTGTCCAATCAATTGGTTAGCTGACAAAACCAAAAGCTAATTGTTGCACATTGTTAACAATTGGACAGTTGCATTTGCAGCTTTGTTGCCGACAAACAGCCAATTGACACCTGATTGGCAAATGCTAGCTAGCCAGCATTGAAAACAGTGAATTTCACTGAATGCACAGTGTTAAATTGTAGAGGAAGTGTGCTACCATGTATTTTGTCATAATGCTAAATCGACTGCAGTTAGTCTTAAGATTGACTGGTCAGCAGTCTTAAGACTGGAGTTATTCCTCATGTCAGTCTTGAGACCAATTCAGTCAGTCTTGAGACCCATTCAGTCACCTGGGGGTCGTGCGTGAGCCCAGATTTGGACGCACTTGGGCTCAGAGTGCTGCGTGCGTACTTTTCGGCTCACTTCTGGGGTTGAGCTGAGAGTGAGCCAAGAGTGAGCCGAGAG